>Ga0157369_10005180_pt1 | contig 15246 bp, 19 predicted proteins | sample C25metaG_FD_113461 | JGI IMG/M metagenome (GOLD analysis project Ga0157369, IMG submission 113461) | Corn rhizosphere microbial communities from Kellogg Biological Station, Michigan, USA - C2-5 metaG | ecosystem: Host-associated > Plants > Roots > Rhizosphere > Soil | place: USA: Michigan... | reverse complement strand
TGCCGGGCGGGCTCGCTGGGCTCTCTTCGTTAGAAACTTCGCAGATTCCACGCGCCGCATCCCATCGGGTAAGGCGCCGTAACGCCGTCTATGACGGCGGTCAAGTCGACGGAAATGGCCTCCCACGGTTTGGTTCACTCTCATTGAAATTGACGGAAACTTGCCACCCTCAATGGGGTCGTTTGTTGATTGGTGTCAGCGGGCGGCGTTATAGAGCCAATGCAGGGGCGGCGTAATCGGGCCACCTGAGGGGCGGCGTAATAGAGCCAGGACAGAGCTGCGCAAACTGCATACTCGCTTGCAGTCCAGAGGACGCGCGGCCCCGATTCACCGCTACATATCCGGCCCGCGGGAAAAAGTCCGTTGGGCGGCGACAATGACTACGTCCGGTGTAGCGCTCGCCAAGTCTTCCGCGTGAGCCAGCAGCGGTGACAGACGTGTCGGGTGGTAGGGCTTGCCAGAGAGGTAAGGGGTTCGTACCATGCCTGCACTCGACCGATTGTCTGGATGGCGTAGAAAAAATTCGTTGTACGCCAAAAATTGCAAGGCAGGTGGGCATGTACCGATTCGAAGATTACGACCTCATCATCGACGCGCGCAGCGAACGCGAATACGCCGTGGATCACATCCCTGGGGCAATCAACCTCCCTGTGGTCAGCAATGACGAATACGCCGAGGTCGGCACCTTGCATCGGACCGACAAAATGCGGGCATATCTCATCGGCGTGTCCTATTCGCTGAAAAACATTTCGCGTCACCTTGACACCGTAATTGCGGGCCGCCCACGTCATGGCAGGGTGCTTGTGTATTGCTTTCGCGGCGGAAAGCGCAGTCGACTTTGGTTTGATGCTCTCGATACGATCGGCTATAAGGTGGACCGTCTACCTGGTGGCTGGAAGGGCTATCGACGTTGGGTCAACGAGCAACTGACAAAGCTACCGCGCGAGTTCTCGTATGTGGTCCTGTCAGGCTCGACTGGTTGTGGAAAGACTCGATTGCTCGATCAACTCGAAGCCGTCGGTGCGCAGGTCTTGAATCTGGAGGCGCTCGCGTCTCACCGGGGCTCGGTTATTGGTGCGATACCTGGTACCCCGCAGCCGACGCAGAAATACTTTGATAGCCTGCTGCAACAAAAGCTTAGTACTTTCTCGCCCGGCCGCCCGGTGTGGGTGGAAGCAGAGAGCAAGAAGATTGGCAACGTGCAGTTACCGCAAGCGCTGCTCGAAACGATGCATACGAAGGGCAAGCCAGTCTGCGTGAATGCGCCGATGGCCCAGCGAGTCATATTGTGGCGAGAGGACTATCACCATTTCGAGCAAGATCCGGACGCCTTCGTATCGAAACTCGCCTCTCTGCGGAGCCTTATCGGAGGCAAAGAGTTCGAAGTGTGGCAGGAAATGGCCAGAACACGGCAAATACCGGAGTTGTTCGAGCGGGTTATGGTCGCGCACTACGATCCCGCCTATGCACGTTCGACACGGCGCAGTTATCCCGCACTTGCAGACGCACCAGTCGTTGACTTGCAGGAACTGTCGCCAAACAGTCTCCGCGCCGTGGCGCTTGCGCTCATTCAGCGCTTCGGCTAAACGACTCTTATCTCAATCTCATTAAAACCGTGTCATTGCCCATCGCCCCCGCGATACGGGTGGAATAGGGCATATTTGCCATGTCGTCTATGCAAGAAGCATATGGACGCAGAGAAATTTCCGCCTTGTAGCAGTGGGTACCTTTCTTCGTGTTTCCGTTTGTAACTGAATTGGTGGAGGGGAAGGGAGGGCGGGTATGGTCATATCTTATGAATTGATCTAATCGGGACAGATTGACTGATTGGGATTGCTTCAAATATGACCACGACGATCGAAGACCGCATGATCTTGCTCCTGAATGAGCAGGCACGCCTCGCGCCAAGTGAAGACGAAAGGCCAAAGGGCGCACTTCGCAGGGCGTTCGGTACACTCCCGAGGCCCGAGCCTGGCCGGGGTTACTTGGAGCGGCTGACGGAATACACCCGTATTTCAATTCAGCGCTGGCGTAAGGTGTTTCATCGTCGACAACGACCCACGCCAGACATGATCGAGGCGCTGGCACGTCTTTTCCCGCACTATGCTTTCTGGCTTGTCACGGGCATTACAGACGCGGCCAATGGCCATGTTGCACCGGATAACGCGCAAACATTTCCGGAGCGCCTGTATGCGCAGTCAGATGGCGCATCCCAGTATTTCCGCAAATCACTGGTTCTATTTCGTCGCCTGTTCGAGGAGTCGGGCGTCAATCTGCAAGATAACAATCAGCGCATGTATGCAGCGGAACGCACCAAGCCGCTCGCTCACTGGCACGACAGCCCGCTTGTCGATGCGGCTTACCGGATTTCTCAATCAAGGGAGTACTGCGAACTGCATGAGATCTGGGAATCCCGCGAGAAGTACCGGGCTGATGACCTGAAACGCATCTGGCCAACATCCCCTGACGATCGGCCATGGGTGCAGCGTGCGAAGGAAGCAAAGGAGCAGGGGCTTTCGTTTCCTGTACTGGGCGTCGATCCCCGCACATCGCACCAGGACCACTACGATCTTTACTACGTCCCGCGAGCGCCCTGCCCAACGCGCTTCGCATTGAGCGTTCTAAACACATCGCCGACGGATCTGACAGACGAGGAGTTGAAGCGCCTGCGAACATGGCTGGAGCAGTTGCAGGACGATGACCTGTTCGTGTTCTTTCAGTATCTCGAGCATCACGGCATCGACCGCGAGTTAATTTTCCCGTTGGAGCCCGGAACCATACGATTCGCATGGCTCGGGATGGCCGACTCCGAGATAGAACAGTTCGTTAATTACGTGCAAAGCCAGGGTTCGAGTCGACCGCGCGATAAGTATCCAGCGCGGATGGGCAGAAGGCTGGCGTAGCACTCGGGTGCATGAGGTGGCCCGGCGATTCGCCGGAGTGAAGATGATTTGTTGGATTGGAAACTATGAGCGACTGTATCAGCATTGTGTGCCCTTCTTGTGGGGCCGATCACGGTGATGATGGATGGGAAGTCTTGCAGGAAAACGAAGTCCATCAAATGAAGTGTGAAGTCTGCCGCGCGGAATTTTTCGTATCGATCTTCGAGTGCGAAAGATGCGTGGCAGACAATGTAATTTCGTCTCAATCTGAGCATGAAGTCAAGAATCGGACGTGTCGTGCGTGCGGACATCGCCCCGAGATCGAAGGCCAGGATTATGAAGAACCTTGTCTATGAACGAGCCGTTAGTGCCGATGTCGAGCAGGTGGGCATTCGTCTCTATCAGGTGCCAGGCGGTTTCATTGCGGAAAGGTATCTGATTCAGGGTGACGAACTTATGCTGGTTCAGATTATGCCGATTTCATCAAAAGGCGAGTTTGAAAAGTTCGCGCTTTCGGACCCGCATCATTCGGTGATGCGGGCAATTTATAATGAAGTGCGAAACATTGTCTGGGCGGATGGGGTTGGTGAAGTAATCTAGATGGATCGACCGTCATGGAACTGAGCTTTGATGCCGTTATAAATGCAGCGGATGAACTGGAGTTGATACCGCTTGTTAGCGACGCAATTCGATCGAAGGGAGCGGAATGGTTTGTGTTCGTTTCGTTGCATCCGACCGATCATTCAGCCAGTCGCTCCACCCATCGATTCTTGATCGGTTGTCGCCCTGAATGGTGCCAACTGTACAACGCGAACCGATGGTATCTGACGGATCCTTGTCTCGATTACGCACGATCGAACACTGCGCCAGTGTTGGGCTCGGAGTTGCCAGTCCGGACTGCTGGGCAAAAGCGGATGCTTGAGGTTGCCGCGGAACACGGGTTTCTCAGCACGTTCCTCATTCCTGCGCACGCTAGCGAGAAAGGCCGGATTGGAGCTCTCTACCTTGGCTCGAGCGTGAAGCCCGAGGAAGGTGAGCCGAAACTCAGAGAGGGGAGGGCATTTTTCCGGGCCCTGGCGTTGGAGCTCCTCGATTGGTCATCGCGGGGAGTGCGAGAAGATGCGATCAGAAAGTGTGGCCTTTCACAACAGGACGTGCAGTTGATTGCATTCGTAAGATCTGGCTTCAATGCAGGTGCGATCGCCGATGAGCTGAAGGTGTCTTCGACGACTGTCTACAGGCAGTTCCAACGGATCAACGAAAAGATTGGCGTTTCGCACATTTCCGCGGCGGTGCGGTTTGCGGAAGAAAATGACATCTTTGCGCAGCAATAAGGGCGGGTTCTGGCTGTCGACGCTATTACCAGCGACCGCGACGGCATTCTTCATTTACCGGCATCCCTGGCTGTTTTTGCTATTCCTGGTTGCGGTGGTTCCTGCCGCTGACGCGCTCATCGGGCAGGACGAGGTCACAAACCAGAGGGCGAGCCAGGCGCCGAGCGGTCCTGTAGTCCCGGTCACTTACATTTGCGTGTGGAGCGCCGCGGTGCTTGTTGCCCTCGAAAGAGCGATGACCGCGAGGCCGCTGGAGTTTGCCGGGCTTGTTATTGCCTCAGGGGTGCTGAGTGCTTTCGCGATGGCGCACATTCACGAGGTAATGCACCGGGGCGGGCGTGTACCCAGGTTGATCTCCGACGTAGCGCTAGCAGTCGCTGGATACCCTCACTACCGAGTCGTACATCAACTCCACCACGGGCATGTCGGCGATCCGCGATTTGGCTCAACGGCCCATGTTGGCCTGTCGGTTTGGTGTCACGTCGGCCGCTCCTTCTTCTCGGCGCTGAGATCCGCTATTGCTTACGAGCTAAGCCGGGCCCGCAGTTGGAGGGGAAGCCGGCTCCTGCAGATCGTCCCGGTCATTGTAGCCGTCGTGGGTCTTTTCGCGTGGTTTGGTGGGTGGCGTGGGGCGGTCTTCTACGCGGGGCAGGGCATAGTCTCTATCTTCGTCGTAGAGGCGGTTGGCTACCTGCAGCACTATGGCCTGTGTGGTAGTCCTGACGACCTGGGCAATCAGATTGCGTGGGACGTTAATTTCTGGTTGTCCAATCGCCTATTCGTAAATAACGGGCTTCACACCCACCATCATCTTGAGCAAACGCAGGCCTATGATCGCCTGGTTCACGCCGGGGGAGCGCTTCCTGGCGGCTATCTGCACATGTTTGGCCTTGCGTTAATTCCACCGCTCTGGTTCTCGGTCATGAACCATAGGCTACCAAAGACAAGCGACTAGCATAAAACACTGGCGGTCGCAAGGCTAAGTGGGCCTCTTGAATTCGTCACATCATCTGTTGGAAAGTGTCACTACGGTGTTGTCTTGGTAGTGCGCTTGCGTGCGACAAGAGCGAGCATGCGTTCGGCGAACATCGTTATCTCGTCTGGGGTCATGAGCTCGGCGAGAGACATCGTCGTGACGGTTTCGCGTAATTCGTCGAGATCGGTATCGCCGCGGACACTGAGCTGGGGATAGGTCGACTCCAAACGCGCGACCAGCTCAGCGTTGAGTGAGCGCTGATTCTTCGTGGCGGATTCGTTCAACTGGTGGTAGAGGGACCACGGTAGCCGGAATTGTGAGCGGTAGCTGTCTTTCATAGTGACATTTGACACTACGTTGGCGCTGGAATATAGTGACATAGTGTCACTACGACGTAGTGACTATAAAGCACCAGAGGAGAGAGAATGGGTGACATCGTTCGCTCGCAGTGTCGACTCCCCCGAGAGCTAAATGAGTGGCTCATCGATCGGGCAAAGCAGGAGGCACGGTCAAAAAATGCGCAGCTGATTGTTGAGCTTCGTACTCGTCGGGCCGAACTGGAAGATGAGGCAGTCTGCAAGGAGTGCGCGTCGGATGCGCCCCCCGCATCGCCAACGTCGCGACAGGAGGAGGTATCAGAAGGAGATTAAATCGGTTCGCATCGCGCGAGCCGGATCTTGGCGAGGGGAACGCCAGACAGGGAAGGGCAGGCGTGGAGGTACGGGTAGTAGAAGCGGTCAGCGTCGATGTTGCGAGCATTGGCGCCGACCTGACCAGTTGTTGAAACCTGAGAGGTCGACAATGGCTAAAGCCATTATATCGTTCGGGCGCAGCCAACGATCGAGCGTTGATGAAGGGGGAGGTCATGCTTGATTTCAACTCCCTGGCCCAGCAATGCGCGCCGAACGTCCACCCCACGACACTTCAGGCGGTCGTGAGGACTGAGTCCGGCTTCAATCCATACGCGATCGGCGTCGTTGGTGGCCACCTTGTTCGCCAGCCGCGCGATCGCGCTGAAGCGGTGACGACGGCAAAGGCGCTCAGCGCACAAGGCATCAATTTCAGCATGGGGCTTGGACAGGTCAACAAGGCCAATCTTGCCCGCTACGGATTGACCTACGAAACGGCCTTCGATCCGTGTGCGAACCTGCGCGCGGGCAGCGCGATACTGCACGACTGTTATGAGCGGGCGACTGCGGCAATGGGGCAGGGTGCGCCGGCATTGCGTGCTGCGATCAGCTGCTACTACAGCGGCAATTTCACGCGCGGCGAGTCAGCCGACGCTGGCGGCAGCAGTTATGTACAGCGCGTTGTTGCCAACGCTCAGATGGCGGCAGGTTCAAGCGATGTCGTTCCTGCGATTCCTGTTGTGATGGACAGTCAGTCCGGCAGACCAGCGCACGCTGCAGCGCCCGGTTCCAAAACATCTTCTGCGCGCCGCAGTGGCCCAAAACAACGGCAGGACGCACCGCACCCGTCATGGGATGCATTCGGCGATTCCGCTTGTGACAACGACTGCAACTGACCTGAGCCGCGACGACGCGGCCTGATCTCAACCACGTGAAAGGAGAAGACATGAATCGCAATACGAAGCTCGCGACCATGAAATTAGTACAACTGAAATGTTATTCATATCGCATATCAATTCGGCGAATCGCAACCCATATGCGCCAGACGGTGGCCCTCGGCGTCGCAATCGGTCCGGAACTTGCATTCGCGGGTGGTGGGCTCGATTCGGCGACGCAGGGCGCGACCACCTTCAAGATCTGGCTTTATTCGTTCCTTGGCGTCGTCGCGGCCTGCGTGCTGATGTGGAAAGGGGCGGAGTGCTGGGCTGATCGCGCGCACTGGAGCGAGTTTGTGACGATGTGCGGCAAGGTGGCGGCGGTGGGCTCGGTGGTCGGCGTGCTCGCACCGTATCTGTGGAACATGTTCAGCTGAGCACGCCATGTCGGACGAAAAGACCCGCTACCCCGGATTCAACGGCCTTGGCCGCACGGCGGCCATCTGGGGCGTTCCCTACATGGCGATGCTGGTTGTCGTCGTCGCGTCGATGTTTTTCGGCGTGCTCGTTTCATTCTTCGTCGGGCCCGGCGGCCTGCTGTTCGTTTTTCTTGGCTTTCCGGTGCTGCTGTATTTCAAGCACATCTGCGAAACCGATGACCAGGGCCTTCGGATCATGTGGCTGGAATTCCGTTGCCGCTTCTACTTCTGGCGGCTGCGGGTCCGTGCGCGGTTAAATGCCCGGCGGGCCGCCCCGCGCTTCGGCAACACCGCCACGCTCGCGCCATTGCGGTACGGGCGGCAACGCCGCGTCTACCGCGATTTCCTCAAACCGTTGTCCAAGGGCGAGCGCCGGCTGCGCGAACTCGATACGGAGGCCTGATGCAGAGCAGACCCGCCGTCTCCAGCGAAATCCTCGGCGCGATCGGCGCCGTGGAAGACTGGATTCCGAAGTACTGCCATCCAGTCACGAAACACGTACAGCATCTTGAGGGAAACCGGTTCATGGTGACGCTGGCCATGCGCGGCGTGCCGTTCGAGGTGCACGAGAACGTCGTGATGGAGCGCATGTTCGATCGTGACACGGAAGCGTACAGCAAGCTTGGTCGCGACCTGGGTGGCCGCCTTGGCTATCACGCAACGTTCGTGCGACAGCGTGTGAGTTTTGACCGCGTGTACCGGTTCAAACAGCGCTTCATGCAGTGGTTCGTACGCGAGTACATCGGACGACGTTTCGGAGACGAAAAGTTCTTCGAGAACCGCTACTACCTGTCGCTGATCCTGAAATACGAGGACTTCGATGACGGGCTCAAGGAAATCTGCTCCCTTGCGAAACAGGCGCTGCTGCAGTTCGCCGAGTATGAAGCCGAGTTGCTTGAAGTGTACGAGCGCAAGCACATGAACGGCACGAAGATGCTGTTCTCACCCTTGTATGGGCTCGTCAGCTATCTCATCAATGGGAAGACCGGCGATCTGCCGGTCGCAGCGGAACCCGGCACCGATGTCATCCCGTCGAGCCATCTGCACTTTGGGTACAACACGCTCGAGATCGGGGCGAGCAACGTGCCGGCGTACCGACGCGTTGCAACCTGCCTCGACCTTCGCAGTTGCCCGGAGAAGCCGGGCTGGGGTCAGCTCGACCCGTTGATCACGTTGAACATGGAATTCACGATTACGCATACGTTCAACTGCATGACGGGCTTCGAGTCAAACCGGACCATCGATTCGGCAATCAACAAGCTGGAGTCGGCCGGTGACAAGGCGAAGCATCAGGTCAAGGAATTGCGCGACGCACAGGGTTACGTGAACACGGGTGAACTGTCGTTCGGCGAGTATCACGGCGCGGTGGTTATCTACGGCGAAACAGCGAAAGAGGCGTTAGAGAACGCCGACAGGTTTGCGTCCCGATCGCGCAACGAGTGTGGAGTTGAATGGTCGCCCGCGACAGGGTCTGCTCCGTTCACGTACTTCTCACAAGTCCCGGGCGCGCGAGTCAAACCGCGACCGAAAGTGCAGTCCTCGCGCAATTTTGCGGCGATGTACACGTGCCATGACTACTCGTCAGGCAAGGCGGAGGGCAACCCGATCGGTGACGGGTCGGCCGTCATCCCGTTTCGCTCGGATTCGGGCGTGTACAACTACAGCTCGCACGCGAGCCGGATGGGAGACATCAACGTTTCGGAGAAGGTCGCCGGGCATTTTGAAGCGAAAGGCACGACGGGCAGCGGCAAGTCTACGGTCATCGTGGCGGCGACGGGCATGCTGTCCCGCTTCGATCCGATGCTGTTCGTGCTGGACAAGGGGCGGGGCTGGGAAGTGTTCATTCGTGCGATGGGTGGCGCCTATGTCTATCTGGAGAAAGGCAAGCCGACCGGGTGGGCGCCGTTCGAGCTTGCCGACACACCAGACAATCGCGAATTCCTGTACGGACTCGTCGAACTGTGCGGCCGGAAGAACGGTGTCGACCATCAGGGTAAGCCAATCAAGGTTGACCTGACGGCAGGCGAGAAGATTCACTGCCGCAACGCCGTCGATGCGGTAATGGGCGTCGATGAGGTTCGGCTGCGCCGTTTCAGCCTGCTACTGGACAGCATTCCGGACGAAGGCGACGACGGTCTGCGCGCACGTCTGTCGATCTGGTGCAAGTCGGAAAACGGCCGGTTCTGGTGGGTTTTCGATAACCCGCCCAATCTCTCCCTGAACATGAGCGAGCAACGCTGGATCGGTTTCGATGTTGAGGCATTTCTTCTCGATAACTACGAGCCGTCGGAGCCCGCATTTGCATATCTGTTCCATCTCAAGAAACTGATGCGTCGGGAAGGCACCCTGATGCTGACGGTGATCGAAGAGTACTGGCTGCCGCTGCGCTTTCGCACGATCCGCGAGCAGATCGAGGAAACGCTGGCCAGCGGGCGTAAGGAAGGGGAATTCATGGGACTGATCACGCAACAGCCAGAACAGGCGCAGCGGGCGGCAGACCTGTTTCCCGCGCTGCGCAGTCTGGTCGCCACGAAGATCTGGCTGGCCGATCCGGCGGCTGAAGAAGAAGCGTATCTGCGGGACGGCCAGACGCGCAAGGAGTTCAAGGAGTTCAAAAAACTCACACCGCAGTCGCGCCGATTCCTGATCAAGCAGGGCAACCAGTCGGCCTTCGCCAGCTTTGACCTGAGCGGCCTGGACGACGCGATTGCGGTGTTCTCTGGCGATCGCGAGAACGCACTGATCTGCGACGGGGTGCGCGCCGAGTTTGGCGACGATCCGGACGTCTGGCTGCCCGTCCATCTGTACCGCGTGTTCGAACGCAAGCTGCGCACACGGCTCGCGGCGAAGCACGGCGCCGATGAGCGTTTGTGGTTCGCTGAGCTGCAGCGTGGCCTCGAGCGCAAGCGTGCCGAGCTTGCGCAGATTTATCCACCGGTTAATCAGCCGGTTGACGACGAAGTTTTTGCCTGATGTGCTGCAACCCAGGGAGGGAACGATGAACAGCACCGATGTCTATCCGGCCGTGCGCCGGCCGGTTGACCCAGTGTTCCGGGACCTTCGCGAGGCGCTGCGGGAACGATCAACGCGCGCCGGCATGAGCGCCTTTGCCTATCTGCCGGGAATTACGCTCTGGCCTCGTCGCACGCTGGTCACGCTGCTGTGCGCCTGTGCGTTCTCGCAGGCTCACGCGCAGGGTGTGCCGACCATCTCACCGGCAGAGCTCGCGCAACAGATGGTGCAGGTCGAGCAGCTGATGCAGCAGGTCAAGAATCAGGAGGACCAGTATCAGGCGCTGACTGGCAACAGCAGTTTCGGCAACATCATGAACGATGCATCGCTGCGCAATTACCTTCCGGAACAGTGGCAAAACATTTACGACCAGGCGAAGAACGGCGGTCTCTGGGGTATCAGTTCGTCGATGCGGTCGATCGAGCAGCAGGAAAGCATGACCGGTGCCGGCACGCCCGGTCAGCAGCGCTATTACGACACGCTCGCGGCCAACAAGGCGATGAACGAGCAGGCGTACAGCGCGACGATGGCGCGCCTGAACAACATCCAGGCGCTAATGCAGCAGTCCAACATGACGCAGGATCCGGCGCAAAAGGCTGATCTGCAGAACCGGATGGCCGCGGAGGAGGCGATGGTCACAAATGACCAGACGCGCCTGCAGCTCACCGCGCAGTTGCAGAAAACAGAGCTGCAGCTTGCCGAACAGCAGCGCGACCGTGAATTCGACAACGCATTCCTGGGGAAAACCAATGGTCAATAAGACACTTCTAGGCTCAATCATCGCTTTGCTGGTCGCGATCGCCGGCTACCTCGGATACCTCGCGTGGGATCGTCACCAGCACAACCTGCAGGAAGAGCAACGGCAGCAGCAGGATCTGAAGTTCGATGCGGCGTTTCTCGGCACGACGCCCGAGAAGCTTGCCGCTGAGCGTAAGGCGAAGGGTATCAACGCTGCAAGCGACGATGCCGAAGCCCGCGCGGCCGGGCTGAAGTAATCCGGCTCGTCCATCAATCACTGACCGAAGCAGGAGATATCCGTGGCAGACGTCCAGCTTTTCACCTCAATGACCAATTCGTTCGACAAGAACGTTTTGAACACGATCGCGACCGGCTCGAGCAACATCATTTCGCTGATCTCGCCATTGATGGCCACCTGCTTCAGCATCTATGTCCTGTTGATTCTCTGGACGTACTGGCAGGGGCGCAACGACGAGCCGATCAACGATTTCCTGATGCGCATGGCAACGTGGGCGCTCATCCTGACCTGCGGGATGAATATCCAGTTCTACAGTGAGTACGTCGTCCCATTCTTCAACGGTTTTGGCGAACAGATGGCCGGTGCGTTGACCAACGGTAGCAACCCGGTGTCCGGCCTCGACAACCTGCTCAACGCATACATCAACGCAGCGCAGGCGATCTACGCACAGGCGTCCGGCCTGAAGGTTATTGCGGCCATCTGGACGATCGCGCTGATGATCATTTTCGGTGGCCCGTTCATGGCGATAGCCATTGCGTACATCATTCTGGCGAAGTTTGCGCTTGGGCTTCTGCTCGCACTCGGTCCGTTGTTCATCTCAGCGGCGCTCTTCCCGCCATCGCGACAGTTCTTCTGGAACTGGGTCGGTCAATGCATGAACTACACCCTGCTGGTCGCGCTCTTCGCGGCTGCATGTGCACTCGAAGTCAATTTCGCGATGGGCGTGGTACCGCTGAACGGATCCCCCTCTATCGCGCAGGTCATTGACCTGGACATCATGGGGCTGGCCTTCTGGGTTATCTCGCTTAACCTGCCGGGTTTGGCTTCGTCTCTCGCGGGCGGTGTCGGTATCTCGACGATGGTGGGCAAGCTGGGTAGCGTCGCGAGATTTGCTGGCTCGCTTGGAAAAATGGGCGGCGGCGGATCGCCGAAGACCGGCGGTAGCTTGAGCGAGGCGTAAAAAATGATCAGGTTATTCAAGACAATCGCACGTTGGTGGCTGATCGCGGCGGTGGTGGCAACGATCGGCGCGATGGTATCGATCAAGCTGTTTTACTAGATGCCACGCAATACGCCTGTTTTGCTCAATCCAAAGGAGAAACGGAGACCATGAAATCTCCTTTCGCTATTTTACTGATGGCCTTCGCGCTGCAGGCGTGCAGCTCGGCGCCTAAGCCACCCGAGCCGACTGGCCAGTGGGTACCCGTCAATCAACCGTTGGCCCAGCAATCGGGCCATACGGAACCGAAGTGAGGGACAGGATGGCGTCGACTATCAGGCAATGGTTTGCGTCGGGAACAAACGCGCGCAAACGTAAGGGAAGCCCGGCCGGGTCGACCACGCGCGCAGACGCGTCTCTGAGCGGTGTTGAGTCGGGTGAGCGCGATGCGGTCAGCTGGTACCTGAAACAGGCACATGTCTTCGAGAAGTCGAAGGTCGAAGCAGCGGAAGAGAAGGCCCGTATCGCGGACCGGCGCTCGGTGCTCTCGGGCGTTGTCGCTCTCGCTGCCGTCTCTGGCATGGGAGCTTTAGGACTCCTAAAGCGACCAAACCCGCCCGCCGTGCTGCGCGTGGACTCGTCGACCGGTAAGGTCGACGTGCTGCCGACAACAGCGAACGGACACGTTACGTTTTCGGAAAAGACCGATCGTGCTGATCTGCACCGTTACGTCGAACTGCGCGAGAGCTACGACTGGGAAACGATTTCGGACACGCACGCCGCGGTGATGTTCATGAGCGACGACCACGAGAAGGAAGCCTATGACGGGCTGGTGCGCGGCCCGGTGGGCCCGCTCAAGCTGCTGAAGGATCAGGCGCGAGTCATCGCACACGTCGGTTCGATCACGTTCGCACCCGCCGCGCAGGTGTTCTTCTCGCGTCAGCTGGTCCCGCTGAATCCGGCAGCGAAACGGCCGGATCCGACGTACTGGATTGCGACGGTCGCATTCGAGCGCGTGAACGTTCCGGAAAAGCAGGATCAGCAGGATCTCAACGCGGACGGTTTTCGCTGCACGAGCTACGAGGTCACGCGAGACTGGACCCGGGCGCCCGCCGATGCTGCGCCGGCGTCGGGCCCCGCGGCAGCCGGAGATGGAGCATGAAAGGACGAACGATCCGGATGTCAGCGAGCGCAGCGGCGGTCGCACTGGGCTTCGCGTTGGTGCCGATCCACGCGCGAGCGCTCGAAACGCCGCGCAGCTGCGGTTCAGACCCGCACATCCAGTGCGCGACCTACGATCCGGACCAGGCCTATCGCGTAGCCACCATGCCGGGGCGTGCGGTGATGATCCAGTTTGAGCCAGGTGAACACATCATCAACAGCGGCGAGGGCATCGGAGACGGCAAGGCCTGGCACGTGGCCATCAACGACAGTGGCGCGATGCTCAAACCGGGCGCGCCGCAGCCGGAAACCAATCTTCTGCTGGTCACCAACCGGCGCACCTATCCGCTCTCGCTTGTTGACGTTTCGGCCGCACAGCCCGCGACATGGATACTGCGTTTCGACTATCCGGACACGCGTGCCAGAGCGGCGAGCGCGCAGCTGCGCCGTCAACAAGCGGTAAGCGCTGCGCTGGGCAGTCAACCGGGCAACGGGCCGGCCATTCCCGCATCGATCGCGAACAGTGTTGGTGCTGCGAAATCCACGCCTGTGGTGTCGGTTCCTGTGGTCAATATCCAGTACATGATGCGCGGCGACCACGCACTCGCACCGACTGCACTTTGGGACGACGGCCGGTTTACGTACTTCAAGTACTCAACTGCGCGTGACCTGCCGACGATCTTCACGAAACTGCCCGACGGTGGCGAGGCGACGGCGAACTTTCATATGGAGGGCGATACGGTCGTCGTGCACGAAGTGTCGAAGTCGTTTGTCATCCGCTACGGTCAGTCGGTGCTGGGTATCCGCAACGACGGCTATTCGCCTGATGGCCATTTCAACCGTGCGGGCTCGTCGGTGCCGGGCAGCGCGCGCATCGAGCGCGATCACGCCGATGCATCGACGAACTGATCAAGGGAGCGAACGGGGCATGACTGAACCAAACGAAATGGAACATGCGGCGTCGGCCGACGTCGGCCCGCAGCCTTCGCTCGACCTGCCGGGTCGTCGGAAGACGCGCGTAGGCAAGCTGCGTCTGGTGCTGGTCGCGCTCGCCGTTATTGCGCTGGGTGCATCGGGCGTCACGATCTATCTGCAGCGCCTGTTCCAGCAGCATCAGGACGCGAAACAGGCGGCGCTGACAAAACCGAAAGACAGCGGCGCGAGTGACGCCGGTGCGGATCTGGAGACGCAGAAGGAACGTATCAAACGCGCAGAAGACCAGGCCCGAGCAGCGTCGGAGGCTGCGGCCGCCGCTGCCGCGAATTCCCACCTCGCGACGCCGGCCGGCGCGGCATCGCAGACGAACGGACAGGCGGTGGCCGTGAGCAACCAGCCGCGGCCGCTCACGCCGGCCGAGCGCCGCCTGCAGGGCAGTGTGCTCGTCGCGGGTAGGGACAATGAGGGCAACAACGATTCCGGCCAGAGCAACGATGGTCCCGTAGCATCAAATGAAACTGCAGGTGACAGCGGTGGCAACACCGGCGGCGGCAACGCCGGGGCCAGCGGCCATGATGCGTCTGGTCTGGCAGGTCTGGCGAAGTCGATGGGTCTGTCAGCGCTGCGCGGCGGCAGTGCAGGCGGTGCGCCCAGCTCAACCAGCAAGGCGGACGCGGGCGACGGCAAGGGCTCCGCGATCGACCAGTCCTTGCAGCCGTCAAAGCTGCAGCCGATGCCGGCCTCGTTCGGGCCGAACCGGCATTACCTGCTCAGTCGCAACACGATGATCCGCTGTGGTCAGTCGACGGCGATCCGTACCGACCGGCCGGGCCTGATCGGGTGCCCGATCGCGCAGGACGTTTGGTCCGACGATGGCACGACGCTGCTCGTTCGCAAGGGTGCGATGGCGAAGGGCGAGCAGCGCGATGCGGTGATCCAGGGGCAGGGCGTGATCGGCGCGATCTGGGACGAGATCGACGACAGCGACGTACGGATTCCACTGAACTCGCCGGCTACCGATCCGTTGGGCGCCGCGGGCATTCCGG
>Ga0157369_10005178_pt1 | contig 15250 bp, 16 predicted proteins | sample C25metaG_FD_113461 | JGI IMG/M metagenome (GOLD analysis project Ga0157369, IMG submission 113461) | Corn rhizosphere microbial communities from Kellogg Biological Station, Michigan, USA - C2-5 metaG | ecosystem: Host-associated > Plants > Roots > Rhizosphere > Soil | place: USA: Michigan... | reverse complement strand
AGCCTGTACTGTAGCCAATGCTGGCGTAAGTTAGCGTATGCTGGCGTTTCTGGAGTGACTCAGGAACCGCTAGATTCCGCGGGTTTCCGCGCCAAAACAGTAGTAAATCGAATGGATTAAATGCTGAGCGCACGACTCATAATCGTGAGGTCTCGGGTTCAAGTCCCGACTCCGCTACAGAAGAAAATCCCCTAGAACTCGCGGGTTCTGGGGGATTTTTCATTGCCCAAAACAAGGCCGAAGGGGGCTCTACTATAGCCCATCGTTTAGCCATTGGTCAGAAAACGTGTAGCCTACGTCAGCCATTGCCAGCCCACGCCAGCCACGCTCGACTATTAATCATCGGCCCCACGCGCTATGCTCACCGGACCACATAAAACTCACTCTGGGGGACATTTTGAAACGGACCATTCTCACGCTTACCGCCGTGGCAACTCTCGCGCTCACGGCCTGCTCAGCGCCCGCAGGAGGCTCTAGCAGCACATCAGCAGCGCCAGTGTCCGCAGCGCCTACGGAAGCGCCCACGCCCGGCTTTGACACGCCCGCACAGTTCGGCCAGACAGTCACCTTCCCCAACGGTGTTGAAGCCACGGTTGCCGCCGTAAGCTTCGGCCCGCCAGCCAAGAACATCGGCGTCGTCGGAGAAGGCAACCAGGCAGTCCTGAGCCTGACCATCACCAACAAATCCGGGGCGCGCATCGACGCCACGAAAATGTCATGGCCCAAGGTCGCATATGGCGCGAACCTCGAACCGGCAACACCGATCTCTAACGCCAACATCACGGCCATGCTTGACGGCGATAAGAAGTCTGACCAGTTCTCACGGTTCATCCCCGCTACTGAGGGTGGCAAGGTGCGCATCCAAGTGCCGGCGCCCGATGGTGGGCAACCCGCCATCTTCGAGGGCTCCATGGTGACGCCGTAACAGGGCACGTAAAAGAGGCCCCCGCTTCATCCTCGAAAGGACTAGCGGGGGCCTGATTTGGTTGGGTTACTTAACCGGTCTTATTGGCCCTAAGATGGGGCCATGACTTTCTGGGGGAAAACCAAACTCGCCGCGTCCGACGTGGCCTCGTTCTTCAAGGACTGGAATACCAAGTAGCGACTACGGAAGCGCGGCGTACTGGGCTTTCATGTCTGTGCGGACGGATGCCAGTTCGCCGGAGGTTAGCGCCCGGTCCCACATGACGACTTCGGCTACGTCGATGTCGGAGTAGTCCGATGCGCCCTGGCCGATGCGCAGACCGGTAACGCTGCCTGTGCCCGGTGTGCCCGGCGTGGCGGTTGTCCCGTCAATACCGATGATCGTGGATGCGCCGTTGACCGAGATGTAGGCAAGGTGCCATGTGGTGCCCAGTGCCGCTCCCGGGACGACGGGCTGCGCTGATCCTGCATCGAAGACGATGTTGCCATTGGCTTCACGGCGCAGTGTCGGGGACGCGGGCGTGCCGTTGATAAGCGACAGGATCACCTTGGACGTGCCCGTGGACCGCAGCTTGTAGACCACGGCGAACGTGTACGGCTGGGCCACGGTGAACGCGGGGACGTACATGCGGTTCGCTACCCCGTCGAACTCCAAGTACTTGACGCCGCCTGCGTTGCGCAGGGTTGCGCCGGAGCCGCTGACGACGGGCCGCAGGAATTTCGGCTCTCCCGGTTCGCCCACGGAATCGAGCTGGGTGATGACCGTCCCAACCTTGCTATCCGCAAGGGAGGATGCCACGTAGCGGCGCGATGCGCCAGTTACGGACAGGGAGTAGGTCGGCGGGACGTATACCGGGTCGGCTCCGATGTTCGCGGCGAGGATCGCCCCTGTCCGGTCGTATCCGAGCCTGGTGCGGTGCTCTGCGATCAGCTTGCCGACGAACTCCTGCCCCTTAGCATTCAGGTGGAACCCGTCGCCTACCTGCAAGGACCGGGGCACAACGTCGTTGGCGATGTCCGCGAGGTCGTTGGCGGTCGGCGTGATCCCGGCCCATGCCAGCGCTGAGTCGATCAGAGGCCGGCGGACCTCGCAGTAGTGTTCGCCGTAGGTCGTTTTCAGTGTGGCGTTGCGGGACAAGATCGCGTTGTACTCGCTGGAACCGATGGGCTCGGCTGAACCGTTGATGACGCTGACGACCGTGTAGCTCGGGTCGATGACGTTTTTCTTCAGGTAGGCCACCATGTCGGCGGTGTCCGTGATGACTCGGTCGTAGGAGAAGTTCCGGCCGGTCCAGAATATCTGTTCCTTGCGGACCTGTAGCGGGCCTTCGGTGGAGAGGAACCAGCGCTGCCCGGATGCGTTCACGGCGGTGCCGGGGGTGGTGCGGGTGAAGGACCATGTGCGCGGGTTGCCCTGAATGTTTGCTACCAGCGTGCCTTCAACGCCTGCGATCTTGCCGACGTACTGCGGGTTAGCCATTGCCCCACCCACGTTGGTTTTGAACGCGCCGGTCGGGTAGTCCACGGTCACGGCGACCGGCCCGGATGCCGGGATGGTGCCACCCGTGACGGTGACCTTGGGGATAAGACCGCCTTGCCGCATGGCAATTTCGCTGGAGGACTGCCCGGACTTGCCGAGGTTCGTCACGGCCACCGCCTGCCGTGCGACGAGCTCAGCGATCCACTGCCCCGGCTCGGTCAGCGAGTCACCAAACGCGGCGAGATTCTGGTTATCCGAGGTCGGCGTGATCTTGGAAACTTTGTCATCAATCGTGGCATTTAATGCCCCTCGTGTGGCGGATGCGGTGTCGTTGATCGCCTGCTTGATGGCGTCGTCGGTGGGGAGGACGTTGGCGCCGTCAGCGCCTTTGTCTCCCTTGTCTCCCTTGTCGCCTTTCGCGCCCTTCACCTGGCCGGCGTTCACGGTCGCGCCGGACGCCTTGGTGAGGACCAAGGCGCCCGTGCCGTCCACAGCAGCCGTGGTGACTACCTCGTTCGCTGCGGCACTCGCACTGTTCGCCGCGGTCTGTGCAGCCGACACAGCCCCCACAGCCTCATCCCGCAACCCCTTGTAAGAGTTGAAGTAGCCAGTGAACCCGCCAGACTTCCACATGGTCTGCGGGACGGTGGCGATGCGCGGCGGCAGGAAGCCGTTAGCGTTCGACGTGAGCGGGTTCGGGAGTGGCAGGCCGGACGGGTCTTTCAAGGCCAGCAGCGTCGCACCAGTCGTGTCCGCCGGGTCAAAGATAGACACCTGCCCGTTAGCCACCACATTGGCCGGGTTCAACGGATCCACCACAAGATCCATGTCGTAGAAATAGTCAGTCACTACAGCCTCCTAGAGGGCGTCAGGGCATGAAAAAAGCGCCCTCGAAAGGCGCCGTAGGGGAATGGTGCGGTCAGGCTTCGTGCTTGCCGCCGTCAGTGTTTGCCGTGGAGTACACGTTGACCACCGGGGCGACGTTCGCGCCCGTGTTCGGCAGGGCGAGGCCAGCAGCGCCCATGCCCAGGGCGGCGGACACGATATTGACCACCAGCGGGACAGCATCACCGGGGATCAGCCGGAAGAACTGCAACAGCGGGATAGCCGCCAACACAACCCCGTAAATGTAGGCGCGGGTCTTCGGATCACGAATGTTCACTTGGCAATCCTCTTCCCGAGTTCGTCCGCGACGGCCTTAGCGAGGTCTGCGCCAACCTGAGCGATCACCGCGTCAGCCACCGCACCGGGATCAACGACGGGCTGAGAGCCAGCAGCACGCTTCAACTCGGCAAGCTGCGGGAGAACAATGTCACGCCCAATCCGTGCCGTCATAGAACCCAGCGTTGTATACGGCCATTCGCCGTTACCACCAGCCTCGTTGGGTACCAGCCGCGCACCAGGGGTGCCGAACCAGACCGCTTCGTAAACCTTGCGGAGGTCATCATCTGAAAGTGCCATGTCCTCTTCCTCTTCCTGCATTGGTGTGATGGTCGCGCTCTGAGCGCTGATGGTGCCGGCTTCGTCCGGGTGGTCCGTGAGGTAGATATCCGGGTTGACGCGCCCGTAAGTGTTCGTGTTGAGATTGAAGTTCGGCGGCAGACAACCAACGTGCAGGTGCGGGCCTGTGATAACACCAGTGCCGCCGTCATCAGCGCCGGTCAACGCAATAACCTGCCCGCCCCTAACCCGGCTACCAGCACTAACCCGAACCTCGGAAAGGTGCCCATACTCGACATATGGGCCAGTGTCACCGTCAAGGTTTAGGACCACCATCTGCCCACCGAAGTTCAGGTTCCAACCCCAGTTATCCGCATACGTCGAATCGAACCGGCCAGCGAAAACCACAACACCATCCCCCGCCGCATAGACCGGCTCCCCAACCTGTGACAGGTAATCGTCCCCGTTATGCCCGCCCGGAGGGTTCGGACCCCAGCCAGGATTAGCGCCGAAACGCTGCCCCCGCTGGATCCGCCGAGGAAGTGGTTTCAAATAGCCCATTACGGCCCTCCTGGTGTTAGTGTTGTGCGGCATTGCCCACCGTCAGCGGTTGCCCCGTCCGTGTATGTGATGACCCACCGGCCGTTATCGCCGCAGAAGGCGGACTTGATGCCGCGGCCGTCAGCACCCGTGGGGCCTTGCGGGCCAGCAGGACCAACAGGACCAGCAGGGCCGGGAACAGTCGAGTCAGCGCCAGGAGGACCAGCCAGGCCGGTGTCACCCTTAGCGCCGGTCAAACCCGGCAACCCCTGCGCCCCCGTAGCACCAACCGGGCCAACAGGACCAGGAGGACCTACCGGGCCGACGTTGCCCGTCAAGCCGAGCAAACCCATGATCCCCTGATCCCCCTTGTCACCCTTCGCCCCAGCCGGACCAGTAGCACCAGCAGGCCCCGGGAAACCCTGCTCACCACGAGGCCCAGGCACACCCTGCACACCCTGCGGCCCCGCGAGTGGCGTGCCAGCTTCAGAAGCTACCTGCTCAGCTTTCCGGCAAATGTTCGAGCCCGCCGGGGTCTGCTGAAAGTCCGCCGTCTTACACGCCGCGTCGAACTCTTCAGCGAGGTTCTGCTTCTCCTGCTGCTGAGTCTGCCCATACACCGCATTAGCAGACGCCAGCCGGGCGTTATCCATAGCGAAATACAGGCAGGCGATACCGAACAGCAACGCCAGCAGGGCAAGCCCGAGGATCAGCATGTTGCGGCGCCGGGCAGCCTTCTGGGACCGCTCCAGCGCCGCTTCCTGCTCCCCAAGGTTCCGTTCAAACTCTGCTTCGTTACTCATCGTCATCCTCCGGCCATGCGTCAGGGTCGGGCTTGATGTCGTGCGCGACGAGCTGCTCCCGCCACCTGTCCCCGGCCCGTGTGCGCTGGTTCAGGCGGCGGGTCACCCTTGACAGTTGCGCTTTCAGTTCCTCGATGCGGTCCTTCAACGTCTGGATCACGTCAGCCTCCCGCTTCTCCCGGCGCTTGTCCGCCCGGTTGATGAGCCAGCCGACGCCGCCGCCGATGATGCCGAGGAATGCGCCGAGAGGGCCGAGCCATTGGAGATCCACACGTTTGGTCCTCCCTTGTCAGATGCCTGCTGTTACCAGCCGAGGACGGTAACGAACATTGATATGGACCCGTATCCGTTGGCCCAGCCGGAACCGTCCATGCGGCGGGCGCGGAACCGGATCCGTGTGGTGTTGTAGTCCTGCACGACGGGGATAAACATGAACCCCTCAGTGGGGTGGTATCCGGTCAACTGCACACCGGAAATGCCCGCGAAGTTCGGCAGCCCGTTCGTCCCAAACCGCAGATCCCCGTACCCGTTCACATCGGTACCCGCGGCGGCGGTGATGATGGCCGGCCCGAACGTCCGCCACGGAACATCCGCAGGCTTCCCTACCGTGGATTCAATCTGCGAGGACTGCCGCCACTCCGGGGTGTCGTTCGCGCCAACCACACGAACCCAGTCCGTGCCGTTGATCTGGATGCGGGTACCCGTCCGGTTCAGGTAGGTCCGGATAAGGTCGTGCGCGCCCACGATCCCGCCGCCGTCACCAGCCCACGTCCGCAGGTCGATGATCGCTGTCGGCTGCGTCTGTCCCGCCGTGACCTGCACGAGCGCCAACGGCTGGTCATCAATGCCGCCAGGGTTAGCCTGCCTGCCGCCGGGGATAACCGCGGTTGAGCCGCCGTTGACCTTCACGAACTTGGTAACCCCCGCCGTGGGGGTCCAGTCCCGGCGAACAGCGATCATGTCCCAGCGTGAGCCTGAGCTAATCGTGTCCAACTGGATCGTGTCGTTCGCGTAAGTCGAGTCCGTGACGCCATGCCCGAAACCCCAACCGGCACCAATCGAAACCGTGCGGTCCTGCCCGGCAACCGCAGTTACTTTCCAGTCCAAAGGTGACCGCACACCGTAGGACGCCAGCCCGATGGACGGGAAAGCATCAGCCCACGCCGTTTCCGTGTAAGGGTTCGTACTCGTGGTGTCGTAGCCGTGGGAAGTGAACTCAACCGCCATCAGCGGGCCTCCTGGTTTCTCAGCCGCTTATTGAGCGCGGCCATGCGTTGCGCGGTTACCCGCTCGGGCTGGTTGGTCAACTCGCCAACCTTCGGATCAGATGATGCATACTGCGGGGACACCCATTTGATGGTGCATTCCTGGATGACTTCGGTAATGACTACACCGGGCGCTACCTCTACCGGGATCCGGTCGCCAACATGGAACCCGCCCGGCCCGTACTGAAAAATCCCGGAACCGGCGAGAGTCAGCGCGATGCCGTTTTGCGGGCCGGCCTCGGTCAGCGTTTCGTTGGCACGGGAGTCCATCACGTCCGCCGCGTCGTTATCCCTTGCGTCACGGAACGTTTCGGCACGCATCCCGTACTGGGATTCCCGGGCGGCGTCAGTCACGAGTCGGAAGTTCCGTGCAGTGCCCTCACCCTGCCCGCCAACGACCACGCGGGAAGCTGTTGGGCGCTTCCTGGTCAGTGTCGCCTGCTTCAACGTCCTGCCGCGCACTGAGAGGGCACGGGGGTGCGTCTGCGGCTCGACCACGTCAAGGACAAGGTTCGCGCCCACCTGCTTCACCGAGACGCCCACACCGGCCTCCGTGAGCGCCGGGAATAGTTGATCTGCTAGCGCGTGCATCCTCAAAGGAACACCGCCGGGAATGACAGCGCCACGGCCAAGGTCCGGCGCCACCGTCAACCCAGGGACCGCCAACCGGTTCACGCCGTTCTCAGTCACAGCGTCCTTCAGCACCGTCTCAGCGTTCCCCGTATAGGTCCGGTACTCCGCCGCCGTCTGGTTGCTGATGGGGGAAGCGGGAACGGGCCAGCCGATGATCTCCCGGAGTACCCGCCAGTCATCCTCAACCGTCACCGTGTAGGTGCCGCTGACTCCATCGGTGACCAGTTCGTCAGCCGTGATCGGGCCGCTAATCAGATGCTCCCCACGGAAGCTAACCTTCAGTCGGGCCCCGTCCGCGAACAAGTCATCAAAGCGTTTATGCCCGGTCGCAACCGTCATCCGCAGGGTGCCAACCGTGTCAAACCTTGGGGTCACTTCAAGTGATAGCGGGTTACCTACCTGCCCGCGAAAGTTGCGGTCCTTGTCGTACACCGAGATCCGGAAAACACTCACAACCAGTCACCAAGCCCTTCGGTACAGGGTCGGCAACTTGATCTCAACCGCGCCCGTACCCGCAAGGACAACCGCGAGCTGCACACTCTTACCGGCAGGGATCGGCGCGAAATCCGCCTCACCAAGATCCGCCGTCATATCAACCGGGTTCACAAGGTCAACCCCAATGATCCTGTCCGCGGGCTTCTTCCGCTTATCCGCCGGAAACCCCAACTGCTCCGGGCTGATGTCATACAAAGTCGCGCCGATAAGGTCAGGTTCAGACTCAATCACAAGGCACTTGCCATCATCAACCAAGAACGGAACATCAACGATCTGATCCCCAATACCCACCGAAGCGGACGGGGTAGGCCCATCAACAAACCACGTCGCATAAGACTCAACATCGCCAGGGTTGTCGATAGCCGCCGTCGAAGTGTCCGAACCCGCCGCGATATTCACGATCTGCGGGCCCGTAGGCTCAAAGAACGGGGCAGTGTCGCGGTTCTTCCACGAACGAACCACCGGCTCACCAGACCAGTAAGGCTGCTCAGCAACAAGCTTGATACCGTACTTGTTCCAGCCCCTCCGCATCGGGTCATGGTTCGTCACAGGGTCGCCGTCATCAACGAACCGCAGCGGCAACGAACGCTCAGAACCATCCGGCAACGTGATAACCCACGAACCTGGCACTAGCGGGTCCATGGTGGACCAGAACGCCCGGTCACGCAGCATCCAATCAACCGAACCGCCATCATGGTAAATGTAGATCGGCCAGAACGCCTCCCGGTCAAGGACGCTCACACCCTCAAACCGGGAACCAGGGGCCGCGGGTGAACTGGTCGAGTGCCGCTCATGCGTCACCGTCCCCAACCCACGAACCCCCGGCATCAAAAACAGCCCAGTCTTAGGGTCGGTGAGAGGCCAAGAAGTACCCTTAGCCTCCCACCGCAACTCAAACCCCGAGAACGCTGGAGCAGCCGGAGCCGGCGGCCTATAAGGGCTGCCATAAACTATGCCTGCCAAGATAGCTCCTTAGAATGCGTAGACCGCTTGCGCGTCCTGCTCACTGGTCCGCAGAAGACGGACCATCTCGTTCTCATCCCGCACATGCACGGTCCCGATGCTGACCGCCGGGCCGCGCTGCGTGTTGCCCATCGCCAGCCGGTGAATGTCCTCCCACTGACCAGCAGTCAAGATCGCTTCGGGCTTCCTCGTGGCGTTCATGATGGACGACAGGCCAGGGTTCAGAACCCCGCCCTGGTCATGCAGGTAAGGCAGGCCGGTCGTGCCGGTACCCTTGTCCTTGCCGCCGTTGCCCATGATGAAATCGGACACGTTGGTCAGGAGCTTCTTACCGACACCGATGGCAAGGTCAGCGATCATCCCAGCCGCGGGGAACGCATTTTTGAACTGGCTAACCAGCCCGTCGATGATCCCCGCGATAGGGTTCCAACCGCCCGAACCTGCCTCGCCCCCGCCGTCAAGGTAGGGGGCAGGGTTGACGTAGGACGGCCACCCACCATTCAGCACCATGTAGTGCAAGTGCGGGCCCGTGCTGTTACCAGTCGAACCAACCTGGCCGATCAACTGCCCAGCCCTAACCATGTCGCCCATCTTCACCGCGAACGATGAAAGGTGCGCGTACCAGGTTTGGAGGCCGTTCGGGTGGTCAATGTGGATCTCGTTACCGCCGCCATACGAGGACCAGCCAGCGGACGACACCCGGCCAGGACCAGCAGCACCAACAGGTGTACCAGTCGGCGCCGCGAAGTCCATACCGTTGTGGCTCGCGCTGAACGGTTGCGAGATGATCGCATTCCGCAACGGGTTCACCAGCCCACCATTCGCGTACCCGGCCAGCGCCCGAGCCATCGCGTACAGGTTCGCCACGCCGGCACGCTGTGTCTGCTCCTTGGTAAACACGAACTCGCCAGCGTGGACAATACCCGCCGGCTCGTACTTACCACCGTCGCCCGTGTAACCACCCTCAGCGAACCCAGCCGGCAAAGCAACTCGAGGCAGCTTGTCGATACCCGGCAGCACGTTAGCGATGTTGTTGAACGCACCAATCAGGCCATCATTGATGACCGTGTCGATAACGAACCGAACCGGCGCCTTAGCGATGTCCTGAATGGTTTCCCATATCTTTTTCACCGCAGCAACGCCGGTATCAAAGGCTTTCGGGATGTCCTCGTTGATGGCCTTTGACAGGAAGTCGAAGACCGGCTTGATGACGTTTTCCCATACCCACTTGATGGCGTTGCCGATGCCGTCGAACGCGGGCTTGATAACGTTCTCGTACAGCCACGTAAACGCAGGCCCGACAACGTTCTCAAAGATGTAAACCCACACGTCGATAGTCGGCTTGATAACGTTCTCCCAAACCCACTTGATCGCGTTACCAATGCCATCAAAGACCGGCTTGATGACATTCTCATAGAGCCAGTTGATCGCATCCGGCAGAACCGTCTGGAAGAAGTACAGCCAGACATCCAACGTCGGCTTGATGACGTTATCCCACACCCACTGGATCACTGTGCCGATATTGTCAAAGGTAGGCTTGATGATGTTTTCATACAGCCAGGTGAATACCACCCCGAGGGTGTCCCGAATAAACGAGACAACGCCGTTGAAGATCCCAACGACACCGTTCCACCAGTCACCGATAACGGTCATGATGCCGTTGAACGTCGCCACGATCTGATCCCAGAACATCCGGAACAACGGCAACACAATATAGGTGATGATCGAGACAATGAGCTGCCCGATGCCGTTGAAGAACAGCGCGAAGCCACCGATAATCACAGCAGCCGAATCAAAGACCGGCTTCAGGGTGGACTCATAGAACGCCGTGAACACACCACCAACGAACGCCACCGCAGCGGAAATCCCATCAAACACCGGCTTTATGATCGACTCATAAACCCAAGTGATCGCCGTAGCAATGCCATCAAATACCGGCTTGATAATGGTGTCATGCAGCCAGGTGAAAACGTCACCAACACCACTAACAGCACCGTCAACCCCGCGGCCCATGTCCTCGAAGAAACCGATAATGCCGCCAATAAAGCCCTGGATGGCAGGCAGCGCGGTACCAGTGAACCAGTCAACGACGCCACCAATAACCGACTGGATGAATGACCAGACGTTAGCCACAATCTGCTTGCCCAGTTCGGTCTGCGTGAAGAAGTACGTCAGACCAGCTACCAGTCCGATAATCGCAAACGCGATGATGCCGAACAGGTTAGCCTTCAACGCCGTGTTCAAAGCAGTCATGCCAACCGCCGCAGTAAAAGCAGCCCCAGCGAAGAACCCCTGAGCAGCACCCGCAATGGACGCAACCGTGCTGTAAACCGCCATAGTGGCAGAATGAACAGCCAGCGCCGTCGTGTAAGTCTTGTAAGCCACCACGACAGAGCCAACGGCAACCGCAAGCGCCTCCAGCCAGTCCTTATTCTTGACCAGCCAGTCGCCTACTTCTTTCAGAGCGGCAAGCGCTGCGTCCTTGAACTCAGTGAACTTCGCAGGCAGTTCACCCACCTTGTCACGAAGTGTCAGGATCATGTCTACGGCCTTAGAGTCTTCCTCCCAGCCGAAAGCACGCTGCAACGCCCCCGTGTAGTCACCCTTCACCAGCAGGTCATAGAGGCCCTGAGCTCCGTCCCGCACCCGCAGAATGAAATCAACAATGGGGGAGTCTTCTTCCCACCCGAACGACGAGTGCAGCAGCACAGAAAAATTGCCATTGACCAAAAGATCATGAAGGCCGATGATTCCGCCACGCAGCCGAAACAGGAAATCGACTACGGGCGAATCTTCGTGGACGTTGAACGCCTTCTGAAAAGCGTCCGTGAAGCCGTTGCCTGCGAAGATGTCATAAAGACCCTGCGCGGCGTTCTTGGTCCAGTCAATCGCCTTCCCAAGCCCGTCAGACAGCGCCGTAATGGCACCAGCGGCAGCAGGCTTGATCGCGTCCAACGCGGTCATCAGGCCGCTGTTGATGGTCGCCTGTAGGTTGCCTATGGCACCCTCAAACGTTTTGGTTGATTTTGCCGCCTCAACCGCAACCGGCTTAGAGCCAAGCTTCAGAAGAGCATCGTTGAACTCTTCAGAAGTGATCTGGCCCTTCTCCATCGCGTCACGGAAGTTACCCGTGTACGCTCCAGCCTCTTCCAGTGCCTTCATCAGAGGCCCCGCCGCACCGGGGATAGCGTCGGAAAGCTGGTTCCAGTTCTCCGTCGTCAACTTCCCGGCACCCGCGGTCTGCGTCATCACCATAGCCACGGACTTGAACGTGTCCGCACTGCCGCCCGCAACCGCGTTCAGGTTACCCGCAGCCTTCGTGAGGCCCTGATAATCCTTCACACCGTTAGAAGCCAACTGCGCAAGCGTGTTCTGAATCGTCGGCAGATCATAAACCGTCTGATCTGCGTATTCCTTCGCGGCCTTAGTGGCAGCCTCAACGCCGGAAGTGTCGATCCCGGCGAAGTTCATAGTCGCCTTGAACTTGTCCGTCGTATCCGATGCGCGGGCAGCCTCAGCAATGAAACTGCCGATACCGATAGCCGCAACCGCGCCGCCGATAATGCCAGCCATCGACTTGATACCCGCAGCGACACCGCCGCCGATGTCCCGGCCAGCCCTGTCGCCGTGAGAGCCAAGCCCCGACAGTTCCCGCCCAATCGACTGCTGCATCCCCGTGAACGTGGGCTTGACCAGTACCTCAGCTATGCCGATGACAGGCACGGGGCCTCCTATGGAATTGTCAAAGGTCCTCGCGTGAGAACCCGAATTGCTCAATGAACCCCTCAGCCCATTCCCGCTCAGCCCGTTGCATGGCTTCCTGGATCTTCGTGCGCGGGGTCGGGAAAGGTTTGATGTCGCCGGGGTTTCCGCCATTGACCTTGATGAGGATGGCGGCGATGTTGTCCAGCTTCGTGGACACTTCGCCAAGGATCGTGGCTTTCAGGTCCCATTCGGACGTGCGCGGCGCCCACGGCTCGCGTTCCCCATCCGTATACATGGCAGCCAAAGCAGCCGCAGAATCAGGGTCATTCGCTACAGCCTCGTTGAGCCGGCAAGCAGCGGGCAGCATGTCGATAAGCTCGAGCAGCGCCACCCACCGCTTAGCCGCGTACCACTCCGCAAGATCCACGCCGTACTCACTCAGGAGGTCGGCGCGGATCTGCGGACGGTAACGGCGGATCAGCTCGCGGAGGCGGGCCCTTCCCCCGACGTGCCAACAGTCTGCTGGTAGTAGCCCACGACACGCTCAATGAGAGCCTTGTGAGTCCTCAGCGGAACCTTCGCAGCCTTGTACGCCTCAAAGTCAGCCTTGGACAGCCACTTAGCCAGGAACTCAAAGTCAGACTTCCCCGGCTCGCTCAAGTCACGGAAGAACTCTTCCGACTCGTCCGCGGGCATGTCGAACAGGTCCGGAAATGTGATCCGCTTCCCCCCGTTGAGCGCCAGGATGAACGGCTCAGGCTTGGAAATCTCAGCCTCAAGAGCGGCAAGGGAAAGGTTGATGTTCGGCTTATCGTTAGCCATGGTGTTACCTCCGGGTGGTGGTTGGTGGTTTGGTTACTTGGCGGGGGTCTGTGCTGCGTCGGCTTCCTTCACAGCGGCAGTCTTAGCCTTCTGCTCAGTGAAGCCCTGGGAGCGAAGCTCTGCGGCCTCGCGGGGGACAGCGGTCTCGATGGTCAGGCCATCCTTGACGAAACGGGGCATGGTGACTCCTAGAAGCAGGGTGGGTGGTGTGGGTTGAGAGCGGGCCGCGCCACCACCACCCGGAAGAATGGCGCGGCCCGCGGTCTAGTTAGGCGCCGGCAGTGAAGCCGAGGTCAGCTTTCGCGGCCACGGCTCCTGTGCCGCCGATGTAGTGGCGGACGGGGGTACCGATAGCGTCATCCGTGAACACGTCGAACGTGAACGCCTGCGACAGTGCATCCGAAGTGCCCCACTTCTGAGAATCGGTTGCGGTCAGCTTCACGAGTCCGTAGCCGCGGCCAAGGATCCAGTTGTTAGCAGCCGGCCCGTCCGAACCGATGACCAGAAGGCGGTACTCCTGACCGACGGGAAGGTCCGGTTCGTCAATGACGATCTCACCAGAAGCAGTTGCCTGGGTGACGGCTGACAAGTCCGTGCCATAGGTCAGTTCCAGCAGGTGCTTCTTGCCGGTTTCCAGCGCCGTCATCTTGATCGTGCGGGCCACCGAATCCACGTCAGAGCGGACAGGCGAGGCGTAACCGAGTGCGGAAACGTCCGACTTCGAGATGTCCCGGCCAAATTCATATCCGGAAGGATCGACCAGGCCAACAGGCAGGAAGCCCGCAGCCTTCAGGTCAACGAGAGTGCCTCCGGCCTCGAAAAGCGTGGTGGGCAGGTCAACGGTCGTCGGGGCGATGAACGCAATTGCTTTTTGGAGCTTACGTACAAGGCCGCGATTGTCGGCTTCCTGCTGAATTGTTGCGAAGGTAGGCATGATGAATCAAAACCCCTTTCAAGGGCTCAGAGTTTGGTTAGATCCCCGAACGGGGTTTAGAGGGGCCGGGACGTTACAAAGAACGTCCCTACAGCCTTGTTAAGCGTGTCGGACTGGTATGGGACATCGGCGGGGGTTACGTCGGCCTCAATGGCATCCAAGTAGCCTGACGGGGTTTCAATGTCGGATCCGATGATGGATGCCGCGATGGATTCAAGGGTGTTCACTGCCTGCTGACCGGGCGCGTAAACCTCGATAGTCACCCGGTCCACGCGGTCAACGAACCCGCGGTTACCGCCCGTAACGTAGATCAACGCCACGGGGAACGGGCCCTTGATGGTGCCGTAGTCATCCGCAGGTATCTGATAAACCGCCGTGACCGTCAGCCCAAGATGGGTGCTGCCGTTGATGAGGTCGAAGAGTGCATCCCGCACATCCGGGAAGACCAGGGCATCAATCATTTACCCCTCACCTTCATAGAGTCAGCAACCCGCAACAGGACCGCATCCCGCGTGTCCCGCCAATCAGCACGAGACTCACGAACCACAGCACCAGCGCGGCGCTCATTCTTCCAACCCACAGTCACCGTCGCCGGCCCGGCAGTGTACTCGCCACGCCCAACAGCCTGAGCGTTACCAGCCAACCGCTCAGCAGCCGCCAACGTCGCCGCACCAACCGCCGAAGACGTGCCCAGATCCTTCAGCCCGGAATCATCCGCTAGGTACGCCTTGGAAACCCGGTACACCGCCATCAGGTAGCCACCAATCCGACTTCCCAACCAGCCGGCCACTCACCAGGGCGCCCGTCCACAGCCCACAAACCCGCCATCCGCGCACCATCAGGCACCCGGATACGGTCACTAGGCAGGAACGTAAACCCCGGATCCCGGTACAGCACAGCCGTTGAGCTCGTCACGTCGGAGCGGTCCACAGGGTCCGCCGTCGCCCGCGGCGCAAGAATGCAGCTGCGGAGCGGGATCTCCTGCGAAGGCAACGGGTTGCCCTTAGCATCCCTGCCGCCGCCACGGATCACAGTCACGTCAACCCGCCACGACTTAGGGAAACGCTTCACCATCGACTTACCCGGAACGTCGTAACTCTGAAACGCCAGCGCGACACCCATTAGGCGATCTCCCAAGCGTTCAGGGGCGACGTATACGAACCGGAAAACGGCGACGTGGACGGGATCATGTCGATAGTGAAAGCGCCCGTACTGTTGCTGGCAGGGGACAGGAGTTTGATCTGTT
>Ga0157369_10005176_pt1 | contig 15255 bp, 13 predicted proteins | sample C25metaG_FD_113461 | JGI IMG/M metagenome (GOLD analysis project Ga0157369, IMG submission 113461) | Corn rhizosphere microbial communities from Kellogg Biological Station, Michigan, USA - C2-5 metaG | ecosystem: Host-associated > Plants > Roots > Rhizosphere > Soil | place: USA: Michigan... | reverse complement strand
GATCCGCGCATGAGTTCGTTTTTTCTGCGCCCAACATCGCCGGAAGGAAGCTTTCCCGCGTCGAACTCATCCATCGCCTCGTTGAAAGCGTTCCTTTCATCGATGGCGTTTGTTGCTGCGTATAAATCTTCAGCGAACTTCGGCAACTGGCCGGTCCCGAAGAGCGCGTCGTCGCGCACCAGCACGGGTGGCTCGACCTCGGTGTAGCCGTGCTGGTCCACGTGCAAATCGAGCATGAACTGCCCGAGCGCTCGTTCCATCCGCGCGAGCTGGCCCTTGAGCACCGTGAACCTCGCGCCGGAGATTTTGGCCGCGACTTCGAAATCCATCATCCCGAGCGCTTCGCCGGTCTCGTAATGTTCCTTCGGCCTGAAGCTGAAACTGGGCTTCGCGGGCCGCGCCTTGGCCGCCGTCGCGGCGTTACCGTTCGGCCCGAAATACTCGACGTTGTCGCTCTCGTCGGCGCCCCTTGGCACCTCGTCCTTGGGCAGGTTCGGCATTTGCAGCAGGGCGTCATCGAGAGCCTTCTGCGCCGTCCGCCGCTCATCCTCGCCCGACTGGATCACGTCCTTGAGGTGCGCCACCTGCGCCATCAGCTCGGCGGCCCTGGCCTCGTCCTTCTGCGCCTTCGCCTGCCCGATCTGCTTGGAAAACGCATTCCGCGCCGCCTGCGCGTCCTCGAGCCGCGTGATGACGGCCCGGCGCGCATCGTCGAGCGCAATCAGCTCGGACGCGGAAAAGGGCACATTCTTGCGCGCGGCGAGCGCCGCATCCGCCGCCGCGGCGTTGGCCCTGATCCAGTTGATGTCGAGCATGGCGAAGTCCTGAGGAAAGAGGGCTTCTTTTGCAGACGGCGACAGCCGATGGCAAGTCCCTCACCGATCCGCCACCCACCGCGTCATTCCCGCGAAAGCGGGAACCCAGGCGGGGTTTGGGGACGTCCCGGCGTCAGGTCTGGAGTCCCGCTTCGCGGGAGCGACGTCATGGGACTTGTGCAGAGGCGTCCGGAACTACGCCTTCACGGCCGCGGCGGCCTCTTTCGCCGCCCGCTGCTTTTCCACCCACTTCACGGCGAAGATCGAAAACTCGTAAAGCGCATACATCGGAATCGACAGGCCGATCTGGCTGATCGGGTCGGGCGGGCTGAGCAGCGCGGCCACGGCCAGGATTCCCACGATCGCATATTTCCGGCCCTTGCCGAGCTGTTTGGAGTTGACCAGCTCGATCCGCGCCAGCAGCGTCAGCACCACCGGCAACTGAAAGCAGATGCCGAACGCGATGATCAGCGTCATGATGAAGCCGAGATACTCGCTGACGCGCGTCTGCATTTCGATCTGCACGTCGCCCGGCGCGGCCGCCGTCTGCTGCATGCCCAGGAAGAAATGCAGCGCCATCGGCGCCACGGCGAAATAGACCAGCAGCGAGCCGAGCAGGAAGAACAGTGGCGTCGCCACGAGATAGGGGATGAAGGCCCGCCGCTCGCGCTTGTAGAGCCCGGGCGCGACGAACGCATAGACTTGCCCGGCGATGATCGGGAACGCCAGGAACAGCGCCCCGAACAGCGCCACGTTCATGTAAGTGAAAAACAGCTCCTGCGGCGCCGTGAAGATCAGCTTTACATCCTGCGAGCTGCCGGCGGCCCAGCGGTACGGCAGGAGCAGCAGGTCGTAGATCGGCTTGGCGAAAAAGAAGCAGCCCAGGAAGAACACCACCACCGCGGCGAGCGAGTAGATCAGGCGCTTCCTGAGCTCGATCAGATGGTCGAGCAGCGGCGCTTCCGAGCCCTTGAGCTCATCCTCTTCGGTCTTGGGAGGCGGCAGCTCGGCGGTCGCCATCTAAACCTCTGCCCTGGGCTTGGGTGTCCGCGGCTTGCGCGGCGCGGCCGGCTTCCTGGCCTTGGGAACGGCGGCCGGCGTCGACGCCACGGGCTCCACCGGAGCCGCGGCGGCAGCAACCGGCGTGCGGCGGGCTCGCGGCTTGCGGGCCGGCTTTGCCCCTTCGACTGGTGCGATTGCCTCGACCGGCGCCGGGCTTTCGACCGTGTCGGACGCAGGCGGCGCCAGTTCGGTCATCACCGGCTTCAGCGGCTCGTTCTGCGCCACCGGCGTCATTCCGGCCTTTTCGTTGATCTCGGCGACGATACTCTCGGCCGCCGGGTCCTTGGGGGCGATCACCCCCGTCGGCTCGGTCAGGCCGAGATCGGTGGCCTTGTTGAACTCGCGCTTGATCTCGTCGGCCGTCTGCTTGAGCGGCTCTGTGATCGATCGCCTGAGATCGGTGAGTTGGTCGAGCCCGGTCGTCTTGTTGAGCTCCTGCTGGAACTCGTTGCCCATCCGCCGGATCGTGGCAACCATCTTGCCCAGCCGGTTCATCACCACGGGCAAGTCTTTCGGGCCGATGACGACGAGCGCCACGACGCCGATCAACAGCATCTCCGTCCAGCCGACACCGAACATGAAAGTCTATCCTTGTGTCAGCGGCAGTGCCGCTCAGGCGTCCTTCTTCTCGGGCGCCGGGGCAGGAGCGGGAGCCTGGACCTGGGCAGTCGTGCTCGCGGCCTCCGGCTTGTCGTCGTCGCGCATGCCCTTCTGGAAGGCTTTGATGCCCGAGGCGAACTCGCCCATCGTCCCTGCGATCTTGCCGCGGCCAAAGAGCAGCACAACCACGACGGCAACGATAATGATGCCCCAAAGTCCTGGACCGTGCATCGAAAACTCCTTTTCACGCGGGCATAGAAAGTACGTTCACAGATAGGGGCAAACCACCCCGAACACAAGGATTGCGTTGCCGCATCCTTACTCGGTCGGCTCGTCCTGCCCCTCGATGTCGTCGGGGTCCAGCGGGTCCTCGTCTTCGCGCAGCGGCCCGTCGAACGGCAGCGGGATCTGCAGGTTCGGCGGCAGCCGGTTGCTGAGCAGGCCTGCCCCCTTCAACTCTTCGAGACCCGGCAGGTCGGCCAGCGATTCGAGGCTGAAGTGATCGAGGAACGCGTCGGTGGTCCCATAGGTCACCGGCCGACCCGGCGTGCGCCGGCGGCCACGCATGCGAATCCATCCCGCTTCCATCAACAGATCGAGCGTTCCCTTGCCGGTGGCGACACCCCTCACCTCCTCCACCTCGGCGCGGGTGGCCGGCTGATGGTAGGCGATGATCGCCAGCGTCTCGAGCGCGGCGCGGCTGAGGGGCCGGTTGTCCGTGTGCTCGCGGCGAAGCAGGAATTCGAGGTCGGAAGCCGTCCGGAAAGCCCATTTGTCTGCACGGCGAATGAGGTGCACGCCGCGCGTCGAATACTGCTCCGCCAACTGTCCGAGGAGCGCCTCGACGTCGGCCCCCTCCCCCAGATGCGGTGCCAATTGGGCCGGCGACAGCGGCTCCGCCGACGCGAACAGCAGGGCTTCGAGGATGCGCAGCGAACGCTCGGCAAGCTCCGGGTGCTCGCTCGGCGCAGACTCCGTCTCAGGCGTAAGATCTTGGTCGGACATCAGTTTTCGGTTGGTGGCGGGCCATCGCTCTTGCGGCGGCGCACGAGAAGCGGCCCGAAGGCCAGCGATTGGCGGAGTTCTACTTCCCCCAGCCGCACCAGTTCAAGGCTTGACGCGAAGGTCGAGGCGATGGCCGTGACACGCAGTTCCGGCGCATCGAGATAGTCCGCCAGATACGCATCCATCGGCACCCAGTCCATGTTGTCGCCGATCAGCCGGTTGAGGATATCCCGCGCCTCCTGCAGCGACCACACATGCCGCTCGAACGGCGTGTAATCGTTGGGAATGCCGCGCTCGCGCTGCGTCGCATAGGCCTTCAGCAGATCGAACAGCGAGGCTTCCCACAGCGCCTTGCGCTGTACCGTCACCGGCTCCGGCGCACCGCGCCCAAACACCTGCGCGCCGAGGATCGGCCGGTTCATCAGCCGCTGCGCCGCAAGCCGCATCGCCTCGAGGCGTTTCAGCCGGAACTGCAGCAGCGCGGCCATCATCTCGCCGGTCGGCTCGTCGTCCGAGGCCGTCTGCGGCACCATCAGCCGGCTCTTGAGATAGGCGAGCCACGCCGCCATCACGAGATAGTCGGCGGCGATCTCGATGCGCTTTTCCCGCACCGTCTCGATGAAGCCCAGATACTGCTCGGCCAGCGCCAGCACGGAAATCTGGCTCAGATCGACCTTCTGCCGCCGCGCCAGGTCGAGCAGCAGGTCGAGCGGCCCCTCATAGCCGCCCACGTCGACATACATCACCTCGTCGTCGGGAGGCGGCGGCGCGGGCTCGGCCCAATCGGATGGCGTTTCGGCGTTCAAGCAACACGTCCAGGCTGCGGCGAAGCTGGCAATTTACACGGAGTTCCGGGCGAAAAAGCCGGAATCCACCGGCTGCGCCGGCTGCACCCACAGGAAAAGCAGCGGAGCGGCGATGGCCGCGCCCGTTGGCCGATCAGCCGTTGGTGGCGAAGCAGTCGCCACCCTGCGCCTTGATCTGTGCGCAGATGCTCGCCGCGGCGCTGAGCGAATCCGTCGGCAGGCGCACGCGCCACCGGACGCCCTTCTGGCCGAGGTCGACCTGCTGTACGACCAGCGTACTGCCGCCGAACAGGCTGCCGTATTTGGAGGTCATCGACTTCACCGAGGCCTGCACGTCGGCCGCGCTTGGCTGCGAGCTGAGTTGAACGTAAGCCGCAGCGCTGCCGCCGGCCGGCGCCGCCGTCGTCGCCTGCACCGGCTTGGTCGCGGCGACCTGCACCGGTTTTTGGGCCGGCGTCGTATTGCCGCCGCCCATCAGGTCGAGTTCCTGCGGTGTGGTCTTGGGCACCAGCGCGTTGACGGTGGTGTTGGTGGGCACGCTGCCGCCGGTCTTGGCCGCCGTTGAACTGCGCACCGGGAATTGCATCGGCGTCGGCGCCACCTGCGTCGTGTCGATCACCGGCGAAACCTCGGCCGTCTGGGTCGTCGGGCCGCTGGCGGAATTGTCCGGGCCGGCGGTCGCATCGAGCGCCGACGGCACGAGCGGCGTCGGTGACGCACCCTGGTCGCCATTGCCGAGCAGATTGGTCGTTTCGGTGCTGGGCACCGCCGGCACGTTCGGCCGGTCGATCGGCAGCGCCTCGCCCCCGGCGACGGCATCGTCGCCCGAAACGATCGTCCCGTCCGGGCGCACGGTCACCGTGCGGACCTTGCGATTGGCAAGGCCGCTCTCGTTGTCGCCACCCGCGGCCGGCGCCACGTCGTTGGTCACGTCGGCCGTCGACTGCTCGGTCGAGACCAGTTGCTCCGAGCTCGGCGCCGGCGTGGCACCATCCATCTTGGCCAGCACCGGCGATTTCGCGGCGTCGGTAGGTGCGCTTGGCGCCGCCGATGGCAACACCTTCGCGGGCGTCGCATCGGCCGTCAGTACCGGAGCATTGGCGCCCGTTTGTCCCGAGCGCCCCATATTCAGCACCCAGTAAAGTCCCAGCCCGGCCGCCAGCAGCAGCGTGCCGGCAACGGCCATGCCGATATACTGGCGCAACCCGCCCGAAAAGAACGCCGAGCGCTCGGGCTTCACCTTGAGCCGGCGATAGGGGCTTTCCCCACCCACCGACGGCTCCATCCGGCCGACATTCGAACCGGACGCGGCGGCGGCAGCGAGAATGGCGTCTTCGGCCGAGCGGCTCGCCGCGTCGTCCTTGAGGTTGGCCCGCCGCGGCGCGAACTGCGTGGTCAGCGGCGGCACGACCGGCGCCGGCGCGGCTTGCGGATGGTGCGCGATTTCGGCCTCGACGTCGTCCTCGGCTTCGAGTTCGACCTTGGGGGACACCGATTGCGGCGCCTGTACGCGAACCGGACCGGGGCTCAGTTCGACCCGGACCGCCTCGCCGATCAGGCTCTCGATCTCCGACATGGGATCGTCGTCGTCATGCACGGCCGGAGGCTGCGGGCCGCGCGACACCGGCGCCCCCAGCGGCTGGCTGGCCGGCGGTTTCATGTTGAGGCCGACGCCGGGGGAAATGGCAAACCGGTCGCTCTCCGGCGGACGCGGCGCGACGCTCACCGGCTTGAGCGGAATCGGCGAATTGCCTGCCGGCCGCGTGGGAGCCGAATTGGCCGGCGAGATCGACGGCCTGGCCTGCGCCGGCTGTGCGGTGACGGCTCGCAGCATTGGCGGCGCGACCGGGGCTGGATGAGGAGCTGGCTGCTCGGGCGCAGTCTGGGCCTCCGTGGCGTCGACATGGTCGACCATGTCCGCCTCGATCAGGTCGGCGATCGGATCGTCCGAATGCACCGGCGGCGCGGCCTGCGGCTGTGGCATCGGCTGCGGCGCCGTGCTGGAATTCGGCGGATTTTGCGCGAAGCCGAAATCGAAGCTGAAATCGCCCGACGACGCGGCCGGACTCGTCGGCGTTGGCTTGGCCACTGAAAGGGCCGGTCCTTCGGCAAAGGACCGATTCTCGATGACCGGCGTCAGGCTCGACGGAATACGCGGTGCAGCCGGAGCTGCCGAGGGATTTTGCGCGGCGAGCCGCTCGGAGAGGGTCGACAGCGGCTCCTGCCTGAGGGCAGCCGCAGCGACCGGCTTGCCGAAATCGAACTTGCCGACCGGTGCACTGGTCGAGACCGGCGCCGGCTGATCCATGCCGGGAATGCGAATGGTCCCCGTCGCCGGCGCTCGTGTGTCGGCAACCGGAGTTGGCGCCGGAGCCGGAGCCTGCGCCGCCGGCTTGGCTGGCGCCGCGTCCATGCCGGGGATGCGGACGGGCGTCGGCGTTGGGGCGGCTGTAGCCGGGGTCGTCGGCATCGGCGTCAGGTTCAGCGGAGCGGGCCTCGCCGGCGGCTGAACCGCACTCGGCTTGCCCGTCGGCGCAGCCATCAGCTTCGCGAGCTCGGCGATAAGGTCGTCTGATTTATCGGCCGGATCAGGCATCTGCTGCGAACTCGCTGGCGGCATTGACAAGGCTCACGATGTGCTTGGTTCCCCGCTCGACCCCCGCCGAGACGTGGTGGCCAACCATCACACCAATGCGCCCGAATTATGAAAGCTCATCTGGAGCAGACACCCCCAAGACCGTGAGGCCATTGACCAAAACCTGCCTCACAGCACTCACCAACGCGAGTCGCGCCACCGTCATTTTCAGGTCCTCAGGGTTAACAAAACGTAACGTCCTGTCGTCGCTCCCCTTGGCCCAGAAGGCGTGGAACGCCGCAGCCAGCTCGTACAGGTAAAATGCAATGCGATGCGGCTCATGTGCAAGCGCCGCGGCGGATACCGTCCGCGGCCATTGCGCCACGACCTTGATGAGCTCGAGATCGGCGGGGCTCACCAGCAGTTCGAGCGGCGCTCTGCTCAGCTCCTCCTCGCTGAGTTCGAGCCCCGGCAACTCCGACTCGGCGGTGCGGAACACCGAGCAGGTCCGGGCATGCGCGTACTGCACATAGAACACCGGATTATCCCGACTATGCTCCTTGACCAGCGCGAAGTCGAAATCCATCGCCTGCTCGTTGCGCCGGTAAAGCAGCATGAAGCGCGTGGCGTCGGCGCCCACCTCCTCGACGACGTCCGAGAGCCGGACGAAATCCCCGCTGCGTTTGCTCATCTTGAACGGCTCGCCGTTCCGGAGCAGCCGCACGAGCTGCATGATCTTGATGTCGACGTCGGCTTCGCCGCCCGAGACCGCCTTCACCGCCGCCTTGAGCCGGCTGACATAGCCCGAGTGGTCGGCCCCGAACACATTGATCATGTGCCTGAAGCCGCGCAGATACTTGTTGCGGTGGTAAGCGATGTCGGCCGCGAAATAGGTGTAGCTGCCGTCCGACTTGACCAGCGGCCGGTCGACGTCGTCGCCGAAATCCTTGGCCCGGAACAGCGTCTGCTCGCGGTCTTCCCAGTCCTCGTCCGGAGCGCCTTTCGGCCGGTCCAGCCGGCCCTGATACACCAGGCCCTGGTCGCGCAGCCATTGCACGGTGAGATCGATGTCGCCGCCCTGCCCGTGCAGCGTGCGCTCCGAAAAGAACACGTCCTGCTCGACGCCAAGGCCCGCAAGGTCCGTCTTGATGAGGTCCAGCATCATCTTGAGCGTCAGCTCTTTGACCTTCGGCATCCACTCGGTTTCCGGCATGCCGAGCAGATCGCGGCCATAGGCATCGGCAAGCTGCTCGCCCACCGGCTTGAGGTAGTCGCCGGGGTAGAGTCCCGGGGGGATCTCGATGGTCTCGCCCAGCGCCTCGCGGTACCGCAGGAACGCCGACTGCGCGAGCACGTCGACCTGTCCGCCGGCGTCGTTGATGTAGTATTCGCGCGTCACGTCGTACCCGACATAGGCGAGCAGCGACGCCAGCGCGTCGCCGAACACGGCGCCCCGCGTATGGCCGACATGCATCGGGCCGGTCGGATTGGCCGAGACGTACTCGACGTTGACCTTGGCGCCCTTGCCGAGGTCCACCTTGCCATACGCCTCGCCGAGCACGTCGACCGATTTGAGCACGCGGTGCCAGGCCGGCTCGTCCAGCCGGAAGTTCAGGAACCCGGGCCCCGCCACCTCGACCGTCTCCACGTCCGGATCGGCTTTGAACTGCTCGGCCAGCGCTGCCGCCACCTCGCGCGGGTTCTTGCCCAGCGGCTTGGCGACGATCATCGCGGCGTTGGACGACAGATCGCCGTGTCCTGCATCGCGCGGCGGCTCCACCACGGCACGCGCGATCAGGTCGTCGGACGCCTCGGGGTAGAGCGTCTTGAGCGCGGCAGCGACCCGCGCGGCGAAATCGGCGAAAATGTCCATGGTCGGTCCGGTTGTGGGGGTGCGCTGCCCCTACTCCACCGGCCCTTTGCCGTCAAACAAGCGGGTATGCTCAGCTTCGGCATAAGGATCGGTCATCCCGGCGATGAAGTCGGCAACGATCCGCGCCCTGGCGCTTTCGCCGCCGGCCGCTTGCGCCGCCCGGCCCCATTTCCCAGGCATATCGCCCGTCGCGGCGTAGCGGTCGAAGAGCTCCCCCACCAGCGCCTCGCTGCGCCGGACGAGCGCCATGACCGGCTCCGAACGATAGACGCGATCGAACATGAAGGCCTTCAGTCCCTTTTCGGCGGCGGCCGTCTCGTCCGAAAAATGGATCAACGCCCGCCCGGCACGCCGCACCTCGTCGGCGGATGCGGGACGAACGGAGGCCAGTTCCGCCTCGGCGGTGCCGATCACGTCCTCGATGGCCCGCGTGATCAGCCGCCGCTGCACCTCATGCGCCTGCCGACTGTGCTCGATATCCGGCCAGCGTCCGAGCACGTCCGCCACGATCGGCCCGACCAGCGGGACATCCACCAGCTCCGGCAGGTCGATCAGCCGTGCCCGCAGGGCATCGTCGATGTCGTGCGCGTTGTAGGCGATATCGTCGGCAATCGCTGCCGCCTGCGCTTCGAGGCTCGCGTACGAGTCGAGCATCAGATCCGCGCTGGCCGGAATGTCGTCGAACCCCGCGGGCAGCCCCTCATGCAAATAGCGTCCGACCGGCCGGCCACGATCGTCGATCAATGGCCCATTGTGCTTGAGGAGGCCCTCGATGGTCTCCCAGCTCAGGTTCAGCCCGTCGTGCTCGGCGTAGCGGTTCTCGAGTTGCGTCACCACGCGGATCGCCTGCATGTTGTGATCGAAGCCGCCGAACGCCGCCATCTTCCGGTGCAGCACGCGCTCTCCGGCGTGCCCGAAGGGCGTGTGGCCGAGGTCGTGGGCCAGGGCCACCGCTTCCGCGAGGTCCTCGTTCAGCGCCAGTGCCCGCGCGATTGAGCGCGCCATCTGGCTCACCTCCAGCGTGTGCGTCAGCCGGGTGCGGAAATGCAGGCCCTCATGGTGCAGGAACACCTGCGTCTTGTATTGCAGCCGCCGAAATGCGGTGGAATGGATGATGCGGTCACGATCCCGCTGGAATTCCGAGCGAGGCGGGCTCTCGGAAACGGAGTAGAGTCGGCCGCGGCTCTGGGCCGGATCGGAGGCATAGGGCGCTTGTTCGTTCATCGGGCCCTTTTCATCGGCAGTCGACGATATTAGATTGGCAACATGACCGACGCCGCTCTAGCATCAAATCCTGTCGTTCTCACCGATCGCGCCGCCAAAAAGATCGGCCGTGTGCTGGCCAAACAACCGGCCGGCACGGTGCTCCGCATCGTCGTGGCAGGCGGCGGCTGCTCCGGCTTCCAGTACGAATACAAGATCGTGCACGAAACCCCGGCCAACGACGACCTGGTCCTCGCCAAGGACGGCGCCACCGTCCTCATCGACTCGCTCAGCCTTGAATTCATGGGCGGCGCCGAGATCGATTATGTCGACGACCTGATCGGCCAGAGCTTCCAGATCAGGAACCCGAACGCCGTCGCCTCCTGCGGCTGCGGCACCAGCTTCTCGGTCCCCGTCTGACGGTTGCAACTTCAGTCCCGCAACCCTAGCGTCCGCGCAAAGGGAGACGTCGATGGACCTCAAGAGTCGTGTCGACGCCGCGATCGATGCGGCGTTGTGGAGCAGGATTGTCGGCTGCGTGGTGCTGATCCACCAGGATGGCAGGCCCATCTACGCCCGCGCCGCCGGATACGCCGACCGCGAAGCCAGGCGGCCGGTCGCCGGGAACGACATCTTCCGTCTCGCCTCCTGCACCAAGCCCATCGTCGCCACGGCGGCGCTCGCGATGATCGATCGCGGCCTCCTCTCGCTCGACGATCCCGTCAGCAAATACCTGCCCTGGTTCACCCCGAAATCTCCCGACGGCTCGGTCGAGCCGATCCGCATTCGCCGCCTGCTGACCCACAGCTCCGGCATTACCTACGACGTGCCCGACGACGTCTCGACCGGCTCCGATCCCGGTCCAGCCATGTCGCTCGAGGAAAACCTGCGCCGCCTGTCGCGCGCGCCGCTCGCCTTCGGGCCCGGGCAGGCCTGGGAGTACGGCATGTCGATCGACGTGCTCGGCGGCATCCTCGCCGCCATCAACGGCGATCCGTCCGACGTCGAAGCCGTGGTCCGCAAATACGTCACCGGCCCGCTCGGCATGGCCGATACGCACTTCCACGTGACCGACCCGAGCCGCCTCGCCGTTGCCTACGCCGATGGCAAGCCTGAGCCGATCCGTATGGCCGACCCGCAGGACGTCCACAATGATGAGGATCCCGACAAGGTCGACACCTTCTCGCCGGGCCGCATCTTCTTGCGCGACCGTCCACAGTGCAGCGGCTCGAGCATGGCCGGCACCGCCGGCGACTTCATCAAGCTGCTCGATGCCTGGGTCGTTGGCGACCTGCTGAAGCCGGCGACCCGCGACGCCGCCTTCGTCAACCAGATCGGCGCCCTGCCGCGCCCCAAGGATCCCGGCCAGAAATTCGGCTTTCTCGGCGCCGTCATCGACGACCCCAACATCTCCGGCTGGCCGGTCAGGGGCATGCTCCACTGGGGCGGCGTCTGGGGCAACAACTGGATCGTCGAGCCGAAGTCCAAGACCACCGTCGCGGTGATGACCAACACCATGCGCGAAGGCTGCAACGGCCCGTTCCGCGACGAAATCCGCGACGCCGTTTTCCCATAACCATCTCGGCGGAGAACCGAATGCGCATCGCCACCTGGAACATCAACGGCGTCAAGGCCCGCCTCGGCCATATGCTGAAGTGGCTCGAAGAGGTCTCGCCCGACATCGTCTGCCTGCAGGAGATCAAGGCGATCGACGAAGAGTTCCCGCGCCTCGAGATCGAGGCCCTCGGCTACAACGTCGAGACCTTCGGCCAGAAGAGCTGGAACGGCGTTGCAATCCTTTCGAAGTTCCGCTTCGACGAGGTGCATCGCGGCCTGCCCGGCGACGACAGCGACGAGCAGTCGCGCCTGATCGAGGGGCTGTTCACCACCGAGACCGGCGTCGTCCGCGTCTGCTGCATCTACCTGCCTAACGGCAATCCGGTAAAGACCGAGAAATTCCCCTACAAGCTCGGCTGGATGGACCGGCTGATCACCTTCGTCGAGGGCCGGCTGGCGCTCGAAGAGCCGTTCATCCTGCTGGGCGATTTCAACATCATTCCGGCGCCGATCGATGCGACCTTCCCCGAGAAATGGGTCGGCGATGCTTTGTTCCGGCCGGAGAGCGCCGAACGCTGGCGCAAGCTCCTCACCATGGGCATGGTCGATGCCCAGCGCGCCGTGTCGAGCGATGCCGCCTACACCTTCTACGACTTCAAGACCTTCGGCTGGGACCGCAAGGACGGCATCCGCATCGACCATTTGCTGCTGTCGCCGCAGGCCGCCGACCGGCTCGAGGACGTCCACGTCCATACCGAGGTCCGCGGCTGGGAGAAGCCATCGGACCATGTGCCGGTCGAGGGCACTTTTATCTTCTGATCGCTGTCGATTCCGGCCGCAGGCCATCGACCATCTTGCAACGAACCGGCGGGCGCTTTGCCCCGCTGGAAGGAGCAAGCCGATGGACAAGATCGTCGAGAACGCCCTCGTTAATGCCCTCCGCTTCGGCGTCTTCACGCGCGTTCATACGCTGGACGTGCCTTACACCGAGCGGCGCCATCACAACGAGGCGAAACATCGCGAGGGGCTGAGCGCCTGGTTTCGGCCGCGCTCGCGACGCTGAGGCTCAGGGCGTCGGGAACCGGTCCGCGAGCTTGTCGGCCATGTTGGCGGCCTGCTTGCGCTCGTCGGGCGTTGCGACCGACATGTCCTGGTTGAGCAGATTGCCGATCCAGTCGGCATCGGTCGTTCCCACCGACAAGCGGCTCGCGATCGACAGCCACATCAGCCCTTCGACCGGGTTGGCCTTGAGCTCGCCGTCGCCGTTGAACAGGATGTCGCCGAGCTTGGCCTGCGCTGCGGCATGGCCCTTCTTGGCCGCGAGCGAGAACCAGCGGGCGCTCTGCACCGGGTTGTGGCCGAGCCCGTCCTTGTCGTCGAGATAGAGCTCGCCCACGCGATACTGCGCGTCCGCATCGCCGAAATACGTCGCGGCATGCAACAGCAGCTTGATCGAATAGTCTTCGTCCTTGGCGATGCCGGCTTCCGGCAGGCCGTCCTTGTAGTAGTCGCCGATCTTGACGAAGGAATGCGCCACGATGTCGGCCTCGATGCCGCGCGGCGCCCCATCGGCATGCTCGTTGGCGATCTCGGCGAAATAGCCGAAGGCCTTGGCCTTGTCCTCGGCGACGCCCTCGCCGCTCTCGTACATCAGGCCGAGCTGCCACTGCGCCATGGTGTCGCCGGCCGCCGCCGCGTCCTTGAGGGCGGCGATCTGCTCGGCGCTGGAGATACCCCCGCCCGCGCCGTCCATGGCACTCGCCATGACCTGCGCGGCATCCGCTGCGGTGAGCGGATTCATCTCGGCGCCCACCGGCGGCTGTTCGGTCAAGGCCAGCGGCGACGGATCGGCGGCCGGCGGCGGAACCGAGGCTGCCACCGGTGGCGGGCTGGCGGAATCGTTGGGGATCGGCGCCGGCGGTATCGGCGGTTTGTCCTGGGCATAAGCCGGCGCCGCCGCGAACAGCAGCGCCGATAACACACTTACGGAAATGAGGGCCGAGGCACCTCTAGATATCCGCATACTGCTCCTTTTCGCCCTTGGCTCCCGGATTGGTCAGCGCGCCGTAGCGCGCCGGTCCGACGAGCTGGGCATACTTCCAGATCGCGCCCGAGCCGTACTCGCTCTCGCGCGGGCCCCAGCTTTTCCTGCGCCGGGCAAATTCGTCCTCGCTGACGTTCACCGAGATTTCCCCGGTGGTCGCATCGAGCGTGATGATATCGCCGTCCTGGATCAGGGCGATCGGCCCGCCGACCGCCGCTTCCGGTCCCACATGGCCGATGCAGAAGCCGCGCGTCGCGCCCGAGAACCGGCCGTCGGTGATGAGTGCCACCTTGTCGCCCATGCCCTGGCCATAAAGCGCCGCCGTCGTCGACAGCATTTCGCGCATGCCGGGGCCGCCCTTGGGGCCTTCGTAACGGATGACGAGGACCTCGCCTTCCTTGTAGGTGCGGTTGGTGACCGCCTCGAAGCAATCCTCTTCCTGGTCGAACACCCGGGCCGGACCCACGAAGCGCTGGTTCTTGAGGCCCGCGACCTTCACGATGGCCCCGTCGGGCGCGAGGTTGCCCTTGAGCGTCACGACCCCGCCGGTCGGCGAGATCGGCTTGCTCGTCGGCCGCACCACGTCCTGCTCGGTGTTCCATTTCACGTTGGCGAGGTTCTCGGCGATCGTCTTGCCGGTCACCGTCATGCAGTCGCCGTGCAGGAACCCGCCGTCGAGCAGTGCCTTCATCACCAGGGGGATGCCCCCGGCCTCGAACAGGTCCTTGGCCACGTACTTCCCGCCGGGCTTGAGATCGCCGATATACGGGGTCTTCCGGAAGATTTCGCCGACATCGAAGATATCGAACTCGATCCCGGCCTCATGTGCCATCGCCGGCAAATGCAGCGCCGCATTGGTCGAGCCGCCGGTCGCCGCCACGGTCATCGCCGCGTTCTCGAACGCCTTGCGCGTCACGATCTGCCGCGGCCGGAGCTGCGTCTTGAGCAGCTCCATCACCTGCTCGCCAGCCGCGGCGCAAAACGCATCGCGGATTTCGTACGGCGCCGGTGCGCCGCAGCTATAGGGCAGCGCCAGCCCGATCGCCTCGGCCACCATCGCCATGGTGTTGGCCGTGTACTGGCCGCCGCACGAGCCGGCCGACGGGCATGCGACCCGCTCCATCTCGTCCAGCGTCTCGTCGTCCATCTTGCCGACCGAGTGCAGCCCGACCGCCTCGAACAGATCCTGCACCACGATGTCGCGGCCCTTGTAGCGGCCCGGCAGGATGGTGCCGCCATAGATGAAGATCGACGGCACGTTGAGCCGGATCATCGCCATCATCATGCCCGGCAGGCTCTTGTCGCAGCCGGCCATCGCCACCAGCGCGTCGTAGCTGTGGCCGCGCATCGTGAGCTCGACCGAGTCGGCGATCACGTCGCGCGAGGCAAGCGAGGACTTCATCCCGGCGTGGCCCATCGCCATGCCGTCGGTCACGGTGATCGTGGCAAATTCGCGCGGCGTGCCGCGGGCGGCGGCAACGCCCTTCTTGACCGCCTGGGCCTGGCGCATGAGCGAGATGTTGCACGGCGCAGCCTCGTTCCAGGCCGTCGCGACGCCGATGATCGGCTGGTGGATCTGCTCGGTGGTGAGCCCCATGGCGTAGAGGTACGACCGGTGCGGTGCGCGCTCCGGTCCCTCGGTCACATGCCGGCTCGGCAGCCGCGATTTGTCGACGTAGTTGGTGCTCATCTTCCCAATCCCTGGCATCGCCGCT
>Ga0157369_10005175_pt1 | contig 15256 bp, 16 predicted proteins | sample C25metaG_FD_113461 | JGI IMG/M metagenome (GOLD analysis project Ga0157369, IMG submission 113461) | Corn rhizosphere microbial communities from Kellogg Biological Station, Michigan, USA - C2-5 metaG | ecosystem: Host-associated > Plants > Roots > Rhizosphere > Soil | place: USA: Michigan... | reverse complement strand
GCTTTGCGCGCTTTCGCGCGGGCAATCGCCGCTTCAACGGCGGCTTTGCGCGGGTCAACCGGCTCGCTGGCTTCCGGCTCGGCAGCAGGCGTCTCTTTCTGCGCCTGCTCCGCTTTACGCGCTTTCGCGCGGGCTATTGCCGCTTCAACGGCGGCTTTGCGCGGGTCGACCGGCTCGCTGGTTTCCGGCTCGGCAGCAGGAGCCTCTTTCTGCGCCTGCTCCGCTTTACGCGCTTTCGCACGGGCAATCGCCGCTTCAACGGCGGCTTTGCGCGGGTCGACCGGCTCGCTGGTTTCCGGTTCGGCAGCAGGAGCCTCTTTCTGCGCCTGCTCCGCTTTGCGCGCTTTCGCGCGGGCAATCGCCGCTTCAACGGCGGTTTTGCGCGGATCAACCAGCTCGGTGGTTTCCGGTTCGGTAGCGGCAGCGACTTTTTGCGCATGTTCCGCTTTACGCGCTTTGGCACGGGCAATCGCTGCTTCGACCGCGGATTTGCGCGGATCGTCGCCTTCAGCCTCCGCCTGCTGCGCTTTTTCCGCCTGACGCGCGCGCGCCTCGGCTTTACGCGCTTCGCGGGCGGCAATCACTTCGCGGTTATCCGGCTCTGCGCCAGCCTGCACCACCACCGGCTCTGCGGCAGTGGCCTGTTTCTCTTTCACGCGCGAGAGGGCGGCTTCGATTGCCTGCTTATCCTCTTCGCCAGGCTTCGCGGCAGCCTGCTTGTGACGCGCCTGGCGCGCCAGTTTTTCGCGCTCAAGACGCGCCTGACGGGCTTCAAAACGCGCCTTCGCTTCGGCGGTGCGTCGCTCTTCCTCGGCGATGGCGGAGATCTCCGCTTTCTCCTGGCGGAAATATTGCACCAGCGGAATATTGCTCGGGCAGACCCATGCGCAGGCACCGCACTCGATGCAGTCAGAGAGATTGTGTGCGATGGCTTTGTCGTGCTGCTGGCCTTTGCTGAACCAGTAAAGCTGCTGCGGCAGCAAGTCCGCCGGACAGGCGTCGGCGCAGGCGCTACAACGGATGCAGCCTTTCTCTTCCTGCGTTTCGCCCATTTCGCTGGCCGAAGGGGCGAGCAGGCAGTTAGTAATTTTGACCACCGGCACATCCAGCCACGGCAGGGTAAAGCCCATCAGCGGGCCGCCCATAATCACCAGCTGTTCTGCCGAAGGCTGGAAGACAGCGAAATCGAGCAGGTGGCGAACCGGCGTGCCGAGTCGCGCCCAGACGTTGCCCGGCCGGGCAACCGCTTCACCAGTCAGGGTCACTACGCGCTCCGTTAACGGTTCACCGTCAATCACCGCGCGCTTCACCGCGTAAGCGGTGCCGACGTTTTGCATCAGCACGCCGATATCGGACGAGCGTCCGCCGTGTGGCACCTGCTTGCCGGTGAGGATCTGCGTCAGCTGCTTTGCGCCGCCGGAGGGGTATTTGGTCGGGATCACTTTCAGCTGAATATCGTGGCTGCCCGCCAGCACCGCACGCATCATCGAGATCGCCTGCGGTTTATTATCTTCGATACCGATCAGCACCTGGCGCGGCTGAAGGATATGCGCGAGGATGCGCACCCCCTCCATAATCTGCGCGGCGCAATCCTGCATCAGGCGATCGTCGGCGGTGATATAGGGTTCGCACTCGGCGGCATTGATAATCAGCGTATCGACTTTATCGCCGGCGCCTTGCAGCTTGGCACCGGTCGGGAAGCCAGCGCCGCCCAGCCCGGCAACGCCGAACTGATGGATACGCTCAATCAGCGCCTCAACGCTCTGGGTGCGATAATCCTGCCACCCTTCACGCGCAATCCAGCGATCTTCGCCGTCCGCTTCGATAATGACGCTCAATTCAGGCAGGGCGGAAGGGTGCGCGGTGGCGTGAGGGGCAATCGCCACAACGGTGCCGGAGGTCGGCGCGTGCACCGGCAGCATACGACCGCGACCGCGGGTCAGCGGCTGTCCGCGCAAAACGCTATCGCCCACGCTGACGCACAGTTCGCCTTCAGCGCCGATATGCTGCTTTAAGGGAATGACAAAACGGTTCGCCAGCGGCAGTTGACGCAGCGGCGTACCGTTAGACTGGGTTTTCATCTCCGGCGGATGAATGCCGCCGTGGAAATCCCACAGTTTCTCTTTTCGGAATGCGGAAAATAACTTAAGCATGGTGCTCCACGGGAATAGTGCGCACCGGAATGGTGTGCAGATCCCATTTCCAGTTCTGCGTGGTTGGCGCAACCGGGCGCAGGTCGATACACTGCGTCGGGCACGGATCCACACAAAGGTTACAGCCGGTGCAGAGATCGCTTATCACCGTATGCATGGCGCGGGTTGCGCCCACGATGGCATCGACCGGGCAGGCCTGAATGCATTTTGTACAGCCGATGCAGTTGCTCTCATCAATGATGGCAAGCATACGCACCGGCTCCAGCGCGTCGGCATCGCCGTCAATCGGCTGCGGGTCGACGTTTAACAGCGTGGCGATTTTCTGCATCACCGCTTCGCCGCCGGGAGCGCAGCGGTTGATCTTTTCACCCTGAGTGCCCACCGCTTCAGCGTAGGGGCGACAGCCGGGGTAGCCGCACTGCCCACACTGGCTCTGCGGCAGCACTTCATCGATACGTTCAACAACCGGATCGTCCTCGACCGCAAACCGGCGCGAGGCGTAACCGAGGATCAGGCCGAACAGCAGCCCAAGTACGCTCAGGACTGCAACGGCGATGGTTATCGCATTCATTACAGTTTTACCAGACCACTAAAGCCCATAAAGGCCAGAGACATTAAGCCGGCGGTAACTAACGCAATCGCATTACCGCGAAACGGCGCGGGAACATCGGCGACGGCAAGGCGTTCGCGGATCGCGGCGAACAGCACCATCACCAGTGAGAAGCCGACGGCGGCGGAGAAGCCATACAGCGCCGACTGCATAAAGTTGTGCCCAAGGTTGATGTTGAGCAGAGCGACGCCAAGCACCGCGCAGTTGGTGGTGATAAGCGGCAGAAAGATACCGAGCAGGCGATAGAGCGCCGGGCTGGTTTTACGCACCACCATCTCGGTGAACTGCACCACCACGGCAATAATCAGGATAAAGGAGAGGGTGCGCAGATAGACCAGGTTCAACGGGATCAGCACCCAGTTGTCGATAAGCCATGAGCAGATCGAGGCCATGGTCATGACGAAGGTGGTTGCGAGCCCCATACCCATTGCGCTTTCCAGCTTTTTGGAAACGCCCATAAACGGACACAGGCCAAGAAACTTCACCAGTACGAAGTTGTTGACCAGTACCGTTCCGATAAATAGCAGAAGATAGTCTGTCATTATGTGGCCTGAAATGAAAAAAGCCGCCTATTATCGGGCAAACTGCCCCGGGCGACAACAGGTTAACTGTAAGGTTATTTACGGGTTAATAAAGGTCTTCTTCACGCGCACCGCGCGCTTGAAGTAGGGCACAAACAGCGCCGCCGCCAGCAGCGGAAAGATCAGCTGGCGAACCGCCATCGCATCGGAAACCGGTGAAAAAGCAAATGCTTTTATCGCCAGCAGCACGCAGACCAGCAGCCAGATAATGTAGTGTTTCGGCACCAGGCTGCGGCGTTTGAAAAAGGCGATGGTCAGCCAGAGCGTATAGCACCAGAGTGCGGCGGCAAAAACAAAGGATAAGATCAACAGCAGCATCGCTTTCGACGGCTGCGCCAGCAGGGCCGAGAGCGCATGCGGCGTTAACAGGGCGGTGACGTAGAGCATTAACGCCAGCGAGGTGCTTAATAACGCGACCAGCAACCAGGCCAGAGGGGCGAGTAACCAGCCTCCGATACGTTCTGCGGGTGTTGTTGTCATGCCATTTCCTCTGTTAACACATTCAGTTGCGGCAAACATTGCCGGGCGACGAGTATAAAGCATCGCACGGCGATTGCCAGCGGCCTCAGACCACGTAGCGCCATACCGAGCGTGGAACGCACCCAATGTCAAATAGCCGCCCGCCGGAGACCAGCTCAGCGCGGCGGTGATCGGCAGCGCGATACATATTAATGATCTCACTGCTCTCGGTCAGGGTGTAGTTAAGGTGATCAAAGAGCTTTTCCAGGCTTTCAAGCGAACTGATTTTGCGAAATTTTAATAAATAGTCCTGCACGGTCATGTCGGAGGGTGTCCATATAATGAAGAGGCAAAAAAGAACGACTATGCGCGCAAATAATAGACGTTATTATCCGGGCGTAAATAGCGTGAGAATAATCTGCCATTAAATTAAGCATATTCTTTTCAGATAAAAACCAGGCGCCACTAAGGCGCCGGGCGAAGAAGGTTAACGTCCTTCCTCATGACGGGCAACCCGCTTCTGGCGCGATATGGACTATCGCAGCAATAGGGAATACCTTTATTTCTTTTGCACTACCACGCTTTGCTCAGGCGGCTGGTAATTATCAATATGGCTGGCAAACACCAACAGAATGGTTGATACGCCGAGCACAATCCAGCCCATTAATTCAACAATCCGATTGAATATTGCGGTCATATTTATACTGCTCCCTGGGATTAACATCACACGCCGGTAGTCATTAACGGGGTTGGGCGCAGATTTAAGCAGATTTTGTGAACGGAAACCAGACCAGAATAGGCTTAATTATTCATGGTAAAAATGCGTCACAACAGCGGTTGTCGGCGTCAGGCAGATAGTGTGAAATGGAGGTCCACTGAAAAGAGGCCGTGATATGAGTGATATTATTCGGGTTGGCGTGATCGGATATGGCTACGCCAGTAAAACATTTCATGCACCGCTGATTGCAGGCACCGCCGGAATGGCGCTGGCGGCTATTTCCAGCAGTGATGAGTCAAAAGTCAAAGCCGACTGGCCGAACGTCGATGTCGTTGCCGATCCCAAACGTCTGTTTAACGATCCCAATATCGACTTAATTGTCATCCCCACGCCCAATGATACCCACTTTCCGCTGGCGAAAGCTGCGCTGGAAGCGGGCAAACATGTGGTGGTTGATAAACCCTTTACCGTGACACTGTCACAGGCGCGCGAGCTGGATGCGCTGGCCCGCAGCTATGGCCGCCTGTTGTCGGTGTTTCACAACCGCCGCTGGGATAGCGACTTCCTGACGCTGAAAGCGCTGCTTGCCGATGGCGCACTGGGTGAAGTGGCCTATTTTGAATCCCACTTCGACCGCTTCCGCCCGCAGGTGCGTGACCGTTGGCGCGAACAGGGCGGCCCGGGGAGCGGCATTTGGTACGATTTAGCCCCGCATTTACTCGACCAGGCGATCAATCTGTTTGGTCTGCCGGTCTCATTAACTGTCGATCTGGCCCAGCTGCGCCCGGGCGCGCAATCCACCGACTATTTCCATGCGGTATTGACCTATCCCCAGCGACGCGTGGTGCTGCACGGCACACTGCTGGCGGCGGCAGAATCCGCGCGCTATATCGTCCACGGCACGCGCGGTAGTTATGTGAAATACGGTCTTGATCCGCAGGAGGAGCGCTTAAAAAGCGGAGCGCGCTTACCGCAGGAGGATTGGGGCTACGACATGCGTGACGGGGTGTTGACCCGCATCGACGGCGAAACGCGGAGAGAGGAGACCTGGCTGACGCTGCCGGGCAACTATCCGGCCTATTATGCGGCAATCCGTGATGCGCTGTTGGGCGGCGGCGAGAACCCGGTTCCGGCCAGCCAGGCGATCCGCATTATGGAGCTGATTGAGCTTGGTATTGAGTCAGCAAAACACCGCGCAACCCTCAGCCTCACCTGAGTGAGTGGCTCACGGCCTGCCGTGAGCCACGCTCATCAAGCCTGTGCGACGCGTTCGCGCAGCGCCTGTTTCTCTTCGGCAGTGATAAAGGCCATCTCCAGCCCGTTAATCTGCGCCTGGCGGATCTGCTCAGCGTTCAGGCCGGCTGCCGGGGCGGCGACTTCATATTCGTGACCAATATCGATCCCCTGAACCGCCGGATCGTCCGTATTGATGCTGGCCAGAATACCGTGACCGAGGAAAGTTTTCAGCGGATGGCGATCGAGGGAAGCCACGGTGCTGGTCTGAATGTTGGAGGTGAGGCAGGACTCAATACCAATGCGCTGTTCGGCGAGGAAGTCCATCAGCGCAGCATCTTCAATCGCTTTTACGCCATGACCAATGCGCACGGCACCCAGTTCACGGATCGCCTGCCAGATGCTCTCCGGACCCGCGGCTTCACCGGCATGCACGGTGATCTGCCAGCCGGCATCGCGGGCGCGGGTGAAGTGGGAAAGGAACAGGCTTCCCGGAAAACCAAGTTCATCGCCCGCCAGATCGAGCGCGGTAATGCCGTCGCGATGGGCGAGCAGGGCGTCCAGCTCCTGTTCGCAGGCGGCTTCGCCGAAGGTGCGGCTCAGAATACCGATTAAGCGCGCCTGCACATTAAAATCGCGGCTTCCTTCGCGTACCCCGGCAATCACTGCTTCCACTACACCTGCCACCGGCAGGTTGTGGGTCATCGCCATATAGCCCGGCGAGAAGCGCAGCTCAACATAGTGCAGGCCATTTCGCGCCGCATCTTCCATGTTTTCGTAAGCGACCCGTCGGCAGGCATCCAGCGAGGCCAGCACCTTTACGCCCCAGTCGAGTTTGGCGAGAAAGCTCACCAGGTCCGGTTCGTTCGAGGTTACCTGCACATGCGGGCGCAGCGCGTCGAGGGTTTGCGCGGGGAGGGTTAAATTATACTGGCGGCCAAGATCGAGGATGGTTTGGGCACGGATATTGCCGTCAAGATGACGATGGATATCGGTTAAAGGCAGTTTTAAATCAATCATGATCGCACTCATATTTTTGTAAAAGTGCAAAGCATTATACAACACTTCGTTAACTTATTAAAAATAGTAATAAAATGAGCAGGATGGAAAAGGAGGGCGTGCAAAGATGATGGAAAAGTATGCATCTGCTGATGCCAGCGCAAGCCGGGCTGGCATCGATCACGCTCTCAGAAGAAGACGTTGAAAATCACTGTGACGATCAGCAGCCAGCAGGGGAGTGAAAAGTAGAGCGTGCCCTTTTTGTCCGGGCTACGTTTAAGCAACAGGAGCGTGATAAAGGTCACCGCCAGCGCGGCGAGATAGAGGATCACCAGCAAGTGGCTCTGCAACACATTGTGCAGCGCGATGGCCAGCAGCAGGCTCGACACCAACGCATAGAGGCGGAACGTGCGGGTAAAAAAGATCCAGCCGAGAACAAAGTAAACCAGCGATACGCTCCAGACCATCATTCACTCCCTTGATAAATTTCGCCACAGGCTAACATGAACGCAGCGCGGCAATCAGCCTTTTTACTCCCTCTTCCAGCTTCACTCGCGGGCAGCCGACGTTAAGGCGAATAAACCCTCTCCCCTGTGGCCCGTAGACATCGCCGCGCATAATCGCCACCTGTTGCTCCTCAATCAGCGTTTTTTGCAGCGTGTCATCATCAATCTCCAGCGCTCGCAGATCGATCCACGCGAGGTAGGTCGACTCCGGCGGCTGCCAGCGCAGCTGCGGGAAGGCGTCGTTAAGGGTTGTGGCGAGGTAAGCCAGGTTAGCGCGCAGATAGCTGCGCAGAGTCTCAAGCCACGGGGCGCCTTCACGATAGGCGGCAACATGTGCCGCTACTGCCAGCACCGCCGGGGAGGATAAGCCGTTAGCGTTTTTTAACGCGTCGAGATAGCCGTTGCGCGACGCCTTGTCGCCAAACAGCCCCCATGCGCCGGTTAATGCCGGGATATTGAAACTTTTAGATGCCGAGGAAAAGAGCGCCCACGGCGAGCGCGCGACATTGCACCACGGAATGTGCTGCTGCGCGCCCCAGACCATATCCATATGGATCTCGTCGCTAATCACTTTCACCTGGTGGCGCTCGCACAGCAGTGCCATCGCGGTCAGCTCTTCGTGCGTCCACACTTTGCCGGTCGGGTTATGCGGGCTGCAGAGCAGCAGAACCTTGCTTTCCGGCCGTGCCAGCACCGCTTCGAGCTGCGTCATGTCACATACCCAGCCGCCGTGATACTGGTGCAGCGGCACCGTCAGCAGCTTGCGCTGATTATGGCTTATCATTTTCGGGAAGGCGTCATAGGCGGGCGTGTGAACCACAACGGCATCGCCGGGCTGCGTCCACTGGCGGATGGTCTCGGCAATCATCCAGATAACCGACGGCCCATAGACCAGGGCGTCGCAGTCGATTCGGGTGTCGAAACGGCTGGCGAGCCAGTATTCGATAGCGCCGAGAAAGTCATCGTTCTGCCAGCGGCTGTAGCCGAAGACCCCGTGCGCAAGGCGCTTTTGCATGGCGTCGAGAATGCAGGGCGCGGTGGCGAAATCCATATCCGAGATGGTAAAGGGCAGCAGGTCGGCACGGCCAAAGCGGTCGCTCACGTAGTCCCACTGGGTGCACCAGGTGCCGTGGCGATCAACCGGGGTGGAAAAATCAAAGGAAACGTCGCGCTTCATCTACTTGCCTCTGGAGTTGTTTGTACCTGCGCGGCCGTAATGAGCTGCGCCATTTCATCTTTTACCGACTGCACCTGCGGCCCAATTACCACCTGCAGGTTATGGTCGTTGACCTTCACCACGCCGAGGGCGCGATGGGCTTTCAGCGCGGCAGTATCAACCTGCGCCATGCTGCCCACCGACAGGCGCAGGCGGGTAATGCAGTTATCCAGGCTCTGCACATTTTGCGCTCCGCCAAGGGCGGCAAGCAAGGCCGGGACATCATAGCCGGAGCGGCCTGTCGCTTCTGGCGTTGTGCTTTGCTCGCGCTCAACCGTCTGCGGTTCGCGGCCAGGCGTTTTCAGATCAAAACGGGTAATGGCAAAGCGGAACAGCGCGTAGTAGACGATAAACCACACCGCGGCGACCAGCGGCACCAAATACCATTTGGTCGCCAGCCCGTGCAGCACGCCGAAGACGATAAAATCAATTACATTGCCGTCGGTATTACCAATCGTCACCCCAAGCACCGCCATCACGGTAAAACCCAGGCCGGTGAGGAGGGCGTGGATCAGATAGAGCGCCGGGGCGACAAAAAGAAACAGAAACTCAACGGGCTCGGTTGTGCCACCGACGACGCAGGCGATAACGCCGGAAATGAGCAGCCCCTTAATCTTGTGGCGGTTTTCCGGGCGCGCGCAGTGGTACATCGCCAGCGCTGCGCCGGGCAGCCCACCCAGGAACGCAGGCATTTTCCCCTGCGAGAGAAAACGCGTCGCGCTCTCAGAAAAGCCGTGCGTCTGCGGGCAGCCAAGCTGGGCCTGGAAGATGGTCAGCGCGCCGCTTACCTGATGACCACACACCTCCATGGTGCCGCCCGCATCAGTAAAGCGGATCAGCGCCACCAGAATATGTTGTAAGCCGAAGGGGAGCAGCAGCCGCTCGCCGGTGCCGAAGATCATCGGCCCGAAGTCGCCCGCGCGATCGATAAGTTGCCCGAGGCCACTGATGCCGAGCGCAAACCAGGGCCAGATAAGCGGGATCAGCAGGCCAGCAATGCCCATCACCACGCTTGTGACAATCGGGACGGAACGCGTGCCGCCAAAAAAGGCCAGTGCGTCCGGCAGGCGCAGGGTGTGAAAGCGCTCGTGCAGTCGCCAGACGATCACCCCCGCAATCACCGCGCCGAGGATGCCGGTATCAATCGACTGAATGCCAAGCACGCTCTGAATGTTATGCGCCTTGAGCACGGCTGCGTCGTTAGTCGGTAAAATACCCTGCGCGGTGAGCCAGAAGTTGACCGCCAGGTTCATCACCGCATAGCCGACAAAGCCAGAAAAGGCGGCGACGCCTTTATCTTCCCGCGCAAGGCCCAGCGGGATGGCAATACAGAACATGACCGGTAAGAAGGTGAAGGCAAATGCGCCGATTTTGCTCATCCAGATAAAGATTGCCTGCGGTAACGGATGGCCTAACAGCGGCAGCAGCGTAATTACATCACGGCTACTTAGCGAGCTGCCAATGCCCAGCATAATCCCGCAGAATGAGAGCAGCGCGACCGGCAGCATAAAGGTGCGGCCAAGCTGCTGAAAAAACTCCCACACGGAATTACCCGATCTCTTTTTCCCCGTCATAACAACTCCTCATAAAAGTAAGCGAACGGCAGGCTTCCTGTCTCTGCGTATAGGGTTTTATCAGCTTTCTGCCGCTGGCGGCACCGCTAATCATCCTGACGATCTTAATTAGGAATTCAACTAGATAGAGGGGGATTTGCGAGCTGTTTTCCAGCTTTACTAAATGGATGAGAAAATTTCATATACCCGGTTGCGAAGGCCGAAAACCGCGACTATTTTTAGGGGCGAAATTAAGATCCTCCAGCCATGACGCGGAGGCCCGCTATTGGTATCTCTATTCAGGATGACTATGCAGACGACAACCACAGAAGAGCAGCTCAACGCTTATTTTGGCGCGAGTGCCGGTGATAATGAGGCTGAAAAGCAGGTTATTAGCACGATCCTTGCTAACCTGCGTTTGCAACAGCGTGACGTCACCCATAAACATCTCATCCTCGCGCTGGTTGGGCTGCTGGAAACGGAAGACGATCCCGCAACGCTGGAGATTTATCGCCGCGCCTTAGAGCGGGTAGTGCAGAAAACGCCGGACGATATGTAAAACGGCACGATTGATCAACGAAGACGCCTTCATTGAGGACGAAGGCGTTTTTTACGCCAGTCAGGCGGAGTAGGTTACCCGTTCGAGGATGAGCTGCCGGGCGGCATCAAGCACGCGCTTCTGTCTGGGGTCGGTGGTTATACTGCTCTGTGCACGCAGCACCATTACAAGGTTGCTGGGTTTCACAGGCCGTTGAGAGTGCATAAGGTAGGTAGCGGCTATGCCGATGACCTCATGGATCTCTTCAGGTTCAACTTGCACATCGTCGTTCAATGACTCTCCCTTGTTGCACTGTTGATTCTCTCTTCCAGGCACGCCGGCCAGATCAAATCCACTGTGCATTCGTCGGAACATGCGAAGCAAGTCTGAATAGAAGGGTGAAAAGTAAGGGTCCGGTAGGGAACGCCAGACCTGATGACGAGTTGCTGCTGGAAAATCAGTGCTTGCGGGCTTTGTTATCGATGCCCGGGCCTGATAAAGGCAACCGGCTCTTTAAGCGGCTGACCTGTAAACTGCTTTTGCGCCCGCGTGAGGCCGGCTGGGTTTTATAGTGGTGAATACCGCTGATCGCACTTTGCAGCGCTTCGCGTCGTGTGCTGTCGGCTTCGCTCATCAGGGACTCTTGCAGTTGCCCAATCAGCGCATCGAAAGAGACATCATCATCTGAATCAAGCAGGGCCAGTACCGCCTCGCCCATTACCGTATCTACAAGCTTATCTGACTCATTTTTACTCATTCTGCCTCACACATTTGCTGCACCGTACAAAGGTTTCCCGGTCATGCATCTTAGTAACGTTATGCTGAACGTTATAGCGCATTCATTAAAATTATGGAAATGACGAGCCCATTTTTCTGGTGAAAATCAGCTTCAGCAGATCGCCATAGCGCGCTTCTGTTAACGGATCGTTGGCGTTATCGAGACGCGCTGCCAGTTTGATACAGAGACTCTGTCGGCTGACCTGGCCTTTTTCACGCAAAAGCTCGATCACGATTTCGCCTAACAACTCCTCTTGCGAGGGCGTGCAACCCGGCGGGAAGAACGCACTCTCATCCGGACCTTTACCCTGGAAACCTTTCACGACTGTCCTCTCTTCAACGGGCTAAATGCCAAAAGAATGATTTTGCATCAACGGACTGATTCGGTTATCAGCCTCGCGCTACAAAGCATTCAGCAGCCCCGAATTTTGCTGGCTAATAATAACTGAAAGAAATAGATAGGGAAGGGAAAAGGGGCTTACGGAGGATATATCTTCCAGGGGAAAGCAAAAAAATGCCCCTCATGTGAGGGGCGTTTTGCTTACTGCTGCGGGATTGCCGGCGGAGCGGGAGGAACCGCCTCACCCGGCACGGCTGGCTGCAGTGACGGCAGGCCAAACATGCCGACAAACTGCTCCAGCGGCATCTTCTCGCCGTTCAGCGTCACCTGGCCGTTGGCATACTGCAGGCTGGTGAGAATGGTGTTGTTCTCAAGGGTAGTGATGCGGAACATCTGGCCCATTGCCGCCAGGCCTTTCACCTGCTGGTTAGCCAGTTTCGCCGCATCCTCTTGCTGATACCCTTGCAGCTTCGCCACCTGGGCCATCAGTTCGGTCGCCATATCCACCGGAATGGAGAGCTTGCCGTCGAGAGATTTCACATTGCGATCGACCTGCTGCGCCAGCGTCTGCGGTGCGTCAGCGGTTTTTGCCGGATCTTTCAGGAACAGCGAGAGGTTAAAGGTCGATTCGCCTTTCGCATTTTTCCAGCTCAGCGGCGCAACGGTAATCACCGGCTCGCCTTTCAACAGCAGCGGTACGACACTGAGAAACGCTTCGGTCGCTTTCTGCTGGTACAGCTCAGGGTTCTGAGCGATATCAGGCTGCGCCATCAGGGCACGGATCTGCGCATCATACTGCTGCGTGGCCTGATGCCAGGCGTTGCCATCACCCTGGCCGACTTTCAGCGTCAGTTTGCCGTTGCCGAGATCCTGGCCCTGAACTTTCAGGCTGTTGAGGGTGTAATCGACCTGGCTGTTGATATTTTTCTTATCATCCGCCACGTCCGATTTCGCCGTAAGCTCCATCCCTTCAAGAATCGCCATCTCTTTGTTTTCAATGGAGATAGCAAGTTTATCAAGGCTCATCTTCTGGCTGCCGGTGCGCTCATTGAAAGCACTTATTTCGCTCGAGCCATCGGTTTTGAAGTTATTAAAGGAGAGCTGCACTTTCTGGCCAAACTCGTTAACCGTATCGACCAGGCCGCTTTGCGCTTCGCCGCTCACCGCGACCGCATTGCCCTCTTTATCAGCGCTGACGCGGAAATTACCGCCGCCGAAAGCGACTTTCTCACCCTCTTTTTCGAAATTCAGCGCGCGCAGGTTGATGTCGCTGCGGGTATCACCGGCGTAGCCAATACGCGTTTCGGCGACGAACGGCGACTCACCCTTCGCCATCTCAAACAGCGCTTTGGTGACGTCATTATTGACCAGCTGCGTATGGACCGAGGCCATTGCCGGCGTCAGGCTGAAGGATTTTAGCTGCGCCAGCGGGAAGGGGCCATGATCGACATTTTCATGCAGAACCACGCTCTGGCCGGGCTTCAGCCACGGGCTGGTGGTGCCGGCAATCGGCTTGACCTGCAGGGTAAAGGTACTGGAAAAGAGGCTGCGTTTGTAATCCTGCGCCGAAAGCTCAACATTGGCGTCCGGCGCGCTGCGTTTGATCTGGGCATTTGCCTGGCTCACCATCTCGCCCAGACGACCTTCCAGCTGTTTTCCGGTATACCAGGCTCCGCCTGCCCAGACGACACCTAATGCAACAATAACCCCGACGGCAACCAACGTTTTTTTCATAGCGCTTATCCCTGAAAAAGAAACCAGGCGGTGTAAACCGCCTGGACTGTCAATGAAGTTCGCTAAAGCTTAGCAATAGTTGCTTAAAACTTCAGTAACTTAGTCGATTTTATTAAACACGCGTGCCACCCGTCCGGTGCCGCTCGCGGCGACCGGCGACTCATCCGCGCCGATAAACGCCGATTCACCCGCTTTCAGCACCAGCGTTTGTTCACCTTTGCTGAGCACCGCTTCACCTTCGACACAGAAGATAATCGCCGCGCTCTGCTGCGCCAGCGGCGTTTCGTGGGTGGAGAGATCGTGCAGCGAGAAGGCAAAGTCAGCGACCGGGATCGGGAAATCGAGGGCGGCATCGTCACGAACCGGCTGCGTCAGCAGATCATCTGCCGCTTTCGGCGTGAATTTGACGTTCGCCACCAGTTCCGGGATATCAATATATTTCGGCGTCAACCCGGCGCGCAGCACGTTATCGGAGTTGGCCATCACCTCCAGCGCCACGCCCTGCAGGTAAGCGTGCGGGGTTTCCGCAAACAGGAACATCGCTTCGCCGGGGTTAAGTTTGACCACGTTAAGCAGCAGCGGTGAGAAGAGGCCGCTGTCGTCCGGGTAGAATTCGGCGATGGTGCGGATGGTGTTCCACGGCTCGCCATGCTCTTTATCAAGCACCGATTTCAGCACCGCCAGCGCGCGGGACTTCTCTTCGTTCTGCATATTGAGCAGCGCGGCAAAAAGCTCGCTCAGGCGCTCGGCACCGGGTGCCTGCAGGAAGTGGGCGATGGAGGGATGTGCACCGGCGACAGGTTGCAGCAGGGAGACGATCTCAGAGAACTCGCGGAACGCGTTCATCGCCAGGAAAGGAGTGAGGGCAAAGACCAGTTCCGGCTTGTGGTTAGGATCTTTGTAGTTGCGCTCGGCGGCATCCAGCGGGATACCGGCCGCGTTCTCTTTCGCAAAGCCCAGCTCTGAGTTTTTCTTGTTCGGGTGAACCTGGATTGAGAGCGGTTGGTCAGCGCAGAGCACTTTAAACAGGAACGGCAGTTCGCCAAAGCGTTCAGCCACGGCATCGCCGAGCAGGCGGCGCTTATCGGCCTCGATTACCTCGCGCAGCGCGCGGGTTTGCCCCTGTTCGTCCTGCACTTTTGAGCTGCTCTTCGGGTGGGCACCCATCCATAACTCGGCCATTGGCAGATTATCCGGATTGGCGATACCGTAGAGATCCGTTAACGCACTTTTACTACCCCAGGCATAGTTCTGCACGGAGTTGATGAGTTTTTGCATTATCAAGCCCTTTTTTGATTAGGAAAATTATCGCGACATTAAAGCAACAAACCCGGCGGAAGTAATCAGTGAGGGTAAAAAGTCGTACTAGTCTCAGTTTTTGTTAAAAATTTGTGTAGGATATGGCGACTCGCTTTAACACAGGCTGAGGGATCTCCTGCCTGAACAATAACCAAATCTTGCCGTAAGTGAGAGAACAATGTCGAACAAACCCTTCTGTTATCAGGATCCTTTCCCCCTCGGAGAGGATGACACCGAATACTATCTGCTAAGCCGCGACCACGTCTCCGTTGCCCAGTTTGAGGGGCAGGATATTCTCAAAGTCGATCCGCAGGCGCTGACGTTGCTGGCACAGCATGCCTTCCATGATGCGTCGTTTCTCCTGCGCCCGGCGCATCAGCAGCAGGTTGCCGATATTCTGAGCGATCCGGAGGCGAGCGAGAACGATAAATATGTCGCACTGCAGTTCCTGCGCAACTCGGAGATCGCCGCTAAAGGCATTCTGCCGACCTGCCAGGATACCGGCACGGCGATCATTATGGGTAAAAAAGGGCAGCGCGT
>Ga0157369_10005174_pt1 | contig 15265 bp, 9 predicted proteins | sample C25metaG_FD_113461 | JGI IMG/M metagenome (GOLD analysis project Ga0157369, IMG submission 113461) | Corn rhizosphere microbial communities from Kellogg Biological Station, Michigan, USA - C2-5 metaG | ecosystem: Host-associated > Plants > Roots > Rhizosphere > Soil | place: USA: Michigan... | reverse complement strand
TCCCGGCTGAGGGCCACGCCGCGCGCGGCCGCCAGCCAGTTATCCACCAGATAGCCGCCGAAATAGGCCGGGTCGTCGGAGTTCACCGTGACGCGCAGGCCCTCGCGGAGCATGCGGTCGATCGGGTGGTCGTCCATCGCCCCGACGACGCAGAGCTTGAGGTTCGACAAGGGGCAGACGGTGAGCGTCATCCGCTCGCGCGCCAGTCTGGCGACGAGCGCCGGGTCCTCGAGCGAGCGGTTGCCATGGTCGAGGCGGTCGACGTGGAGGAGGTCGAGCGCCTCGTGCACATATTCCGGCGGCCCCTCCTCCCCGGCGTGGGCGACGCGCTTCAGCCCGCGCTCGGCGGCGGCGGCGAAGACGCGGGCGAACTTGCTCGGCGGGTGGCCGACCTCGGAACTGTCGAGGCCGACCGCCTCGATCCGGTCAAGCCAGGGCTCCGCCTGGCGGAGCGTGTCGAACGCGGCTTCCTCGGACAGGTGGCGGAGGAAGCAGAGGATGAGCTTCGAGCTGATGCCGTGCCGCGCGCGCGCCTCGTCCATGCCGGCGAGAAGGCCCTTCATCACCGTGTCGAACGGAATGCCGCGGTCGGTGTGCGTCTGGGGATCGAAGAAGATTTCGGCGTGGGTGACGCAATCGGCCGCCGCGCGGTCGAAATAGGCGGCCGCGAGATCCCGGAAATCCTCCTCGGTGCGGAGCACGTCGGCACCCTTGTAGTAGATGTCGAGAAAGTCCTGGAGGTTGGAGAAGCTGTAGGCGGCGCGCACCTCCTCGACGGACTTGAACGGGATGTCGACCCGGTTGCGCCGGGCGAGGGCGAACATGAGCTCGGGTTCGAGGCTGCCCTCGATGTGCATGTGGAGCTCGGCCTTGGGCAGGCCGGCGATGAAGGCGGAGAGATCGGTCATGCGGGGACCTACGCGCACTCTCTCGCCGGGAGCAAGTCAGTGCAAGATGGGATCGAGGATCCTTACGAGGTCAGGCCGACGCCGGGCCCCTGCCCGTTCGGGCCGCATCGGCGGCCTCGCGAATTTCGTGCATGCGGTCCCGCAACTCCTCGCGCGCCTCATCGAGCGCGCCGAGGATCACCTGAACAAATTGCTGATCCCAGCCGAGGACCTTCAGTTCCTGAAGTACGTCGTCGCCGAGGTACGAGACAGCCTCGCGGAGGAAGGTTCGTTCGTTTTCCTGAAACCAGAGGGCGACGCTCATCGTCTCCGCTTTCATCGCCGCACGAAACGCGTCGACCGGATAGGGCAGCAGAGCTTCCACACGCTCGCGGAACCAGGCGAGCTGAGCGTCGAGCTGGGGCTGCATTCGCTCGTCCTGCCAGAGGGCGAGCGCACGGTAGGCACGTTCGAACTCGGACGGCCCCTGCTCACCCGCCGACTCGGATCCGCTCACTTCGTTTCTCCTTAAAGTCCGACATCCTCAAGGCTCAGCAGGGTCGCGTTGCCGCCGGCCGACGTCGTGTCGGTGCTCGTCACCCGCTCGGCGCAGAAGCGGGGGAGGTAGTGGGGACCGCCGGCCTTGGGGCCGGTGCCGGAGAGGCCTTCGCCGCCGAATGGCTGGGAGCCGACGATGGCGCCGATCATCGAGCGGTTGACGTAGAGATTGCCGACGGTGGCGACCTCCTCGACGGTCTCCGCGGCGCGGGCGATGCGGCTGTGGAGCCCCATGGTGAGGCCGAAGCCGGAGGCGTTCACGCGCGCCACCGTCTCCGCGAGCTCGCCCGCCTTCCAGGTGGTGACGTGGAGGAGCGGGCCGAACCATTCCTTCTTCACGTCCTCCAGCCGCGGGACCCGGATAAGCGTCGGGGGCACGAACAACCCGCGCTCGGGGACGGCGATGGTGTGGGCCCACTTGCCGCGAGTCTCCTCGCGGTGGGCCATCAGGCGGTCGTGAGCGCCGCGGTCGATGACTGGACCGACGTCGGTGTTGGGATCGGCGGGGTCTCCGACCACCAGCGTGTCCATGGCGCCCGACAGCATCTCCAGCGTCCGCTCCGCGATCTCTTCCTGGAGGAGGAGGACGCGGAGCGCCGAGCAGCGCTGGCCCGCCGAGCGGAAGGCCGAGGTGACGACGTCGATCACCACCTGCTCGGGCAAGGCGGTCGAATCGACGATCATCGCGTTGATGCCGCCGGTTTCGGCGATGAAGGGGACGATCGGCCGCTCGTCGTCGTCGAGGAGCGAGCGGGCGATGCGCTTGGCGGTCGCGGTCGAGCCGGTGAAGGCGATGCCGGCGATGCGGCTGTCCTCGACCAAGGCCGCGCCCATGTCCGGGCCGCCGGGGGCGAGGATGAGCGCGTCCTCCGGAATGCCGGCGCCGTGGGCGAGCCCGACGGCGTAGGCGGCGATCTCGGGCGTCTGCGGCGCCGGCTTGGCGACCACCGTGTTGCCGGTGACGAGCGCGGCCGCGACCTGACCGAGGAAGATGGCGAGGGGGAAGTTCCACGGCGCGATGCAGACCCAGACGCCGCGGCCGGCCATGCGCAGCACGTTGCGCTCGCCCGTCGGGCCGGGGAGCTCGACCGGCTGGAGGCCGGCGCGCGCCTGGTTGGCGTAATAGCGGCAGAAATCGACCGCCTCGCGCACTTCGGCGAGCGCGTCGGGGATCGTCTTCTTCGCCTCCTGGACGCAGATGCGCATGAGGGCGTTGCGCTCCTGCTCGAGCAGGTCGGCGAGGCGATCGAGGCAGAGCGCGCGATGCTCGACCGGCGCGGAGTCCCACGCTGGAAAGGCGGCGAGGGCGCGGCCGACCATGGCCTTCGCCTCGCCGGCGCAATCCTGCCAATGGTCGCCGGTGCTCGTCACGGCCTCGCTCGTCCCGAGCGAAGTCGAGGGGCGCGTGTGATGAGTCTGTGCCAACGCGCCTCGACTTCGCTCGGGACGAACGGGCTCTGTGGCTGAGACCGCTGCAGCTACCCGCGACAATTCATCGCGATCGTTGAGGTCCAGCCCCTCGCTGTTGGAGCGGAGGGGCTCGTACAGCTCCTTGGGCAGCGGGATGGCGGGGTGGCGGGTGCCGCCAACGGTGGCGATCCGGGCGACGGGGTCGGCGAGGATGTCGGCGTCGGTCAGCCGCTCGTCGGCGAGCTGGTGGACGAAGCTCGAATTGGCGCCGTTCTCGAGCAGCCGGCGGACGAGATAGGCGAGGAGGTCGCGGTGGCCGCCGACGGGGGCGTAGATGCGGGTGTGGTAGCCCTCCTCCCGGACCAGCTTCTCGTAGAGGCCTTCGCCCATGCCGTGGAGGCGCTGGAACTCGAAGTCGCGGCTCGGCCCCGCCCATTCGAGGATGGTGGCGACGGTCAGCGCATTGTGGGTGGCGAAGGCTGGGTAGATGTTCCTCGCCGCCAGCATGTCGCGCGCGCAGGCGAGGTAGGAGACGTCGGTCGCCGCCTTGCGGGTGAAGAGCGGGTAGTCGGACAGGCCCTGCTCCTGGGTGCGCTTGATCTCGCTGTCCCAATAGGCGCCCTTGACGAGGCGGACGGCGATTCGGCGGTCGGTCGCGGCGCCGATCGCGTCGGCCCAGGCGAGGGTCGGGCGGCAGCGCTTGCCATAGGCCTGGACGGCCATGCCGAGCCCGTCCCAGCCCTTGAGCGACGGCAGCCCGGCGACGGTCTCGATGATGTCGAGGCTCATCTCGAGCCGCTCGCTCTCCTCCGCGTCGATGGTGAAGGCGATGCCGCTTTCCTTGGCGAGCACGGCCAGCGCCTCGACCTGCTCGATGAGGGACGGAACGCATCGGTCGTACTGCGCGACCTCGTAGCGCGGGTGGAGGGCGGAAAGCTTGACCGAGATGCTGTGGCCCCGCTTCGCCACCTTGCCGACCGCGCGGATCGCCCCTTCGTACGAGGCGAAGTAGCGCTCCGCATCGGGGAAGGTGCGCGCCGCCTCGCCGAGCATGTCGAAGCTCGCCGTGAAGCCCCGATTCTCGCTTTTCTCCATCCGGCGGATCGCTTCGTCGATGGTCCGGCCCATGACGAAGATCTCGCCCATCAGCCGCATCGCCGCTCCGACGGCCTGGCGGACGAACGGCTCGCCCATGCGGCCGACGAGGCGCTTGAGCGCGCTCGCCTGCTCGGAGTCGCTGATGAGGGCGCGGCCGATGACGAGGCCCCAGGTCGCGGAATTGACGAGCGTGGAGTTCGACTTGCCCTTGTGCGCGCGCCAGTCGGCATTGCCGAGCTTGTCGGCGATGAGCTGGTCGGCGGTCTCGGGGTCCGGAACGCGCAGGAACGCCTCGGCGAGGGACAGGAGGGCGATGCCTTCCGACGTGTTGAGGCGATATTCCTGGAGGAACTGGTTGACCCAGCCCGAGCCTTGCGCGGCGCGGAGCTCGGCGAGCATCGCGAGGGCGCGGTTCTCGACGCGTCGGCGCGAATCGGCCTCGAGCCGGGCGTCCTTCAGAAGGGGCTTGAGCACATCGGGCTCGGCGGCGCGGTGGAGGCGGCGGATTTCGGCGCGCGCGGATGCCGTAGCGTCCGCTTCAACGGTCTTGAGTCTCATGGCAGGGGCGCTCTAGACCCGCCTCATGCCCGCCGCCAGCCTCGACGAAATCCGCGCCCGCGTCGGCCGGGAAGTCGGCGTCTCCGGCTGGATCGAGGTGGACCAGGCGCGGATCGACAGCTTCGCCGAGGTGACCGAGGACCGCCAGTTCATTCATGTCGATCCTGAGGCGGCGGCGCAGACGCCGTTCGGCGGCACGATCGCCCACGGCTTCCTCACCCTGTCGCTGCTGAGCCGAATGGCCGCCGACGCGATGCTGGTGCCGGAGGGCACGCGCATGGGCGTCAATTACGGGTTCGATAAGGTTCGCTTCCTGGCGCCTGTGCGCTCGGGCCGGCGCGTGCGCGGCCGCTTCATCCTCTCCAGCCTGGAGGAGAAGCGGCCCGGCCAGTTCCAGTTCGTCCACGCGGTCACCGTCGAGATCGAGGGGGAGGAGAAGCCCGCCCTCGTCGCCGATTGGATCGGCCTCATCTTCACCTGATCAAGAAGGAAATGCCCATGGCCACCCGCGAAGCCGTCATCGTCTCGACCGCCCGGACCGGCATCGGCAAGGCGTATCGTGGCGCGTTCAACGCGACGCCCTCCCCCACCCTCGCGAGCTTCGCGATCAAGGCGGCGGTCGAGCGGGCGAGGATCGACCCTGCCGAGGTCGACGACGTCATCATGGGCGCGGCGCTCCAGCAAGGCGTGCAGACGACGATCGGGCGCACCGCGGCGCTGCGGGCCGGGCTGCCCGTCACCGTCTCCGGCATGTCGATCGACCGGCAGTGCGCCTCGGGCCTGATGGCGATCGCGACGGCGGCGAAGCAGATCATCGTCGACCGGATGGACGTGATGGTCGCGGGCGGCGTCGAGAGCATCTCGCTCGTGCAGACGCCGGAGATGCGGCTGGGGCCGGACCCCGAGCTGCTGTCGATGCACAACGGCGTCTACATGCCGATGATCCAGACCGCCGAGGTGGTCGGCAAGCGCTACACGGTCAGCCGCGAGCGGCAGGACCGTTATGCGCTGCGCTCGCAGCAGCTCACCGCCAAGGCCCAGGCGGAGGGGAAGTTCGACGACGAGATCGTCCCGGCGACGGTCAAGATGAAGGTCACCGACAAGGCGACGGGCGAGACGTCGATGCAGGAGGTGACGCTCACGAAGGACGAGGGCAACCGGCCGTCGACCACCTACGAGGACCTCGCCAAGCTCCAGCCGGTGATGGGGCCGGAGGCGATGATCACCGCCGGCAACGCCTCGCAGCTTTCCGACGGCGCGTCGGCCTGCGTGCTGATGGAGGCGGGGCTCGCCGCGGAGCGCGGACTGACCCCGCTCGGCCGCTACGTCGGCATGGCGGTGGCGGGCACCGATCCGGACGAGATGGGGATCGGCCCGGTCTTCGCGGTCCCGAAGCTCCTGAAGCGCTTCGGCCTCACCGTCGACGACATCGACCTCTGGGAGCTCAACGAGGCCTTCGCCGTCCAGGTCCTCTACTGCCAGGACCAGCTCGGCATCCCGGACGAGAAGCTGAACGTCGACGGCGGGTCGATCTCGATCGGCCACCCCTACGGCATGTCGGGGGCGCGGATGACCGGCCACATCCTGATCGAGGGCAAGCGTCGCGGCGCGAAATATGTGGTGGTGACCATGTGCGTCGGCGGGGGAATGGGCGCGGCTGGGCTGTTCGAGGTGTTGTGAGGTGAATTCGGGCCGGGCGATTCTGGCGAGCTTCGCGCGCTGGTTCGACCCGCGCGGGCGATCGACGCGGACCGAATTGCTCGGCTTCTGCCTGCTCTACTGCGCGCTGATCATTCCCTTCGCCCTCGCGTCCGCGCTGTTCGGCATGGCATTCCCAGGAAGGGGCTGGCCCGTCTGGGCTTTTCAGGGCCTGGTCCTGCTCGTCTGGCTGCCGCTCTGCATGCGCCGTCTGCACGACAGCGGCCGCTCGGCCGCCGGTCTCCTCGCAGCGCTCCCGGCGCTGGCGAGCGCCTTCTACGACATGGCGGCACAGGAGCCTTGGCACGCCAGCCATCGTCCCTGGTGGCTTCAGGCGATGCTGGCCGCGGCGACGCTCTACTTCCTGGCGTTGCTCCTCTGGAAACCCGAGGAAGGCGCCAACCGCTACGGGCCGAACCCGCGCGGCGGCGGCTCCGACGAAGCTCAGCTGGCGTAGAGCGCCGCTTCCGCCGCGCGGCGCTTGACGAGCCCGGGCAGCACCTTGCCCGCCGCCTTGTTCCACTTGGCGAACTCGGCGGCGGCGCCGGCATAGTCGCCTGCCTTGTGCTTCTTGAGCAGCGTGCTCGACTGCAGGTTCCCGACGCCGACATTGTAGGCGAAGCTCACCATCGCATCGAACTGGTGCTGGGTGGTGGGCGCGGTGCCGATCGCCTTGGCGACGTTCCTGCCGAACTCGCCGAGGTGCTGGGAGAAGCGGTCGTCGCATTGCGCCTGCGTCCAGACCACGCCCTTCTTGATGTCCGCGCCGGTGCTGCCCCAGCCGATCGTCCACGGGTCTCCGCCCGTGCCGGGATCGGGGTAAGCTTCGAAGCTGCCGTCGGCGCGCTTCTTCGCGCAGCCTTCGAATTGCTGGATGAGATTCGTACAGCTTTGACCTGGCGTCATGATCGCCCTCCCCAATCGAGTCGCGGGGAGAAGGTGCCCGAACTTCGCGGGGAAGGCAAAGGACCGGCTTCAGCGGCCCTTCTTCTGGCGGTGCTGGTCGAGATCGAGGACGGTATTGTCCCCTTCGGGCAGGAGGCCGAGCCGCCGCGCCACTTCCTGATACGCCTCGGCTTCGCCGCCGAGATCGCGGCGGAAGCGGTCCTTGTCGAGCTTCTCGTTGGTCTGCATGTCCCAGAGGCGGCAGCCGTCGGGGCTGATCTCGTCGGCGAGGATCACGCGGGCGTAATCGTTCTCCCAGAGCCGGCCGAACTCGAGCTTGAAATCGACCAGGCGGATGCCGATCGCCGCGAACAGCCCGCAGAGGAAGTCGTTCACGCGCACCGCCATGTCGGCGATGTCGTTCATCTCCTCCTGGCTCGCCCAGCCGAAGCAGGCGATATGCTCGTCGGCGATCATCGGATCGCCGAGCGCATCGTCCTTGTAATAATATTCGATGATGGTGCGGGGGAGCTGGGTGCCCTCCTCGATCCCGAGCCGCTTCGACAGCGTTCCGGCGGCGACGTTTCTCACCACCACCTCGATCGGGATGATCTCGACCTGGCGGATCAGCTGCTCGCGCATGTTCAGGCGGCGGATGAAATGGGTGGGCACGCCGATCGTGCCGAGCAGGGTGAAGATGTGCTCGGAGATGCGGTTGTTGAGGACGCCCTTGCCGGAGATGGTGCCGCGCTTCTGCGCGTTGAAGGCGGTGGCGTCGTCCTTGAAATACTGGATCAGGGTCCCGGGCTCAGGGCCTTCGTAGAGGATCTTGGCCTTGCCTTCGTAGATCTGGCGGCGGCGGGACATGGCGGCTCCGGCTCGAAACAGGTGCGCCCCGGACGCGGCGTTCGGCAATGCGATCGCGCGGACGGGGCGGAAGCGGGCAGCCTATAGTGGAACGGCTCCACCCGCGCAATCAGCGGGCGGGGCCGAGCGCGCAGGCGAGCGCCTTCGCCTGCATCGGAACATGGTTGCGGCCGACGACGACGAACGGCCGCTCGCCGGCTTTGACGGCGGCGGCGAACAGCCGGACCATGTGGCGATTGCGGTTATCGCTGTCGGCGCGGTTGATCGCGCCGAGAAACAGGCCGCCGGTCTCCGAATCCTTCGCCAGCGGCGAGAACCAGGCGGCGGGAAGCGTCCGCCAATCGCGGCCGGGCCAGTAGCGGCCGGTGGCGGCGGCAAGCCCGGGCACGTCGGCGAACGGGAGCGGCGCGCCCAGTGCGGCGGCTCGGGCCAGCATCGGGGCGACGGCGGCGTCGAGCGCCTCGCCGCTCTTCCCCTCCCGGTCGCGGAGCCGCGCGGCCTCGCGCAGGACGAAGAAGAGGAAGACCTGGTCGGCGGGAAACTGGCCGAGCAGCGCCTTCATCTGCTCCGGCGGCGACGGCTCCAGCGAGCGCGCCGGGATCCCGGCCTGCTTCGCGAGCAAGCGCAGGTAGCCCGACTCGCCGGTTTCGCGGATCGTCGCCTCCCGGTCGCCACGCACGCCGCGGTCCGGGCCCTCGAAGAAGGCGAGGGTCGGCTTCGCCGCTTCGAAGGCGCGGGCGATGCGGTCGAACTGGGCGTGGCCCGGCTCGCGCACATGCTCCGCGCCGAAGAGCGTCAGCGAAGGCGGCCCGGCGGCCGGCCAGCGAAAGTCCCACTGCTGGCCCGGCGCCTCCCGCCAGCGCGCATAATCGGCGACGAGCGCCTCGCACGCGGCCGGCGGCGGAGCGGGCGCCGGCCCTGCAACCGCGAGCGGCACGCCTATTGCCCCGTCGCCGCCGCAAGGCCTTCGACGAGGTCGGCGCCGGCCGGCACCGTCGCGCTCGACGCCTTGATGTCGCCGCCGATCGGCTCGGCCCGGCCGCCGAGGCATTTCGCCAGGAAATTCTCGGCGACGGCGTTGAAGGCGGCGTTGTTGGCGGGGCGGGCGAAGCCGTGCCCTTCGTCGGGGAAGACGACGTAGGTGACGGGGATGTTCTTCGCCTTCAGCGCGTCGACGATCTGCTGGGATTCGGCGACATTGACGCGCGGATCGTTGGCGCCCTGGCCGATCAGCAGCGGCCGCCGGATCTGGTCGGCCTTGAACAGAGGCGAGCGCTCCTTGAGCAGCGCCTGCCCTTCCGCCGTGGTCGGGTCGCCCATCCGCCGGTACATCTGGGCGCGGATCGCCTCCCAATAAGGCGGCACCGTCTTCAGCAGCGTGTTGAGGTTCGACGGGCCGACGACGTCGACGCCGCAGGCGAACTTGTCGGGCGTGAAGGCGAGCGCCGCGAGCGTCGCATAGCCGCCGTAGGAGCCGCCCATGATCGCGACCGTGTCGCGCCTCGTCACCCCGTTCGCCACCGCCCAGTCGACGGCGTCGAGGAGGTCGTCGTGCATCCGGCGGCCCCATTCGAGGTTGCCCGCGGCGGTGAACTTCTTGCCGAAGCCGGTCGAGGCGCGGAAGTTGGTCATCAGCACCGCATAGCCGCGGTTGGCGAGCCACTGGGCGTTGCCGTTATAGCCGTAATTGTCGCGTCCCCACGGGCCGCCGTGGACGACGAGCACCATCGGCACCGGCGCCTTCGGCCGACCTTGGGCGTCGACCGCGGTGCCGGGCGGCAGGGTCAGGTAGGAGACCATGTTGAGGCCGTCGCGGGTGCGGATCTCGAGCGCCCGCATCGGCTGGAGCGGCGCGCCTTCGAGCTCGGGCCGGCTGACGAACAGCTTCGTCAGGGTCTTCGCCTTGCGGTCGTAGAGCCAGGTGCTCGCCGGCGCGGTCACCGGGTCGGAGACCACCAGCCACCTGTCGTCGGCATCGGTGCGCGAGGCGACCCCGACCTGGCCGGGCAGCCGCTTCTTCAGGAAATCGAGGTCCGCCTTGATGTCGGTGCCGACCGGCACCCATTCGGTCTTCAGGTAATTGACCGCATAGGCCTGGATGCGCCCGGTCCGCGGATCGCCGAGGCCGCCGCTGACGTCGGCGCGCGCGTCCTCGCCGATCAGCGTGCGCTTCCCGGTCACGAGGTCCTTGGCGAAGATGGCGGCGGTGTCGCGGCCGCGGCTGTCGATCCAGTAGAGCGTCTTGCCGTCGGCGGTGAAATCGGCCGGCTGGGTGGTCTGGCTGTCCTCGAAGCCGACCTGCTCGAACGGCTGCGCATCGACCTTGCCGCCGGCGATCCGGTAATAATCGGTGCCGCCGTCGGGGCGCGCCTTGGACGCGATCCTGAGGTTGAGCTGGTCGTCGGGAAGGAAGCTCGCATAGCCGCCCTCGTTGATCATCACCGGGGTCAGTTTGCCGGTGGCGAAATCGAGGCTGTAGACGTCGTGCCACTTGGGATCGCGGTTGTTGACCCCGACCAGCATGCGGTCCTTGACGTGGTTCGAGATGCCGACGACCTGGACCCGCGTCTTCTCGAACGGGGTCAGCGACCGCTCGGCGCCCGAGGCGACGTCGACGGCGTAGAGCTGGAAATTCTCGTCGCCGCCATGATCGTTGATGTAGAGGATCTGGCGGCTGTCCGGCGACCAGAAATAGGAGCGGATCGGGCGCTTGCGCTCGTTCGTCATCGCCTTGGCGGCCGCCATGTCCCCGACCGGCGCGACGAAGACGTTGAGGACGCCGTCCCGCGGCGCGATCCACGACAGCCACTTGCCGTCGGGCGACAGCCGGCCGGCGACGCGGCTCGGATTGCCGAACAGCTTGGCGCGCGGGATGAGCGGCACCTCCGCCTGCGCCGCCGCAGCGACCCCGCCGACCGAAAGCGCGGCCGCCGCCGCGAGAAGAATGTGCCTGGCCCTCATCTGTGTCCCCGTTCCTGCCGCGGAGCCCTTCGCCCCGTTCGCCGCCATGATGTGTGTTATTAGACTAAGACACAAGTGCTTTTTTGAATATCCCCAGGGCGCACGGCGGTTCGAGTCCGGCGGCCGGTTCGGCGGTGCCGCCCTCCGGCCCGCGCCGCCGAAGCGCGTAACGCCGTCCAATATCGCGGCAGGGCAGTCAAAAAATGTGCTGCCCCGCTGGGAAGATAGGATAAGGTGCTGTGGCGGCGTCGCAGGAGTCGGGACCGGCGGCCCCGCTGCCTCGCCGCGTGGCCGGCGAGGGCGCTCGAAGCGTCGTCCGCGTGTCGGGGGAGGGGAAGGATCTCATGGCGCAGTACAATTTCACCGGTTCGCTCGATCCGCAGTCCGGCAGCCTCGTCGTGCGCTACGTTCGCTTCAGGGTCGCGACCTCGGGCCAGGTGACGTTCGACAACGACAGTCCCGGCCACGACAGCTATATCGCCCTGTTCAAGAGCGACGGGACGTTCATCACCTCCAACGACAACGGGCCCGGCGGCAACGCGTCCCAGATCGTGGCGACGCTCAGCGCCGGGGACTACTTCCTCGCCATTTCCGATGCCGCTGCCAGCCCCACGACCGGCGAGCTGCTGACCGGCCTCGACGGGAGCTATGCGGGCTCGTCGATCACCTTCAACACCACGGTGACCGATCCGGGCGGCATCATCTCCTCGGCCGCGCTCGAGGGGAACGAATTCCTTATCGCGGACGCGACGAACCCGACCGTCTACGGCCTCAGCGGGTCGGACACGGTCGTGGGCTCGGGCGCAGCCAACATCGCGATCTACGGCGGGACCGGCGACGACTGGCTCCAGCTCCAGACCAAGAGCGGGATCGTCATGCACGGCACCGCCGACGGGGGCCCGGGCACCGACATGGGCGTCGCCGACTTCGGCGCCACCTCAGGCCAGGTCACGCAGTCGGCCGACGGCTGGACGTTCACCGACAGCCTCGGCAACTCCATGACCTTCACCAACGTCGAGCGCATGGGTTTCATTGGCTCGCCGACCGTCGCCATCAACGACGTCATCCACGGTCAGGCCGGTGACGACCAGCTGAGCGGCGGCGCCGGCGACGATACGCTCTACGGCGGCGCCGGCAACGACGTGCTGAACGGCGGCGCCGGCAGCGACACGCTCTATGGCGAGGAGGGCGACGATTCGCTCGACGCCGGGTTCGCTCCCGGCTTCTCGCCGCTCAACTGGATGTATGGCGGTTCGGGCAACGACACCTACACCATCTACACCGCGAACGACTTCGTCATCGAGCAGCCGGGCGAGGGCACGGACACCGTCCTGAGCCGCGTGAATTACACGCTCGGCGCAAACGTGGAGAATCTCACGGGATCGTTCGGCGGCCTCGACCTGCGCGGCAACGAGCTCGACAACGTCATCACCAGCGGCGGCGCCGGAACCGCGCTTTCCGGCTTCGACGGCAACGACCGGCTGGTCGCCTATGCCACCGGCTTCACGACCGCGCGCGGCGGCAACGGCACCGATACCCTGGTGGCGGATTGGAGCGCGGCGACGGCGGCGGTGTCGCTGTCACTGACCGGCACGCTGGCCAGCGGCTACGACGGGACCCTGACGGACGGCGCCGGCCGCACCGTGAACCTGTTCACGATGGAAAATTTCGAAATCAAGACCGGTAGCGGCAACGACGTGATCGTCGTCGGGAACGGCGCCAACAGCGTCACTACGAACGCCGGCAACGACACCGTAACGATCCAGGGCGGCACGTCGGCTGCCGACACCGGCGCGAGCGTCGTAAATCTCGGCATCGGCACGGACCGGCTCGTCGTCGACTATTCGAACCTCACCAGCGGCAGCCCCGTCCTTCTCGACACGCCGACGCCAGGCAGCGACGGCTATTCGGGGAGCATCGCGGTGGGCGGCTCGACGCGGGTGAGCTTCACCGGCGTCGATGCGCTGACGCTCACCACCGGGAGCGGCAACGACGTCATCGTAACCGGCGATGGCGACGACGTGGTCGACCCGGGCACCGGCGACAACAATGTCAGCACCAACGGCGGCAACGACACGGTCACTCTCCACGGCGGCACGTCGGCCGCCACGACGGGCGCCAGCACCGTCGCGATGGGCGCGGGCACGGACCGGCTCATCGTCGATTATGCCGGCCTTAGCGTGGACAACGTCTTCCTCGGCACCTCGAGCGTCGGCAGCGACGGCGCTTCCGGGAGCATCTCCGTCGGCGCCACCTTCCCCGCGACGCGGGTGAGCTTCACCGGCGTCGACGCCCTGACGCTCACGACCGGCGGGGGGAGCGACCTCATCTATTCGATCAGCCACGCCGACGTGATCTCGACCGGCGGCGGCGACGACCAGATCCATTCGGCGGCCGGCGCAGGCGGCGACCAGATCGACGCCGGCAGCGGCATCGACACGGTCTATGTCGACTGGAGCGATCTCACGGCCGGGCAGAACGTCGCCTTCGACGCCAATACGGGCTCGGTCACCATCGGCTCGGGCGCGAGTCAGCGCTACCTCAAGAACGTCGAGGTGCTCGGCACCTTCGCGACTGGAGCGGGCGACGACACGATCATCACCTACTCGGGCTCCGTCAACGGGGTGATGACCAGCAATGCGGTCATGACCAACGACGGCAACGACAGCGTCACCTTCTACGGCGGCACCTCGATGGCCAACACGGCGTACAACGTCGCCGATATGGGCAGCGGAACGGACCGTCTCGTCGTCGACTATTCGAAGCTCGATGCCGCTTCGGGGGTGACGGTCGGTCCAGCCTCCGCCGGCGCGAACGGCTGGGACGGAAGCGTCGCGATCAATGGCTCGGCGCGGACGGTCTTCTACGGTATCGAAGCGCTGACGATCACGACCGGCGCCGGGAACGACACCGTCTACGGCGTCGGCAACAGCGACATCATCTCGACCGGAGCGGGCAACGACCAGATCCACTCCGCAGCCGGTGCGGGCGCTGACCAGATCGACGGCGGCTCCGGAATCGACACCGTTTATGCGGACTGGAGCGACCTCGGCGCCGGCCAAGGCGTGACGTTCGACGCCAATACAGGCTCGGTCACCATCGGTTCGGGCGCGGGCCAGCGCTACCTCAAGAATATCGAGGTGCTCGGCGACTTCTCGACCGGCGCGGGCAACGATGTCGTCACGCTCGGCAGCAGCGCGCTCGCCGTGAACAGCAACGCCGTCCACACCAACGGCGGCAACGATATCGTCACCGTCTACGGCGGCACCTCCGCCGCCGACACGGGGACCAACAGCATCGATCTCGGGACGGGGACGGACCGGCTGATCATCGACTATTCGAACATGGGCAGCGGCGCAGCGGTCTTCCTCGCCGCCCCGTCGTCGGGCAGCGACGGCTACGCCGGCAGCATCACCATCGGCGGAGCGGGCCGCGTCACGTTCACGGGTGCGGACGCTCTGACCATCACCACGGGCGCCGGCAACGATATCATCAACGGCACCGGCGGGGACGATGTCCTCTCCACCGGCGCCGGCAACGACGCGATCTATGGGGGCGGCGGCGGCGACATCCTCGACGGCGGCACCGGCGCCGATCACATGGAGGGCGGCACGGGCAACGACATCTATTATGTCGACGATGCCGGCGACGTGGTGGTCGAGAATGCCGGCGAGGGGACGGACGAGATCCGCACCACGCTCGCCAGCTACACGCTCTCGGCCAATGTGGAAAACCTGACCTACGTCGGCACCGGTAATTTCACCGGCACCGGCACGTCCGCGGACAACGTCATCACCGGCGGCGACGGCAACGACTTCATTTGGTTCACCGCCGGCGGCAACGACACCGGCATCGGCGGCCTCGGCAACGACATCTTCTTCTACGGCGCGGCGCTGACGGGCGCGGACAGCAATTACGGCGGCCCAGGCACCGACACGGTCGGTCTTCAGGGCGATTATTCGGGTGGCAACAAGCTGGTCATGGGCGCGCACACGCTCGACAACATCGAGTCCCTGTCGCTCCAGAGCGGCAGCGTGACGCGCTGGGGCGACACCGCCAACAACTTCTACAGCTACGACATCACGACGGTGGATTCGAACGTCGCTGCGGGGCAGCAGCTGACCGTGAGCGCGTACGGCCTGCGCGCTGGGGAGAATCTCACGTTCGACGGCTCGGCCGAGACGGACGGCAAGTTCCTCATCTACGGCGGCTTCGGCACGGACACGCTGACCGGCGGCGCCGGCAACGACGTCTTCTACTACGACCAGACCCGCTGGGGCGCGAGCGACCATGTCGACGGCGGCGCGGGCATCGATACGCTGGGCATCTCCGGCTCGGTCAAC
>Ga0157369_10005173_pt1 | contig 15266 bp, 15 predicted proteins | sample C25metaG_FD_113461 | JGI IMG/M metagenome (GOLD analysis project Ga0157369, IMG submission 113461) | Corn rhizosphere microbial communities from Kellogg Biological Station, Michigan, USA - C2-5 metaG | ecosystem: Host-associated > Plants > Roots > Rhizosphere > Soil | place: USA: Michigan... | reverse complement strand
GGCAAATGAGGCGAGCGTGACCTCTCTGGCGGCGGCCGCTTTGCACGCGCCCGAGGTGCGGACCGCCAAAGTGGAAGCGTTGAGGACGGCGATCGCGACGGGAACCTACCATGTCTCCCCACATCAGATTGCGGCGTCGATTGTGGAACAGTTGCGGACCAGGAAGCCGACCGGAGGATAATCGGTGGCGGATGGCTTGTTGAACACCGATTTGGAGAGTGTATCTGGACCGGGCAGCGCCATTGGAGTTGCACGCGAGCCCACGCCGGATGCGCGCAACCGTAATCAGAGGGCTGGAAATCGGCGGCCCGGTGCGAAACATTCAGTGCCCAAAGCGCCAGAGCAGGAGCCGCCATCGGAGTTGGATTCGCCTGAGCACGAAATCGACAGCTTCGCCTAAGGCGTTTGGGCAGATCAAGTAATGCGACAAATTCACCATGATCCATGTTCCCCTGGTCGAACCCTCGCAGCCCTTGCGGCGAGTATTGCCGAAACGCAAGCTGCTGTACTCGCCCATCGTCTGCCTGATTTCGAGTCCGGAATGGCGCGCCAGAGGTTGTTGTACCAGGAACTGCGGCACCAGAAGCCAGCAGTCGTATTTAGGGACGCCATTTTAAGGTCGGACGCGGCGCGCGTGCTGGTAAAGGCACGTCTGCTGGCTGCGGTGTTGCGGAGGGTGCGGCAGAATCTGTTGGCGGTGCAAAATGCGCTGCAAGGGTCTGCTCTTATTTATCCGCAGGCAGCGGCCGCAATGCGCCGGAGAAATTGATGTCCAATCTACTGGCAACCATGTCGCTGGCCACCGGAGCGCTCGCCGCTGAACAGAGTGCGCTGACTGAGACCGCGAACAATGTGGCCAATGTGAACACTCCCGGCTATTCGCGCAAACAGCCTCAGTTCGGGGAAAATCCGCCGATCGTATTGGGCCAGTTGACTTTCGGAACGGGAGTTTCCCTGGAAAATGCTGCCAGCATTCGGGATCCTATTCTCCAGATTCGCATCCAGCAGGAAACTGGCACCCAAGGTGAACTGAGCGCATTTGTGAATGCGATGCAGCAGGTGCAGACGCAATTCAACAATCAGGGCAACGATATCGGCACCCAGCTTTCGGCTCTATTCGCGAGTATCTCCCAGCTTTCGACCAGCCCCGCGAGCATTGCGCTGCGCCAGGGAGTTCTGACTGCGGCTTCCAATCTCGCCTCGAGCATCAGCACCACAGCGAACAATCTGGAGTCACAACAGGCAAATCTGGATCTCAGCGTTACCCAGTCCGTCGATCAGGTCAACACGCTGACGCAGCAGATTGCGAAGGTGAATGGACAGATCGCCGCGCTCGAAAACCTGCATCAGGATGCCAGCGCATTTATTGACCAGCGCGACGTGCTGGTGGGTCAGTTGTCCAATCTGATCGACGTTTCGCAAATCAAGACGGAATCGCAGATAAGCCTGACCACCTCGAACGGAACTGCATTGGTGGCAGGAACGCAGGCGTTCACACTCACCACGCAACCCGACCCTTCAGGTCTGGAACACATTTTTTCCCAGGGCAATGACGTAACTTCGCAGCTGAACTCCGGACAATTGGGCGGACTGTTGCAAATCCGTGACCACAAGATTCCTTCGCTTTTAGTGTCCCTGAACACGCTAGCCGCCGGGATTTCGAATTCATTTAACGCGGCGAACGCCTCGGGATTTGACTTGAACGGACATCAGGGAGCAGATATTTTCGTTCCGCCAGCGGCCTCCGGTGCAGGCGCCGCAGCGGGAATGGCCGTTGCTATTACAGATCCCGCTCTTATTGCAGCCAGCTCCGACGGCAGCGCGGGCAGCAACGGTAACCTGGCAAATTTCTCAGCCATTCACGATCAGACTACTTTCAATGGCGAGACGCCGTCCGATTTCTACGGCAGCTTGATATTTAGCATCGGTAATGACGTCAGTAGCGGCTCAATCGAACAGCAGGCATCACAACTGGTGCTGCAGCAGCTTCAAGACCAGCGCGGGAGCATCTCGGGTGTGTCGCTGGACGAAGAAGCCGGGAACCTGGTGCAGTATCAGCGCGCCTACGACGCGGCGGCGCGCGTGGTAGACACGGTCAACCAGATGCTGGAAACATTGATCAATATGGGGACGACATGAGTTCGATCCGGGTGAATCCCAATGTATTGCCCGACCTGCTTTCGGCATTGGCGCAAACGCGCCAGCAGGAGAGCACCGCCACGCTGGAGCTAGCCACCGGCAGCCGAATCAATCAGCCTTCGGACGACCCCGCAGGAGCGGCGCAGATAGTTTCGAATCGCGACCTGGGAAGCCAAGCCGATAGCTTTCTGCGAAGCATCACCAACGTGAACGGGCTCTTGCAGACCGCCGACTCGACTCTGAGTTCCGTAGTGACGGCTTTGCAGCGCGCGATCTCACTGGGGGTGCAGGGGGCCAATGGAACGCTATCGAGTTCGGACCGCGCAGACGTGGCCGGCGAACTCAGCGGAATTCAACAACAGCTGATCAGCCTGGCGAATACGTCCTACCAGGGCGAATTCATTTTCGCGGGAACGGCGACCACGCAACCGTTTGTTTCCAGCTCGACCAGCTCATCAGGCATTTCATATCAGGGCAACGCGGGGACTAATTCGGTGCAGGTGGGAAGCAACTACTCGCTTCAGATAAACCAGGCAGGGTCGCAAATTTTTTCCGCTGCCGGGGGAGATGTGTTTCAATCCGTCGCCGATCTGATCACTGCGCTGCAAACCAATTCAGGAATCGGCAACGCGGTCACTGCAGTCCGCGGAGCCTTCGATCACGTAACCAGTCAGCGGGTGTTCTATGGGAACGCGGTCAACCAGCTTAATGCGCAGCAGAACTATCTGAACTCCGAAAAAGTAGATCTGAGCAACGCGGCTAATTCCATTGCGGGAGCGGACATCGCAAAAACGGCCGCCACGTTGAATCAGGCCGAGGTGGCGCTGAACGCCGAGCTCGCAGCCATGGGCAAGATTTCGCAGAACAGCCTGTTTGATTATTTAAAATGAGCAGTCAGTGCCCGGAAACGAGCACATAAAGTTCTTGAGGCAAATTCCGCATCTTTTAAGCGCTGATTTTCTCGTATTCCGCCTCCGCATGCGCGGGCAAGAGCACCCATAAGGTATACACACCCAAAGCGGTGCCGAAAGGAATGTGGATAAATAAGGAAACGATGCCCATCGCTATGGCGAGGGGGCGTGCCCAGGATTGGCGACTCAGCAATCCCCAGCCAGCAAGGAATCCTGCCGCCGCTTTGACCAAAGAGAAAATTGCGAAGCCACGAATGAGTGGCTGAAGAAATAAGGGGATCCCCTGGATTCCCCAATCGTGGGAAAAGATGGAATTGGCGAGGACAATGCCGACGATCCCGGTCATCACATCGAATGCGGAAAGAGCCAGCCAAAGAATTCCCAACAGCCGGATGTGCGCCTGAACGCGTCCAGGGCGGGGCGCCGCGATGGCAATCGGCCCCTTTACCTCCTTACCGCAACGGCTGCAAAAGCTTTGATTTGCTTCCAGCTGTGTTCCGCATTGATCGCAAAACATCTTCTTGCCCTCCCGAACGCCTATTCGGAATACGATTCCGCCGATGCTTTCGTTCCCTACTCAAACGAAAAGGCCACCCGGCAACAGGGCGGCCTCTTCTTTTTAAGGGAGAATAGTTCCAACGGAGATTTAAACCGTCAAAACTTTCTGGCGAAATCTTATGAGCCACAAACTGGGGTGTCAAGCAACTTTTTAGGAAATAACGTCTTTGTTTTCAAAGGGTTGTACATCGATTATCAGACTCTCGGAAGTGCATCATTTTGAGACAAACTGGCGGTTGGGAGCAGCCAAGAGGATTCAATTGAAGAGCTTACGCCGAATCTGTAGGTTTTCCACCTTGGTCGGAGAGGTGTAAAGCGATAATTTCCATCTGTTCAGGGCGGTCGAACACCTTATTCGGAAAAACCCGCTTAATAGCCACACGAAAGCCTCCAAAAGCCAGGCCAGCCACGATGGACATCCCGCCAATAATTCCTGCAAGTATGATCACGCCGACAATTAAATTGGCAACATTGTCACGGCGCGTGAAATAGGTGTTCTGGTTCCAGGTGACGTCTGCGTCGTAGTTGACGGAAGCGAGCAGCGACTTGGCGTCTCCGGCGGAGAGCGAACCGCTTACGAGCACCAGGATCGGTCCAGTCCGGCGCGAAAAAAATTGGGTATCCCCGAGTTGGCGGGCCTGTTGCGCGGACTCGATCTGCTTGAGTTGCGCAGCTGCAATCTGCGGCGTGGGGTAGCTGATCAGCATCATGGTGGCGGTAGCGCCGGAAACGTTGTAGTTCCCCAGCACTACTTCAGCGCCCTTATTAAAATTCACATATTGCGACGGCAGAGGCGCTCCGAGTTTTTCGAGCGCAGCCGGACCGACGATGTAGCGGGAAGTGTTTTGACGGTAAGATTCTTTGGGCAAGTAGGCCGGGAGTCCCGGAAGATTGTTCCCGGAGCCGGCAGGGCGCGGAAGATCATCAGCCAGTTCGCGCAACTCGGCGGCGGACATTGCCGAAAGCTGCTGAAAAACGGCGTCCACGAGTACATTGCCGCGATAGAAAAGCACGCGCTCGTTAAGCGAATACCCCTGGTCACCGATTTTTTCATTCAGCATCGCCGGTGTTTTGTAGAAGGAGAAGGCGCCGTAAGCGCCGCTGGCATCGGCGAAACGCGCAGCCTTGACCGTCAGTTTCCGCCCGTCGTCGCGGGTGTAGGTTGCGCCTTCGAAATCTGTGAAACCGTATTCATGAAGAACGTTCGCATTGGTGGCATCGGCGGCAGATGCGCTCTTGCTGAATTGCGGCTTTTCTATTTGCCAGCCTGCAAAGCTGGAGGGCAGAATTTCGGGGGTGGCTGCGGGCTTCGGAGCCGGGTCATCGGCAAAGGCCGTGGCTATCAAGATAAAAGGGAGGACAAAACGCAGAATTCTCATCGAGTGGAGCGAAGGCTCTACTGATTAGAGTACAGAGTGGTTGGGAAAGTTTCCAGCGGGCGAGTCAGGGATTGGAACGCCACCTCCTACCCACAGGAACAAAGAGTCACCGAGAAATCAGAAGGCAAGGATCTGTGGAATACACCGGATGATAGAAGACCAGATGCTTTGAACCATTTTCTGTGCCCGGTGGTGAACCTAATCAGTATCAGTTGGCCGAGGACTTTTCGAGGCGGCTGGCCATATTCACGCCGCCGAGGCCGTTCACATAGCGGGCAATTCCGCGGTAGAGCGATTCGGCAATGCGTTGCCTGTAATCGGAGCTTTTGAGCCGCTTCTCGTCAACAGGATTGCTGATGAAGGAAATCTCCGCGAGGATGGAGGGCATATTAGCGCCAATGAGAACCACAAAGGGTGCCTTCTTCACGCCCCGGTCGCGAATGGCAGCGCTCTTGGCGGCCAGTCCGCTGTGCAGCGACTGCTGCACATCGGAGGCGAATTCCTTGGATTCTTCAATCTTTTCCTTCAAGGCAATCTTCTTCACCAGGTCTTGTAGTTCATGGATCGATTTATCCGCCTCGGCGTTTTCCCGGGCTGCGACTTCGAGGGCCTCAGGAGATGAAGTGAAATTCAAGTAGTAAGTCTCGACGCCGCGCGCATCGCGATCGCGGCTTGAATTCGCGTGCACTGAAACGAAGAGGTCAGCTTCCTCCTGGTTCGCGATCGAGGTGCGGGTCTCGAGCGGAATGAACGTGTCATCCCGACGGGTGAAGACGACGTCAGCTCCCAGCCGTCCTTCCAGCAATTTACCAAGCCGCTTGCTGACGTCGAGCACAAGATCCTTTTCCAGCAAACCATTCGGTCCAATGGTGCCAGTGTCATGGCCGCCGTGTCCGGGATCGATGACGATCTTTCCGATTCTCAAGCCCAGGGTTCTGATTAATGAGCGGTCGCCTCCGGCCATGGGCTCGGGCTCACGTGCCTTTGCTGAAGCGCTTCGTGTCCCTGAGCGACGTGGAGATCTGAGACTTGCCCTGGTGCCGGGCTTCAGAGAACTATCGGTTCTCTCGGGTTGTTGACTGTCATCGGCTTCGACCACGACCTTCTTCACGCCAGCCACGGTGGTCACGGTAACAGGAGGCTTTTGTGAAGTGTCGTCCTGGTCATCATCAACAGTCGCAGTTGTGGACTCTTCGGCATTAGAGCGGGCGTTCACGGCCGCTTTGGGCAGTGGTCCGGTATCGCCTTTAAGAGGGGCATCTTTTGCGACCTTTGAAACGTTCGCTCTTGAGGCGATTCCTGATTGGCGGCCTTGATCATCTTCGCCATGCACGTCGATCACAATACGCGGGGGGTTTAACACCAGGGACGCGTTATAACCTGCGCGCCCGACTGTTTCAAGCACGATTCGCGCTCTGCCGGGTTTGTACTGGGCCACCCGGATTTTTTTGACCAGACCGTCGTCTACATCGTAGCTTTCTCCCGCCAGGACAGACGCAAGCTGCGCGTTTTTCAGATCAAAAAAGATGCGATCAGGATCGGGGATCCGTTGCGACTCGAATTGAACATCCTGCTCCAGACTGACGGTGATTCGAGTGTAGTCCGGCCCAGACCAATATTGGACGTCGGTGACGCGAACCGCGCGAGCGAGGTCGGACTGATTTGAATCGGAGAGCGCGGTCGGCTTTGGATAATTGTCGTTGTCGTTTTTTACCGCGCCAGCTTTGGCGGTTATGACGTGAGTATTCTTCTCACGATTCCGCTCCTCATTATCTGGCGATGGGTCGGAGACTGAAGGATGGCTGGCGAGAGTCGCGCTGTGTGCGCCTAACTCTGCCCGCGCTTCCTTCACAAGTTCGCTATGCGGGTAACGGCGTACCAACTCTTCGAAGGCCGGCCGGCTGTCGGACTCATCACCGAGATCATTCTTATAGATTTCGCCAATGGCCAGGAGCGCTTCAATGCGGTGCTTGCTACCGGGATATTCACGACGCAGGTATTTGTATTCCCGGACAGCCGAATACAGGGCCATGTCATCTTTGAAGTGACGACCCATTTCGGCCGTCAACTCCGCGACGGCGAATGCACTCCCCTCCGCTTTACTGGAGGTGGGGGCTTCCAGAACAATGCGCCGGTACGAGGCGATGACGATTTCGTATTCACGGCGGGTGCGGGCCTGTTCCGCCCGGCCATTCAGAGTCTGGCGTTGAGCTTCGGCTTTGTCGAATTGGTTTTCAGCCCAGGATTGAGAGCGGTGGACTCGCGCCTGGACGAGGGCAGCAGAAAAGAGGATACATGCCAATGCAAGAGCTGAGCGCAGTAGTATGCTTCCGCCCGGAAAAACGGGGAACTGCACGCTTCGGTTGGAAGCAATGCTTTTCAATGTCGAACGCACCTGAGAGAAAGTTATTGCTTTACCGCAAAATCTTTTTCAGAACCTGCGCACTATCTGGACCTATATCCTTCACTGCACTCAGGATTCAGCCCGCGGCTCGAACGCCTCGCAAGGCCTCAACTAAGATGCCCTAGTCCGTGTTGCTGATGTAAAGCACACCCCGAGCGTCCCGTTCAACCTTTACCGGCTCCCGCGAAGCGCTTGAAAAATAACTGCTTCCTTCGGCTCCCCCGTAAAGACGGGTAATCCGGCGGACATAGTTCTGAGTTTCGGCGAATCTGGGGATTCCGGAACTCCGAGCCACCGCACCCTGCCCGGCGTTGTAGGCAGCCAGGCTCAGTTGTACGTTTCCGCCGTAACTTTCAAGCAGATGCTTCAGGTGGCGCACCCCGGCGTCAATGTTTTCTTCCGGGTTGAACGGATTGGTCACGTTCAGACTCCGCGCGGTCTGAGGCATGAGCTGCATCAATCCCATGGCGCCTTTACGCGAGACCGCGTTAGGGTTGAAATTTGACTCCACCTTAACCAGCGCCCGAACCAAGTTCGCGTCCACATTGTGACGCGCAGCGGCCGCATTGATGGCGGCGTCAATTTCCTGCTGATTAAACCCTTTTCGAGCTGTCGAGTTTTGCTCGGCAGGCGATTTTTTCAGGTACTCACTTACTTCCGCCGCGGCCGAGGTTGCCGCCTGGACATTCTGGTGCGGGACCGCCTTCCAGCGATGCTCGGTGGTGCTCCAGAAAACCAGTTTGTTCTGCCGCGAACGGAATGGCTGCCGTGGTGCAGGAGCAGGTGCATCATTTACATAGACTTTATGGCCGGTATCGTCCACGGTTGAGGTAATTGGTGGAGCACCCGTGCCCGCCTGCAAGGCGGACGTGAGAGAAAGGGATGTCGCGATAGCCGAAGCTGCCATCAGGGCGATTTTCAGGCGTTTGCGCATACCGGGATCAATCGTCACAGAAGTGAAATTTAGCTCGCCGGCAGGTTTTAACCTCAGCCGAGCCGCTACACACCTCTGCCCTACCTTCCCGGAACCTGACGGAGAACCCTTACCAGAGTGAGCCAATTATAGGCTGCGCGTGGGAGCCGGACAATCACCCAAAGGGGAATAGAACCACGGTGGTAATGCGAAGTAAGTTACTTAAATTGTATGAGTTACACAGGTCACCGGTTAATGCCTGCTTTGGGTTGATCAGGTGATATCCGCGTAGGGTGATGAGAAGAAATCCCCGGCGACAAAACGCTCATAACATTCCTGGCATACCCAGGCGAGGCCATTGGTGTAACCAACGCCGTGGCTGATGTCGTCGGTGTCGAAGAGTTCCCAGGTGCAGATCGAACACAGGTCTCTTTTCCATCCCCCTTTGACCAACAGAAATCTGTCTGCGTCTTGCGCCAGGCCGATGTCGAAAGAGAACCGCTTCCCGTTCTTTTCATAAACGACATCCCGCGGGCGCCACTGCCTTCTTTCCCAATAGAACGGAAGTTGTTTGAGGAGCAGGGCTGTGATTTGGATTGCATCCACTATCACCTTTTTCCCGTGGATCTCAACAATACTTGGCCGTTTGACAGGAGCATGCGAATAACGCGCAATGCTCTCCTGAGCTGCGAATCGGTCGCTCATTTTCGCAACTCTCGCTTGCAGAGATTCAAAATCTGCGCCGAGTCTTGCCAATACCTTTGCCGAAGAGAAGTCGGCCTCTTGTAGCATGCCGAGCAACAGATGCTCGGTTCCGATGTGTCGCATATTCAGGCGGTCAGCCTCTTCCATGGCGAACTTGAGCACGAGCTTGGCGTCATCGGCCAGAGGTAAATCAACATTGAGCGGAAGCTTAAGAGCGCTTGGTTGAACTCGGGCGACGACATCGTTGCGCACCGTTTCATACTCAATATTCAATTGCAAATGGCGAAGGACAGCTTTATCGTCCCTGAGCAATCCAAGAAGAAGATGTTCGCTGGTGATCTCGGGGGAGCCGAGTTGACTAGCTTCGTAACGGGCAAAAAACACCGTTCGACGCGCCTTTTCTGTAAAGCGTTCAAACATGGGTCCACATCGGCGGATCGGGCGAGAGTGAATCGTAACTTAGCTCACGAACAAAACCAATTTTTTAAAAATATATTTTTGATTTTCACCTGAACGATTCATATCCGGCTGTTGCCGCATTCGCAAAGCGAATGCCCCCGATTTGAATTTCGTTTCCCGATGAGAGTTCACCCTGGTGATCTCGCCTTTGTTTTCAACGAGCAGAAACATTGCTTATCCCGCCAATAGATTTCCTTTTTCAAAATTTCTCTAATCGCTGCAAAAAAAACAATCAATTGGACACCCTTTGCTGAACGCAATACTTTTTCAGCCACAAGCCACGACACATATTGGGGCCGGGGCGGAGATCAAGTCGTCAGGAATGTGCACGCTGACGATCTATTTGGGTCCATGAACTGATCAAAGCTTTCGAAAAGGAGATTTAATTTGCGCACACGATTTCTGAATTTGCTTCCGTTGTTGCTTCTGGGGTCACTTTCATGCTTTGGGCAGACTACCCCTGTAGATCCCCAGGCAGCACCGAGTTCCGCTCCTTCCGACAGTACTGCCGCGCAGACGAAGCCTGCGGACCCGGCGCCTCTGCCAATGCCCTCGATGTCTGGGCCGCTGCAGACGGCGGTACCTCACGAAGTTGAAGGCGGAAAGCTGGCCGTGACAGGCATTCTGACAGGCATCGGCTGGACCGAAGGAAATCACATCGCCGGGGATAATGCGACGCATTACGACATCAGCAATGCGCAGTTGTTCGTGCAGAAGACCAGTGGCTGGTGGCAGTTTTATCTTCAAGGCGGCGCCTACAACCTGCCTGCCATCGGGGTGCCGTTCCTCTCCACTTCCGACACCATAAAGAACATCTACGGCCCCTTCCCGCAGGGCTATGCCAAATTTGTCAAAGGAAATTTCAACGTGGAGGTCGGCGCATTGCCGACGCTGATCGGCGCGGAATACACGTTCAGTTTTGAGAACATGAACGTCGAGCGCGGTCTTCTCTGGGGCCAGGAAAATGCGGTCAACCGTGGCATCCAACTAAACGAGGCGTATAAGAAGTGGAGTTTAGCGTTTAGCTGGAACGATGGCTTTTACTCTAACCGCTACACCTGGCTGACCGGTTCGGTAGCCTACGCCTTCAATTCCTCGAACAGCATCGCATTCGTGGGCGGCGGAAATGCTGGTTCATATGCGAAAAACACACTGGCTACGCCTCTCGCTTTGAATAACTCACGAATTTTCAATCTGATTTACACCTACACAAAAGGAAATTTGGTGGTGCAGCCGTACTTCCAAATCAACGATGTCCCGACCAATACAAAGATCGGAATAACGCAGGGCGCGGGTACACGTGGCGGGGCGTTACTGGTGACGTACAACTTTAAACGTGGATTCTCTTTGGCTCCCAGGGTTGAATACATTGCGAGCACGGGAAGCGTCAGCAATGGCGCCATCAACCTGCTTTACGGTCCAGGCAGCGGCGCGTTCTCATTCACGGTGACACCTACATATCGAAAGGACGCGTTTTTCCTTCGTGGGGACTTGGCGGTTGTTCATACGACGAGCATGACCCCAGGCTTCGGGTTTGGCACGACGGGTCAGAGCGCGAATCAACCGCGCGGAGTTGTCGAAGCAGGCTTCATGTTCTGATGGCGACGCCGTCTTCACTTTTACGGTGGGCGGAGTTCAGGTTTCGTGGGCAGCCATCAACAGGCTGAAAAATGCGCGGACTGGCTTGGAGCGCGCAACCTCCTGCCATGACCACGATGGTTTTCGAGTCAGTCCGCACCAAAGTTAGAGATGGTCCCCGGCGGCCGGTAAATGTTGGGATCAAAGCTGGACCCGACGACAAACGCGGCGCGATCTTTTAAGCGGGAGAATTCAGAACTGCACGAAGTGGAACCTTCGGCCTCACAGTTTTAGCCAGCAAGGTTGCTCCTGAACATGTTAGAAGGATATAGAAGCGGCGAAAGCACCCCTGGCCAGCAAACCTTTCCCGGAAGCGCCATGCTAGAACTCGATTTTGCCGCACTTTCCGATGTCGGAAAGCTTCGCGAACACAACGAGGATTGTCTCGGTCACGTTGTGCCTGGTTCCAACGGCAAGGCGCGGGAACGCGGCTGGCTTTTCGCACTCGCGGACGGGGTCGGGGGCCAGGATCGAGGTGAAGTCGCTTCCCGGATCGCCATCGAAACCTTGCAATCCGGGTTTCAGGATTACCGCGCTAATGAATCTCCGGCAGGCTGTCTACAACGTCTCATTCAGGCGGCCAATACGCAAATCTATGAAACTGCGGCTGCAACCGGCCCCGATGCCAGTTCCATGTGCACCACTATTGTTGCCTGCCTGTTTCGGTTTGATCGGGTGACCGTCGCCAATGTGGGGGACTCGCGCTGCTATCTGATCCGCGGCGGCCGGGCCGAGCAACTCACCCATGATCACAGCCTAGTTGAAGAACAGGTACGCATGGGAATACTGACGCCCGACGAGGCCGCCGAATCCGATCGGCGACATCTGCTCAGCCGTTCACTGGGCGTCAATGGGATTGTGAATGTTGACCTGAACGAACATCAGGTGCTGCCCGGAGATATACTCCTACTTTCGAGCGATGGTTTTCACGGTTCGCTAACTGCGGCGGAAATTGCTATAGCCGTCTGCCAGCTTGAAGATCTGAACCAGTGCGTCCGTCGTCTGATCGCACTTGCACTTGAAAGAGACGGTAGCGATAACATCAGTGTGCAACTGATCCGAATCAAGCAGGTGGAGCGGATGGGAATGTACCGCGGCCGGCCCTATAAGCTGAGCTAGAACGGAAACTGTAGCTTTACGCACCCCCTATGGCTAATCTGGCATCATCAAGCGCTGCCCAATCCATGAGCTCTCTCCACGCCGGCGACAAACTCGACCATTATGTGATTGAAAAGCTGGTTGCCCGCAGCGGCATGGCGTCCATTTTTCGCGCCACTGACGAGAACACCGGTCAGACTGTGGCGATAAAAGTCCCACATCCTGAAATTGAAGCCGATCCGGTGTTCTATGACCGCTTCCGGCGTGAACAAGAAATTGGCGAGAAGCTCGATCACCCCGGCGTAATGAAGATCTATCCCAACCACCATCACAGCCGGTTCTATATCGCTATGCAATGGGTGGATGGACGCCTGTTACGAGAGGTTCTGAATGAACAGAAAACAATTCCCGCGGAGCGCGCGGTCAAAATTGCATCTCAAATTGCGTCCGCGCTGGAATACATTCACGGACGCGGCGTCGTCCATCGCGATCTAAAGCCGGAAAACATCATGATTGACGCGAACGATCACATCAAGCTGATTGATTTCGGCATTGCCGCAAGCGTCGGAGCGCGACGCCTGACGTTCGCCAAATTTTCACAGACAATGGGCACTCCGGATTACATATCCCCCGAACAGGTAAAAGGCAAGCGCGGTGACGCGCGCAGCGATATTTATGCTTTGGGAGTGATGTTGTACGAAATGCTGACCGGCAAAGTCCCGTTCACCGGTCCCAATGCGTTCATCATTATGAATGACCGTCTTTTGAACAATCCCGTGCCACCGCGCGAGATTGATCCGTCGATTTCAGGGCAGTTGCAGGAGATTATTTATCGCGCCCTCGAACGCGATCCCGCCAGGCGCTACCGCTCAGCCCACGAGTTGGCGCACGATCTCGAGCATCCAGAGACCGTTGGAGTTGAGGACCGGGAAGAGCTGACTAACTGGAAAGTCCGCAAGCAGCCCCGCTCCAGGCAGGTGCTTGTTTATCTCGGAATGGCCATGCTGCCGATTATCATCTTTGCGATTCTGCTGTGGGTGGCTCAGCACACGTAGAGTATTGGGCTTTGCTTTGGGTTCGACTCTTGCGTTTCCTTCCTCCCACACCCAAAGCCCCACCCTGAAGCAGATCTAGAGGAGCAGTGCATAAAGCGTGAAGGCTCGCGCCTGTTAGAATCGCCCCATGCCCGACGCCAAGTCTCGTGCCCGGAAGATCAAACTTCTTCTGTTCGATGTGGATGGCGTTTTAACCGACGGCAAGCTCTTTTTCTTTCCCAAGCCTGAAGGCGCAGAACTGAGCACGCACTCGCATGCGGCCAAACATGGCGGGCAAGGCGGCTTTGGACTAGCCAGCACCACTATGGTGGAAGCCAAGGGTTTTCACGCGCACGACGGCACCGCAATTTCTCTCGCCCGACTGGCTGGGATCAAAACGGGTCTGATCACTAAACGAATCTCGGAGACGGTTGCTCTCCGCGCCCGGGATCTCAAGCTCGATCACATATATCAAGGCATCCAGGACAAGCTGGGATCGTTCAAGGAAATTCTTCAGAAAGAAAAAATGGCAGCCGCCGAGGCTTGTTTCGTCGGCGACGATGTCATTGACCTTCCGGTTATGTGGAACTGCGGACTGGCCATTGCGGTGGCAAACGCCCGCGACGAGGTCAAAAAGGACGCCCACTACGTGACCAAACACAGAGGTGGCGACGGCGCGCTACGCGACTCGCTTGAGTTCATCTTGCGTGCGCAAGGCAAGTGGAAGCAGGTTGTCACCCAATACATCGGCGAACGCAGCTCAGACAGCCAGTAAGGCTGGTATCTGGCACGTGCGGCAGCTCTTAGGAACAATGTACAGGTTTATTCAACGGTAATACGGAATGTAATGTATCGAACATAACGGGAACCATCCCATACTATGAATGCGGTTTGGAAAACTGCCTCAGGTTACCGCTTCCCGGTCCCCAATAGTGAAACCGATTCCCAAGCGCCTCTTGTTTGTAGATGACGAACCCAATATTCGTGCCACCTTACCGGTTATTTTGCGGCGATACGGCTTCATGGTCACTGTGGCGGGCACCGTCAGCCAGGCGCTTAAACATATACGAGAGAACCGCTTCGACCTGCTGCTTTGCGATCTAAATATCGAGCATGAAAGCGACGGTCTCGAAGTGATTCGGGCCATGGGAGAAGCCAATCCCAGCTGCGTAAAAATAATTCTCACCGCCTATCCAGCCTTCGAGAGCGCAGTTGAAGGGATTCATCTAGGCATTGACGATTACATCACTAAGCCTACGAACGCCGACGCGCTGGTGGCAGTATTAGCTGAAAAATTGACTGCGCGCCCCCCCAAGGCGCGTGTTCTGACAATTTCAAACGACGAACCTGCGCTCGAGACCTGGCGATTGCTGCTGGAAAGCAAAGGACATGAAGTTGTAACTTCATCGGGAGCCGGTGCGTTAAAGCAATGCGCCAATGGGCCCTACGACGTCTTCATTCTTGGACGGTCGGTACCCGAGACGGAAAGGAAAAAGCTGGTTGAAGGCTTGAGGGGCTGCTGCCCCGCTCCTGTCATTTCCGTGTTTCCGGCCGACGTAGCGCCTAATGACGGCGCCGATTTCCACTACAAACCCAACCCTGAAGAGGTTCTGAAGCGCATAACAGAAATTGTTATGAAGAAATCCGCCGCTAAAAGCAGCGGATCATGAGCTCGTAGAGGCTGAGTGGGCACCTACTCACCTTTCCGTGAGTTGCCCGTCTAATGTTCTTACGCCTAGAATCGGCAGTTCGGAAACGAGGTGCGTCTTGCGATTCAATATTCCAGTGGCAGCTCTCGCATTTTTATCGGCTGTTTGCGGCTTTGCTCAATCTGAACCGGCTTCGCCTTCACCAGATTTCAGCGCGGTAGATAAGAGCGCCGATCCGTGTACGGATTTCTATGCCTATTCATGCGGGAACTGGATGAAGACCAACACGATCCCGCCAGACCAGGCTTCATGGCTCAGTTTTCGCGAACTCGACGACCGTAACGAGGCGATTCTGCGCCAGATCCTGGAGAAGGCTGAG
>Ga0157369_10005170_pt1 | contig 15268 bp, 11 predicted proteins | sample C25metaG_FD_113461 | JGI IMG/M metagenome (GOLD analysis project Ga0157369, IMG submission 113461) | Corn rhizosphere microbial communities from Kellogg Biological Station, Michigan, USA - C2-5 metaG | ecosystem: Host-associated > Plants > Roots > Rhizosphere > Soil | place: USA: Michigan... | reverse complement strand
GCGGCACGAATGTAGCTGGAATCTGCCAGAAGCGCTGCGCCATGATCTGCACATACGCAAGTGTGGCGCGGGAGGATGTATCTGCCGCGATGCTGCGTACAGCTTTAAGGCCCGTCGCCGCGCGGAAGACCAGCAAGAGGGAGCGGATCGCTTCCTTTGAGGCGATAGCACAACCAGGAACCATGCGAAGAGACCGGCTCTGCGCGAACGCGGTGATGGGCACCAGTCCTAGATCGGCCGTCCCATCCGCGAGACGCTCCGCGCATTGTGCGGGCATCATGCTCTCGATGTCATAGCGCGCCGCAAGCGGTACTGCGAGAGGTGGATGATCGAAGTCCCACATCAGCGGTGCAGGATTCAGGAATCGGATGGCAGCAACGCGAAGACGGCTCACTCGATAGAGTACAGGGTTCAAAAGCGGCGCCTGAGATCGCCGGAGTGAGGGTCTAACCCATTTGTCGGATTGCCCCTGCCGTTTGACGCCCAATAGCCTCGGCTTATAACAATGGGCCCACAGACCACCTGCGCCTCCCCTCCTGCAACTGAAACAACCCTGTCATGGCTGGCCATGGCCATGACGCCCGGGATGGGGCCACGTCGCATCCAGCGTGTTGCGCGTGTTCTCGGTGAAGCCGCGGAATTATTCCGTCTGCCCCTGACCGCACTCGAGGCCCTGCAGATACCGGTTGTATCAGCGCGTTTTATTGCTGAAGGCAAGGCGCGCAAAGCCGCGGAAGAAGAATGGCAGAAAACGATCGAAGCCGGCTGCAGCGTGATGACGCTGGCAGATGACGATTACCCGGAGCGATTGCGCGAGATCTTCGATCCGCCTCCGGTGCTGTGGGTACGCGGCGACCGCGGACTTCTTTCACAACCTGCAATTGCAGTGGTGGGCACGCGTGCGCCCAGCGCCTACGGCTCAGGTATGGCGGAGATGCTTTCGCGTGATCTGGCGGCACGGCGCATGGTGATTCTGAGCGGCATGGCGCGTGGAATCGATACTGCTGCTCACAAAGGCGCGCTAAGCTCCGGCGGCCGCACGGTGGCCGTATGGGGAACGGGTATGGACGTGGTGTACCCAAAGGAAAACAAACGACTGGCGGAGGAGATTATCCTAGCCGGGGGCACGATCGTTTCCGAGCAGCCGATGGGCACCTTCCCCGCGCCGCAGAACTTTCCCCTGCGCAACCGCATCATCAGCGGGATGAGTGTGGGTGTACTGGTGGTGGAAGCCGGTGAGCAGAGCGGCACGCGGGTGACCGCCCGTTGCGCGCTCGAGCAGAACCGTGAGGTCTATGCTGTACCGGGGAATGTGACCAGTCGGAATGCCTGGGGGCCGAATACCCTGATCAAACAGGGAGCCCGGCTGACGGCCACATGGGAAGACATCTGGGAAGACCTGCCAAGCCAGATTCGGCTGGAACTGGAGGGCCGGCTCGAATCCGCCCAGGACGGAGACCGGATTGGGGGGCAGGAGGACCTGTTCGCAGCTTCATCCGAATCCGGAGTGGGGGTAACTGCATCATTACTGAGACAGGGACACTCGGCGGTGCCTCCTGGCCCGCCGCTCAGCCCCGCAGAGGCTGCGGTTTATGGGCTCCTACGCATGGACGAGGCGCTCCATCTGGAAGAACTACTCGAACAACTTGAGGGGCAAGTGACTTCGGCTGAAGTATTTACGGCCTTGTTTGAGCTTGAGCTGAACAATCACATCCGTCAGCTTCCTGGCAAGAACTACGTGCGGCGGATGTAGGCTGCGACGGGGAACAGGTTCCCCGTCGTTAACGTAAGTTATATCCCCGCCCATACGAATTTCGCGACCTCCCGGGATGAGCCGCGTCTGATGCTTTACGCGAGTTGAGGCCGATGTCACGCAGCCTGCGGGCTTGGACAGTTGGGGCATCGCGTGGTAGCGTTCGGAAATTGCCGGCGAGCGGGCACAACAAATTGCCTGACGCTGGTTCAGGAGCGTCGCCGGCATGGGACGCACCGGCAGATCCGCGGCCGGAACGGAGAGCAGGCGGAAGTGAAGGGAAGCAATGAGTAAATCACTGGTCATCGTTGAATCGCCCGCCAAGGCGAAATCCATCGGAAAATATCTCGGCAAGGACTTTGTGGTCGAAGCGTCTATCGGCCATGTCAAGGACCTGCCCAAAAACAAAATCGGCGTAGAGCTGGACAACGGCACCTTTGAGCCTGACCTGATCGTCATGCCGGACAAGGTGAAGGTGGTCGACCGGCTCCGCAAGCTTGCCGGCAAAGCCACCAGTGTCTACCTGGCGCCCGACCCTGACCGCGAGGGCGAAGCGATTGCTGCCCACCTCGAAGAAGAATTGAAGCCGGTTTCCGGCAAGAACGCGATTCATCGCGTGACCTTCAACGAGATCACGCCCAAGGCCGTGCGCGCGGCTTTCGAAAATCCACGCAAGGTGGATCGCAACCTCGTAGATGCACAGCAGACGCGCCGCGTGCTGGATCGCATCGTGGGTTACCAGATCTCGCCACTGCTATGGGACAAGGTACGTCGCGGACTCTCCGCCGGACGCGTGCAGACAGTAGCTCTCCGTCTGATCGTCGAACGCGAGCGCGAGATCAAGGCATTCAATCCGGTTGAGTACTGGACCATTGATGCCGACCTGAAAACGAATGCGAAGGACGACAGCGCTTTCACAGCGCGCTTCGTCGGCATTGATGGCGAGAGTGCGAAGGTGGACACGGTCAGCGGCAATGCGCTGCCCCATGAGCGCATCACCAAGGAAGTCCTCCACGCGCTTGAGAAGGCGAAGTGGTCAGTGCGTGAGGTGGAGCGCAAGGAGCGGCGGAAAAATCCTGCCGCGCCTTTCACTACCAGCCGCCTGCAGCAGGATGCATCGCGGCAGCTTGGCTTCTCGGTAAAGCGCACCATGGGCGTCGCGCAACGGCTTTACGAGGGCGTGGAACTAGGATCCGAGGGCACCGAAGGCCTGATTACCTACATGCGTACCGATTCGACGCGCGTCTCGCCCGACGCGATTGCTGAAGTGCGTGAGTACATCGGCAAACAGCTTGGCTCGACATACCTGCCGGAGTCGCCAAACACCTTCAAGAGCAAAAAAGATGTGCAGGATGCGCATGAAGCGATCCGTCCGACAGAGGTGCGGCACACTCCGGAGTCGGTCCGGCGGTTCCTGAGCGAGGAGCAGTTCAAGCTCTACCAGCTCATCTGGCGGCGCTTTGTAGCATCCCAGATGGTGCCTGCGGTTTTCGATCAGACGATTGTCGACGTGCAGGCTCAGGCAGACCGGCGTTATGACTTCCGCGTCACCGGCTCGATCCTGAAGTTCGACGGCTACCTCAAGGTGTACGAAGAGGCCAAGGACACCAAGGACGACGATGATGATGCGTTGAAGAACAAGCTTCCCGACCTCAACGCAGGGCAGGCTCTTTCACTTCAGGAACTGAAGCATGAGCAGAAGTTCACCGAGCCGCCGCCACGCTACAACGAAGCCTCGCTTGTCAAAACGCTCGAAGAGCGCGGCATCGGGCGTCCGTCGACCTACGCCACCATTCTCTCGACGATCCAGGAGCGCGAGTATGTCCAGAAAGTCGGACAGGGGCGCTCAGGCAAATTTGTTCCGACCGAGATTGGTCTGGTCGTGACTGATCTGCTGGTCGCGAACTTCCCTTACATCTTCGACCCGGAGTACACGGCAAAGCTCGAAGGAGAGCTCGATGACATCGAAGACGGCAAGGAGCGCTGGACCGACCTGCTGAGCGCCTTCTATGGCTACTTCAAGAAGGAGCTGAAGCACGCCGAGAAGCACATGGAGAACATCAAGCGCATGGAGCAGCCCACCGACGAGAAGTGCGAGCGGTGCGGCGCCCCACTGGTGCTGAAATGGGGGAAATTCGGCTCGTTCTACGCCTGCAGCACTTACAACAAGAAAGACAAGGAAAGCTGCACCTTTACCAAAGAGAATTTCGCGGCCAAGCCACAGCTTGAGAATCCGGACGAAAAGGAAGAGGAGTACTGCGAGGCGTGTGGGCGAGTGATGGTGCTGCGCAACGGGCCGTTCGGTCCATTCATGGCGTGTCCGGGTTACAACGAAGATCCGCCGTGCAAGACTGTCCGGCGGCTCACAAGCCGCGAGCAGCAGAAGCCTCCGGTGCCGATCGGCGAACCCTGTCCGGTATGCGGCAAGGACCTGGTCCGGCGCACAGGCCGCTTCGGCGAGTTCGTTTCCTGCTCCGGCTATCCGGAGTGCAAGTACATCAAGCAGAACCTGGTGGAGGGGATGAAGTGCCCCAAGTGCGGCGAGGGTGACATCGCCGAACGCAAGACGCGCTTCGGCACGACCTTTTACGGCTGCACAAGGTATCCCAAGTGCGACTTTACTGCGAATGGTAAGCCCGTCCCGAAGAAGTGCCCGGAATGCGGCTCGCCATACCTAATCGAAAAGACGTTGAAATCAGGCGTATACCTCACGTGCCCGAACAACAAGAAGCCAGCGTCGGCCGATGACAAGGGCAGCAAGCGCAAGAAGAAGGTCGAGGAAGAGACGGGTGTCACCTGCCATTACTCGAAGCGCCTGCGCGATGCTCCCGCGGCAGAGGCGCCGGTCCCGTCCAAGCAGAAAAGAACAACCGAAGAGGCAGCTCAGCCCGTCGCATAACCGCGATTGATTAAGGAGCAATCATGGAAAGCACTCTGGCAGCGCGCGAAGATGCCGCGACCATCCTGAAGCTCTATGAGCTGAGGCAGGAACCGGTGCTGCGTAAGGCCCGCGCATGGATGACAGGAGCGTTTTGGCCCACGTCGGCGGAAGAGATTCGGATCATCCTCAACGATGCCGGGTCCGAGACGAATTGCTGGTTCCGCCAAGTGACGTCCTACTGGGAGATGGCCGCAGCGCTGGTCAACCATGGCGTCCTGGCGCCGGATCTGTTCTTCGATGTCAGCACTGAATCCTTCTTCATTGCAGCCAAGTTCTGGCCCTATCTGGGGGAAATCCGGAAGCAAGCGCCCGGCTTCATGGTGCAGATTGAGAAGCTGGTCGAACGCAGTGGTACAGCCCGGCAGAAGCTTGAGGCGATGCAGGCCAGGGTGAAGAAGCGAATGGCGGCGCGTGAGGCCCCGCCCTTTCCCGACATCCAACGACCGGATTGAGTGCGGTCCGATCTTCTAAATTCCTGTAATGAATCAAGAGATCGAGACCGACGTTATGCTCGCAGGTCCCTCGTGCGGTTTCCGTGCGATCCGCAAGCCTTTGCCATGAAGAATCTGTTACTGTACTGCGTGGCTTGTGGCGGAATGCCCGGGCGCGACTTCTGAAGAAGGCGACAACAGACGATGGCGAAGGCGACCTGGAACGGCAAAGTAATCGCGGAGAGTGAGCAAGTAGAAACGGTAGAGGGGAACCTGTATTTCCCGGATGCCTCGGTGAACCGCGAATTTCTGCGTCCCAGTTCGACCACCTCGACCTGTCCCTGGAAGGGACAGGCACGTTATTACACCCTGGTGGTGGATGGACAGGAGAATCAGGACGCCGCCTGGTATTACCCCGATCCGAAGCCGGCGGCAAAGCACGTGAAAAATCACATTGCCTTCTGGCGCGGCGTAGAGATCGAAAAGTAGCAGCGCACAAGCGTATTTATATCAACTACTTACAATTGTTTGATGATTTTGGTGGAGCTAGTCGGGATCGAACCGACGACCTCATCGTTGCGAACGATGCGCTCTCCCAGCTGAGCTATAGCCCCACAGTGAATAGGCGGGAGATGCCTCACAAACTATAGCAGCAACGCTGCCGGGTGCGAAATGGGACTAGACCGCCGAAACCGGCCCTGAACGCAGCAGAGCCTCTAACCCGTTAAGCATAGTGTCGAGCTGATCTCGAGAGACCAGGCCTTGGGCCAAGGTTGGTGAGCCGCCGCCACGGCCGCCTGACTCGGCCAGCGCGGCGCGCAGCAGCTCGCCAGCATTCCTTCCCAACTCCTGGCTTGAGGCCATCACTACGGCGGCCGGGGATTCCTGTGTGGAGGCGAGCAGGGCTATGGTGTGCGGTGCCGCGCTGGTGACACGGCTAGCCAGAAGTTTGATGTAGTCGGCGTCGCGATCGGAAAAAACCCGGCGGACGATGCGCAGATCGTGGTGCGGTGGATCTTCGACCAGCAGACGCGCGGCGTGGTAGTTGGCAAGCTCCTCGCGCAGTGCCTGTCGCTCCTTGGCCCCGGCTTTGGCGTCAGCTTTGAGGCGGCTGGCCGCGGCAGGCAGGTCCGCTCGGCCGACGGAGAACTCACGACCTAACCCGGAAAGCAGGGCATCGTCGGCACGGGCCGCGGAGATGGCGCGATTTCCACACAGGAAGCTCACCCGGACGGCCTGGCGGATGCGCTCGGTGCCGCGGATAAGGACGGCGCCGATCTGACTCGTGGAGCTAACGTGAGTGCCGCCACACGCATTCACGTCGAGATCCGGTTTTGCGCTATCGTCTCCATTCCTGCTTGGTGCGTCTGTTTCAGGAATCACGATGAGACGGATATCGCCTGAGCGCACCGGCAGCTTCCTCAGGGCTCCAGACTGGAGCAGTGTCTCGGCATCGGCTGAGGTGACGATGCGTTGAATCATAGGCCGACTTTCCTCAACGATGGCGTTGGCGAGCTGCTCAACGTGCGCGAGCTGCTTTGGCTCTATGGACTCGGTATTGAGATCGATGGTCGAGACAGTGTCACCAAGGTGAAACGAGATTGTGAGGGCGCCCAGCTCCTGGTGGAAGAGGGCCGAAAGCAGGTGTTGGCCGGAGTGCTGCTGCATGTGATCCAGCCGGCGCAGCCAGTCGACACGTCCTTCGATTTGCGTGCCGGCGAGCAACGGCTTTGAAGTCAGATGCCAGACTTCACCATGCTCGTCCTCGTCCACATCGATGACGGAGGCCTCCAGCCGCGCGCCACTGGGGGCCATCGCGGTGAGCTCGCCGGTGTCGTGCGGTTGCCCTCCGCTGGTGGGATAGAAGGCAGTGCGATCGAGTGCGACCTGCCACAGGGATGTGCCGCCGGTCCGGGAGTGCTCGCGGATGTCGGTTACCGTGGCGGTGAATTGCGTAAGTGCTGCGTCAGCATAGTAGAGGCGCTTGGCTGGCATAGGCGATATTTTAAAAGATCTGGAGATGCCATCAGTTTGCCACCCGCCATGGACTGGCGCTGTTCCAGGACCGCAATTGTCCCGCGGCCCATGCGTTCGTCTTATCTTTGTGGCAGCTCACGCACGGGTTGGGGATGCCCGATGTCTCCGTCAGCGCCGGCGAAAGGAAGCGGAAGGTGTGGCTGGAAACAAAGACGTCGCCATCCTGTTTATTGGCGAGAGTCTGGGCGATTTGGGGCATGTGGCATGCGGTACATTGACTGCCCGGACTGCCTTCAGCGTGGTGGGTGTGTTCTGAAACGGTGCCTTTCAGGCCGGCTGGGTTGTCCTTCGTGTGGCAGTTGAGGCAGAGCTGGTTTCCCGTCGCGATCAGATTGTATGGATTGCGGTTGCTGTGGACCTGATGGCAGTCGAAGCAGCGCAGCCCGCGATGGTACATATTGCTCTGAACGAAATCATTGCCCTGCATGCGGTTCTTGTGCGCGCTGCCATCCGGGAAAAAATAGAAATCCTGCGTGCCCAATTTCATTTCTTCGAGATGCCAGACGTCGGCTAGCCGTTCGCCAGGCAGATAACCGACGGGCCAGTCTGGATACTCACCGTGTACGGGAAGTGAGGCAGGCCGCCCCTGCGTATGGCACTGCATGCACACATCGTTTCCGCGGACATAGTCAAGACGGTCCGGATTGACGATGTTCTGGGTCGTGGGGTGGGCGACATGCTCGCTGCCGGGGCCATGGCACTTCTCGCAGCCGACGTTCCATTCCGTAACCTCGCGGGTGGCGAGGTTGTAGTTGACGGAGTGGCAGCCATCGCAGGTAGGGCCGGTCGGGCGGTCGGTGTTGGCCTTGCCGTAGTGCTGTGTCCACCAGTCGGCTCCATCCGGGACGTGATAGGGCAGCCACTTGCGGTGCTGGATATCCCATTGCGCGGGGAGCGGAAAGTAGTCGCGCCCGCGCTTCTCGAAGTAACGCTGCTTCCACCGGCTGCCGTAAACGAACGCCACCTGATCGAGCGTGAAGGCGCGGACCGGATCCGGGTGAGTGAAGTCGCCGAGCACCGCATCGGGGTGCAACTTCGGATCGCGGATGACGTTGGCCATGCGAGTCTGCCGCCAGCCGTTATAAGCCGCTTCGTGGCATGACTTGCACGCGGCCGAGCCCACGAATTTTCTGGCTGTCCCGGGAACAGGTTGTTGCGCATTCAGGTTGTATGCAAACGCGACACTGGTCAGGGTCAGAAGCAGGATGCGCAACATGATGGCTCTGATGCGAAGAGCATAGCGCATCGATCAACAATCGTTGTCATCACATCTTCATTCGTGCTGGATGGCATGATGGAGTTTTGCGAGGTGCGATGACTCAAGAGCGGAGTCCGAAGGAAACGGGCATGCGCGATGTGCCGAGGAACCTAAAGCCATACTTCCTGGGCCTGTTGCGTCGCGGTCCTCGCTGGAATGAAACTGAGGGTCCCGAGGCGACCGATCTCATACAACGGCAACTGTCCTATTTGCGCGAGCAATCTGAAGCCGGCCGTTATCTGGCGGCAGGGCCGGTGATGGACGAAGGCGAGTTCACGGGCGTGCTGCTTATCGCTGCTGATACTTATGAAGCAGCGCTTCAGTTGGCCGAAAACGATCCGGGTGTGCAGGCTGGACGGCTGGTTGCGGAGGTGCATCCGGTGCTGCTTCCAGCGCTGGATGCGGTGCGGGCCGAGTATAAGCGGCCACGCGCCAGCGAAACGAGAAAGAGAATCAAAGAGTAGAACGCCGATGATAGGAAGCAGGTGTCTGCGCGCTCAGGCAAGATTTGGGCTCACATCCGCCGGAAACGTAATAGATTCATTCCAGATAACGGGGTGCAGCGTGCCGGAGTCTGCCAAAGCCAGCGTAGTGAGTGTCTGGAGGCGCATTGGCTTGTGGTTTGTCTGCCTCCTGGTTGCGGCTGCTCTCTTCAGCCTGTGCTTAAGCTTCTTTTTGAACAGCGTCGGATTAGACAAGCTATGGCTCGTCCTTCCCATTTTTCGCGTCACTATGATGTGCGCGCTACCGATCTGGTGTTTGTGCCTGCCGATTGTGGTGGGGGTGAAGAATCCAGAGGGATGGAAAATCTGGACCATCTTGGTGAGCGGGAGTCTTACCGGGCCAATATTGGTCGGTTTGTGGTTTCTAATCCTTCAGATGGGAGGCGCTAACCCGCAGATGTTCTGGCAAAGCGGTCAGCCCGCGGGGTGGGCAGAGAACAGCATTGCGGGCATGATTTTCGCATTCATTGTTGGATCGTGCACAAGCTCCTTATATCTGGTGGCCTTCAAGGTTCTTCATCGCCGCTCAATGGGTGCCCAACGCAAATCTGCCCAGATTTGAGGCGACATTACGCGAAGCCGAGCCGCGCAAGGCGCCGTTCGAGAGCGAGCGCGTCCGAGGGCGCGCGCACCTTCATGTCGTTATCGAAGTAGACGTACACATCGTGCGGACATGCTTCCATGCGACTGAATGGTGACACGCGCGGTCCGCTGGGTGGGTTGCCGCCGGCCCAGGCTGCCACGCGATCCGCCCATGTGGCGATCGCCTTCGGCCCATAGCCGCTGGCGTAGAGCTCGCGCGAACCGTGAAGCCGGCAGTAGACGAAATCGGTAGTCGCATCGACGAGCCGCGGCCAGCTCACCGTATCTGCGCACACAAGTGCGATCCGATAGCGCCGCAATAGCCGGATGAAATCCTCGGAAAGAAAGCTGTCGTGGCGGATTTCGATGGCATGGCGCAAGGGGCGGTCTTCGTCTGTTTCGGTGTGAGCGCAGCCCTCGACCCGGCTATTGTGACTGCGGCCGAGCTGCGCAGCCTCCGTCGTAGATTGTGGGAGAAGCTGAAAAAAGCTTTCGAGCAGAGACGCGTTGAAGGAGAAGGCCGGCGAGAACTGCCACAGGATGGGACCAAGCTTCGGGCCGAGCAGTAGCAGTCCTGAGGCGAAAAAGTTCGCCAGTGCCTGCTCCACATTGCGCAGACGCAGCATGTGGGTAATGAAGCGCGAGCCCTTCACGCTGAAGATGAAGTCATCCGGTGTCGCGGCGGCCCAGCGGGCGAAGCTGGAAGGCCGCTGCAAGGAATAAAACGTGCCATTGATCTCGATGGTGGAGAAGCGCTCGGCGGCATAGGCAAGCTCGCGCGCATGGGGAAGATGTTCAGGATAAAAGACGCCGCGCCACGGCGCGTAATTCCACCCGGAAATGCCGACCCGGATGCGTCCCTGCGTGCCGCTGGAAACTGCCATGCTGCTTGAGATTGTTGAAACTGGGCCGCCGGGTGGATGTGTTGCGTGAAGAAATGCTGCGCAATGCTGCATCCTAACGGTGAACGAACAACCGGAGTGTTGACCAGATCCGGTTAAGGACAATCGGGCATGCATACGTTTCGAGTATGGGGACCGCGAGCAAAGCGTGTCTCGGTGGTAGTGGATGGCGAGCGATACGCAATGGAACGAGAACCAGGCGACTGGTGGGTGGTGACGGTGAACGAGGCTCGTGCAGGGTCGCGATATGGCTTTCTGCTGGACGAAGATGAGACTCCGGTGCCAGATCCGCGTTCGGCGCGGCAGCCGGACGGCGTTCATGGCCCTTCAGAGTTGGTGGACCACGCGGGCTTTCCATGGAACGACGCCGAATGGCGACCACCGACATTGGCCAGCAGCGTGATTTACGAGTTGCATGTAGGAACTTTCACTCCGGAAGGAACCCTGGATGCGGCGATCACCCGTCTCGATTACCTTCGCGATCTTGGCATCACGCACGTCGAGCTGATGCCGCTGGCTGCGGCGGAGGGCGCTCGCGGATGGGGTTACGATGGCGTGGCGCTGTACGCTCCGCTCGAAGCGTATGGCGGTCCGGCGGCAGTCAAGCGATTCGTAGATGCGGCGCATCTACAAGGACTGGCCGTGCTGATCGATGTCGTCTACAACCACTTCGGACCGAGCGGAAACTACACGGGCAAATTTGGGGGTTACCTCACCGATCGGCACACGACGCCCTGGGGTGGAGCGGTGAATTTTGAAGACGCCGGTTCGGCCGAGGTGCGCGAGTTCTTCATCCAGAACGCGCTGATGTGGCTACGTGACTACCACTTCGACGGTCTGCGTATCGATGCGGTCCACGCCTTTATCGATCGCTCGGCGAAGCATTTCCTTGAGCAGCTTGAAGAAGAGGTGCGCGCCCTGAGCAACCACACGGGCAGGCACTACCTCGTGATTGCAGAGAGCGACTTGAACGATCCTCGGCTGGTCACGGCACGCGAGGCTGGCGGCTACGGACTGGACGCACAGTGGAGTGATGACTTCCACCATGCCCTCTGGTCTGTGTTGACAGGCGAGACCCGAGGCTACTACCAGGACTTCGGTGACATCGGAGGTGCCGGACCCATGGCGCATCTCGCGACGGCCATCCGAGAGGTATTCGTCTACCAGGGCCAATATTCGCCGCATCGCAGGCGAAGTCATGGCCGTCCAGTGGTCGCACTGCCGAGCGATCGCTTTCTTGGCTACATCCAGAACCATGACCAGGTGGGCAATCGCGCACAAGGCGAGCGGTTAAGTCAGCTATTGGATATCGGGCGAGCCAAGATCGCCGCGGCCATGGTGCTGCTGGGTCCGTTTGTCCCCATGCTGTTTGCCGGCGAGGAGTTTGCATCGTCGTCACCCTTCCTGTACTTCACCGATTTTCAGGACAAGGAGTTGGGAAGACTGGTCTCTGAGGGGCGGCGCAACGAGTTTGTCGCGTTCGGCTGGTCCCCGAATGAGGTGCCCGATCCGCAGGCCGAGGAGACATTCCTGCGTTCCAAACTGCAATGGGAGGAACTGGGCGAGGATTCGCATGCCGAGATGCTGGATTGGTATCGGCGATTGATCGTCTTACGCCGACAGGAGAGCTCGCTGACTCGCGGGGAGTTGCAGGATGTCGGGGTCAGCTTCGACGAAACACAAAGGTGGTTACGGATGACCCGCGGGCCAATCGAAGTGGCTTTCAATGCCGGAAAATCCGATGTAACACTTCCAGTCGCAAACAGTTACGAGACCATACTGGCCTCCTCGCAAGAGATCGCATGCGGGGCAGACAGTCTCCGCCTTCCTGCAAGAAGCGTTGCGGTTTTACGTAACCGGGAGGTGGCGAAAATCCCCTAGCGGATCACGGATCTGCACCAATCTGCCGGGCGTGGCCATCTCCGCTACCCTAACATGCACTCCTAGACAGTGTTGCCTTGCGGGACATACGCAGGGGTTGAACAGGGAGGGGGAATTGTTTGCAACGGTTGCCGGCAATATTGATGGAGATGGCTGCTCGCGGCCTTTCTCCCGACACCATGCTTCGCGAAGTTGTCGAGACGGTAAGCGTTGGCATCGCAGTGCTGGATCTCACGGGAAGGATCCAGTACGCAAACCCTGCATATTGCGAGGTTTCCGGATACCCCGCGTCAACGCTGCATGACCGTACTTTTGCATCTTTGGCGCATCCGGACGAACAGTCTGACGTAGACTCTCAGCTCTCCAGCCTGCTTCATGCTGAAAAGGCAAGGCTTCGGTTGCAAGTCCGTATTCTTCGTAAAGACGGCTCCACTCGATGGGTACGCGTCAGTGGCTCACTGCTGCGAGATGAGTCGGCAGATCCGCAGGCGGCGATCGTCGTTGTAGAAGACCTGACGCCACAGTATGTCCCAGAAGATGCTCTGAACGAGATGCGTGCCGGTCAGGCGCAATGGATGGAAGCCATTCCGCAGATGGCGTGGATGACCGGGGCTGCAGGGGAACCGGAATATGTGAACGAACGATGGCGCAGTTTTACCGGCAGGGAGCTAAATGCTGGCCCTGGCAGCGAGCCGTTGAGCGGCGCAGATCTGATCCATCCCGAAGATCGCGAACGGACTGCCGCAACGTTTATCAATGCCCTTCGCACAAAACGGCCATACGAGGTCGAGCATCGCATGCGGCGGGGGGACGGCAGCTACCGCTGGGTGCTGGCGCGGGCGCAGCCGCTCATCGATGCGATGGGCAAGGTCGCGCACTGGTTTGGCACATCGATCGACATTGATGATCGTAAGGCTCAAGAGAACCTGTTGCTTCGAGCAGAGAAATTGGCAGCTGCGGGACGGCTGGCGGCAACGGTGGCACACGAGATCAACAACCCACTCGAAGCTGTGGGCAATCTGATTTACCTGGCGCTCCACGAACCGGAGCTGCCGCCTATCTCCAGAGGCTATCTCCGAATGGCGAATGAAGAGTTGCGCCGGGTGGGTCATATTGTGAGCCAGACGTTGGGCTTCTATCGTGAGTCCAGTTCTCCCCAGCCAGTCGATCTTTCGGCACTAGTCAACGACGTTCTGGCACTCTATCAGCGAAAGCTCGATGCGCGTCAGATCCGTGTAACGCGCAACATGGAGAGCGTCATAGTAGAGGGTGTCGCCGGTGAACTCCGTCAGGTTGCGGCAAACCTGCTGTCTAATGCGCTCGATGCAATGGAGCCCTACGGTGTCCTTGCGGTGGAGGTGCGGTTGCAAAGGGAGCATGTAAGTTTGTCCATCTCGGACACAGGGCATGGCATCGCCACGCCATTGCTGGAACACATCTTCGAGCCTTTCTTCACCACGAAGAAAGATGCCGGGACAGGGCTCGGGCTCTGGGTAGTCAAGGGAATTGTGGAGAAGCACCGGGGACAGCTCGATGTGATGAGCAGTCAGAAGGAAGAAGATCACGGAACCGCTTTTGTGATGACCTTGCCGCGAGGAGATGTGATGCGCAAGACGGCCTAGGACACCGCGGCTCCGGTGTATCCATCGAGCGCGGCGAAGAAGCTGTCACGCCAATGGTGGATATCATGCCGACGCACCCAGGCCCGCATCCGCATCATCCGACGGCGCTGCTCCTGCGGCTCCATGGCAAGGGCGCGATTGAGTGACTCTGCTATTCCGAGCTCATCGTAGGGGTTCACCAGCAGCGCACCGCGGTGCAGCTCCGGGGCAGCGCCCGCAAATTCGCTCAAAATAAGCACGCCATCGTTCTCGGTGCGCGCTGCACAATACTCTTTGGAAACCAGGTTCATGCCGTCCTTTAAGGGTGTGATGAGGGCAAGGCTTGCGGCTCTGTAGAGTGCCAGCAGCTCTTTGCGCGGCAGAGACCGGTGAACATAGTGAATAGGAACCCAGCCGGGCTGACTGTACTCGCCATTGATATGGGCCACGAGCTGTTCGATCTCGTGCATGAGACGGCGGTAGCCGGTGATGTTCTCGCGGCTGGGAACCACAACCTGGTAGAGCGAGATCCGACCGCGGGTGGTGGGAAAATCACGAAGGAACCGCGCAAAAGCACGCAGCCGCTCCGGGATTCCCTTGGTGTAGTCCAGCCGATCGATACCGATGGCGATCGGGATGCCGTTGAGTTGCCGGCGTATCTCAAAGGCACGCCGTCCGACCTCGGGACTGGCTGCCCCATGAGCGAACTGCTGAAAGTCGATACTGATAGGAAAAGCCTGGATGCGAGTCTGACGCGAACGATAGAGGACGCGGCGATAGTCATGCTCGCGCTCGACCTCCGCGCCGGGAAGAAAGGTGCGGATACAGGCAACCAGGTTGCGCTCGTCACGCGGGGTCTGCACGCCCAATAGATCGTGTTCAAGGAGGCTTTCAAGGATTTGCCGCCGCCAAGGCAGCTTTTCGAAAATATCCGGCGCGGGAAACGGAATGTGCATGAAGAAGGCGAGTGTGCCTTCCGGGCGCTTGCGCCGGATCAGCCTGCCCACGTGCATAAGCTGATAGTCCTGGATCCAGATGACGTCGCTGGGCTGCGAAGCCTTAAGCGAGACAGCGGCGAAACGTTGATTGACCCTCTGGTAAAACTCCCAGTAACGCGGCGCGAAGTTACAGCGAGACTGAAGATCGTGGAAGAGGGGCCACAGAATTTCGTTCGAGAAGCCTTCATAAAAGTTGGTCTGTTCCTCAGTGGAAAGGAAGACGGGAAGATATCGGACGGATGTGCCACGCGTTGTGGCTGTAAGCAGCCTCCGTACCTCGGCGTCATGGGATTCGCCATTGCTGGCAAAACCGGTATTGCCCACCCATTTGCCGCCATATTCAGACAAAATTGGATTCAGCGCGCTGACTAGGCCGCCGCT
>Ga0157369_10005168_pt1 | contig 15275 bp, 8 predicted proteins | sample C25metaG_FD_113461 | JGI IMG/M metagenome (GOLD analysis project Ga0157369, IMG submission 113461) | Corn rhizosphere microbial communities from Kellogg Biological Station, Michigan, USA - C2-5 metaG | ecosystem: Host-associated > Plants > Roots > Rhizosphere > Soil | place: USA: Michigan... | reverse complement strand
TCGGCCGGTGTCCGATTGTCTTGCAGCCGCTGAATTTGGAATCCGAAGGTGAGGGAATGTTTTCCACGCACCCAGCCGAGGTTGTCGGCAAACGTGAAGTTGTTCTCGGCTTCGTTAAAGGGACCGGTGGTCCCCCACGTATTTGGTGCATTAGGGCCGCCAAAATTGATAGCGGGAAAAGCCACGCTTGCATTCCCGGGTGGCATCCCCGTCAGCCCCGCCTTCCCGATATAGTCGCCGGCGGCCGTAGCGCTGAAAAGTGGAATCCATATTCGTGAGAGGCCGTAGCTGGCGTTATTCACTATCGTCGGCGTAAACACATATGTATCGTGGATCTGTGCGATCGTCGGAAGCTCCTCCACAATGCCGGCGGAAGTGTTATAAGGCAGCGGTAATGCGGTTCCGGTCGGAGCCAGGTTTCCGGTGTAATCCGTCAAATATTGTGAATGCGCGAACAAACCCGAGATGCGATTCTTCTCGGATGGATTCCAATCGACTTTGTTGGTGGTGTTGTTATTGTGCAGTTGTTTCGGCAAACTGGACAGATAATTGTTTGTGATGTTTCCGTTCGTCGTCCCAGGTAGGTACGATTGGAACGACGTTGAAACTGAGGAGATCCGATTCGCTGGGATAAGATTTCCCGGAAATTGCGCCTTCGTGCAAACGGAGCCGCTGCAAGAAGCGCTCGCTGGATCGTAAATTGGCGTTGTCAATGCGCTAAAATTGCCCACCCGCTGCGCCGCTGTTGGAATGGTTATGAAGGTCGGCGGGGTGGCCGTGTTGTAGTAGTAGCCGCTGTAGTTTGAAAAGAAAAAAAGCTTATCCTTGATAATCCGCCCGCCAATGTTCGCGCCGAATTCGTTTTGATGATCTACCGGCACAATCGGTGAGAAGAATCCGCGTGTGTCTAGATTCGTATTCCGGAAATATTCATAGACTGCGCCATGGAATTGATTCGTTCCGGACTTTAGCACGTAGTTGTGCATTCCTTGACCCTGGTACATAGCCTTCTGCCCGGTTGTTTCCACCTGAAACTGTTCGATTGCCTCGACCGAAACGCCCAGCGACAGATTCCTCGTATCGCCTTGCTGGTTCGGATAAGTCATCGCAACGCCTTCTAGGTACAACTCTCCGGTCTCCTGCTGGCCCCCGTTAAAGGATGTGTAAGACGGACCCGCCGCCTGAGTAACAACGGCGGCAACTCCGGGAGCCAGCGCGATGAACTGGGTTGGATCGCGCGGTACTCCCCCCATCGCCAGCGGCAGAGCGTTGTAAGTCGTGTTTTGCATGCTGCTCCCGAGCGCGACATCATCCGTCCGCAGCATGGTCGCGCTAGCGCTGACGGTAACTTCCTCGGACGCCGCGCCGACTTTCAATTGAAAATCCAAGCCGACGGTCTGCAGTTCCTCAACTGTGATGTGTTGCTGATTGATAGTCTGAAATCCGGGTGCGACTATTTTGATGTTGTAGTCGCCCGGCGGTAGCGGGGAGAGCACGTAAAGACCGGCCGCCGTTGGTTGGCGAACCGTCGTCACGCCGGTAGCTACATTGGTTGCCGTAACCGTCGCCTGTGGGACCACTGCCCCGGAGGCATCGGTAAGAGTGCCTTGAATCGTACCGCTTCCAGCGATCTGCCCCAGTGCGACTCCCGCAGCAGCAACTAGCGCGCCCAAAAAAATCAACAGAGTGAAAGCAACGTTCTTCATGGTGCCCCTGTTCCCTTCGTATCACATAGTGACACTAAGCGTAATCTCTGACAACACTGTCAGTAATGGCGCCAAGTGTATAACCGTCCGTTCGTGCTGTCAATGGTCTATTGGCCGGAAACTTTGGCGCGAGTTGACCAACGCTCATCTGTGCTTGACACGGCGCTTCGCCAGGTTATACGATCAGCGCACTATCTCAGCGAAATGTCTAATAATCATCCGCGTATCAATATATGATGTGAACCAAGCCATGAGGACTGCCTACCGAATCTTAATCGCGGTCATGCTGATAGCCAGGGCGCTATCAGCACAACCGGCCCAACCTCCAACGGGCGCTTCCCCCGCGCGCCCCATGCGCGCATCTGAAGGTGATGGCTCAACCATCTTTGGAAACTTCTGCAAGAACTGTCACGGCAATCCTAAGGTGGACAGCGCTCCACCTCCGGCCGTGCTGAAGCAGATGACTCCGGAAAGTATCTATTCGACCCTCACCACGGGTAACATGGCGACAATTGCCAAAGGGCTGACAGATCAGCAGAAACGCGACATCTCGGAATGGGTAGGCGGTCGGAAGTTAGGTGCTGCGGAGAGTGGCGACGCAAGGAAAATGGCGAATGTCTGCACCAGCAATCCTCCCCTTCGCGATCTGACCTCCAAACCGTCCTGGAATGGCTGGAGTCCCGATCTGTCTACGACCCGCTTTCAACGGGCCAAAGCGGCCGACCTATCGCCGGCCCAAGTCTCCAGGTTGCGGTTGAAATGGGCCTTCGGTATGCCGGCGGCCGCATCTGTTTACGGCCAACCGACGCTTGTGGATGGAAGAGTCTTTGTGAGTTCCGATGCCGGTTTCATTTACGCGCTGGACGCCGTGACCGGCTGCGTTCACTGGTCCTTCCAGGCGCAGACTGGCGTACGCAGCGCTATCACGGTCGGAAAAATAAGAGCAGGTGGCGGTGAGGATCGTTACGCTGCATTCTTCGGCGACATTCACGGGAATATCTACGCCGTCGATACAACCAACGGCGAATTATTGTGGAAGCACGTCATCGACGCACATCCGCTTTCCCGCATAACGGGTGGTACGCGCCTGTACAACGGTCGTCTGTATGTTCCGGTCGCTTCCCTGGAAGAGCCCGAATCCTCTAGTCCGAACCATCCCTGCTGCACGTTTCGCGGTATGGTCGCCGCACTGGATGCCAACACCGGTAAACAAATCTGGAAGACCTACACGATTCCGGATCAACCCACGCCAAGAAAAACGCCCGATGGAAAGAGTTTTCTCGGACCGTCGGGAGCTGGCGTCTGGAGTCCTGTCACGATCGATCCGAAACGTCATGCGATTTACTTCGTTACCGGCAACACCTTCTCGGACCCGGACGTGGGACGGTCGGACGCCATTATGGCGCTCGATCTCGATACGGGCAAGATCTTGTGGATCCAGCAGGACGAAGCCAAAGATGTCTGGCATACCGGCTGTCCCCAAGGCCAAGGTCCTCCGGGCTTTCCGCCAAAGACTTTTCGTGCTGGCAGCACTAGCGCTCCGGGTTCCAGACGTCCACCCATGCCGCCCACTTATTACTGCCCGGATCCCGAAGGGCCGGATTGGGACTTCTCTGCCGGCGCGATTCTATTGGATCTTCCGAATGGCAGGAGCCTCCTGGTGGCGGGCCAGAAGTCGGGGTTGGTCTGGGCCCATGATCCCGATAGGAACGGAGCTTTAGTCTGGCGGTCGGATATATCTCGCGGCCAGATTGTGTTTGGCGGCGCGGCGGACGACGAGAAAGCATACTTCGCCATGCGTGGTGGCGCCGGAACGACAGCGGGATTGGCCGCGGTTCAGTTGTCTGATGGCCTCGAGAAGTGGTTTACGCCCATTCCGCCGCAGGAGTCTATGAGCACTCACGCGGGCATCACCGCCGGTGTCACCGTTATACCGGGTGTTGTCTTCACCGCCGGACTGGACGGCATGCTTCGTGCGTTCGGCACAATGGATGGCCGGCCGCTGTGGCAGTACGACACGACGCAAGAAGTGGAAACAGTCAATGGAGTAAAGGCGCGCGGCGGTTCGATCGGCTCCGCCGGAACTACGATCGCCGGTGGTATGGTCTACGTCACTTCGGGGTACACCGGATTTCAGGGTGGCTCTCCAGGAAACCTTTTACTGGCGTTCGCCCCTTGAGGTTAAAGGCCTATTGGCTAAGTGACTTCGCGACTGCGCGAAGCCAGATTGCGACCGCGATAGCGCCGGGGTCTGGATGGCCAATGGCCCTTTCGCCCAGATAGCTGGCGCGGCCCCGCCGCGGAGTCATCATGGCAGTGGACTTCGCCGCTTCCTCTGCAACAGTCGCCGCTGCCTGGACTGCGGCAGACGCGGATTCCGCTCGCGCGAGAGCGCTCTCTAGTGTCTGGGAGAAGGGAAGCAGCGCGTCCAGCATTGTTCGGTCACCCTGCGATGCTCCGCCAAGCGTGCTGATCGCTTCGCAAGCAGCAAAACAGGCCTGCGTCCATCCGGCCGGGCTCGAATCCGCGGTTTGCATCACTTTAGCCGCGCGAAGGAATAACACTCCGTACAGCGGACCCGAAGTGCCGCCCATCACTTCTTGCAAGCTAAGGCCGACAGCCTGCAGCGTCTCGAAAACGCTGTCCAATGGATAGCTTGCTAAGGCCCGCTCGACCGCTTTCGCCCCTCGCGAGAGACTCAAGCCCAGATCCCCATCGCCGACAACCCGATCCAGTTCCGTTAGTTCCTCTTCCGCACCCTTCAGTGCATCGCAAGCGGCTTGAATCGCTCTCTGTAAAGCATTGTTTGGATGCGTCTGCGTGACTTTGCGGCTGGGAGGTCGGCTTTTGGTGGAAATGATGACACGATCGCGCGGCTGACCGGGTGCAAGAGGCAAGGTATTGGGCCACGCGGGAGCAGTCGTCCGGGCGTCGAGATACCGCAGGCGTTCGTCATTCACGCGGATTAGAGAAAGCGAAATGCCCGCGGCTTCGAGCGACGTTACGAATGTTCCCGGATACACCCGTTCAATCACTACGTCGAAACTACGCAGCAAGTCCAGCGTCTTGCGGGCGAAGATCGCCAGTTCCATATTCGTTGTGGCGCCTAGATTGTTGATGAGAACCGCTACACGGTCTCCTGGCGCAACTTGATAGTCCGATAACAGTCGTTCCAGCACCTCTTTCGCGAGGTCGTCCGCGGGTTGGAGCGACGCGCGCTGAATGCCCGGTTCGCCGTGGATGCCGAGTCCGAGTTCCACTTCGTTTTCGGCGAGCACGTAACTCTGCCTTCCAATCGCTGGAACTATGCCCGCGGATAAGGAAAGGCCCACGGTCGCTATGTCGCCGGCCGCTTCCCGCGCGAGAGCAGCGGCTTCGGAAAGCGTTTTCCCGTCGGCAGCAGCGGCTCCGGCAATTTTATGAACAAGGACGGTGCCGGCCAGGCCGCGCCGTTCACCGCGCTCCTGGGTGGCCCCGAGTGCGACATCGTCGGCTACCAGCACGGTTTCGACCGCTATGCCCTCAGCCCGGGCGATTTCGGCGGCCAAGCCAAAGTTCAGACGGTCCCCCGTATAGTTCTTGACGATCAGCAGCACGCCGGGCTTTCCCCCTACGGCCTTGATAGCTGCCAGAACGGACGCCGCCGGCGGCGAGGTAAAGACTTCTCCCGCGACCGCCGCGCTCAGCATGCCCGCTCCTACATACCCGGCATGAGCCGGTTCATGACCGCTCCCCCCGCCGGAGATGATAGCCACCTGCGAGTTGCGAACTTGTTCGGCATCCGCACGGATCAGTACCGAATATTCGGAAAGCACTGCCAGGTTGGGATACATCGCGACGAGGCCCTGGACCATATCGTCAACGACGGTTTCCGGACGATTGATGAGCTTTTTCACGTATCTCTTATTTATTACAGAGATTTATTGCAGAGACTGCGCGGCGGGTTCATTTGGGTTTCGCGATCTCGCCGCATTTGGCCGATGTAACGCGAAGGTAATCGGTAGGACGAAGGAGGATTTGCAGACCTCGTTGGCCGGCGGATACCGAGATCAGGTCATGGAATTCTATTGTCCAATCGGCAAACGTTGGAAAGTCTTTCTTCGCAGCGAGGACGGTGACCCCGCCGCGGATGTAACCCGTCAAGCTCTGCAACTCTTTCACAGGGACGAGGGAAACGGAGCGATTGCCGGAAATACGTGCGGCGGCCTTTAGATCGAGTTCAGCATCGCCAGGAATCACGCAGAAAAAGGGATCTGTACCGCGAGCGAGGAGAGTCTTGAAGACCTGCTCGGAAGGCAGACCGATTTTCGCAGCAACGGCTTCGGCCCCGAGATCATTCGGATCCACCTCGTAAGTACGCAATTCATAGGGGAAGCCCAGAGAATCCAGCAATCGTACGGCATTCGTTTTGGTCATCGGTTTGACGCTGTAGCAGGGTAGGGGAAGGCCTAGCGCCCGCTGCCGTTCTGTCGAGATTATAGGCGGGCACCGGGATTCCATTGGCTAGACTTCCGCAGTGGCGCCCACTACGAAACGCTTCATGGAGCGGATTTTCGCAATGCCACGGTTCAAAAAGATCCCGCAAATACGCAATGAAGGATGAGTACCAATTCACAAAAGGATTAATGAATACATCATTCGGCGGCCAAAACCCTCTGGTCGTCGCGGTGCTAATAGCACCGCACAAAGGAGACAAAATCCAATGAGTACAACACAAATGCCTGTTCTTGATATGAACAAGCTGAACGCGTTTGTCGGTCAATTCGTTACTGATCTCGGCGCCACGGTTCACGCGGGAATGGTCGTCATCGGAGAGAGATTAGGGCTTTACAAAGCCCTTGCCGGGGACCCGATGACCTCGGCGCAGCTGGCCGCTAAGACGAAGACCGATGAGCGCTATGTGCGCGAGTGGCTGGCTTCACAGGCTGCGGGGGGCTACGTCACTTATGACGCGAAAAACGAGAAGTTCAGTCTGAGTGAAGAGCAAGCGTTCACTCTCGCAACGGAAGACAGTCCGGCATATTTGCCTGGAGCATTTGAATTAGCCCTGGGCTCTCTGGCGGCGGTTCCACGGATCGCTGAATCTTTCCGCACAGGCGCCGGCATGGGTTGGGATGAACATGTGGACGGCGTCTTTCACGGATGCGAAAAGTTCTTCCGGCCAGGCTATGCCGCTAATCTCGTGAGCGCATGGATTCCGGCTTTGAGCGATGTCAAAGAGAAACTGGAGGTGGGGGCGCGAGTGGCCGACGTCGGCTGTGGGAAAGGCGCTTCCACTCTGCTGATGGCGAAAGCATTCCCGAACTCTCGATTTTACGGATTCGATTATCACGACAAATCAATTGAGGCGGCACGCGAGTCCGCCAAGCGTAATGATGTCGCCGAGCGCGTCACTTTCGACGTGTCAGACGCAAAAGACTTTCCTGGCAAAGACTATGATTTCGTAGCCGTCTTCGATTGCTTGCATGACATGGGCGACCCGGTCGGAGCGGCTGCGCATGTCCGTCAGTCCTTGGCCAGGAACGGTACGTGGATGATCGTCGAGCCTTTTGCCAATGACCAATTGAAGGACAATCTCAACCCTGTGGGGCGAGTCTACTATTCTTTTTCAACGCTGCTATGCACGCCTTGCTCGCGATCGCAGGAAGTTGGACTATGCTTGGGTGCCCAAGCCGGCGAGGCACGTATCAGGGAAGTTGTGAGTGCTGCCGGGTTCAGTCGTTTCCGCCGGGCCACGGAAACGCCTTTCAACATAGTTTACGAAGCGCGGCCATGATTTGCCGGCTATAAGAGCACGAGCGCCGGCCTCCGCAAGGAATGCACGCCGGCGCGCGTGCATGGCCCATCGGTAGGAGACTATCGTTCTTGGGGTGCCTAGAAGTCTTCAAGGCGCAAATTCACGTCTGCCTTGGCCCAGTTGGCCTCGAATTCCCGCCGCACTAATTCTGCGTCTTGTTGCTTTCCTTGAGCTTTCAAACTCTCCATTAATCCGAACAGCATTCTTCCGTTTCTTGGTGATCGCCTGACGCCTTCTCGAAATACCATCTCTGCTGCGACGGATTGACCGGCTTTCAGCAGCGATGCTCCCTGAGATTCACGCACCGGGTAATACCAGGCCGGTGGTTCATCATAGACAAAATGGTCTTGTAGGTTCACGGCGCGCCCCCAGTGTTGCCCGGCCTCATCGGGCGTAGCTGCTAATCGAGCGGAGATAATGGCTGATGCCATTTCGAGAACGTTCCGTGACTTGTTCTGGCCCCAAACGGCATCCGCCGGTATCTTCTCTCGCAATTCATCAAAAGTTTTCTGCTCCCGTTCCGCCGCGTCGCGATCTCCTCGCGCCAGCAGGGCCATGGTTCTGGCATAGCGCCAGGTCGCTTGGCTCGCCACCGTCGCTCCGTGAGGTTCGGGCAGCTTCAGGATGTAATCCCACTCGCCAAAGCGCACGTAAGCCAATACTGGAATGGCAAGGAATGCATCGGCCATCTCGGGCATCGTTTGCGCCATCGGCTGCACGCCTGCCGTTAGCGCATTGGCCGCCCGCAACGCGTCCCCTTTCCGGCCCTGCATGGCTCGCGCATATACGACGAAGTGTAAATTGTGAGCGTAGTAGGGCATATAGCTCCCACCCGTCACATTCGTCGCCGTGAAATAATCCTGATCCACAGCCGCGGCGCGTTCATTTACGGTGGCGGCGGCTTCCCAATCACCGAAAATCAGCCAGATATGCGCAGGCATGTGAACCATGTGCCCGGCCTGGGGAACGACGCCCATCAGCCGCTGCGCGCTCACTATGGCCCGCTCTGGCGAGAGCGAAGATTCAACCGCGTGAATGTAATAGTGGTTCGCGCCCGGATGTTGTGGCCATCGCCGCAGTACCCGTTCCAGCGTCCGCTCTGCCTCGGCGACGCCCGCTGCTGGTGTGCCATCAGCCTCATACCAATGCCACCGTACCGGGATTAGACGACTCTCGGCATAGATTGTCCAGGCGTCGAGGTCATCGTGATACTGCTCCGCCACCTTTCGCATTGCCTCTACATACGCATCGGGACGATAATTCAGGCACCACGTTGTAAGTGCGCGCAGATACGCCTGTTCCCGATCCGGGGCCTTCGTCAATTTCAATCCGGCATCGACCGCCGTGCAAGCCCCCTTCAAGTCAAAGCTCGGGTCGCCATCCATATTGACGTACGGTCCTTGCGCCATGGCAATGCCCCAATAAGCCATGGCCGCCTCTGGGTCCAGCTCCGCGGCTCGCCGAAACGACCGCAGCGCTTCGTATCGATTAAAGCTGTAAACCAGCGTCAAACCCTGATCGAAGAACTTCTGCGCATCCGCATTCTTTGTAGCGATGGGATGGTGCCAGGAGCCGAGGCCGCGAAATAACACGACGGGCTTTTCGGCAGCCGAGGCGGTCACTGAAGTAACCGGACTCAACCAGAGTACGAATACACAAATGGCGAATTTCAAATTCCCTCCGTGCTTACTTGCAAATATTATTTCAGGGACCGAGCGCATGACCGCTCCGTACAGGGGCGTGATGCTGAAAAGTTGATGAAGAGTCTCAGCTCAGAAGGACGATCGCCGGACAGCCGTTAACCCATCGACGCTGGACTGTGGGTTGTCCCATCAAAATCTTCCGATGTCTTGAAGCGCTCAATACGTCCGGTCAGCGCGGCCGCCTTGGTCTTGGCAGTCAAAGCTTCCACCTGCGCCTCATTCATAGGCTTGAATGTCTTCATTGCGTGGAATGCCTGTTCCAGGCGTTCCATAGAATCACAACCGTTCATGACCACAGCCGTCGGAAGATTCAATGCGTAGTGCAAGCATTCCACCGCGTCGATCTGACTCAGCTGGAACATTAACCCGGAGGCAAGTGGCTTCATGCCCAGTACCGCTGTCTTCTCGGCTACTAGCCGGGGGACTACTTGATGAGCAAAGCTCCTGAAGTGATAATCCAGTACGTTCAATGGCATCTGGCAGCTGTCAAAATGAAAATTGTTCTTCGCTGCCATATCAAGCATGTGCAAATGAATGCTCGGGTCCTTGTGACCTGTAAAGCCAACGTAACGAACTTTCCCCGCCTTCTTCGCCGCCATTACCGCTTCATGTGCTCCCCCTGGCGCGAAGTATTTATCGGCATCGGTCATGCGAATATTTTCATGAAATTGGATCAAATCGATATGGTCGGTTTGTAATCTCCTTAGAGAATCGTCGATCTGTTGTGCCGCCGATGCGCGCGTGCGGCCGTTATACTTCGTCATCAGGAATGCGCGTTTGCGGTATCCATCGCGCAAAGCTTTGCCCATACGAACTTCGCTGCCGCCGTCGTGATAATCCCAGGAATTATCCAGAAAAGTAATGCCGCGGTCCAAAGCCGTCCGTATGATGCGAATACCCTCGTCCTCGCTCGGAACGCCGATGTGGTAGCCGCCTAAACCGATCGCCGAAACACGTTCGCCGGTTGAGCCAAGATTGCGATAAATCACCCCATTGCTTGTTTCACCCTGCAAAACCGCCGCCGCCGACAAGGTTGCCAGGCTGGTAATGAATTCACGCCGTTGCAAGTCCGAGAGGTTCATGTTGATCTCCATTGGAGGCGGATTCCATTTCCCTCCCGAACGCCAGCTTTTTCCCAAGAGAGGGTCGAGGTTGCCGAGTGCGCCGCCTGTGTCCTTTATTTTGGAACACATTTCCGGGAAAGGGTGATTACCCGACACGATTTTTTGCGCATGCGGCTATGCGGCTGGCCGGATGTTCTGATTTACACGGAAGAAGTTCTCGGGATCGTATTTGGCCTTGATCGCCGCCAGCCGGTCGTAATTCCCGCGATAGGTCGCACGAATGCGCTCCTCGCCTTCCTCCATCATGAAATTCAGATAAGCCCCGCCGGCGCCGAACGGATGCAGTGCATCGTAATATTTCCTGGCCCAATTCGTGATCTTCTCGGAATTCGCCGGATCCGGATCTACACCTACGATCACCTCACTCCAGACGGCATTGCGATAGCTGAACGCCGTTTCGGTCTCTCCTACTCGATTCACTTTTCCATTTACCGGATACAGGTGCATGGTCGACTGCCAGGTCGGAAGGAGCGCGCCGTGTTCGAGGTGCTTCTCGATCGCCGCGTCGTTGAGTTCCTCGAAGAAATCAGCTTTCCAGTACCATTGCAGACCGGTAGGATAAATGCCATCGAACATCCCCTGCAGCATCGGAAAGGGCATGGGCGCAAAAAATTCAAAGGCTGGCGGACGGTAGCTGCGAATTGGTTCCAAAATCGTATTCGCCTGCTCCATCGAGCCCTGGTAACACCACACGATCCCGCACATCTTGCGTAAGTGCAACTCCTCGGGGAAGGGTGGTCCGGGCGGAACGGTCATCATCGCAAAGAAACCATTCATTTCTTCAGGCGCCTGGGTGATGAACTCCCGGTACCACTTCATTACGTCCGCGGCGTCTTCCAAATTCCAGAGCATCGGGCCGGCGCAAACAGTATCGACCGGATGTGCCTCAAATACGAAGGAGGTCACGATGCCGAAGTTTCCTCCTCCTCCGCGCACTGCCCAGAAAAGGTCCGCATTCTCCTCGGCGCTCGCGACCACAAAGTTGCCGTCCGCCAGGACCATATCGACAGCGAGCAGATTGTCGATCGTCAGTCCGTATTTCCGCGTCAGGTGTCCCATTCCCCCGCCCAACGTGAGCCCCGCAACGCCGGTGGTGGCGATGATGCCCGATGGGACAGCCAAGCCAAACGCGTGTGTCGCATGGTCCACATCGGACCACTTGCAACCGGCGCCCACCAGCACCGTGCGTGAGGAAGGATCCACTCTCACGTAGCGAATTTGTGCGAGGTCGATTACCATGCCGTTGTCACAGACGCCCAGACCGGCCGCATTATGCCCGCCGCCGCGGATCGAAACTTGTAAGCCCTGGGCCTTAGCCATTCGCACCGCCGCTATCACATCGGCTACATCACCGCACTGGACGATCAGCCTCGGCTTGCGATCGATCATCCCGTTATAGACCTTCCTCGCCTCGTTGTAGTTCGCATCTTCGGGCTCGATCACTGTACCCCGGAACTGGCCTTTGAATTCGGTAATAGCTTCTTGCAACGACATTCCCGTCCTCCTTGCTCCGGCGCTCGACTTCCTATCAGCGCCGGATATGTCCAATTTGCCGGGAGCTGCGTTCTAAGAGCGTTCTGTAGGCGTGCTTGCGGCCGTTCCGTCAGCAAGAAGGGACAATTTTTGTTCCAACGCCAGGGAACCCGACCGCCGCGCGGCCTCCACGCCTCGTTGAAAACTGGCGCGCGCGGCCTCCACTTTTCCTTCGGCTGTCAGCAGCTCGCCCTGTGCGCGATGCAACTCCGCGACCGCCCACTCTTCGCTGTTTTTGCTAGCAAATGCAAAACCGGTCGAAAGACTGGCCAATGCCTCTCCGGCCAGTCCGGCGCGCCCGAATGTTTCGGCTAGCAGCTTGAAATAATACGACAGACGGATTTCAGCGCCTAGGCGCCGCATTCCCTCCAGTCCCTCGCGAAGTTGTGCCAGGCCCGCCGCCACATCACCCTCCGCTGCTCTTGCCCACCCCGTAAGAATATTTGCCACCGCAAGGTAGTAGGAAAAGCCATGGCGGCCGCACAGCTCCACGGCTTCTTGCCCCCGCTGTAGCGCGGCCTTGCTTTCGCCCCGGAAGACGTCCAGCATCGTCGCGTAATCGAGTGCGATCGCTTGGCTGAACGGCTGGCGCATCAGCCTCGCTGCGGCTATTGCTTCCACGGCGTACGCCTCAGCTTGGTGGCCCTGGTTGCAATGCCAGGAAAGATGGGCAAGGTAGGATCGGCCAAAAACGCCGATATCCGGGCCGGCAAAGAGCGCCAGACTGGATTCCGCAGGGCCGCTGTTCATGCGGATAGCCGCAGTCATATGTTCGTGCGACATTTTCAGGTGGCCCAAATGAAATAGGCAACTTCCCAGTAGGAAATTTCCGGCGCGGATCAGTTCGGGAGTCTGCTCCTGCTCTGCCAATCTCAAATATTCAAGACTGAATTCGTGCGCCTTTTTGAGATCGCCACGCACGATATGAAAAGCCCAAAGCCCGCTTAGAATCGCAAAAATATTTTGATTGTCAAATCGTCTTGTGAGCTGCAACGCTCGTTCGTACGTCTCGCCTACCTCCGGCGCGGAGTAACCCTCCGTTGTCACCAGGGCCGGACCCAGCCTGACGAGCAAATCCAGTTCTTGTTTCAATCTTCGGTCAGAATCGGGCAATCCCCCGCACAGCGCCAGCGCGCGTCGTAGCAGGTCCGCCACTTCGGTTTCTGCATAGCGTTGCCATGCATGGGCCGCCGCTCGCGAATAGTGCTCGATGGCCCCCTCCGGCATTCCCGCGCGTTCCAGATGCGAAGCAATTTGCCCGTTCCAGCTATCGATGTCGGTCCCGTAAACCTCAGCCAGCGCTCGCGCCACGCGCCGGTGCAGATAGCGCTGGCGCACCAGACTCAGCTCAGCGCACGCCACTTCACGCAAACGATCGTGGGTGAAATCGTACTCGGCTCTCCCGTGACTTTCGATGATACGCCGGCGCCACAATTCATCCAACGCCTGGGAAACGCTCGTTTCGTCCCAATCTGTCGCCCTCGCCAACAGGTCGAAAGAGAAAGGTCGGCCCACCACGCTCGCAACGCCGGCCAGTTCATAGGAAGCTGCCGTGAGTTGCGCCAGACGCGCTGCGATAACGGCGTGTACTCGCGTGCTTTGTAGCCCCGCCCGCACGCTCTCCAATACGAACAGCGGATTGCCCCGTGTGTTCCGGAAGATTTCTTCCAGGCTCCGGCCGTCGAGCGGTTGCGCGGATTCTCGGCGCGCCAGTTCAGCCGTCTCTTCCTCATCGAAAGGATGGAGGGGAATTTCTAAAACCATACCGGATTGCCGCAGGGCCGCCAGAAAACGGCTGAACGGATGTTCGCGGTCAGTTTCTTCCGCCCGCACAGTCCCCAGCACGAGCACACCCGAAGCGGCCGAAGAGGTCAAGAAAACATTTAGCCATTCAAACGAATCCGGATCGCACCAATGCAGGTCATCCAGATAGAGTAGAAGCGGCTTACGGCTCCTTCCGAAAGCGGCGTTCAGAGATTCGTAGAAGCGAAGCCGCTGCCAGCTCTCGGCGAGAGGGCTCGGTTGTCCCGATCCGGGCGGCTCGCGTCCCGAAATCTGCTCACGGATATCCGGCACCAGCCGCGCCAGTTCCGCTAGGGGCTGCGGCCCCAGGTTCTTCCAGCCGGCGCGAACCGGGTCGGAGCGCAACCACTCCGCCACAGGTGCATAGGCCACTTGCCCGTGCCCAATGTAACAGCGGCTGCGCGCGGCTGCGTGTCCTTCCCGAGCGCACCACTCATACAACTCGTCCGCGAGTCTCGTCTTGCCGATGCCCGGCTCGCCCGAGATCACAACCATTCGTGGACTGTCCTCTCCCGCCAGCGGCCGTGCTGCCATCAACTGATGCCATTCCCGCGCGCGGCCGACCAGCGACGGCATGTTTTGTGGCTGCGACGTCGGCCTCACCCCCGAAAGTGCCGTCGATTTCGCTACGGGCTCACGCGAAGCTTTGCTCTCCGCTTTCAGAATTTGTTCGAAGAGCTGCCGTGTCGCCGGACCCGGCCCTACACCCATTTCACGCCGCAGTACGCGCATGCACTGGTGATAAGCGCGTAGCGCGCTGGCACGATCCTGATTAGCTGCATGCAGCCGGATCAGCAATTGATGGTTCGCCTCACTCAGCGAATCAAACGACACAAGCCGGTCGGCCAGCGGAATGGCCGTCGCGTAATCCTCCTGCTCTTCGTACAGTGTGGCGAGGCGGTGTAACGACTCGGAGAGGTATTTCCGGTATTCTTCGCGCAACGGAGCGATCCAGTCATCGTAAAGCGCGGGCAGCAGGTCGTCTTCATAGAGTTGTGTCGCGAGTGCGAGAGACTGAATCTCCCGCGTGCGATCCTTCCCGGCTCGTGCATCGGCGGCGTCCACGATCGCTGCACGAAAATCCAGCGCATCGACTGTGCAAGAGTCGTCGCGTTTCCATTGGACCGCGAAATGATCGGTCACCAACGAGTTGCATTCGGCCGGTAATGCCCGTTTCAGATTGTGCAGAAGCTGCCGTAAATTCGTCCGCGCCTGTGATTCCTTCGATGCTGGCCATAGCAGGAACGCCAGTCGCTCCCTCGGATGCGGCGTGTCGCTATGCAGGATCAGGTATGCGATCAGCGAATGGAGCCGGTTCGTCTGAACGGCAGTTACCGGTTGTCCTGCGACGCTGATGCGCAGGTTGCCAAACAGGCTGATCCGCATGGAGGGATGATTATGTAGTTTATGACTTTCGGTACGATAGCACGCGCTCAGGCTTCTCGTCTGCCCTTTCTTTTTTGAAATAATCGCTGGCATGAGAGCAGCACCTCGTTTGCTTATCGCGTTCGCCGCCATCCTCCCCTTGTTCACACTCTCCGCACAGCCCCCACAGGACCGCGGAGGGCCGGGAAGCGAGTTGATCCGTCAAGGAACGCAGCTCGACCAC
>Ga0157369_10005166_pt1 | contig 15276 bp, 14 predicted proteins | sample C25metaG_FD_113461 | JGI IMG/M metagenome (GOLD analysis project Ga0157369, IMG submission 113461) | Corn rhizosphere microbial communities from Kellogg Biological Station, Michigan, USA - C2-5 metaG | ecosystem: Host-associated > Plants > Roots > Rhizosphere > Soil | place: USA: Michigan... | reverse complement strand
TGCTGGTGATGGACGACGATGCGGCGCGGCTCGGCCCCGATATCGTCGGCTGGCTGCGCGACGAAGGTGCGACGGTCTTCTGCCCCCCACCGACCCTGCTGCGCAGCAGCGGCTGTAGCGATCCGGCCACGGCGCTACCCGGCCTCAAATTACTCTATGTCGGCGGCGAGGCGCTGCCGCGCGACATTGCGGACCTGTGGTCGCAGGGACGGCGGCTGGTCAACGGATACGGCCCCACCGAATGCGCGGTGACCTGCCTGCGTGGCGACATTGCAGAAGGCGATCCGATCACGATCGGGCGGCCGGTGCCCGGCATGGCCGCCTGGGTCGTGGACGACGATCTCGTCCTGCTGCCCGACGGCCAGCGGGGCGAATTGGTGATAAGCGGCGCAGGCGTGGCGCGCGGCTATCGCAACCGGCCCGACCTCACCGCGGAGAAGTTCGTCGAGCATCCCATACTGGGTCGGCTCTACAGGACCGGCGATCTCGTCCACCGCGAGGAGGACGGCAATTTCTTCTACCACGGACGGATCGACGCGCAGGTCAAGATCCGCGGCTACCGGGTCGAGCTGGGCGAAATCGAGACGCGGTTGGTAAGCCTGCCCGGCGTTCGCGCGGCAGGCTGCCGGTTGCAGGACCATCATGGCACGACCGACCTGATCGCCTTCGTCGTCGCAGACGATCCGCTAAACCCGCCCGACGGCGAAGCATTGCGCGGACAGCTCGCGACCACCCTGCCCCGCTACATGGTGCCGAGCCGCATCGGCCTGCTCTCCGCATTGCCCACCAGCGTGGGCGGCAAGCTCGACCGCAAGGCGCTGCCCACGCTCGAACTGGCGGCAGTGGTAGCGGATGGCCCGCACATCCCGGCCGAAACCGAGATGGAAGCGCTGCTCGCCGCGGGTTTTGCCGACATCCTCAAGCGCATCGATCCGGTCTCGGTCGAGGATGATTTCTTCGAGACTTTGGGCGGGGATTCGCTCCGCGCCGCGCTGCTTGTGACCTTGATGCGGGAGGATCTGCGTACCGCCTGGATCACGGTCAGCGACATTTACGACGCGCGCACCGTCCGCGCGCTCGCGCGGCTTGCCGACCGCGCGATGCCGGAAGACGATTCCGGAGAGATGGCCGAGCATATCGCGCAGCAACGCAAAGGCCGGATTCAGCCGGTTCTGGCCAATATCGTCCAGCTCGCCTGGTTGTGTTGCGAGCTGGTGGTCGGATCGTGGATCACCTGGATCGCCGCGTTCAAGCTGTTGCCGCCCATATTCGGCGGCCTCGGCCTGGCCTCGTTCATCCTGCTCTCGCCGCTACTCCTGCTCGCCGCGACCGCGCTCTACATCCCGGTCTCGATCCTGCTTGCGGTGGCGGTGAAATGGATCGTGATCGGCCGCTACCGGCCGATCCGGACGCCGGTTTGGAGCGCTTATTATCTGCGCCACTGGATCACCTTCCAGGCGGTGCGGCTGGTCCCCTGGCCGCTGCTGCAGGGCACCGTCTTCCAGCAAATGGCGCTGCGGGCACTGGGCGCGCGGATCGGGCGCGGCGTCCATATCCATCGCGGCGTCGATCTCCGCCGCGGCGGCTGGGATCTGCTCGAGATCGGCGACGATGTCGCGATCGGCCAGGACGCGCGGATCGGGCTGGTCGAGCTCGATCGCGGCGACATTCTGATCGGGCCGATCACGCTGGAAGCCGGCGCGACGATGCGGGTGCGTTCGGGCGTCGAGGGGCATTGCCGGATGGGCGCGGGCAGCATGTTGACCCCACTCTCGGTGCTCAATGCGGGCAAATCGATCCCGGCGGGCGAAATCTGGGACGGCGTCCCTGCCGCCATGACAGGCACCGCACCGTCCCTACCGGAAAGACCCGCGGGCCAGCTTTCACCGCTGGTGCACAGCCTGGTCCTCATGCTGGCGGAAGGCGCGCTGGCCTTCGTCGCCGCACTCCCTGCCGAATTGCTGATGCTCGCCGCCTGCCTCGCCGCCGGCATCGGCTTCGACGAGGTCTGGCGCTGGATCTATCACCCCAGCTTCAACTCGCGCGTCGCGGCGGTCGCCCTGGGATTGGCCATATTGAGCGTGCCATTGACGCTCATCTGGACGGCCTTGCTGTCGCGCATGATGGGCCGCGTACGCGCCGGCACGATCGGGCGCTGGAGTTTGGCCTATATCCGGGTCTGGCTGAAGAACAGCCTGCTGACCGTGGCGGGCGAATGGCTGAGCGGTACCCTGTTCTGGTCGATGTGGCTGCGGCTCGCCGGCATGCGGGTCGGGCGCAAATGCGAGATCAGCACGATCATCGACGTCGTGCCCGAGCTGGTCGAGATCGGCGCGGAAACCTTCTTCGCCGACGGCATCTATCTCGGCGGCGCAGAGGTGCGCGCGGGCACGGTCACGCTCGCGCCGATCCGGCTCGGCCGCAACACTTTCCTCGGCAACCATGCCGTGATCCCGGCGGGCGAGCATCTGCCCGACAATATCCTGGTGGGGATCGCGACCGTCGCCGATTCTCGCCTGATCGTGAGCGGCCAGTCGCGCTTCGGCCATCCGAGCTTCGACCTGCCGCGGCGCGAGATCGTCGAGGTAGACCGCAGGCTGACCCATGACCCGTCGCCGATTCGCTACGTGAACCGGATGTTCTGGGAGCTGCTGCGCTTCACGCTGCCGGTAGTGCCGCTGCTGCTGACCGCCGCCTGGTATGCGCTTCTCGTCCGCGAGGAGCATGCTGTCTCCCCGCTCGATTACGACCTGTTCGTGATCCCCGCCGCCACCTTGATGCCGCTCGCGGCCCTGTGCGGGATGCTTGCGCTCAAATGGCTGCTGATCGGCCGCGTGAAGCCGGGCCAGCACGCGCTCTGGTCGTGCTGGTGCAGCCGCTGGGATTTCGTCTACGTCGCCTGGGCCAAGCTCGCCAATCTGATCCTGCAGGGACTGGAGGGCACCTTCCTGCTGCCGATCTATCTCCGGCTGATGGGCCTGACGATCGGCAAGCGCGCGGTGTTGGGCCCGCAATTCGCGCAGGTGGTCGATCCCGACATGATCCATATCGGCGATGGCGCCACCGTGAGCGCCATGTTCCAGGCGCACACCTTCGAGGACCGCGTGCTCAAGACCGACAAGGTCTTCATCGGCAAGAATGCGACCGTGTCTGGCGGGACGGTGCCGCTCTATGGCGCCATGATCGGCGACCACACCCATGTCGGCCCGCACAGCGTGATCATGAAGCACGAGCATCTGCTGCCGGGCCTGCGCTATCAGGGGGTGCCGACCCGGGTGTTCGGGCGCGAAGCGGCGGAGGAAGCGATCCGGCTCGCGGGCTAGTGAGCCGCGGCAAGGCGATGCCCTCGTCTAGAGCCAACCATTCTGCCGCGCGATGCGGCCCGCTTCTATCCGGCCGCTAGCGCCCAATTTGCCGGCGGCATCCGACAGGTAATTGCGCACCGTGCCCGGCGACAGGGACAGGCGGCGGGCGATCTCCTTGTTGGAGATACCCTCCTCCGCCAGCCGTAGCGCGTCACGCTCGCGGTCGGTGAGCGGATCGGAGCCCGCCTCCCAGGCCGCTGCCGCGAGCGCGGCGGGCACGACCTGGCCGCCAGCCGCGACGGTGCGGATCACCGCGGCCAGTTCCTCCACCGGCGCGTCCTTGAGCAGATAGCCGCGCACGCCCGCCGCCCGCGCCCGGGCGAGATAGCCCGGCCGCGCAAAGGTCGTCACGATGATCACACGCGTCGCCAGCCCCTCTGACTGGATCGCCTGCGCGACGTCGATCCCGCTGCGGCCCGGCATCTCGATATCGGTGAGCAGGATGTCGGGCGCGAGTTCGCGCACGCGCTCGATCGCCTCGTCGCCATTGCCGGCGCGGCCGATCACATCGAGGTCGCCCTCGAGCGCGAGCAGGCCCGCGATCGCGCCCAGCACGAGCGCCTGATCCTCCGCGATCACCAACCGGATCATGCCGGTACGGTCGCGAACAGGCGGATGCCGGGCCGCCCGTCAGTAAGCTGGAGCGTGCCGCCCGCAGCGGACAGGCGCTGGCGCATGCCGGTCAGTCCCAGTCCTTCGCGGACATGGCCGCCACGCCCGTCGTCGGTCACGGTCAGGCTCGCGGCGCCATCCGATCGCGCCAGCTCGATCGAGCAGGATCGCGCGTCGGCGTGGCGGATCACGTTCGTCACCGCCTCGCGCAGCGTCATCGCGAGCACCGCGCCCGCATCAGCGGGGATGCTGGCCGGATCGCCCGCAAGCTCAGGCTCGATCCCGGCCGCGCGCAGCGCCGCGGCCGAAGCGGAGGCTTCGTGCGACAGGCTTCCACCCGCCTGCCCCGCCAGCGCGGCGCGCACCTCGCTCAGCCCGGCGCGGGCTGCTTCGGCGACCGCGCGCATCTCGGCTTCCGCTGCGCCCGGATCGCGCGAGACCAGACGCGCGGCAAGGTCCGCCTTGAGCGCGGTCAGCGTCAGCGTGCGGCCGACCACGTCATGCAGGTCGCGCGTGATTCGTTCGCGCTCGGCAGTGCCCGCGAGACGCCGGACCTCCTCCTGGCTTTCCAGCAGCGCCACCGTCTTGTCGTAAAAGGCCTCGCGCGACATCGTGCCGCCGCCCGTGAGCAGCACCAGCAGCAGGCCCGGCGCCCATAACAACCAAGGCTGGCCGAGCAGCAGGCCGGTCGCCCCGGTGAGCAAGGCGGTAACGCCGATCGCCGTCATCGCCCCGCGTGCCGGCCGCAGCTGGCCGAACATCGCCGACGCATAGACGGCGAAGATCGTCCAGACGCCATGCGTCCAGGCGAGCGCCAGACCGGTGGCCAACACCAAGGACGCCGCTCCCGCCAGCCGCGCCCCGCGCCAGCGCGAGCCGACCAGATAGGTCGGCAGGAAGACGCAGAGGCCGATCAGCGTGGCGACCACATCGGCGGTGGTCGGCTTCACGACCAGCCATGGTATGAAGAAGAACGGCATATAGGCCAGCCACGGCAGCGGCCCGCTCCACCAGCCTTTTTCGTTCTGCTTCATCGCGACAGAGTCAGGCGAAGAGGCGCCGCGCGTCAAGCCGCGCTTCTCCGCCAGCCGGCCCAGGCCCAGACCCCCGTTGCCAGCGTCATCCCCGCGACGATCGCGGCGTGCGACGGAGATGCGCCGCCTTTGGCCGGATCCACCACCGCCTGCGCGAGCTGGCCGAGATGATAGGATGGCACGAACTGGCCGAGCGTCCGCATCCAGCCCGGCAGCATCGCGGACGGAACCCACAGCCCCCCCAGGATCGCCGAGCCGAGATAGAGCGCATTGGCCGCCGCCACCGCGCCCTTGCCGCTCATCCGCATGCCGAGGCCGAAGCCGAGCAAGGCATAAGGCAAGGTAGACGCCAGGCTGATCGCGGTCAGTTCCGCCCAGCCCAGGATCGGCAGGCGCACGCCCGCGATCAAGGCGGTCGCGTCGATCAGGACCATCGCCAGCGCCGTCGCGAACAAGGCCGCCGCAAGCTTGGCCGCGACATAGGCGCCGGCCGGCAAGGGCGACACCCGCTTCAACTCGATCAGCCCCTGCTCGCGCTCCATCGCCACGCCCGCGCCAAAGCCGAACAAGGCGGGTCCGGTCGCGGCGAACACGCCATAGCCGGCCAGCATCACCGTCGCCGCCTCGGGCGAGGATTTGTTGAGCGCGAGCGCGAACAGCGCGAAGAAGGCGGCCGGGGTCAGCACGGTCGGCACGAGGAATTGGGGCAGCCGAAGGCTGCGCGTGATCTCAGCCTTGGCCTCGCGCCGCCAGACGCCCGCGGGAAGTGCGTAATTGCTCATGCCGCCATCCTCTCTTCATCGGAAACAAGCTGGGCGATCGCATCCTCCAGCGCCGCGTCGGACACGCGCAAGCCTTCCAGCCCATCGTCGAGCTGGAGCAGGATCCGCACCGTCTCGACCGCATCCGCGGTGACGATGCGCATGTCGGCGCCGTCCGCTTCGGCCGTGCGCACGCCCGGCAGCATCGTCAGGCGGGCAGCCGGCAGCGTCGTGCGACAGCGGATCACCGAACCGCTCACCCGCGCCCGGATCGCGGTCGGCGTATCGTCGGCGACGATCCGCCCGTGGTTCATCACCAGGATGCGGTCCGCCAGCGCGTCCGCCTCGGCCAAATCGTGACTGGTCAGCAATATGGCGGCGCCGTCGTCCGCCGCTTCGCGCACCGTCGCCCACAAAGCCCGTGTGCTGGCGCGGTCCATCGCCGCGGTCGGCTCGTCGAGCACGAGCAGGTCGGGCCGGCCGCATATCGCCAAGGCGTATTGGACGCGCCGCGCCTGGCCGCCCGAAAGCTTGCCGCAACGCGTGTCGGCCAGCGATGCGATCCCCGCCAGCTCGAGCGATTCTGCCACGGGGCGGGCGTCGCGATAATAACCGGACTGGAGCGTCACCATCTCGCGCACAGTCATCACGTCGGGCAGGCCCGCGGCCTGCAGCATCACGCCCATCCGCGCCCGCGCGGCGGGCCGGGTGGCATCCAGCCCGAACAGGCGCGCCTGTCCGCCGTCGGGCGACAGCCGCCCGGTGAGCAGACCGACGCTGGTCGTCTTGCCCGCGCCATTGGGGCCGAGCAACGCAGTGACCTCGCCCGCGCGGATGGCGAGGTCGAGTTTATCGAGCACAAGACGGCCGCCCAGCTTCTTCGAAGCGCCGACCAGTTCCGCAACGGCAGCAAGTTGGTGTTCCATGACCACTCCCTTTCGAGGATTGGCAGGATGCCGCGTAGGACCGTCTTGCATAATTGTGGGATGTCACCCGTCCGACATGACATTTGTCACCGGCCGCCGCGCCTGCCTATGAGTCGCGCATGACGCCCCGTATCCTGGTCGATGCCGACGCCTGTCCGGTGAAGGACGAAATCTACCGCGTCGCCTGGCGGACCGAGGTGCCGGTGACGATTGTCAGCAACGCCTATTTGCGCGTGCCCGACCATCCCCTGATAAGCCGCGTGGTGGTGAGCGACGGCTTCGACGCCGCCGACGACTGGATCGCCGAGCATGCGGCAAAGGATGCCCTGGTCGTCACCGCCGACATCCTGCTCGCGGATCGCTGCATCAAGGCGGGCGCGACCGTGCTCGCGCCCAATGGCAAGGCTTTCACCACCAGCTCGATCGGCGCGCAGATCGCAACCCGTGCGATCATGGCGGACCTGCGCGCAGGCGGCGACCAGCTCGGTGGCCCCGCCCCTTTCGCCAAGACCGACCGTTCGCGATTCCTGTCCGCGCTCGACGAGGCGATCCAGCGGATCAGGCGTACGGCTTAGCCTCGCTCCTTATGCATGCAGCGCTTGGGTTGAACGCGCCCGCGTGGTAGGCGCGCGGCCATGCTGAATCTCAACGGTGTGACCGTGCGCCTGGGCGGACGGACGATCCTCGACGCTGCCACGGCGGCTTTGCCCGGCAAGAGCCGTGTCGGCCTGATCGGCCGCAATGGTGCGGGCAAGTCGACCTTGATGAAGGCGATCATCGGCCAGATCGAGCTCGATAACGGCGCGATCGAGATGCCGCGCGCCGCGCGCATCGGCTATATCGCGCAGGAAGCACCGAGCGGCACCACCACCCCGATCGAGGCGGTGCTCGCCGCCGACACCGAGCGCGCGGCCTTGCTCCACGAGAGCGAGACCTGCCACGATCCCGACCGGCTGGGCGAGGTCCATGACCGCCTGATCGCGATCGACGCCTACGGCGCTCCTGCACGCGCGGCGCGCATCCTGGTCGGCCTCGGCTTCGACGAGGAGATGCAGCAGCGTCCGCTCGACAGTTATTCGGGCGGCTGGAAGATGCGTGTCGCGCTCGCCGCTTTGCTCTTCTCCGAGCCCGATCTGCTGCTGCTCGACGAGCCTTCGAACCACCTCGATCTCGAAGCGACGCTCTGGCTGGAGAATTTCCTCAAGGCCTATCCGGCGATGATGATCGTCATCAGCCATGAGCGCGACCTGCTCAACAAGGTGGTCGACAACATCCTCCACCTCGAAGGGGGCAAGGTCACGCTCTATGCGGGTGGCTATGACGCGTTCGAACGCCAGCGTGCCGAGCGCGCCGCGCAACTTGCCGCCGCGCGCGCCAATCAGGAAGCGCAGCGCGCCAAGCTGCAGGACTTCATCGCCCGCAACAGCGCGCGCGCCTCGACCGCCAAGCAAGCCCAGTCGCGCGTCAAGGCCTTGGCCAAGATGCAGCCGATCGCGGCGATGGCCGAGGATCCGTCACTCAGCTTCAACTTCCCCAATCCGGACGAACTGCGGCCGCCCTTGATCACGCTGGACATGGCGGCGGTCGGCTATTCGGAAACGCCGATCCTGCAGCGGCTCAACCTGCGGCTCGATCCCGACGACCGGATCGCATTGCTCGGCCGCAACGGCAACGGCAAGACCACGCTCGCGCGCCTGCTCGCGGCGCAGCTGAAGCCGATGGACGGCGCGATGAACGCCTCCGGCAAGATGCGTGTCGGCTATTTCACCCAATATCAGGTCGAGGAACTCGACCGCGACGACACGCCGCTCGAACATATGACGCGGTTGATGAAAGGCTCCACGCCCGCCGCGGTACGCGCGCAGCTGGGCCGCTTCGGCTTCTCCGGCGACAAGGCGACGACCAAGGTCGGCAAGCTGTCGGGCGGTGAGCGCGCCCGCCTCGCGCTGGCTTTGATCACGCGCGACGCGCCGCACATGCTGATCCTCGACGAGCCGACCAACCACCTCGACGTCGATGCGCGCGAGGCGTTGGTCCAGGCGCTCAACGATTATTCGGGCGCGGTGGTGATGGTGAGCCACGATCGCCACATGATCGAGCTGACCGCCGACCGGCTGGTGCTGGTCGACGGCGGCACCGCGCGCGAATTTTCCGGCAGCCTCGAGGATTATACCGACCTGATCCTCGGCAAGAACCAGCCCAAGAGCGAGAGCGCGCCCAAGGGCGCCAAGAAGGACCGCAAAGCCGCCGCGCAGGAGCGTGAGCAGGCGCAAGCGCTCCGCAAGCAGGTGCGCGAGCATGAAAGCGCGATGGAGAAACTGACCGCCGAGCGCAGCGCGATCGACCTCGCCATGTTCGACCCCAGCAAGGCGACGCCCGCGCTCGCCAAGCTGACCATGACCGATCTGATGAAGCGCCGCGCCGAAATCGAGGACAAGCTCGCCGACGCGGAAGCCCGCTGGATGGAAGCCAGCGAACAATTGGAACAGGCGGCAGCTTGATGAACCGTCATGCCGGACTTGTTCCGGCATCCACGCCGCAACAAGCGAATGCCAGGCGGGTCAGTGGACCCCGGAACAAGTCCGGGGTGACCAACAGCTAATGCAATTTCGCGATACTCAGCCCGTCGGCCTTGGCGCGGTCCTTGACCGATTCCTCGCTGCGGGTGAGCGCCTTGGCGATGGCCTTCAACGCCATGCCTTTCTTTGCCAGCGTGTGCAGCTTCTGCACCTCGTCCGGCCGCCAGGGCTGGCGGTGCCGTTCGAACTTCTCGCCCATGTTCGTCCTTTCGTGTTGCCCGACCCTAGACTCCAAGCCGCTTTAGGTGAAGCGCAGGCCTTACCCTCTGCCCAGAAACACCTGTTTCCAAGCAGCTTGCGGCTTCCCATCTAAAGCCGATGTCGCAACTCGAATCCCTGCTGGCGGAGGTGCGCGCCTGCACCGCTTGCGCGGACGCGCTGCCGCTGGGCCCGCGTCCGCTCGTCCAGGCATCCGCCACCGCACGCATCCTGATCGCCAGCCAGGCGCCCGGCACCAAAGCGCATGGATCGGGCATCCCGTTCGACGACGCCTCGGGCGAACGGCTGCGCGACTGGTTGGGCTTGACCAGCCAGGAATTCTACGATGCGCGCCATGTCGCGATCGTACCGATGGGGCTCTGCTATCCTGGCCGGCTGCGCGGCGGCGGGGATGCGCCGCCGCGTCCCGAATGCGCGCCATTATGGCGGCAGCGGCTGCTCGATCAGATGCCCGCGCTGCGCCTTACCTTGCTGATCGGCGGCCATGCGCAGCGCCATGTGCTGGGGCTCGGCAAGATGACCGATCAGGTCGCGGATTTCCGGCGCCACTTGCCGAGCCTCTTCCCATTACCCCACCCCTCGTGGCGAACCCGCCATTGGGCGACACGCAACCCCTGGTTCGAGGCCGAGTTGCTTCCCGCGCTAAAACAGGCGGTGCGCGATGCCTATCGATGATCCGAACCCGAAACCGATCTACACAATCGGCCATTCGACGCGGACCATCCCCGAATTCGTCGATCTGCTGCGCTTGGGTGAAATCGATATGGTGGTCGATATCCGCACCGTGCCGCGGTCCCGCACCAACCCGCAATACAATCTGGATGCCCTGCCGGACGCGCTCGTGGAATGGCAGATCGGGCATATCTATCTCGCCGAACTTGGCGGGCTGCGCGGAAAATCGAAGACTGTGGCGCCCCAAGTCAACGGTTTCTGGATCAACCAGAGCTTCCACAATTATGCCGACTATGCCCTGTCCGAAACCTTTCAGGGCGGTCTGGCAAAGCTGTTGGATTTGAACCGGGAGCGGCGCTGCGCGATCATGTGTTCCGAAGCCGTCTGGTGGCGCTGCCATCGCCGGATCGTCGCCGATTATCTCCTCAATGGTGGCACGCCGGTCTTTCACCTGATGGCACCCGCGCGGATCGAGCCGGCCAGGTTGACCGAAGCGGCAGTCCCGGAAGGCAACCGTCTCGTCTATCCCGCCGCCTGAGCGATCAGGCCGGATCGAATTTGAGCGAGCGGCCCTCCCGCGCGCTGCGGCGCGCGGCCTCGATGATCTTGAGCCCGGTGAGCGCATCCGCGGGATCGACCGGCGGCGGCGCGCCGTCGAGGATCGCATCGGCGACCTGGCTGTAGAAGGCCGGCCAGTCGCCGCGCTCGGATGTGACCGGCTGGCGACGGCCATCCGCAGCGGTGAACATGCCATGCGCAGCGGCGGCTTCGATCCCATAGCCCTTGTCGCCCGGCCGCTTGCCCGCGCGCATCCAATCCTCCTGCGGATCGATGCCATATTTGACGAAGCTGCCGTCATTGCCGTGCAGCGCGAAGCGCGGGCGCGCTTCGGGGATCAGGGTCGAGGCGGACAGGATCACGCGCCTCGACCCGTAATGGAGCGTGAGCTCGAAATAATCATCGACTAGGGCACCGACACGCTGCGACGCGATATCGCCTGCAACCAGATCGGGCATGCCGAACAGGATCAACGCCTGGTCGATCAGGTGCGGTCCCAGATCGGCGAGCAGGCCGGTCGCCTCGTCCGGCACCTCCTTCCAGCCTTCGCGGATACCCAGGCGGAAGCGGTCCCAGCGCAATTCGGCATGGTTGATCTGTCCGAACCGTTGCTCGCGCAACAGCTTTGCGACGGTAAGGAAATCCGCGTCCCAGCGGCGGTTGTGGAACACGGTCAGCATCCGGCCGCGCTCTCGCGCCAACGCGATCAGGTCTGCACCATCGCTGGATTCGGGCGCGAACGGCTTGTCGATCACGACATGCTTGCCCGCGAGCAAGGCGTCGCGCGCGAACGGCGCGTGCGTCTTGTTGGGGGTCGCGATCACCACCAGGTCGATATCGTCGCCGGAAAAGACCGAATCCGCGTCGGTCGAGACGATCGCCTGCGGGAATTCGCGCGCAACCTCCTGTCTACGCGAAGTGACCACCCGTGCGAGCCGGAAGCGCGGGTCATATGCGACTAAAGGCGCATGGAAATTGGCTCCCGCGAGGCCATAGCCGAGCAACGCGACGTTGACCGTCATCTTGTTCTCCTCACGCCCCGCCTCCGGTTGGGCGGTGGACATAGTTTGGTACCGCGATAAGGGCGGTTTCGTTCCAGCAGGAGTCACCCATGGCTTTCCCCATGCCTTATGTTCCGGAACCGTTACGATATGACGGCCGGATGAGCTACCGCCGTTGTGGACGGAGCGGGCTCGACCTTCCCGCAATCTCTTTGGGACTCTGGCAGAATTTCGGCGGCACCGACGTGTTCGAGGTCGGCCGCGCGATGCTGCGCCGCGCCTTCGATCGGGGCGTCACCCACTTCGATCTCGCCAATAATTATGGGCCGCCCTACGGATCGGCCGAGGAGAATTTCGGCCGCGTGCTGGCGAGCGATTTCGCCGCACACCGCGACGAACTGGTCATCTCGACCAAGGCGGGCTGGGACATGTGGCCCGGGCCCTATGGCGATGTAGGCAGCAGCAAGAAATATCTGGTCGCCAGCCTCGACCAGAGCCTGAAGCGGATGGGCGTCGATTATGTCGATATCTTCTATTCGCACCGCGTCGACCCCAAGACGCCGCTCGAGGAGACGATGGGTGCGCTCGCGCAGATCCATGCGCAGGGTAAGGCGCTCTATGTCGGGATTTCGAGCTACGAACCCGGCCTGACCCGCAAGGCGGCCGCGATCCTGGCGGAATATAAGGTGCCCCTGCTCATCCATCAGCCTAGCTATTCCATGCTAAACCGCTGGATCGAGAAGGAATTGCTTGGCACGCTCGAAGAATTGGGCACGGGCTGTATTGCTTTCTCGCCGATCGCGCAGGGCATGCTCAGCGACCGCTATCTGAACGGCATTCCTGCCGATGCGCGTGGCGCCAAGGGCGGATCGCTCAAGCAGGACCTGATCAAGCCGCAGACGATCGAACGGATCCGCGCACTCAACGAGATCGCGAAGCGGCGCGGGCAGAGCCTCGCCCAGATGGCGATCGCCTGGGTGTTGCGCGATCCCCGCATCACCTCCGCACTGATCGGCGCGCGCACGGTCGAGCAACTCGACAATTCGCTCGACGCGCTGAAGAACCTGTCCTTCTCGACTGAGGAACTGGCCGAGATCGATCGCCATGCCGAGGAATCGGGCATCAACATCTGGGGCGTCTCGTCCGAGATCAAGACGGTGCCCGAGGGCGCGAAGGGGTAGGCCTCGCTCCCTTTTTTAGCCCTCTCCCGCTTGCGGGAGAGGGTTGGGTGAGGGGTCTTCCTTTTCGTCTTGAGCTGCTGTTGAGGCAGCAGAAGACCCTCATCCAACCTTCTCCCGCAAGCGGGAGAAGGCTTAAGCCAACATAGCCTCGGGAACTTCAATCCCGATCGGTCGGCGCGCCCAGCGGGAACATGTGGCGATAGGGCCGCGCCTCATCGAGCGCGCGGGCATAGCTCGGGCGGGCCAGCAAGCGCGCGCGATAGGCGCGCAATGCTTCGAATTGCTCGGCTATCGGGTAGGTCCAGTCGGCATAGAGCAACGCCGGCGCGGCGGCGCAGTCGGCCAGGCTGAATTCGCCCGCGGCCCAGGTGCGATCCGCCATCCGCCGGTCGAGCAAAGCATAAGCGGTTTCGAGCATCGTCTTCCACCTTGCGCCACCATCCCCATCGTCGGGTTCACGCCCGATCGCCTGATAGATGATCCGCTGCTGCGGATAGCTCACATAATTGTCGAAGAAGCGGTCCCACATCCGCACTTCGACCGCAGCCATCCGGTCATCGGGCACCAGACGACGCGTGTCCGGAAAGCGCGCGTCGAGATATTCGATGATGCTGGTCGCCTCGAAGATCAAAGTCCCGTCATCGTCCAGCACCGGGAAACGGCCGATCGGCCAGAGCGCGGCAAATTCGCTCGCAACCGGATCGCTGCCGTCGAGCATCTTCGCCTCGAACGGAACTTCCTTCTCATAGAAGCCGGTCTTCGCCTTCTGCACGTAGGAGGAGAGCGGATGGAGATAGAGCGCGCGGGCCATCGGCGCCTCCTAGCGGCTGAGCACGATATGCGTGGCCAGGTCGGTCGCCGCGGTTTCGGTCACGCTGAAGCCGAGCGCGGGCAAATCGATGCCGGCGAACATCGCCTCGCCCCTACCCAGCATCACCGGCGAAAAGGCGAAATGCAGCTCGTCGATCAGTCCCGCCTGCAGATATTGCCGCACGGTCGAGACGCCGCCGCCGATCTTGACGTCGCGATCGCCCGCGGCCGCCCGGGCCTGCTCCAGCGCCGCCTCGATCCCGTCGGTCACGAAGTAAAAGGTGGTGCCGCCCTCCATCACGATCGGGTCGCGCGCATAGTGGGTCAGGATGAGGGTCGGCGCGTGGTAAGGCGGATTGTCGCCCCACCAGCCCTTCCAGCTTTCGTCGGGCCATTCGCCGCGCACGGGGCCGAACATGTTGCGGCCGAGAATGAAGGCGCCGAAACCGTCCATCGAACGGCGCGCATAATCGTCGTCGACGCCTTCCGATCCGCCTTCCTTGCCGAACATCGTCTGGAAGGTTCTGGTCGGGAAGGCCCAGCTATGCAGTTCCTTCCCGCGCTTGCCGAGCGGATCCTGGAGGCTTTGTTCGGGCCCCGCGCCAAATCCATCGAGCGAGACCGAAAAGCCCGCGACTCTCACTTTCGGCATGACCGCCTCCTAACTGTATGCATTTTGCAACTGGTTGTGGACTACCCAAACCGATTGTATATTGCAAGCGGTAATGACCGACATACGTTCAGGCTGCCCGATCAATCTTACGCTCGAAGTACTCGGCGATCGCTGGAGCCTGATCCTGATCCGCGACATCATGTTCGGCAATCGCCGCCATTTCCGCGAATTGCTGGCGCATTCGAAGGAAGGGATCGCCTCGAATATCCTTGCCGATCGGCTCAAGCGGCTGGTCGCGCATGGTATCCTCTCGAAAAGCGAAGACCCGACGCACAAGCAGAAGGCGGTCTACAGCCTGACCGAGAAGGGTATCGAGCTACTGCCGGTGCTGGTCCAGATGGGCGCCTGGGGCCGCCGCCATCTTCCGACCACACCCGAACTGTCGATCCGGCAGGAATTGATGGAGCAAGGCGGACCGGTCCTGCTCGACGATTTCACGGCCGAGCTGCGCCACCTCCATCTCGGCACGCCATTACCCGAAGGCCATCGCGGCGTGCGCGACCGTCTTCAGGCGGCGTTCGAACGGGTTGCTGCAGAGACGCGCACGAAAGAATAAAACGTCGCACCAGGCTTGTGCCGGGTGGCCTGACCGGATTCCGCTCGGCTCGTGGATGCCGGAAAAAGTCCGGCATGACGACTTAAGCCGGCTGGTGCGCCAGACGGCGATAACGCCAGTTCACGAGATGCGCGGCGGCGATGCAGAGACTGCCGAGCACCGTTACCGGCGTTTCGGCGGGTGTCGCCTCCCAATGCGTCGCACCAAGCGTGAGCAATATCAGCCCCGTCGTGCCCGCGATCAGCGGGCCGACGACACGATGGCGACGATAGCCCGCGAACAGCGCGCCGCCGGTCGCGGGAATGGCAAGGCCAAGCGCGATCACATGG
>Ga0157369_10005165_pt1 | contig 15277 bp, 16 predicted proteins | sample C25metaG_FD_113461 | JGI IMG/M metagenome (GOLD analysis project Ga0157369, IMG submission 113461) | Corn rhizosphere microbial communities from Kellogg Biological Station, Michigan, USA - C2-5 metaG | ecosystem: Host-associated > Plants > Roots > Rhizosphere > Soil | place: USA: Michigan... | reverse complement strand
CACCGCGGCGCCGAGGAAGCGCGCAGGATCGGTGTCTCCATAGTGTTCGCTGCACGAGCGCACCTCGGGCAGCATCGCGCGCGGCACGCCGAACAGGCGCAGCAGTTCGTCGTCCCAGTCGCGCCGATGGATGTCGTACAGCAGGGTGCGCGCGGCGTTGCTGGCGTCGGTGACGTGCAGGCGACCGCCGCTGAGGTTCCACACCAGCCAGCTCTCGATCGTGCCGAACAGCAGCTCGCCGCGCTCGGCGCGTGCCTGCGCGCCGTCGACGTGGTCGAGGATCCAGCGGATCTTGCTGGCGGAGAAATACGCGTCGATCAGCAGGCCGGTCTTCGCGCGCACGACCGGCTCGCCGCCGTCCGCCCGCAGGCGTTCGCAGATGGCCATGCTCTGCCGCGACTGCCACACGATCGCGTGGTGTACCGGTTGCCCGCTGCGGCGGTCCCACACCACGGTGGTCTCGCGCTGGTTGGTGATGCCGATGCCGGCCAGCTCGGCCGGCTCGACCTGGCTGCGCGTGAGCAGTTCGGTCACCGTCACCAGCACGCTGGCGAGGATCTCGCGCGGATCGTGCTCCACCCAGCCGGGCTGCGGATAGATCTGCGCGAATTCGCGCTGCGCCATGCCCGCCACGCGGCCAGTCGGGTCGACCAGCATCGCCCGCGTGCTGGTGGTGCCCTGGTCCAGCGCAAGGATGTATCGCTTCGCCACGGGACGCCTCGCCGTCGATGCCCGCACGAAGATTAGCAACGAAGCCGCGTGGTCGCTCGCGGCCACGCATGGCCGCGAGCTGGAAAAGCGCTTACCAGGTGCGCACGTCCACCACGCTGGCGGTGAAACTGCTCATGTCCGGCTGCATGCGGAACATGCGGCCCAGGTCGAAGTTCACCGTGTCGCCGGGCGCGATGTTCGAGGTGCCGGCCGGCCAGGCCTGCTTGCTCTGCACCACGTTGCCCGAGGCGTCCTTGATCTCGATGCGGATCTGCGCGGCCGACGCGGCGGTGCAGTGGTTGACCAGCTCGCCGCGCAGGCTGAGGCGGGCACCGGCCGCGGCGGGCTTGAAATCCTTGATCGCGAAATCGGCAGGCGCGCAGGTGGCGTGGGCGGCCAGCGGGGCGAGCAACAGAACGGCGGCGGCAACGAGGGCTTTCATGGGATCTCCGGAAGCGATGGGGAGGGAGCCGCCATGCGGATGCAGGCGGATGCCACCGGTATCGGCCGCATTGCCCGGGGCTTTATATCCGTCTGCTTTCAATCGGACGAAATTCTTCAGGCGGCCCCGTCGCGGGTTTTTGCTCGTCGTTCCCGCGAACGCGGGAGGCGCTTTTCGACAGCCGCAGGCTGGTCATCCATGGCCCCAGAAGTCACTGGATTCCCGCGTTCGCGGGAATGCCGGCATGGTGGTTCGCGGCCACTGATCGCAATTTCGTCAGAGATCGCCACCGTCGACTCAAGTTTTCCATCCTGCGGCCGATGCCCCGGACATGCGCGCAACCGCGCTCAACCGGGGGATTGAAGCTCATGAAGACGCTGCTGGTTTCCACCGCCCTGTTGCTGGCTCCGCTGGCCGCCCACGCTGCCTGCACCCCGCAGGACTTCGCGATCCAGGATTTCAAGCCGGCGCTCAACAATGCCGGCATGTCGACGCGGATCGCGTTGCGCGGCGAGCTGGCCAACCATTGCGCCAGCGCCGCCGCCGCACAGATCCGCGTCGAGATCAAGGACGCCTCGGGCAAGGTGCTGCAGAGCAAGCAGGCCTGGCCGGCCGGCACCTCGAACATCGCGCCCGGCGACAAGGTCGACTTCGACCTGGGCCGCATGTTCCGCTTCCAGCCCGGCATGGAATCCTTCACGGCCAGCGTGGTGGACGTGCGCACCTGGTAAGCGGCCACCTCGGCGCAAACGCGAAAGGCCCCTGCGGGGGCCTTTCGCGTTTGCGCACCCGACCCGCCGCCACGCGACGCTTTCCCCCGGTCGACCAGCCGCGGCCGGGCCGGCAACCGATCGTCAGTGCAGCACGAACAGCTTGTCGAAGCCGGCCACGCGCAGGGTGCTGCGCAGCTCGCCGGAGGCGTTGACGATGCGGATGTCGGCGCGGTCGGCGCCGGCGTGTTCGCGCAGCAGCAGCAGCATGCCGAGCGCCGAGCTGTCCATGCCGGCGACCTCGCCCAGGTCGATCACGTAGCTGCGCGCGGGCTTGCCGTCGCCGAGACAGGCGTCGTGGAAGTCGCGATGGATGCTGAAGTCGAAACGCTCGCCCAGCTGCAGGGTGAGGCAATCGAGTTCGGGGTCGTGGTGGACGATCATGGTGCCATCCTCAAAAGAGTTCGATTTCGCCGGCATCCATCGAGTTCTGCAGCGCCGGGCCGCGCGAGCGCAGGCGCGCCTTCTCGCGCTGGATCGCCAGGCGGCTGCGCACGCGCTGCGAGCGTTCGGCCAGCGCGTCGGCCTCCAGCGCGGTGCAGGCCAGCTCCTCGATGTCGCGGGTGCATTCGGTGGTGACGTCCTGCAGCTCGGTGAGCCGGGTGCGGGTCTGCGTGATCAGCTGGCGCAGGATGTCCTCGAACTGCAGCGAGCGCACGGTGGTGGAGACGTCGCTGCCGAGGCCGCGGCTGATCTCGACCACCTGGTCGGCCACCTTGCTGCTGCGTGCGTCGCTCTCGGTGACGTGCGCGGTCATCGCGTCGATGCCGCCCTTGGCCGACAGCGCCACGTTGAGGTCCTGCGAGGCCATCGCGCCGATCAGGCCGCGCAGCTGCTCCATCGCCGTGCGGGCGCGCTCGACGTGGCCGCCGATGCGCTCGTTGAGCTGGTTGGAATTGCTGGCAAGGTTGCGGATCTCGCCGGCCACCACCGCGAAGCCGCGGCCGGACTCGCCCGCGCGCGCCGCCTCGATCGCGGCGTTCAGCGCCAGCAGGTTGGTCTCCTCGGCGATGGTGTTGACGTTGCGCAGCAGGCCGAACACCGCGTCCATCTCCTTCGCCATGCCGTCGATGCGGTAGACGATGCGCAGGCTCTCGCGCGACATCTGCACGATCATGCCCACGAAATGCTCCAGCAGGTCGCCGGTGCGCGCGGCGAAGTCCTGCACCGACACGCCGCCGTCCTGCACGTCGATGATCTGCTTGAGCAGCGACTGCTGCAGCGCGGTCTTGTTCGACAGGCCGTCGAAACCGCCGCCCAGCTCGGACACCGCGTCGCGCAGCAGGTCCAGGCCCTGGTGCAGTTCGCGGGTGGCGTGGCCGAGCTCGTCGACCAGCGCACTGCGCACGTCCTCCAGCGCCGCGCGCACCGGCTCGCTGCTCGCGGGCGCGGCGACGACCGGAGCGGCCGGCGATTCGGCGCGCATCGCAAAAAACCACGCCGCGGTGACGGCGAGTACCAGCAGCGGCGCCAGCCAGGCCGGATGCCACAGCAGGCTCAGCAGCAGGGCGACGGCGCTGGCGGCCCAGCCGGGCAGCGGGCGTCGGAACAGGGAGGCGGGAATGAATGACATGATCCGTTATCCGAGAGCGGGCGCCGCCGGCGCCATGGAATGGGAGTGGCGGGCCAGCGCGAGCAGGCGCGCCGCGACGTGGTCGATCGGCAGCATCTCCGGCGCTGCGCCGAGCTTCCAGGCGGCGCCGGGCATGCCCCACACCACCGAGCTGGGCTCGTCCTGCACCAGGGTGGCGGCGCCGGCCTGGCGCAGTTCGAGCAGGCCGCGCGCGCCGTCGTCGCCCATGCCGGTGAGCAGGGCGGCGATGGTGGCGGCGCCGGCGCTGGCCGCCAGCGAGCGGAACAACACGTCCACGCTGGGGCGGTGCCGGTTCACCGGCGGGCCCTCGTGCAGGCGGCAGACGTACTTCGCGCCGTCCCACATGACCAGCAAGTGGTGGCTGCCGGGCGCGATGTAGGCGTGGCCCGGCTGGATCGGCTGGCCGTCGCGCGCCTCGCACACGCGCATCGCCGAGCAGCGGTCCATGCGCGCGGCGAACGGCCCGCTGAAGGCGGCGGGGATGTGCTGGGTCACCAGGATCGGCGGCGCGTCCGGCGGCATCGCCTCCAGCACCACGCGCACCGCCTCGGTGCCGCCGGTGGAGGCGCCGATCGCGATGATCGGGCTGCCGCCGCGGCTGCCGGCGGTCTGCGAACGCGGCAGCACCGCATCGGCGGAGAGCCGCGGCGCCACGTCCAGCTTGCGTACCGTGGTACGCGCGCGCGGCTTCGCCCGCGCCGCCAGCCTGACCTTGGCGCAGATCTCCAGCGCGCTGTCGCCGAAGCTGGACGCAAGGTCGCTGCTCGGCTTGGCGAGGAAATCCACTGCGCCCAGCTCCAGCGCGCGCAACGTCACGTCGGCCCCTTCCGTGGTCAGCGACGACACCATCACCACCGGCATCGGCCTGAGTCGCATCAGGTTCTCCAGGAAGGTGAGGCCGTCCATGCGCGGCATCTCGACGTCCAGCGTGAGCACGTCGGGATCGAGCTGCTTGATCTTCTCGCGGGCGATCAGCGGATCCGCCGCCGTGCCCACGACTTCGATGCCCGGGTCGCAGGCAAGCATGGTCGACATCAACTTGCGCACCAGGGCGGAATCGTCGACTACCAGTACGCGCACTCTTTCCATTGCTCACCTTGGCCATGCGGGCCCGTCGCCGAAGACGATGGCCCGGTCGATGCCGCGCCGGCGCCCGGCGTCAGAACAGCTCGACCTCACCCTTTATCGGATCGTTTGCCAAACGCTTGAGGTAGCCGCGCTCGGCGGCCACCAGCGCCACGTCGTCGCTGCGGCGCAGCTGGCGCACGCGCACCCGCCCGCTCAGCGGGAAGAACTGCACCTGGCGCGGATACACGTCGCCGAGATCCTCGGCCACCAGCAGCAGCCGTTCGGCGGCGAGATAGCGACGCACGAAGTCGATGTTGCGTTGGCCCACGTCGCTCATCTGCGCCAGCACGCGGCCGCCGCCGAACACCTTCACCCTGAGATCCGCGCGCTGCCCGCCGGCTTTCAGCACCGCGTTGATCAGCTGTTCCATCGCGTCGCTGCCGTAGCGCGCCGCGCGTCCCACGGTGGCCGACCAGCCGTCGCTGGCGCCGCGCGGCTCGGGCAGCATGAAGTGGTTCATGCCGCCGATGCCGCGGACGGAGTCGTGCACGCAGGCCGCCACGCAGGAACCGAGCACGGTGCTGACCAGTTCGTCCTGCGCGCCCACGTAGAACTCGCCCGGCAGCACCTTCACCACCATGCAGTTCTGGGTGGGGTCCCAGAACCGGCGCAGGTGCTCGAAGCCGGGCATGGCCTCGGGCAGCGTGGGCGTGGCCCGGCGTTCGGACGTGCGCGCCAGCATCAGGCGCGCTTCCGGTAGACGGTGCGGCCGATCAGTTCGAAGTCGTCGTTGATGCCGTGCAGCGACTCGGAGTGGCCCAGGAACAGGTGGCCGCCCGCCGGCAGCAGCGCGGCGTAGCGGCTGAACAGCCGCTGCTTGGTCGGCTGGTCGAAGTAGATCACCACGTTGCGGCAGAAGATCGCGTCGAACGGCCCGCGCATCGGCCAGTCGTGCAGCAGGTTCAGCGGCTGCACGGTCACCAGCTCGCGCAGGCGCGGGTGCACGCAGGCGTAGCCCGCGTACTCGCCGTCGCCGCGCAGCAGCCAGCGGCGCCGGCGCTCCTCGCTGATGCCGTCGAGCTTGTCCAGCGGATACACGCCGTTGCGCGCCGTTTCCAGCGCCTGCGGCGACAGGTCGGTGGCGAGGATCTTCGCGTCGACGCCTGTGGCGCCGTGCTTCTCCAGCGCCTCGGCCAGCACCATCGCCAGCGCGTACGGCTCCTCGCCGCTGGAGCAGCCGGCCGACCAGATCCGCAGGCGGTCGCCGTCGCGGCGCTTGTGCGCCAGCCACTGCGGCAGCAGCTCGCGCTCCAGCAATTCGTAGTGGTGCGGCTCGCGGAAGAACGCGGTGACGTTGGTGCTGATCGCGCTGGCGAGTTCGCCCAGCTCGGCGTCCGGATCGGCGCGCAGCAGAGCGCAGTAGGCGGCGTAGTCGGGCAGGTGCAGCGCGCGCAGGCGCCGTGCCAGCCGTCCCTGCACCAGCTGGCGCTTGTGCTCGCCCAGCGCGATGCCGCAGTGCTCGTAGACGAAGTCGCGCAGGAAGCGGAACTCCGCCTCACCGAGCAGGGCCGCGCCGTCGCCCGCCGGTGCCGCATCACGCCTGATTGCACGGGCGGCGACGGCCACGCTCAGAACTCCTTCCAGGCGCCGGCATCCGCCGCTTCGGCGGCGACCGTGCGCGGCGGCGCCTTGCGCACGGCGGCGAACACCGCCTCGGTGGCCTTGGCCACTTCCTTCGCGCGTGCCGGCGGCACGTCCGCCGCCGCGGCATCGCCGGCGAGACGGAAGAAGCCCACCTGGCCGGACAGCTCGCCAGCCTGCTCCTGCATCGCGCGGGCGGCGGCCGAGGCTTCCTCGACCAGCGCGGCGTTCTGCTGGGTCATCTCGTCCATCTGCATCACGGCGTTGTTGACCTGGTCGATGCCGGCCGACTGCTCCTGGCTGGCCGCGGCGATCTCGGCCACGATGTCGGTGACCTTCTTCACGCTCTCGACGATGTCGGCCAGCGCCTTGCCGGACTGGTTGACCAGCTCCGAGCCGCTGCGCACCTTCTCCTCGCTCTCGGCGATCAGGCCCTTGATCTCCTTCGCCGCGCCGGCGCTGCGCTGCGCCAGGTTGCGCACCTCGGCGGCCACCACGGCGAAGCCGCGGCCCTGCTCGCCCGCGCGCGCCGCTTCCACCGCGGCATTCAATGCCAGCAGGTTGGTCTGGAACGCGATCTCCTGGATCAGGCCCACGATGTCGCCGATCTTGCGGCTGGAGGCGTCGATCTCGGCCATCGCGGCGATCGCCTTGCCGGCCACCTCGCCGCCGTGCTCGGCCTGCTCGCGGGCACCGCGCGCCAGCTGGTTGGCGTGGCTGGCGTTCTCCGCGTTCTGCTTCACGGTGGAGGTCATCTCCTCCATCGACGAGGCGGTTTCCTCCAGGCTGGAGGCCTGCTCCTGCGTGCGCTGGCTGAGGTCGTCGTTGCCGCGCGCGATCTGCTGCGCCGCGCTCGACACCGCATCGGAACCCTGGCGCACCTCGCCCACGATCGCGCCGAGACGCTCGTCCATCACGCGGAAGGCATCGAGCAGCCGGCCCAGCTCGTCGTGGCGCTTGACCTTGATGTCGTGGCCAAGCCGGCCTTCGGCGATCGCGTGCGCCACCGTCGCCAGACGCGCCAGCGTGACGCTGATCGAGCGCACCAGCACGGTCGCCACCAGCAGCGCGAAGATCAGTCCGCCGGACAAGGTGACCAGCACCAGCGCCCGCACCACGCCGTAACGGCTGAGCTGGGCCTGGTAGGTCTGCTTCATCTCGTCGCCCTGCGCCCGGATCAGCTTGTCGAGCGTGTCCAGACGCATCATCAGCGACGGGCGCACCTCCATCTCCAGCAGATCGCGGGTGCCGTCGTCGTTCTGGCCCAGCGCGTCGTAGACGTCCTTCAGGCTGCTCGCGTAATCCGCGTCGGTGGCGCGAAAAGCCTTGTACTTCGCCACGATGTCCGCGCTCATCGGCAGCGCCGACAACTGCTTGTTGACCTCGGCGATCTCCTTCTCCAGCTTCCGGGATTCGGCGACCTTCTGCTTCACCTGGTCGGCCTTGCCGATCACGTTGGCCGCCTCGCCCAGCACGACGAAGTTCATCAGCGACCTGGAGCGCAGATCGCCCATCAGCTGCGCCGGCACCATGGCCTCCTCGTAGCTGTGGCGCATGCCCTCGTTCTGCCAGGACATCACGCCCAGGCCCACGCCGGCGCCCGCCACCAGCATGATCGCGAGCAGGGCGAAGGTGCCGATCAGGCGGGCCTTGACGGACAGGGTGGAAAACTTGGCGAAACGCGCGGTGAATTTCTTGATGTTCATCGTGATTCCCGAATCAGGCGGCAACTTCGACTTCGCGGACGGCCGGCAGCGCGGCGTCCAGCGTTTCCACGTCTTCCGGACGCATCAGCTTCTCCACGTCCAGCAGCATCACCATGCGCTCGGCATGGGTGGTCAGACCTTTGAGGTAGCGGGTGTCGACGATCGCGCCCATGTCCGGCACCGGCTTGACCGTTGCCGGGTCGATGTCGACCACGTCGGACACCGCGTCCACCACGATGCCGAACAGACGCTCGGCCACGGCCACCACGATCATCACCGTGTTGTCGCCGTAGCTCTCGCGTTCGAGCCCGAAGCGCAGGCGCAGGTCCAGCACCGGCACGATCGCGCCGCGCAGGTTCAGCACGCCGAGCATGTACGCGGAGGCCTGCGGGATGCGGGTCACCCGCGACCAGCCGCGGATCTCGCGCACCGCCAGGATGTCGACGCCGTACTCCTCGCCGGCCAGGCTGAAGGTGAGCTGCTGCACGGTGGGCGCCGTGCCTGCGTGGTGTTCGTGCATGGATCGTCTACCTCGTGATGGGCGCCTGCGGGGCGCCCGGCCTCGGTCTTTTATCGGCCTGGCCCCGGCGGACTTGAGCGGGTTTCCATGCGCGGACCGGGAGCCAGCGGCCACGAAAACGCCCGGCGGGCGCGGTTGCGCGGCGCACGAGCGCACCGCCTGCGGGCAATACGCGAAACGCGGCCCAGCGGCCGGCTGCCTGCGCAGGTCGGGATTCCCGGCCCTTCAGCCGGGGGTGCGTTGTCGGGATGAATCCCGACCTGCGGAAGGCTGCATCGAGGTTCGCTGGCGCAACGGAATCCGGGCAAGGGAACGGTCAGGCAGCCTTGCTGCGCCGTCCCAGCCGCACCACGCCACCCACGTCGACGATCAGCGCCACCGAACCGTCGCTGACGATGGTGGCTCCCGACACGCCCTGTACCTGCCGGTAATGTTTCTCCAGCGACTTGATCACCGCCTGCTGCTGGCCCACCAGTTCGTCGACCAGCAGGCCCACGCGCTGGCCCCCGTCCTCGACCACCACCACGATGCCGCGCTCGATCGCGGTGACCGCGTCGGCGCAGCCGAAGGCGTGGTGCAGGCGGATCACCGGCAGGTATTCGTCGCGGAAGCGGAACACCTCGCCGCCGCCGGCAGTGCGGCGCACGGCGTCGGCCGGCAGGCGCAGCGATTCGACGATCGAGATCAGCGGCACGATGTAGCGCTCGGCGCCCACCGTGGTGACCAGACCGTCGATGATCGCCAGCGTCAGCGGCAGCGCGATGGTGAACACGCTGCCCTGGCCGGCCACGCTCTTCACGCCCACGCTGCCGCCGAGGTCACGCACGTTGCGGCGCACGACGTCCATGCCCACGCCGCGGCCGGAGAGATCGGTGGCCTGGGCCGCGGTGGAGAAGCCGGGCTGGAAGATCAGCTCGGCCACTTCTTCGTCGGACAGCTCCTGGCCGGGAGCAACCAGGCCGCGTTCGATCGCCTTGCCGAGGATCGCCGCGCGGTTGAGCCCCGCACCGTCGTCGCTGATCCGCACGATGATGTTGCCGCCCTCGTGGTGGGCATCCAGGCTGAGCGTGCCGGCGTCGGACTTGCCCTCCGCGCGGCGCCTCTCCGGCGTCTCCAGGCCGTGGTCGATCGCGTTGCGCACCAGGTGCACCATCGGATCGCCGATCTTCTCCAGCACGGTCTTGTCCAGCTCGGTGTGCTCGCCGTGCAGCTCCAGCTTCACCTGCTTGCCGAGCTTGCGCTCCAGGTCGCGCACCAGGCGCGGGAAGCGGTTGAACACGCTGCCGATCGGCAGCATGCGGATGCGCATCACGCTGTCCTGCAGCTCGCGCGTGTTGCGCTCCAGCTGGGCCAGTCCCTCGCGCAGCCGCTCCAGCTGCGACATGGTGAAGTTGGCGCCGATGTCGCTGAGCATGGACTGGGTGATCACCAGCTCGCCCATCATGTCGATCAGCGCATCGACCTTGTCGATGCCCACGCGGATCGAGCCGCCGTCGGCATGGCCGGAGGCCGATGCTTCGCGCGCGACGGCCGGTGCCGCGACGGGAACGGCCGCCGGCGCGGGCGGCGCAGGCACGGGCATCGGCACGGCCGCTGCGGTCGCGTCCGCAGCCAGCGGCGCGATGGCGAGTTCGCAATCGCCGTCCAGCCAATCGAACACGGCGTCGAGATCCGCCCGCGCCACCGCGCCGTGCAGGCGCAGCTCCCAGCCGAGATGGCACTGGCCGGGATCGAGCGCGGCGAAGTCCGCGGGCGCGGACTCGGCCACGAAGGCACGCAGCACTTCCAGCCGGCCCAGCGCCTGCAGTTCGTTGAACACGCGCAGGGGGTCGTTGCCGGTCTGCAGCAGGTGCGGCAGCGCGACGAAGCGGATCGCCCAGCCGGTGGCCGGCGCGGCCGACGCCTGCACCGCGACGGGCGCCGCCGCGCCCGCGACCAGTTGCGCCAGCTCGGCGCGCAAGGCCTCGCTGCCGGCGTCGGCCGCGGGCTGGCCGCGGCTGGTGCGGTCCAGCATGCCGCGCAGGCAGTCGAGCGAGCGCAGCAGCAGATCGATCAGCCCGGCATCCACCGCGCGGCGTTCGCTGCGCACTTCCTCCAGCAGCGATTCGGCCACGTGGGTGAACGCGGCCATGTCGGCGAAACCGAACGTCGCCGCACCGCCCTTGATCGAGTGCGCCGCGCGGAAGATGGTGTGCACCAGCTCGTGGTCGGTCGAGCCCGAGTCCAGCGCCAGCAGCGCCGCCTCCATCGCGTCGAGGCCCTCGCGGCTTTCCTCGAAGAAGGTCTGGTGGAACTGGGTCAGATCGACTGCGCTCATGGGCTTAGAGCCTGTTCGTGGTCTCCAAGCACCCCGCGCCGGGAGCTGTTTGCGCGCAGGCCAAGGAAGAACGAAGGAGTGGACGTCGGTCCACGACCGAGTGGTGACGCAGGCGTGCGCACAAACAGACCCGGCCCTTCGGGTTGCCATCGGGTGGGCGCCATGCGGCAGCGCGCGGCTTGACCCCTGCCTTCGCAGGGGCAGGACTCTGCCAGCCAGGCAGGCGCTGCGCCACGCACTGCCGCATGGCGCCCGCTCGACGGCAACGCGGGGTGCTTGGAGACCATGAGCAGGCTCTCCTCCTCAGCCCAGCACGCGCTTGACGGTGGCCAGCAGCTGCTCGGGATCGAACGGCTTGACCAGCCAGCCCGTGGCGCCGGCGGCCTTGCCTTCCATCTTCTTCTCGGTGTGCGACTCGGTGGTGAGCATCAGGATGGGCACGCCCTTGTACTCGGGCTTCGCGCGCAGCGCGCGCACCATCGAGATGCCGTCCATCACCGGCATGTTGACGTCGGCCAGCACCAGGTCGAACGCGCTGCCGCCGGCCGCGTCCAGCGCCAGCTGGCCGTTCTCGGCCTCGGTCACCTCGTGGCCCGCGCCGCGCAGGGTGAACGCCACCATGCCGCGCATCGAGGCCGAATCGTCTACCGCAAGAATCTTTGCCATGCTGCCACCTCGTTCAGGCCGGCCGGGCGGCCGGCAGTTCCAGAATCTTCGCCAGGCCCAGCAGGCCGGCCGCGTCGTCCAGGGCCGCACTGCTGCCGCGCCAGGCCAGCGTGCCGCCGCGGCCGTCCAGCTCGCGGCGCAGCAGCACCAGCAGCTGCAGCGCGGCGGTGTCCACGCGCTCCACCTGGCTGCCGTCGAGCTCGATGGCGCCGTCCGGCAACGCCGCCGCCAGTTCGGTGTGCAGCGCCGCCAGGGCGGCCATGCGGCAGTCCGACGGCAGCACCACCGCCGCGCCCGCCGTCTGTTCGCCGTCCTGTTTCGCCGCCCGCTTGCCGGCCATGCCCATCGCTCCGTTCGCGCCCGTTGGCGCCGACTGCTGGGCTTATCGGCCGTCCCGGGGCACGCTTTAGCCCGGTCGCGCGCCGGGCAACGCCGCCTCAAGTTTCTGCGGGGATCGCCGATGACCTTCGCGACGAACCCGCCCACGACCGCCATCCACGCGCAGGAATCCGCTTGATCATCCAGCCGACCAGCCTTGCCGCCCTGACCTGGGCCGGCGCCGCCTCCGGCAGCGCCGCGCCGAGCTGGCGCATTGGCAGCGTGCTGCTGGCGCGACCGCTGGGCGTGAATGCGCAGGGCCTGCAGGTCCTGCAGATCGGCACGCTGACGGTGGAGGCCGACGTGGCGGGCGGACAGCTGCCCGCGCAGTTCCAGGTGCGCGTGCTGAGCCTGGGCGCCCAGCCGCAACTGGAGATGCTCGCGCAGCCGACCGACCCCGTGCTGCAGCGCGCCCTGCGCGAGCGCCTGCCGCAACAGAACGGCTACGCGCCGCTGCTGGCCACGCTGGACGCGCTGGCCCAGCGGCCGGTGCTGCGCCAGCTGCCGCCGGAGCTGCGCAACGCGCTCGCCCTGCTCGAACAGGCGATGCCCAGCCCGGCCGAGGTCACCCGCGGCGAAGGCCTGCGCGTGGCGATCGAACACAGCGGGCTGTTCCTCGAGGCCCTGCTTGCGCGTCCGCCGGGCCAACCGATGCCATCGCTGCAGGACGACTGGAAGGGCGCGCTGCTGCGCCTGGTCGCCCTGCTCGATCGCCGTGCGCCGGCGCCGGCTACGCGGACCACCGGCGACACCGCGCCGCCCATGCTGCAGCGCGGCCTGCAGGCGCAGCCGCGCGCGGCCTTGCCGCCGTCGCTGCTGGCGGGCGACGAGGCGGAACCGCTGCTGGATCGCCTGCAAGGCGACGTGAAGGCCGCACTGGCGCGGGTCGAGGTGGCCCAGCTGGAGTCCGCCAGCGGCCCGCTGCCGGCGTGGATGATCGAGATCCCGCTGCACGGCGTGGACGGCCACGACGTGCTGCAACTGCAGCTGGAATACGTCATCGACACCGGCGCCGGCAGTCGCGGCTGGAACCTGGGTTTCGCGCTCGACCTGCCCGCGCTGGGCGCGGTGCAGGGCGAACTGCAGTTGCGCGAGCCGCGCCTGTCGGTACGCCTGTGGGCCGCGCAGGCCGATACCGTGCAGCTGCTGGAACGCCAGTTCGGCGCGCTGCGCCAGCGACTGGCCGCCTGCGGGCTGCTGCTCGACCAGCTGAGTTGCCAGCTCGGCCTGCCCGAGCCGCCGAACCGCTACAGCGCCGTGCTGCTGCAGGCCACCGCATGAACTCATCGACATGAACCCGCCGACTCCTCCTCCCGCGCGCCGGGTCAGCCTGCGCCTGTCCGCCCCCGGCAGCGGCGAGACCCGCGCGCTGCCGCCCGAGTCGCTGGAAAGCCTGCGCGCCCGCGCGCAGGCGCTGGGCCTGCCGCTGCACCCCGATCCGCAGATCGCCGCCCTGCTGGCCGGCCTGCGCCTGCGCGACGACGTGCCGGTGCTGCTGTACGCCGCGGCGGCGTCGGTGCTGGCCGCGGTCTATGACGCGGCGGAAGAACAGGGCTGAGCGCCGATCGGGCGTCTTTGTATCTGAGTGAGCGCCGAACCTCAGCTGTCCCCGTTCGCCATGGGCGCGGGGGAGTTTTCATGTTTGAAGCAATTCTTGTTGCGCTCCAGGTATTGCGAGTCGCCTTCTCTGGATGTATGACCGGTTGCCACTCGGCTGGCTCAACGATGTTCGTGCAGTCCTGCGCAGCCCTCTGGCGCAGCTCTCTAATGTGGCTTCACTGAAGCAAGCTGCGAAAAATTCATTACAGGAGCGGCCATGATGCGCATCTGCTTGCTCGCACTGCTGTTGTTCGCTGCCCCCTCATGGCGCGAGAACCGGGAAAACTCCCCGCAGGCGCTGCCATCGACGGGCACGTCGAAGGACTCATGGAGCACACGGGAGCCAAGGGCCTGGCCGTCGCCGTCATCGACCGTGGCAAGGTGACTTACGTCAAGGCCTATGGCGACCGGAACGCCAAGGGCGACCCGTTGCGCGCCGACACGATCATGTACGGCGCCTCGCTTACCAAGACGGTGTTTGCCTATACGGTGATGCGACTGGTCGACCAGCACCGCATTGACCTGGACACGCCGATTGCGGCGTACTTGGACAAGCCGCTCCCGGCCTACGACACCGAGGCGATCTATCCGCACAAGTACGGTCCATACAAGGATCTGGCCGGCGACGAGCGCTGGAAGAAAATTACCCCGCGCATGGTGCTGACCCATTCGACGGGCTTCCTGAATTTCTACTGGCTTGAGCCCCACCAGAAACTGCGCATCCATTTCGAACCGGGCTCGCGCTTCAGCTATTCGGGCGAGGGGATGATCCTGCTGCAGTTCGCGATCGAGAACGGCCGCAAGTCGCAGCGCCTGGGCGTGGACGTCGGCGACCTCGTGCGGACGAACGTGTTCGAACCGTTGGGCATGAAGCGCAGCTCGTTGATGTGGCGTGCCGACTTCGCCGGCAATCTCGCTGATGGCTGGAACGACAAGGGTGAGCCGCAGCCGCACGACGAACGCTCGAAGGTCCGTGCCGCCGGCTCCATGGACACCACCATCGACGACCTCTCGAAGTTCGCCGCAGCCCTAGTGAGCGGCAAGGGCCTGTCGCGCGCCTCACGCATGGAGATGATCAAGCCGCAGCTGCACATCGGAACGCGGACAGAGTTCCCGCCGGTCCAGAAGGATCTGCCTGCCGACCAGCAGCGCAAAGACCTGTATGCCGGACTCGGCGTGGTCGTGTTCGATGGCCCGCAGGGACGCGGATTCTTCAAGGGCGGTCATGACGAGCAGACCGGCAACACACTTGTCTGTATCGAGGCGCACGAGCGCTGCGTGCTGATCCTCGCCAACGACGTGCGTGCCGAAGCCGGCTTCGCCGATCTTGTCCGCTTCATCCTCGGCGATACCGGTGTGCCCTACGAATGGGAATATGGCGATCAGGCTGGGAAGTCGAATTGAAAGCAAGCCGGCAAGTGACAGTTCCCACGGTTTAGTGGACCCCTGCTAACGCTTCAGGAGTGCCCCGTGCATGAACCAGACCCAAGAACGGCCACTCATCTCGGTTTACGACGCGACGGAGGAACAGGGCTGACGCCTGTTCAAGCCACGCAATGCCGCCATTCTGTTGTTGCCTTTGCTCTTGCTTCTGCGCGCAGGAGCGCGCTGCCCGTCGGGGCCCCTATGTGGCGGTGAGGCGTGGACGATCAGGCCGCGCAGCGGGCGTTGCCATGGAGGGCAACGCCTTTTCGCGCGGACAGGAGTCCGCTCGAAAAGCCCGGCCACGACTCACGGACTCGCAGGGCAGGATGCCCGGAGAGCGCCGCATCGGGGTGCTCTTTCTCTTTGGCTACTTTCTCTTTGAGCACGCAAAGAGAAAGTAGCTCGGGCGCCGGCAGGCGGCCGAAATCGCTTTGAAACTT
>Ga0157369_10005164_pt1 | contig 15277 bp, 13 predicted proteins | sample C25metaG_FD_113461 | JGI IMG/M metagenome (GOLD analysis project Ga0157369, IMG submission 113461) | Corn rhizosphere microbial communities from Kellogg Biological Station, Michigan, USA - C2-5 metaG | ecosystem: Host-associated > Plants > Roots > Rhizosphere > Soil | place: USA: Michigan... | reverse complement strand
GGAAGAAGGTGGTGGCGACCGGCGGCGGTTTGACTGGCGGATCGCCTTCGGGCGCACGTGTCGGATCGTTCGGCGGCACATCGTCGGGCGGCGGCGACGGGTCGGGATCGCTGGTGGGGAGCGGGACATCGGGATCCACCGCGGGTGGCGTCGGCGTATGCAGATGCAAGGTCGGTCTGCGTCGTGTGCTGAACAGAATCATTGTTATCTCCATGATGGTGCGCCTGATTTTCGCAAACCGCCGTTTGCAATCCGCATGCCACTCGCCCTGGTTCCCGAAATTTACGGCGCTGATCGTGTGGAACGGCTATTGCTCGGTCAAGGCATGCGCGCGGTGCTCAGCGGCGACTCGCGCCGACATATCACAGCGAACACGACGCACTGAAGTGCAGGGATAAGGGAAAGACAAATGGCGCGACATAAGGCCGACGTGGCTGACGACGACTTCGAGATTTACGCCAGCTATCACGGAACAGGCGATGGCCGTTACGTAGGTGGACTGAAGGTCGTCAGAAAGGCGGACAGAAAAATCCTGTTTCCATTCGACGGCGCGCCGGAGATCGGGCCATACGCGACCGCCGACGAGGCGCGGCGCGCAGCGATCGACTATGGCCGGGAGATTGTCGCCGCGGATCGCGCGGCTCCTGAAAAGTGACGGGGGCGGCGTGAGCGCGCCGTCTGCAGGCCGCAACGGCTCAGGGCATGCCGCCGAGTGACGGAGAAATCGTGCTGCCCCGACCGGAGTCGTCGGGAGGTTCGTCGGGCACCGTCGGTCGGGCGGATAACGGCGGATGGGTGCGATAGCAACTATCGATCGAAGTATCGGCGAGGCAGCGCTGGAATGCGTCCGCGTCATTCTTTTGGCCGAATGTGTAAAGGGTTCGCTCGACTTGCACTTCCGTTTCGGACAGGCGAATGGTCGTCATCGTCATGAGGATCTCCTTTTTACAAATGGTGGTCCGGACCTCCACTTGAAACGCCGCAACCGGCGTGCCCACCGTGGTTCGAGTGCGCTTTCCGCTCACTCGGCCAAGAGGGACCGGATGTTGCTGCAATGAGGACATACCCGACATTAACAGGAGGGCGTCATGCAGGACAGCAAACCCCAGGAGAGCTCCGCCGAACACAGCGCCGAGGCGGTGAAACAGCGTAACAAGCCGAGCGGCACGCACTATGTCGAGCCCAGCCCGCTGGGCATCGAGCCCGTCGAGCAGACCGGCGTGGACAAGCAGACCAATCCACCGCGCTCCAGCGAGAGCCCCGCGCAAACCGCCGAGGTGCCCTTGGGCACAGGCTCCCATGCCGAGCCGCCGGGAGGGGGCGGACGCGAGTCGCAGCGCAAGAACTGACGCGCCACCTGCTGCTTCGGCACGCGGTGGTGTCGTACATGCAAATCCCACCACGGGAGGATTCACTTCATATGTTTGAAAAATTCGTTCACCGACACGGGCACGCGCGTAAAGCGGCTCAAAGAATCGCGCGCGCGCAGGCGGGCGCGCTTTATGCGGCGCTGAAAAGATCGCCGGGGCCACCGCGCGCGCCCGACTCCGGGCAACACAGTGAGCATCCGGACGCAGAGGAGCATGCCATGCACAACGATTCGCTGCATGGATTCGATGCGGCTCAAACGGAGTACGAAGCCTTCATGCTGAAGCCGCATGATTGGGTGCCGAATAACCGCAAGCTGCCGGTCGTGATCTACCGGCGTGCGCTCATGCCGGACAGCGGCGACCTCGGTGCCGCATTCGAAATCCTGTTCGAACGCAACGCATGGCCGACGCAATGGCGCGATGGCATCTTCGACTACCATCATTTCCACGCTACCGCGCACGAAATTCTGGGCGTGACGGACGGGTCCGCGCAAGTGATCGTAGGCGGACCGGGCGGCACGGTGGTGACGCTATGCGCCGGCGACGCGATCCTGCTGCCGGCCGGCACCGGCCATTGCCTGCAATCGTTCGCGCGGCACTTCCGGGTGGTGGCCGGTTATCCCGAGGGGCAGCAATGGGATATCCGCCGCGAGGCGCTCACGCCGGACGAACTGGCCGCCATGGAGGCGTTGCCTTTTCCGTCGCTGGATCCGATTGACGGCAAACACGGTCCGCTGGTGGAGCATTGGCTGCATGCAGCCTGAGGCGGTCGCTTCTTTTTTGACTTGTAGCCGCGACGATCCGAACGATTCTGTAGCGCAAGCCCTCTGAAAGATAATCCGCTGCTTCCTTCCAACAGCAACCCAGTACATGCGGCACGTCACGCTCCGTGCAGGTTTGCGCGCATTGGCGCATCATCGTCGAGTCTCGCAGCGGTTCCTCATGCGTTCTGCCACATCAACACGGTTCGCCGGGTTCGCCGACGCAGGCAGTGCGTCCCGGTCGTCTCTTTCACGCCGAACAAGGAGTGTCCCATGCAAAACGATCCCGCCCTCGATCAGCTGTGTATCAACACGATTCGCACGCTGTCGATGGACGCTGTGCAAAAGGCCAATTCCGGTCACCCCGGCACGCCGATGGCATTGGCACCCGTTGCCTATCACCTGTGGCAAAACCATCTGCGTTACGACCCGGACGAGCCGCTGTGGCCGAATCGCGATCGCTTCGTGCTCTCGGTCGGGCATGCATCGATGCTGCTGTATTCGCTGTTGCACCTCGCGAACGTCAAGGCCGTGGATGACGACGGCAAGCCTGCTAACGGACCCGCTGTGTCGCTCGACGATATCGAGCATTTCCGTCAATTGGGCAGCAAGACGCCGGGCCACCCGGAATACCGGATGACGACCGGCGTCGAGACCACCACCGGCCCGCTCGGGCAAGGACTCGGCAACAGTGTCGGCATGGCGATGGCGGCACGCTGGTACGAGAGCCACTTCAACCAACCGGATGCGCCGCTGTTCGACTATCGGGTCTACGCCCTGTGTGGCGACGGCGACATGATGGAAGGCATCTCGCACGAGGCGGCTTCGCTCGCGGGACATCTCAAGCTATCCAATCTGATCTGGATCTATGACAGCAACCGCGTCACGATCGAAGGCCATACGGACCTCGCCTATAGCGACGACGTGGAGAGCCGCTTTCGCGGCTACAACTGGCACACGCTGCATGTGAACGACGCGAACGACGCCGCCGCGCTCGAGGCAGCGTTCGTCGAAGCGAAAAGCATCACCGACAGGCCGACCCTGATCGTGGTGCACAGCATGATCGGCTGGGGCGCGCCGCATAAGCAGGACACTTCGGCGGCGCACGGCGAACCGCTCGGCGTCGAGGAAGTGGCGCTCGCCAAAAAGGCGTACGGCTGGCCCGAGGATAAATTTTTCTACGTGCCGGACGGTGTGCACGAACGCTTCGCTGCGGGCTTCGGCGCGCGTGGCAAGGCGGCGCGCGAGGACTGGCAGGCGAAGTACGACGCTTACAACAAGAAGCACCCGGCACTGGCGCGCGAATTCGCGCAGATCGAAGCGCACGAATTGCCGGCAGGTTGGGACAGCGACATTCCCACCTTCGACGCGGACCCGAAGGGTATCGCTTCACGCGATTCGTCGGGCAAGGTGCTCAACGCGATTGCCGCGCGCGTTCCATGGATGATCGGCGGCGCGGCCGACCTCGCGCCTTCCACCAAAACCAATCTGAAGTTCGAGGGCGCGGGCAGCTTCGAACACGACAATTACGGCGGCTGCAACCTGCAGTTCGGCATTCGCGAACACGCGATGGGCGCGGCGGTGAACGGCCTCGCGCTGTCGAATCTGCGGCCGTTCGGCTCGACCTTCCTGATTTTCAGCGACTATATGAAGCCGCCAATCCGCCTCTCGGCGATCATGGAAGTGCCGGCCATCTACGTGTTCACGCACGATTCGATCGGCGTGGGCGAAGATGGTCCGACGCATCAGCCGATCGAGCAGCTAGCGTCGCTGCGCGGCGTGCCGGGGCTGACCGTGCTGCGTCCGGGCGACGCCAACGAAGTGGCCGAGGCGTGGCGTGCAGCACTTGCGGATCCGCGGCGGCCTTCGTGCATCGTCGTGTCGCGTCAGCCGCTGCCCACGCTGGACCGCAGCCGCTATGCGGCTGCGAACGGGACGCAGAGGGGCGCCTACGTGCTGGCCGATGCCGCCGACGGACAGAAGCCGCAAGTGATCCTGATGGCGACCGGCAGCGAACTCTCGGTTTGCGTCGACGTGTACGAGAAACTCAAGAGCGAGGGCATCGCGGCGCGTGTCGTGTCGATGCCGTCGTGGGATATCTTTGAGCGTCAGGACGAGGCGTATCAGGATTCGGTGTTGCCACCGGACGTAAACGCGCGCGTGGCGGTCGAACAGGCGGCCTCGCTGGGCTGGGATCGCTATGTGGGGCGTCTCGGCGCGCAGGTGGTGATGCATACGTTCGGCGCTTCCGCGCCGCTTGCCGAACTGAAGAAGAAGTTCGGCTTCACTCCGGAGCATGTGTACGAAGCGGCGAAGCAGCAGATCGAGCGGGTGAAGTCCAAGCGCAGCCAGGAGTAGCGCGCGTGCGGCGTGCGAGATAGACACCGGCGGAGTGAGCCAGCTCACACCCGCCGGTTTTTCATTTGCAATTCGGCTTCGCGCGCTGCCCTCGCCGCGAGATCAATTGCAACATCAACGCGGAATCAATTCGCCGGAATCGTCACCACCGGCGCTTTGCTGCTCGTGTCGGCTTCCGCCAGCGCCATCAGATTTTGCACCACCGTGAAGGCGTATTTCGAATCGAAGTCGTTGCGATCGACCCAATACGTGGACGGGCCATACGCGATCATCACATACGCGTTGTCAGGCGGCGTCTTACCCGAATGCACGATGATGGTCGGCCGCGTCTCGCCGCCGATCAGCCCCACGGTCGGTTTGGTCGAGCCGTCGCTGATGCGTTCGACGGGCACCTGCACCTGGGCGCCGAGATCGGTCAGGATGCCGAGCACGGAGCGCGTCACCATCGGAATCTTGTCGCCCTTCTGCGAGGCCGACGAGGGGCCGTAGACGATTTCATACGTGCGTGTATTCGACGACAGATGCAGCAGCTTGCGCACGCGCGCCAGATCGGCCGCCGTGGCCGGCGACTCGCCGCTGGTGGTCGCGCCCATGACCAGATATACGCCCATCGCGCCGTTCTTGCCGTCCGCCTGGCGTGACTCGACGTTCAACTCGCCCGCCAGTTGCAGGCGCCGCAGCGCTTGCAGCAATTCGAAGAACCCCGGCGCGCCCGCGCTGTTCTCGCCGCCGAGCGCATTGCCGTTCTGCAAGCCGCCCACCGACTGCGCGGTGATGCGCAACAGCAGATCGATCGGAATGCCGCCTTCGGCGAGCGGCAATACCAGCGACGGCGCGAGCGGCCGGATATACGCGGAGGCAAATGCTTCGCCGGTGGTCGGCGTGAAGGTGAAGGTCGGATGATTCGAGTAGGACACGCTGCCCGTAGCAAGCGCGTAGTTCGGCTGGCTGCCCGAGCCGACGTTGGCGGTGGCGCCGCCCGTCGCGTCGAACGTATAGGCCGCGATGATGCTGCTGACAGTTAGGAACGCGGGTGCGTCGCCGTAGCGGAGACCGACCACGGCGGCGAGAATCTCGCGTTTCTTTGCGTCGCCGAGGGCGCGCGCATAGTCGACCTGGTCGGCTTTCAGGCGGGACGGTCCGATGTGTACGCAGGCTGAAGTGAGGCAGGCCGCGCACAATGCCGCGGCGACAGAAGCGGTTCTGATCATAACGGCGAGGAGGGCGGAACACTATCCGCTGAAGAATGGGCCCGCAACGGCGGTAGCAGGACCTATTCCCGTATGGCGGCGGAAGGCCGCCGATCGCCATTTCGTCTTATGAATCAGCGGTGTATTCGCCCGGATAGAGCGAAAGCGGCGGTGCGCAGGAATTGCTATTGCGTTGCAATATTTGCAGAAGCCCGTGCCTGATTACGCACGGTTCAAACCACCTGACGGGCGCATTACACGGAATCGTCTACTGTGTTCTCGGGCAGGTCCGCCGACCTTTCGCCGGCAATGTCCAGCGTGCTGCGATAAGCGCGCGATTGCATTTCGGCAAGACGGCTCAACGTGCGTGACAGATCATGTGCCCCTTCCAGGCCGTTGAGCGCCGCCACGATCGGCTCATCGGATGCGATGAACAGGGCGCGCTTGCGGTCGTAGAAGATATCGACCAGCCAGACCAGCCGTTGCAGCGTGTGGGGGTGAGTCAGCGATTCGGTGCGCAGATTGTCGAGAATCAGACCGTGCCATTGCTCGGCAAGCTCCAGGTAGTCGAGATGCGAACGGTTCGCCACGCACAGATTCTCGAAGTCTGCCCATAGCAAAGCCGCGCCCGCTGCGCGCGCGGCGAGCGGCCTGCCGGCCGCGCTCAACGTGACCGGACTCGACGCCGCGCTGCCTTCGTAGTGCACGAAAATGCGGCGCAGCGCTTCGTGGGTGGCGGGATCGAGCGGTGCAAAGAAACGCGGAACGTCCGCTTCTTCTCCACCGAAACGATAGTCGCGCGCGCCGTCGAAATGAATCACGGTGAAGCAGCGTTTGATCTGCTCGATGGTCGGCAGAAAACGCTCGTGAAACTCCGGGTCGGCGAGCAGGGCGTCCGGCGCGTAGTTCGAGGTGAGTACGATGCGGGTGCCGAGGCCGATTGCGGTATCGAGAAAGCGGCCCATCAGAAACGCGTCGGCGATATCGTGCACGTGGAATTCGTCGAAACACAGCAGCTCGCTACCATCGAGCCATTGTCGCGAGACCGAGCCGAGCCGGTCGTCGCCGCGTGGCTCGTTCACGAGCCGCCGGTTCATCTCACGCAGAAATTCGTGGAAATGCAGACGCCGCTTTCGGCCGTTCGCCAGTTCAAACACGGTATCGACCACCAGACTCTTGCCGCGCCCCGGCAATCCGTAGCAGTACACGCCTTGATGGTTCGGTGCGGCGCCAGATGATCTCGCGGCCCGGCCGTTAGCGCCGAGCAGGGAGGCGAGCGCTGCGATCGCTTGACGCTGGCTCGTATCGGGCACGATGCCGTGCGCGGCCAGCGTGCGCGTGACCTGAGCTTCGTCAAACATGGGCAAGCGTGCCGGTGTGCAGCGAGTGGCTGCAAAAGCGTACAGCGGCGAATGGCGGAGCGAGGTGCGCGAGCATAAAGGGGCGGGTGGCGGAAATCGCGTCAGTTTAACAAGCCGCGCGTACCGCTCATACCCGCTGCCGGCTCAGTACCCGTTGCAATTCCCGTGGATCGACCGGTTTGGTGAAGTGATGGTCGAAGCCCGCCTCCACGGCGGTTTGCTTGTCTTGCTGCTGCCCCCAACCCGTGACGGCGATCAGCAGAATGCCGGCGTCCTCATGATCGCGGCGAATCCGCCGCGCCACTTCATAGCCGTTCAGTCGCGGCAAGCCGATATCCAGAATCACCGCCTGCGGGTCAAAGGCGTCGATCAGTTCGAGACCGGCAATGCCGTCGCCGGCGGTGCGCACTTCGTGACCTTCAAGTTGGAGCACCATTGCGAGGCTCTCGGCGGCGTCCGCGTTGTCGTCGACGACCAGCACGCGCAGGCCGGCCGTATGCGGCGCCTCGGGCGGCGCGCTGTCGGCGGGCAGCGCGGCGGCTTTCGTCAGCGGCAGCCGGATCACGAACTCGCTGCCGGTGCCGGGGCCGTCGCTGAAGGCCGCGACCGTGCCGCCATGCAGTTCCGCGAGGCCGCGCACCAGCGCGAGTCCAATGCCGAGCCCGCCTTGCGAGCGGTCCAAAGCCGGCGCGAGTTGCGAGAACATTTCGAACACGCTGTCCAGATGCTCGCGTGGAATGCCGATACCGGAATCGCGCACGACGATCACCGCTTCGTCGCCTTCACGCTCCGCCGCGAGCGAGATGCTGCCGCCAGGCGGCGTGTACTTGGCCGCGTTGTTCAGCAGATTCAGGATCATCTGCGAGAGGCGGGTGGGATCGGCGATCAGATAAAGCGGCTCGCGGGGCAGCGTCACGCTCAAATGATGGGATGAGGCCTGCACGGTCGGCCGCGCCGCTTCCATGGCCGATTGCATCGCGCGCGCCAGTTCGAGCCGTTGCTTGCGCAACTCGAGCTTGCCTTGGGTGATGCGCGAGACTTCCAGCAGGTCGTCGACCAGATGCGTCATGTGTTGCAGTTGCCGGTCGAAAACGTCGCGCGACCAGTTCAATTGCGGATCGGCGAACTCCTTCAAACGCAAAATCTCAAGCACGTTGCGCATGGGCGCAAGCGGATTGCGCAGTTCATGCGCGAGCGTGGCGAGGAATTCATCCTTGCGGCGATCGGCTTTGGAGAGTTCGAGATTCAGCCGCGTGAGCTGATGTTCCGCGCGCCGGCGCTCGGTAATGTCGCGATTGATGCTGACCGCGCCGTAGATGTCGCCACGCGCGTTCGCGAGCGGCTTGACCACGGTTTCGCAGACGCCGCGCGAACCGTCGCGCCGCACGAAGGGCAACTCGCCGCGCCACGTGCCTTCGGCGGCCAGCGCCGCTAGCGTTTCCCGGCGAATGTTCAAGGCATCTTCCGGCGGCAGAAAGAGCGCGACCGGCTTGCCGAGAATCTCGCGCATGCGATAACCGAGCATGCGCTCGCCGCCCACGTTAAAGTCGGTGATATTGCCGCGCAGATCGGTGATCACGATCGCGTCGCTCAGGTGCTCGAAGATCGCGGCCTGGCGCAGCAACACGGTCTGCGCTTCCTTGCGTTCGGTAATGTCGATGCCGAGGCCGTAGATCATCAGCGGCTCGCCGTGCCGGTCGTAGGCGGCGCGCCCGCGCCCTTCCATCCAGCACCAGTCGCCGCTCGCATGCAGGAAGCGGAATTCGGCGACGTAATCGTCGCCGGCTTCCACCGCATGGTCCACCGCCTCGTTCAGCGCGAGCAGATCGCCTGGATGAATCAGTTCGAAAAAGCCGCCGGGCGTGTTGGCAAAACGTCCTTCGGCGTAGCCCGCTAGCGCTTCCAGTTCGCGGCTCCACCAGAACTTGCCGGACTTCGGCTCGTGCGACCACGCGCCCATGCGCGCGCCGCGCATGGCGAGACTCAGCACGTCGCGGCTTTCCTGCAACTCTTTTTGCGCGAGCTGATGCGCGGCCACGGAGGCCTCGGCATTGCGCCGTGCGAGCAGCAACTCCTGCTCGTACTTATGGCGATCGGCGACGATCAGCACGGCCACTTCGAGGTAAGTCAGCTCGCCATGACGGCGGCGCACCGCGTTGAGCAGCATCGGCAGCATGTGGCCGTCGCGATGCATCATGTTCAGCTTGACCTCGGCCACCGAACCCTGCATTTGCAGGAGCGGCGCCCAATGCGTCTGATAGAACACCTTGCCGCCCGTGCTCAACAGATCCTGGATCTGTCGCGCGCCGGCAAGCTCGTGGGCCTCGTAGCCGAGCCAGCCGCAGAAGGTCGCGTTGACGCGCAGGATGCGGCCATTGTGGTCGGTGACGAGCAGGCCGCAGGCGGCGTGCTCGAACAACGCATCGCCGGAGGGCAGCGGGTAGTCCGTGCTTTGCATCGCGTTACAGGCTCATCGGCCCGAGAAAGGCGCGCATGGCAGCCGCGCTCGCCTGAGGCGAACTCAGGTGCGGACAATGGCCGATGTTTTCGATCAGCTGCAGCGAACTGCCGGGCAGCATGCGGTGCATGTACTCGCCGACCTCGCGCGGCGCGATGATGTCGTCGCTACATTGCAGAATCAGCGTGGGCGTGACGGCGCGCGGCAGGATGTCGCGATGGTCGGAGAGAAAGGTCACGCGCGCGAATTGCCGCGCGATCTCGGGATCCGCGCGGCAGAAACTGTTGGTCAGTTCGACGCCGAGTTCCGGCTGCTCCGGCGCGCCCATGATGGCCGGCGCCACGGTACTCGACCAGCCGAGGTAGTTGCTCTCCAGCGTGCGCAGCAGGTCCTCGATATCTTCGCGAGAGAAGCCGCCCACGTAGTCGCCGTCGTTCACATAGCAGGGCGACGGGCTGACCATGATATGCGCGCGGAAGAGTTGCGGCGCCTGCAGGCTCGCGATGAGGCCGATCATTGCGCTCACGGAGTGGCCGACGAACACCACCGGAGCCTCGGCGACTTCGCGGATGATCTCGATCAGGTCGCTCGCGTATCCGTGCAGTGAGTCGTATTTGTCGATGTCGTACGCGGCGAGGTCGGACGAGCCACTGCCGACGTGGTCGAACAGCACGATCCGGTACTCGTCATGAAACGACGGCGCGAGATAGCGCCACATGCTCTGATCGCACCCGAAGCCGTGCGCCATCACCATGGTTCGTGTGCCGCGGCCGGAAATCTGTATATTGTTGCGCTGGGTGATGCTCATGGTCTGTTCCCGAAGCCTGCCGGATGAAAGCGGCGATCACGCCAGGCGCGCCTCAGCCGGTATTCAGCAGAATGTTACCCGAGTGTTGCCCGAGTGTTGCCCGAGTGTTGCCCGTGCGTTGCCCGTGCGTTGCCGCGAAGCCGTGTATCGGTGTTGTCAGGCGTGGGCGGCATGTGGGACTCGGAGCGAGAGGTCTTGCGTCTGACGCTGCGACCATCGTTTGGTTCCGGCGCGCATGTGATCCGCGAGCGGTCAATCCCGTATGATGCAATTGGCATCGGCATCGGCATCGGCATCGGCATCGGCATCGGCATCGGCATCGGCACGACAAAAAGTGGCGGGCAGACGCACGCCGCAGGCTTTCCATTCGCGTGTCCGTCAACCGGTCTCGATCTTCGGTTGCGGCGCCTCAGGTGACTCGGTTCCGAATCGTTCGTATTGCGAAATCACCTGTGCGCCGAATAGCAGTAGTGTTGCGAGCCACTCCAGGCTGAACAGGATCACGATCGCCATGGTCAGCGATCCATATACCACGCTGACTTGCGAGAGCGTGGCGAAATACCAGACCAGCACATGCCGGGTGATCTCCCACAGCGCGGCGGCCACTATGCCGCCGAACAGCGCGTGTTTGAGCGAAGGGCGTCCGACCGGCATCACCATATAGATCGAAGTCAGCACGAAAATCTCGCCCGCGAGGCCGAGCAGATACAGCACGACGCGAGAGAGTCCTTGCAATGAAACGTGCAGCCCGAACAAATCGATGCCTTCGGCGCCGATCGCCTCGAGACCGCTCGACACGAAGGTGACGATCAGCAAGCCCACGCCGAGAAACAGGATGTAGCAATACGGCAGCATGGCCGAGAGCAGGAAGTGCCGTCGCCGCACCACCACGCGGTGAACGAAAATCAGCGACATGGCGTTCTCCAGAACGGTGAAGGCGAGCGAGCTGAAGAAGATCATGGTGAGCAGCAGCACCCAGCCGATCACCGCGCGATGCGCGAGAAAATTGGCCAGTTCGCGCACCAGCGCATTCGACTGGCCCGGCACCAGCCATTGCAACAGATGCGCGAGCGCCGCCAGCAAAACATGTTGCGGCACGACGCGCGACAGGGCGATCACGATCAGGATCATCAGTGGCACGATCGACAGCAACGCGTAATACGCGACTGCGCCGGCGAGCAGCAAGCCCTGGTTTGCACGAAACGCCTTCAAGGTTTGCAGCAGGAAAGTACCAGGATGTTTTGCCACATACAACGCGTGATCGTCGATGATGGTTTGCATGGGACCTCTCAGCGCGCGTTGCGAACTCTGCGGGCATGCAGACTTTGTCGACGCGCTTGCCTTGTCACTTAAGCAAGTATGCGGCCATACTGGATAACGCTGTCGTTCGGATGCGCCGGCCCGGCAAAGTGCGCCGGGAATGCAGTTTGCTTGGCGGCTGTGGCGACGTTGCATTAACCTGCTTCAGGATCCCACTTGAACCTAGCCTCTGACCACGCGGACAGCGCCGACCTGGTGGTTGCACGGCCCGAGGGACTGTACTGTCCACCCGGCGATTTTTATATCGACCCGTGGCGCCCTGTCGAACGCGCCGTGATCACGCATGCGCATTCCGATCACGCGCGCTTCGGGCATCGCCACTATCTTGCGTCGCGAGCCGGGGCGAACGTGCTGATGTCGCGTTTGCCCGGCATTTCGCTGCAAACCCTGGCTTATGGCGAGCGTCTCGATCTCAACGGCACAACCGTCTCGCTGCATCCCGCCGGGCACGTGCTGGGCTCGGCGCAAGTGCGGATCGAACACCGAGGGCGCGTTTGGGTCGCATCGGGCGACTACAAGCTCGACCCCGACCCGACCTGCGACGCTTTTGAACCGGTACGGTGCGACACCTTCATTACCGAGTCGACCTTCGGCCTGCCGATCTATCGATGGGACACGCCGCAAACCGTATTCGATGGCATCGATTCGTGGTGGCGTCACAACGCTGCGGAAGGACGCGCGTCGGTCCTGTTCTGCTATTCGTTCGGCAAGGCGCAGCGCCTGCTGGCGAGCGTCGACGCGGGCATTGGTCCGATCTTCTGTCACGGCGCGGTCGAGCCGCTCAATCGCGCGTATCGGCAAGCCGGGGTCAGCTTGCCGCCGGTGCGTCTAGTCAGTGAGATACCGGTCAAGGACAAGGCCGTGTTCCGGCAAGCGTTGATCGTTGCGCCGCCGTCCGCGCAGGGCAGCGCGTGGCTCAAGCGCTTCGGCGACTACAGCGACGCGTTCGCTTCGGGATGGATGCGGTTGCGAGGCGCGCGCCGCAGGCGTGGTGTCGACCGCGGTTTCGTACTGTCGGACCACGCGGATTGGCCCAGCCTGCAAACGGCTATTCAGGCGACTGGCGCCGCACGCGTAATCGTGACCCACGGGTCCGTCGAGCCGATGGTGCGCTGGTTGCGCGAACAGGGCCTCGAAGCGGGCGCGTTTGAAACGCAATACGGCGACGACACGGTCGAAGCTGACGCCGCGGGTGCGGATGAAACAGCCGCTACGGGCAACATAAAACTTCCACTCGATCAGTCGGGCGAGCAGGACGAATCCGCCGATAACGCCGCCACGCTGGCTGATCCCGTCAATCCGGCGAGTAGCGCATGAAACGCTTCGCGGCCCTCTTTACCGCGCTCGACGCGACCACCTCGACGCACGACAAACTCGAGGCGCTTACCAGTTACTTTGCCGTGGCCGAGCCGGAAGATGCGGCGTGGGCATCGTATTTCCTCGCTGGCGGTAAGCCGCGCCAATCGGTGCCCACGCGTCTTCTGAGCGAGATCGCCCGCGAGCGCGCCGGTCTGCCGGCATGGTTATTCGAGGAGTCGTATCACGCCGTAGGCGATCTGGCGGAGACCATCGCGCATATTCTGCCGCCCGCGCAGCGCACCTCCGAACTGGGTCTCACGCAATGGATCGAGCAGCGCATTCTGACGTTGCGTGGGGCGGCGCCGGAAGAGTTGCGCACGCGTTTGCTCAGCTATTGGGACGAACTCGATTGGGGTGGCCGTTTTCTGCTGACGAAACTGATTGGCGGCGGGTTTCGCGTCGGCGTGGCGCGGCAACTGGTGGTGAGGGCGCTCGCGGAAGTGGCGGGCGTCGATCATAAGCGGATTGCGCAACGTATGGTCGGTTGGACCGACTCGCAACAGAAGCCCGACGCCGCGCGCTATCTGCGTTTGATCGCACCCGAAGCGACGGGTGACGATGCACAAGCCAGCGAGCCCCAGCATGACAGCGATCTCGGGCTGCCGTATCCGTTCTTCCTGGCCCACCCGTTGCAGGCTGAGCCGGCCACGCTTGGCGATCCCTCGCAATGGCAGATCGAATGGAAATGGGACGGGATTCGCGCGCAGCTCGTCAAACGCGGCGGACGCGTCTGGCTGTGGTCACGCGGCGAAGATCTGATCACGGACCGGTTCCCCGAAGTCGCGGCGCTAGGTGAGGCCTTGCCAGACGGCTTCGTGATCGACGGGGAGATCCTCGCGTGGGAACCGGGCGCAAGCGCGCCATTGCCATTCGCGCGCTTGCAACCCCGTATTGCCCGCAAAACGCTGACGAAAAAAATCCTCGCCGATTCGCCCGCCACGCTTCTTGCTTACGATCTGCTCGAAGCGCACGGCAGGGATTTGCGCATGACGCCGCTTGCCGCGCGGCGAGTCCAACTGGATGCGCTCTCAACCGCCGTGGAAGGGACGCTCGCGCGCGATCTGCTGCGCGTGTCGCCACTCGTACGCGCGCCTGATTGGCATGAACTCGCGGCGTTGCGTGATGAGAGCCGTGCGCGTGGCGTGGAAGGTCTGATGGTCAAGGAGCGCGAGTCGATGTACGGAGTGGGCCGGACCAAGGCGTCCGGCACATGGTGGAAATGGAAAATCGATCCTTATGCAGTAGATGCCGTGCTGGTTTACGCACAGCGCGGACATGGCCGCCGGGCCAGTCTCTACACCGATTTCACATTCGCGATATGGGACGAAGCGGACGGTGTACGCACGCTCGTACCGTTCGCCAAGGCGTATTCCGGACTGACTGACGAAGAAATGCGCCAGGTGGATGCGATTGTGCGCAAGACCACGATCGAGAAATTCGGTCCTGTGCGCAGCGTGACGCCCACGCTTGTATTCGAAATCGGCTTCGAGGGCATTCAGGCGAGCCCGCGTCATAAATCCGGTGTGGCAGTGCGGTTTCCGCGCATGCTGCGCTGGCGCACCGACAAACATATCGACGACGCCGATACGCTCGCCATGCTTAAAGGCTTCATCGACGATCCCTCGGGATAAACCCGCTGAGTAGAAATCCCTAAAGCGTGCAAGTAGCCGCCGCCTCGTGCACGCGGCATGCGCGGCCCGCACAGCCGTCGTGCGTCTGATCGACGCACAGGCGTCATCTACCGTGAAATTCGCGCTGTCTCCTGGTATTAAATCCATGAGCGGTGATTTATGGCGTGAGCTATGGTGGTGAAGTAAAGCGTATGCGGCGGCCGCCTGAGCGCCTCGCTACGCACACCGAAGCCTTCGTCGGGCGCACGATGGATTTTGTCCGTGCGTCGGGAGCGAATCTTGCGCGCGTGTTCCGAAGTGCCTGCGAGTAGCGCATGGAAGAATGCCAGGGAGAAGAGGGTGACGTTCGACGACCAGATGGATGAAAACGACGACGTGGTCGTGTGGACGCCGATCCAGTACGCGATGGCTTCGCACCGGCGTGTGCTCGTGGTGGACGATTACCGTGAAGCGGCAGAGGCATTGCAGATGTTGCTCACCGCCGACGGCTTCGAGTGCCGCGCGCTCGAAGACCCGCTTGCGGTCTGCGAGATGGCGCGCGAATGGCAGCCATTCGCGGTGGTGCTCGACATCAAGATGCCGGGGCTCGACGGACTTGAGCTGGCTCGCCGCCTGCGCGCCCATGCTTCGACTTCCCATATGCTGCTGGTGGCATGTACCG
>Ga0157369_10005163_pt1 | contig 15280 bp, 9 predicted proteins | sample C25metaG_FD_113461 | JGI IMG/M metagenome (GOLD analysis project Ga0157369, IMG submission 113461) | Corn rhizosphere microbial communities from Kellogg Biological Station, Michigan, USA - C2-5 metaG | ecosystem: Host-associated > Plants > Roots > Rhizosphere > Soil | place: USA: Michigan... | reverse complement strand
CTCAGCTACACCAGCTTCGACATTTCCGCGCCGCGCGTGCTGACGCCGGCGATTGCCGCGAACCAGCCGGCGCGGATCGCGGTGGATGTCGCGAACACCGGCGGCCGCGCCGGAGACGAGGTTGTGCAGCTGTACATCCACGACGACGAAGCTTCGGTGACCCGCCCAGTGATCGAGCTCAAGCGCTTTCAGCGGGTGACCCTGCAGCCCGGTGAGCGGCGAACGATCACGTTCGAGCTAACGCCGGACGATCTCGCGCTGTGGAACGCGGACATGAAGAAAGTCGTCGAGCCCGGGACTTTCACGATTTATGCCGGGCCGAACTCAGTCGAGCTCAAGAGCGCGAAGCTGACGGTGACCGGCTAAATCCGGACCAGCCAGCGCTTGCGCCACAGATAGAACATACAGACCCAGATAAAGGCGAGGAACAGCAACACCGGCACGAAGGCGGCAATTTGCGGCGCGATCACGATCCGCAGCTGCCGATAGGGCGCCTGGAGGAGATCCCAGCCGAGGAGCGCGTAGGCAACCTCGTGGAGGGTGTAGGCGGCGATCGCGTTGATCCCGAACGGCAGGACGGTCACCTCGGCGATACGCCGCGCCCCGGTCATCGGCTTGCCGTCGAACAGCTCGTGCAGAACGCACAGGGTCACGAGCGCGATGCCCGACGTCACCAGCACGAACGTGCTCGACCAGATGTCCTTTACGACCGGGAACACGAAACCCCAGGCGATGCCCGCCACAAGCATGGCCGCGCCGGCGATCCACAACGGCTTCCACTCGCGCGCGCGGAGCACATATTCGCCGACCGCGACGCCGATGAGCCCCTGCGCGATCGCGGGGAATGTGCCGAGAATTCCCTCGGGATCGTAACCGTCGTTGCCGGGGACATAGACGTGCGGCCCGAGGAGCACGCGGTCGAGCGAGCCGACAAAATTATGACCGCGCATCCAGATGTCGTTGGGAAGGCCGTCGAGCGCCGGGATCAGCGTGATGGGCCAGTAGAGCAGAAGGATCGCCGCGGCTACGATGAGCCGCGTTCGTCCGGACAGGTTCAGGAACATCAACGCGCATGCGCAATAGACGATGCCAATCCGCTGGAGGACTCCGAACAGGCGCCAGCTGCCCGAGCTGAACTGCGAAAACCAGAAGACGTTGGACAGGATGAAGCCGAGCAGGATTAGCCGGAACGTCCGCCACAGGATCGCCGAATAATCGGCCTCGTCCCTGCGCTTGAACGCGAGCGGGATCGACACGCCGACCATGAACAGAAAACCAGGGAAGACCACGTCGGCGATCGTCAGGCCGTTCCAGCGCGAGTGGAGCAGGAGCGGATAGACCGGCTTGTCCATTCCCGCCATTTCGTTGACGATGATCATGCCGATCACCGCGAGCCCGCGCAGCAGGTCGAGCGAGACCAGTCGCTGGGGCGCTGGTGCAGCGCCTTTAGCGGCGGGCATCGGAGCGGCCTTTGCGATAACCACGGACCACGCTGCTGATGGCGCGGCCATCCTCGACATCCTGCCCGACTTCCCAGATCATCACGCCCGCCCCCCATGCTCCGGCCAGCTCCGCCTTTCGCGTGAGCGTCGGCAACCCATTGTACGTGATATAACTGCAACCGCCACAGCGTTGTCCAACGACGTCGCTATTGAGTTGCGCGTCACCGAATTGCGACGCGATGTCCTGAAGGCTCCAGCCCTCGCGAAAACTTCCGAACCCACGGCCATAAAAGGGCATGCCGAGCGCAAGCTTGCTCGGCGGCACGCCCTTGCGGATCCACAGCGTTACGTCGGCAAGCGCCTGAGCATAAGCCGAATGCTCTGCGCCCGGAGCGCCCCAGGTGGGTCCGACCTGGTCGTAGGACATGATGCCGATGAGGTCGAAATAGGGCAGCGATGAATCCGGGACCATGCCGCCGGGGTAAGAGCCGGTCGCGGCGGTGAGAATCTTCGAGCGCGCATGGAGGCCGCTTGCAAGATCGCGCACGAATGGCGTGTAATTGCCGGCCGTGTCGATGCGCATCATCAGCTCGCCCTCAAGGTCGATATCGAATCCGTCGAGGTCGTATCGGTCAGCGACAGCGAGCAGGTTCGCGACCAGAGTTGCCCGGGTTTGCGGCTGCAACAGCACGGCCCAGTCGCCGCCGCACGACGGGATCACCGCTCCCCCCAGCGACGCAATGACCTTGGCGCCGGACCCGTGCGCCTGCGCGACCAGCACGCGCAGTTGCGCGTCGGAGACCATCACGTTGCTGTTTCCCTCGACCGCCGGAGCGCAGGCGAGTCCGGCTGCATCTGCGACCTCGGCGGATGGCGTTGGGTTGACGAAAGCGAGATCGAGTTGGGTGTATTGTTCGAGCCCGCGCTGCTGCATCTCGCGGTCGAGCCCTTTGAACGCCGCGACGTAGCCGACGATCACGCCGCGGTCCTTCGCCTGCGCCGGCGAAATGGCGAAGAAGACAGCGAGCAGGACCACGACAATCGAGCGCATCTGCTGCAGCCTAGCGGGCGGTCGCACCGGCGCAACAGCAGCACGATTGACCCCTCACGAGGCACATGACACGAGTCAAACCAGGAGGCTGCGATGCACAGCAGATTGATCGCGTTTTTGATCGCTTCGAGTGTCGTATCGCCGACGTTCGCTGCGTCCCAACAGGAACTAAATTCGCTTGCCAGCGAAATGGGCGTGCGGCTCACGATCCTCGACAACAAACCGGCGACATGTCCCGGGCAAGCCGGCGGCTGCTTCCTTTCCGAGCTCGATCTTACCATGCCGCGGAAGGTCGCGCCGGATCTCGCGAGCGGCGATTTCAAGCTCTACTTCAGCTCGGTCAGCCCGGTGATCCAGGCGGACAGCGACACATTCGCCGTCCGCCTGATCAACGGCGACTTGCACGTGCTCGAGCCCCGTTCGGGCGTGAGGCTGCAGCCGGGCAGGACCTATCCGGTCCGGCTTTGGTCGCAGGGCCATTTCTTCTCGGCTTATTATCCGATGCCGAACATGTTTCTCGTCTCCAGCAAGCTCGCCCCTGCAGTGATCGCTGCGACCCGCCCGGCGACCGACGCGGAGAGCGGTCTCGAGATTCTGCCGTTTGTCGCGCCGATGGCCGACGAGGCGCGGCTCGCAACCCAATCCGCCGATGACCAGACGCGCTGGCAGACGCCTGAGCGGGCATTCGCGCTCTACGCCGAGCCGTCCGCCCCGGCGGAGGCGCCGGACGTCGCGATCGTGCCCACTCCGGCGCTCGTGAAGAGGAAGGCGGGACCATCGATCAACCTCACTCGCGGGGTGCGACTGCGGCTCTCAGGAGTGCGACGCTCAACCATCGAAAGCGCGATTGCCGACCTTGCCGCCGCGGGTGTGCACAGCGGCGCAGACGGCACGCAGCTCCGCATCCGCGTATCGCGCTCGGCGCATCTCAAGCCCGAAGGCTACCGGCTTACCGCCGGCAACGGGGCAATCAACATCATGGCCGCGGATGCGGCCGGAGCGCGCTACGCGCTCGAATCGCTGGCGCAGGAAGCGGCCTACGAGCATGGATCGCTGCGCCCGCTGGCGATCGAGGACTCGCCGCGGCTCGGCTATCGCGGCCTGCACATCGACCTTGCGCGCAATTTCCACAGCAAGGCCGAAGTGCTGAAGGTCATCCGGCAAATGGGCCGGTACAAGCTCAACGAGCTGCACCTGCACCTCGGCGATGACGAGGGCTGGCGCCTCCAGATCCCGCGCTTTCCCGAGTTGACCGACGTGGGCGGGTTTCGCTGCTACGATCCAGGCGAGACGCACTGCCTCCTGCCGCAGCTCGGTTCTGGACCGGACCGTGACACGCCGGTCAACGGTTATCTCTCCCGCGCCGATTATATCGAGATCCTGAAGGCCGCCGCGGCGCGCGGGATCACCGTGATCCCGGAGTTCGACATGCCGGGCCATTCGCGTGCTGCGATCCACTCTATGGAAGCGCGGTACCGCAAGCTGATGAGCGAGGGACGGAAGGCTGATGCGGAGGCGTTCCGTCTCGTCGAGCCGGGCGACACGACGCAATATCGCAGCGTCCAGAACTACAACGACAACACGCTCAACGTCTGCCTGCCGAGCACCTACCGGTTCATCGACGCAGTGATCGACGAGGTCGCGGCCATGCACAGAGCAGCCGGCGTGCCGCTCAAGACATATCACATCGGCGGCGACGAGACGGCAGGCGCTTGGTCGGGGTCACCGGCATGCAAGGCGCTGATGGCTAGGACGGGAGTGAAGGTCGATGGTCTCGGACCGATGTTCATCGAACGGGTTTCGGCGATGCTCAAGCGCAAGGGCATCATGGTTGCGGGTTGGAGCGACGGGCTCGACCATGTCGCGCCGAAAAAGATGCCGGCGAAAGTGCAGTCAGACATCTGGGGCGACCTGTTCACGGCGGCGCCGGCCGAAGCGCACCGCACCACAAACCTCGGTTGGAAGACGATTATAGGCGTTCCCAACGTGTTTTATTTCGACGTGCCCTACGCGCCGAACCCGCTCGAGCGCGGCTACGATTGGCCGACCCGCGGCACCGACACGTTCAAGGTCTTCAGCTTCCTTCCGCAAAACCTGCCCGCGAACGCCTCGGTGATGAAGGACATCGAGAACAAGCCGCCGACCGCCGGCGACCCCGTCCGGCTGCAGCCGGGCCGCTCGTTCGCCGGAGTTCAGGCGAACCTGTGGAGCGAGACGGTGCGGCGGGATTCGCTTGTCGACTACATGCTTTTCCCGCGGTTGCTCGCCTTCGCGGAACGCGCCTGGCATAGCGCGCCGTGGGAGCCGCCCTACCGGCCGGGCATGACCTATACGTATGGCGACGGAAAGGTCGATCTCGCTGCGCTCAAGAGCGACTGGGAAGACTTTGCCGCAAGGATGCCCGCTCAGCTGCAGCAGCTCGAGCAGAACGCCATTTTCTATCGACTGGCGCCGCCTGGAGCACGGATCGTGAATGGCACGCTCGAAGCCAATAGCGAGTTTCCGCAGCAGCCGGTCGAATATCGCTCGGCGACAGGGGAATGGCAGCGGTATACGACGCCGGTCCGGGTGCGGTCTCCGGTGCAGCTTCGGACCCGTTCTTTCGACGGCCGGCGCACCAGCCGGATCGTGGAGGTACCGAGCCGCTAGGCGGGCTGCAGCGCCGCGGCCACCGCTTCGGCGGTTGGTTCGTCGAGCAGGAGATGGACGCGTCCTGCGCCTGATGGCACGACGGCGCGCGCGCCCAGCCGACGAAGCCCTTCAAGATCGAGCTTCGCCGCGTCGGCGACCCTCAGAATCAATCGGGTCGAGCGCTGCCGAACGTCCTCGAGATTGCCGGCACCGCCGAGCGCATCGAGCCATTCGTCGTCGGGCACCTGCATCTGCGGCTTTCCGCGGAGCCTCGAGCGGATTTCGCCCGCGACCTGGTCCGCAATCGGCCCGAGCACGACCTGCAAGGCATTTCCGCCGGGCCGCATGAAGCCCTTGGCCCCGAGCGCCCGCAACTGCGTCTCGTCGACTTTGTCGAGATTGTTCACCGTCAACCGCAGCCGGGTCATGCATGCATCGACAGTGGTGAGATTCTGCGCGCCACCGAGCGCAAGTACGAAATCGCCGCCGCGCGTGCCGCGGCTTGCGTCGCGCTCGGCAATTACCTCGCCGGCATCGCGCCCAGGAGTCTTCATATCGAAGTGCTGGATGCACCAGCGGAACGAGAAATAATAAAGCGCAAAATAGCCAAGGCCGACCGGAATCAGCAGCAGCGGCCGCGTCGCGATTCCAAAGCTGAGGAGATAATCGAACAGCCCGGCGGAGAAGCCGAAGCCGAGCTTCACCCCGAGCAGGTTCATGACCACCATTGAGACGCCGGTCAACACCGCGTGTAGCAGGTACAGCGCCGGCGCCAGGAACATGAAGCTGAATTCGATCGGCTCCGTAACCCCGGTGAGGAATGACGTAAGCGCGAGCGAGATGAGCATTCCCGCAACCGCCTTGCGCCGATCGGGCAATGCAGTGTGGTACATGGCGAGGCAGGCTGCCGGCAGGCCGAACATCATGATCGGGAAAAACCCCGCCATGAACGCGCCCGCGGTCGGGTCGCCGGCGAAGAAACGCTTAAGGTCGCCTGTCGAGCCGTGATAATCGCCGATGATGAACCAGGCGATGTTGTTGATGATGTGGTGCAGCCCGGTGACGATGAGGATGCGGTTGAGGAAACCGTAGGCGAACAGGCCGAAATTGCCCGAGGCAACGACCCAGCGGCTGAGCTGGTCGATACCGGCTTCGAGATAGGGGTCGCCAAGCCCGAACATCATCGCGCCGACGAGACCGACCGCGCCGGCGACGATCGGAACGAACCGCCGGCCGCCGAAGAAGGCGAGGTAATCGGGAAGCCTGATGTCGCTGAAGCGGTTGTACAGCACGCCCGCGGCGACCCCGGATAGAATCCCGGCGGGAACGCTGAGCTTGTCTAGCTGCTTGGCCTTCCACGCGGCGATGGCGAGATCGCGAGCGGCAGGGTCGGTGAATCCGGCTGTCGCGTCGGGCGTAACCTGGAGCAGCGCCTTCGCACCTTCGGTCAACACGAAGAAACAGACCGCTCCGGCAAGTCCTGCGGCGCCGTGGTTCTCGCGCGCCAAACCGACCGCGACGCCGATCCCGAAAAGCAGGCCAAGGTGCGAAAAGATGGCATCGCCGGCCGCCGCGATGAACGGCACGTTTAGCAGGTCCGCCTGTCCGAGCCGAAGAAGCAGGCCGGCGATCGGGAGGACCGCGATCGGGAGCATGAGGGCCCTGCCGAGGGGCTGCAGCTTCTCCACTCGCAGCTGGATCATCGTCATTCTCCTTTGGACGGCGCGTGCAACAGATCTGCGGCGAGCGCGCGCACTTCCGCAGCGGACACGAGCGACAGCGCTTGTTCGGCGAGGGCGCGGCAGTCGGATACGGATGTCTGCGCGATGGCCTGACGCACCGCCGGCAGCGCGGCGGGCACGGCCGATAACTCGCGAATATCGAGCCCGATCAGCACGAGCGCGCCGAGCGGTTCCGACGCCAGGCTGCCGCACAGGCTGACCGGCTTCCCGGCCGCCCGGCCTGCTTCGGCGGTCATCGCGATCAGCCGAAGCACCGCGGGATGCAGCGCGTCGATCGACGCGGCGAGAAGCGGGTTGGTCCGGTCCATCGCGAGCGCATATTGGGCGAGGTCGTTCGAGCCGATCGACAGGAAGTCCGCTTCGGCGGCGAGGCGATCGGCGATCAGCGCCGCCGCGGGCGTTTCGACCATCACGCCAAGCGGGATTTCCTGCCGAAATGCCGCGAGGCGCTCGCGCACCGACTGGAGTTCCGATAGCGACGAGACCATCGGCACCATCACCTTGACCGAGCTGCCCTGCACGGCGGCGATCGCTCGGAGCTGCTCGTCGAGAATCTCCGGGTGCAGCAAGTGCGTGCGGATACCGCGCGCGCCGAGCGCGGGATTCTGCTCGTGCGGAAAGCGGATGTACGGCACCGGCTTATCGCCGCCGATATCGAGCGTGCGGATCGTCAGCGGCCGTCCTTCGAGCGCGTCGGCAATTGCCTGATAGGTGGTGCGTTGCTCTTGCTCGGACGGTGCATCGGCGCGGTCGAGGAACAGGAACTCGGTCCGGAGCAGGCCGCAGCCCTCAGCACCCGCCGCGAGCGCGAACTCGACGTCGGCGACGCCTCCGAGGTTGGCGAGCAATTTGATCGGTTCGCCGTCGTTCGTCGCGGACTTGCCCGTGAACTCGGCGCCGGTAGCGTGCGTGAGGGCGCGGCTCACCAGATCCTCGTCCGGGTCGATCACGACTACTCCGGCACTCGCGTCCAGGAGCAGGCGCGAGCCTTCGCGAATGCGCGAAAGCTCAGGTCCCATCGCGACCACGGTGGGGATGCCGAACGACGCGGCGATCAACGCCATGTGCGAGGTTGCGCCGCCGGCGGCGGTCGCCAGGCCCACGAGCCGGTCGCGGGGGAGCGACAGAAGTTCGGACGGCAACAGCTCATCGGCCAGGAGGATCGTTTCCTCGGGCAATTCGACGGAGGGCGAAAGCCCGTCACCGGCGAGGACAGCCGTGATCTGAGCGGCAATGTCGTCGAGATCGGCAATGCGCTCGCGAAGCAGCGGATTATCCGCCGACCGCAATGCCTGGGCGGCGGCTGCAGTCGCGATCTGCCATGCGCGCGCGGCGCTCCTGCCATGCTCGATTTCGGCATCGGCCGCCGCGTTCAACTCCTCGTCCTCGAGCAAGCCGATGTGCGCTCGGGCGATGGCGCCTGCCGCACCTTCCATCTGCGCATTGGCCTCGAGGCGCGCGCAAACAATGGCGCATGCGTCCTTGAGGGCAGCGCGCTCCTCGTCGACTCCGCGTCCCTGCTCGGCTGCTTCGCTCACCTCCCGGCGCCAATGCACAGCTGTCCCGACCGCAACGCCCGGCAGAGCCGTCACGCCGGCAATCTCGTTCGCGGCGCGTTTCCGACCGTGCGCCGCCGTTGCAGCGGGCCGGTCCGCCGACTCGCCGGCGGAGAGCAGATCAGTCAGCGCCTGGAGCGCGTCGTTCGCGTCGCCGCCGGTCGCGCTGAGGACCACCCGGTCGCCGGCCTTGGCGTTCAGCGCCATCATCGCCACCGGGCTTCGCGCGCTTGCGATTTTTTCGCCGAAGCCAATGCCGATCTCGCCCGAATAGCGCTTGGCGCATTCTGCAATTCTGGCCGCCGGCCGCGCGTGCAGGCCATGCTCGAAGGCGATGACCGCTTCGGCGGTTCGAACCTCGCCGCCGCCGCCGGCTTCTAATCTCTCCGGGGGAGCAACCTTCTCCAGCCAGGCGATCGGCTGCCCCTGCTGGACGAGGCGGTCCATTTTTTCGAGCGTCAGCCGAAACTCGCCGGGGTTGGTGACCAGGATGGGAGTTACCAGGCTCTTCGCCTCGAGTCCGACCGAGTCGAGGTCGAAGCTGATCAACAGGTCCCCGGCAGACACTTTGTCACCGTCCCGCACATGCGCTTCAAAGCCGCGGCCGTGCAGCGCCACGGTCTCGAGTCCGACGTGGATCAGCAGCTCCGCCCCTTCGGCGGTACGAAGAGTCACCGCGTGCCGCGTTTCGGGCACCATCAGCACCTGCGCTGCACAGGGCGCCACGACCATCCCTTCGGTCGGATCGATCGCCAACCCGGCGCCCATCATCCCTTCGCAAAATACTGGATCGGGGACGTTGGCGACGCTCGTCAGCCAGCCGGCAACCGGTGCGCCCAGCGCAACTCGGCTCATCGCCCGAGGCTCACGGGTAACGCCCTCTCGAACTTTGTCATTGTGCGACCATCCGGCACATCGTTAGCGTGTCAATAGTGACGACGACGACAAAGCCAATCGAACCGCCTGCGGCGCGGCTGACGACCATGTTCCGCGAAGCAGCCGAGGCGGGCGACGCGGTGGGTCGCCAGTCGGACATGAAGCGGATCGGCGCGGCGCTGCGCCGCCGTTCGCCCGCAGTCGTGATCACCTGCGCCCGCGGAAGCTCCGACCATGCGGCGACCTATGCCAAATATGCGATCGAGACCCGCATCGGCATCCCCGTCGCGTCGGCGGCTCCGTCGGTGGCGTCGGTCTATGCGTCGCGGCTGCGTGCCGACGGGGCGGTGTGCATCGCGATCTCGCAGTCCGGCCGAAGCCCCGACCTGCTCGAGACCGTGTCGAGCCTCAAGCGCGCCGGCGCCTGCGTCATCGCGCTCGTCAACGAGATAGACTCGCCGCTCGCCGACATCGCCGACGAGCTGTTCGGACTCGGCGCGGGAACGGAACGCAGCGTGGCGGCGACCAAATCGTTCATCGCTTCCCTCGCCGCCATCGCCCGGCTGGTCGCCGAATGGAGCGAGGATGCAGCGCTGGGCGGCGACCTGGCGGCTTTGCCGGGCCTGCTCGGCCAGGCATGGGTGCTCGACTGGTCGGAGCTGGTTGGCGGACTTGAGGCGGCCACAGACCTCTACGTCCTCGGGCGCGGACTAGGCTATGGCGTCGCCCAGGAAGCCGCGCTCAAGCTCAAGGAAACCTCGCAGATCCACGCCGAGGCGTTCAGTACCGCAGAGCTTCGCCACGGCCCCATGGCGCTGGTTCGCGAGGGCTTTCCCGTGCTGATGTTCAACCAGTCGGACGAAACCGGCGCCGGTGTCGGCAAGACCGCGGCTGCGCTCGCCGAACGAGGCGCACGCGTGTTCCTGGCCGGGTCCGCCCGTCTGCCGACCCTCCGCAGCTCGCCGCTGCTTGAGCCGATCCTTCAAATCGAGTCCTTCTACCGAGCCGCGAACGCGCTGGCCGTCGCACGCGGTCTCGACCCCGACCGGCCACCGCACCTCGCCAAAGTAACGGAGACACGCTGATGCTGCAGGCGCTGGTCAACGGCCGCCTGCTAATCGACCGCAAGTTCGTCACCGGCCGTGCGCTGATACTCAACCGCGAACGGATCGAGGCCATCGTCGCCGAAGACGCGCTGCCTGAGGGTGCCGAGCAAATCGACCTTCATGGCCACCTGCTCGCTCCCGGCTTCATCGATACGCAGGTGAACGGCGGGGGCGACCGCCTGTTCAACGACGATCCGAGCGTCGACACGATCGCCGCCATCGGGCGCGCCCACCGGCGCTTCGGCACGACCGGATTTTTGCCGACGCTGATCAGCGACAACAATGCGAAGATCACGGCGGCGATGGACGCGGCGCGGATGGCGATTGCGGCGAAAGTGCCGGGCGTGCTCGGAGTCCACATCGAAGGGCCGTTCCTCAATCCCGCCAAGAAGGGCATACACGACGCGACCAAGCTTCGGCCGATCAGCAACTTCGAAATCAAGCTGCTGAGCCAGCCGACAGGCGGTGTGACCATCGTCACTCTGGCGCCGGAATCGGTTCCGGCGGAGGCGATCCGAAGCCTGGCGAGCGCTGGGGTGATCGTCAGCGCCGGGCATACGCAGGCGACGGGCGACCAGATCTTCGCGGCGCTTCGGAACGGCCTTCGCGGCTTCACCCATTTGTTCAACGCGATGTCGCAGCTCGGCTCGCGTGAGCCGGGGGTGGTCGGCGCGGCGCTGTACGACGAGAACAGCTGGTGCGGGATCATCGTCGACGGTCACCATGTCGATCCCAAGGTGCTGAAGGTCGCGCTTCGGGCGGCGCCGTTGCGGCGCTTCATGCTCGTCACCGACGCGATGCCGAGCGTCGGCGGGCACAAGGCGTTCACGCTCGGCGGCCAGAAGATCTCCGTGATCGACGGCAAATGCGTGAACTCCGACGGGATCCTCGCCGGCTCCGACCTCGACATGGCGACCGCGGTGCGCAACGCGGTGTCGATGCTCGGGCTCGACATCGCCGACGCAATCGCGATGGCGACAACCAATCCCGCCGCATTCCTTGGCCTCGATCACGAGCTCGGCCGAATTGCGCCAGGCTACCGGGCGAGCCTAGTGCTCCTCGACGACGGCCTGGACGTCGCTGCAACCTGGATCGACGGCGTTCGCTCGGCCGCGGCGTAACTGCAGAGTTCAGTCGATCTGCTCGATTGACGAAGAATCCTTCCAGATATCGATGCCGGCGTCGGTCGCCAGCCGATCGATCCGAGCGAGCTCGTCCTCGCTGAAGCCGAGATTGCGAAGCGTGCCGAGCGAATCCTCGAGCTGCTCGACCGTGCGCGCGCCGATCAGCGCTGACGTAACCCGCGCGTCGCGCAGCACCCAGGCGATCGCCATTTGCGCGAGCGTCTGGTCGCGCTCGCGCGCGAGCTCGTTAAGGCCGCGGATGTGCTGGAGGTTCTCGGGGGTGAGGAAGTCCTTCGAGAAGGACCCGTTCTTCGCCGCGCGCGCATCGGCCGGAACGCCGTTCAGATATTTCTCGGTGAGCAGTCCCTGCGCGAGCGGCGAGAAAGCGATGCAGCCCACGCCGAGCTCATCGAGCGTCTGGAGCAGGCCGTGCTCGATCCAGCGGTTAACCATCGAATAGGACGGCTGGTGGATCAGCAACGGCACGCCCTCGCTCTTGAGGATTTCACAAGCCTTACGGGTCAGCTCCGGCGAGTAGGAGGAAATGCCGACGTAGAGCGCCTTTCCCTGGCGATGCGCGGTGACGAGAGCGCCCATAGTCTCTTCGAGCGGAGTGGTCGGGTCGACCCGGTGCGAATAGAAGATGTCGACATAATCGAGGCCCATTCGCTTCAGGCTCTGGTCGAGGCTCGCGAGAAGATATTTGCGCGATCCGCCGTCGCCGTATGGCCCGGGCCACATGTCGTAGCCGGCCTTGGTCGAGATGATCAGCTCGTCGCGGTACGGGCGGAAATCCTCCGCCATCCAGCGGCCGAAATTCTCCTCGGCCGAGCCGTAGGGCGGTCCGTAATTGTTCGCGAGGTCGAGGTGGGTGACTCCGAGGTCGAACGCCCGGCGAAGGATCGCGCGGCCCGCCTCGAAATCATCGACTCCGCCGAAATTCTGCCACAGCCCAAGCGAAACGAGCGGCAGGTCGAGGCCGCTCCGGCCGCAATGGCGGTACGGCATTCGCCCGTCGTAGCGGTTCGGGTCGGGGCGGAATTGCTCGGCCGTCATTGCCGCTCCAATTCTACCAGCGCCACGTCGTTCGTGCGCATCGGGATCGTCACGGTGAAGGTCCTACTCGGTCCAACGCGCACCTTCTCTCGCCTTTCCGGAAGGTCGCGGGTGAGCGCCTGGAGTCGGGCAAGCTGCGATCCGCTCAGCGTCGCGGGCGATCCCATCTCCAGATAGGCGGTCTGCGGATCATTGTGGCGGAAGCCGGTCCTGCGCACCGTGATCACGTACCGGCCGGGCTTTAGATGCTCGAAGCTGATGCGCGCGGGCGGTGCAGCGGCCGACGGACGCACCCTGGTGTAATAGGGCCGGTCGCTCACATCCTGATGCGGCTGGACCAAGTCCCAGACGATCGCCGAGACGCGGTTTCCGTCGGCTGCGGCAAAGACCTGGCCGTCGGGAGCCGGAATCTCCTTTCCGCGAAGCGCGTGAAGATATTTGTAGGCGAACCAGGCGGGCTTTCGGACGCCGTTGACATTCATCAGCCCAAACCCGCCGTGGAACGGCGATGGCGGCGGACCGGATTCGTAGAAGATGTCGGTGTAGGTCCAGTAGCTCATGCCCTGCAGCAGCCCTTGCGAGCCTTTGAGCTTGGCCAGGATCCAGGGAGCGCTGACGTAGCTGTCGTGGACGGGATCGCGCGGCGTGTAGCTGGTGCTCCACTCGGTGAAATAGAGCGGGAGGTGCGCGAATCTGGACGCGTCGATCTGCGCGCGAACTTTCCGCACGTCGCCGACAATCGAGTCAGGACTCTCTGAAAGCTTCGTGTCCGACTGGCCTTTTTCGTCGAGGAAGCCGCCGTCGACCGCGTAGCTGTGCGTGGTCACGAAATCGATCGGCGCACCGCTCTTCGCGACATGGTCGAGGAATTCGGGAATCCACGCCGCGCCCGCAGTCGCGGGGCCGCCGACGCGAAGATGCGGGTCGACGGCCTTCACCGTGCGCGCGGTCAAATCATAGAGGGCGAAGTAAGCGGGCTGATCGGCTTTCTCCCAGAATCCGTCCAGGTTCGGCTCGTTCCACACCTCGAAATACCAGCGTTCGACTTCCGTGCGCCCGTAGCGCGCTTCGAGATGGCGAACGAACTTGTCGACCAAAGCTCGCCACATTTCGGGCCGCGGGTGAGACGTGTTCCCGTGCCACCAGAAGATGCTGTTGTCCGACGTCTTGAGCGCTTCCGGCGTGAAGCCGAGCTCGACGAAGGGCCGGATACGACGCGCGAGGAGCGAATCGTAGAGGCGGTCGATGCCGCTCCAGTCGTAGACCGGCCGGCCATCGACGAGCTTCACCGTGCCGAGAACGTCATGGAAGATCGCGTGGAATCGCAGGTAACGAAAGCCGAGCTCATCGGCGGCGGTTTTCAGCTGGGCCTGCGCTTCCGGGCGCTCCAGCGTGCCGGGATAATCTGACCCGACGGAAAGATCGAAGAATCGGTCGACGGGCTTCTTCGCCTGCGCGACATCGAGCGTGATGTGGCGGGGCGGCGGCGCTGCCGGGGCAGTCGCGGAACACGCAAGCACGGCAGCCGCGAAGCAGGCGCGACGTACGAATTCAAGCATGGACGGACGCTGTTGAGCTGAAGGCCGACGCCATCGCCTGTCGAAGCGGCTTCGCCCGGAAGTTCGAGTCGTACGGCGTCCCGCGCTTCAGCGTCTTGTCGGATCGCGGATCGAAGCCGTTGAGCCAACTGTAGCGATCGCACATGCCCCAGCAGAGGATGTCGCCGAGCTGGGGATAGCTAAGCATCAGGTCGAGATAGGCGCGGGCGTAATCGGCGACCATCCGGTCGCGCGCCGAGATCACGGTCGGTGCCATATGGTCGTTGACGTCGAATTCGGTGATCACCAGCCGGTAGCCCATTCCGGTCACCTCATCGAGGAAGCGGCGCCACGGCTCTTCGGATTCGCGGACGATCTCGGCGACCGGCGCTTTCTTGAGCAACCGGATGTGCGATTGGACCCCGAGCGCATCGACCGGAGTGCCGCGCTTCCTGAAGCCCTCGAGCAGCTTGAGGACGCCGCGCATGTGAGTCTCGTCGACGCTGTTGCGTTCCCAGCTCATATAATCGTTGTAGACGAGCTGGGCATGCGGCGCCGCCTCCCGCGCGGTGTGGAACATGAGGTCGAGAAAGCGTTCGCCACCGAGCGCGCGGGTGACGTTCGTGTTGCGGATCTCGCCTGTTTCCGGCTCGATCGCCTCGTTGACGACATCGTAGGAGTAGATTCGCTCGCCGTAGTGGCTGCAGACGGTGCGGACATGGTCGATGAGCAGCTTTTCGGCCTCGGCGGCGGACCCGAACTGCTTCGCCGCAAGCCAATCCGGGTACCATTTCGTCGGCGTCCAGAAGAGCGTGTGGCCGCGCAGCTTGAACCCGTGCGCCGCCCCGTAATCGGCGATGGCGTCGAAGGCGCGGAAATCGAACTTGTCGGGAGAACGGCGGACCCACTGCCACTTGAGCTGGTTTTCGGGGACGAGAAGCTCGCATTCGCCCTCGAGCAGCGCGGCATAGCGGGGATTGGTGAAGCTGCCGGTGTCGGTGCCTGGCGGAGCCCAGGCGACCGCGGAGCCGAAGCGCCGGCCGCTGCGGCGGGTAAGCGCGTCCAGCGAGCTGGCCGGCGCGGTCCGCCCCCACGCCGGCCGCGCGACGTTCGCAGTGGCAAACGAGGCGGCTGCGGCGGCAAGCGCCTGGCGGCGTG
>Ga0157369_10005161_pt1 | contig 15284 bp, 18 predicted proteins | sample C25metaG_FD_113461 | JGI IMG/M metagenome (GOLD analysis project Ga0157369, IMG submission 113461) | Corn rhizosphere microbial communities from Kellogg Biological Station, Michigan, USA - C2-5 metaG | ecosystem: Host-associated > Plants > Roots > Rhizosphere > Soil | place: USA: Michigan... | reverse complement strand
TCCCAGCGCCATGTGGTGTTGATCGCGAGCGCGAGGAGGCGGCAGTCGCGCAGCAGGTCCCGGTCGACGCCCGGATAGTGCTCGCTCACTCCTTCTGGCGCGTGGGCGAGGTCGAATTCCACGGGTCCCCGGCAGCACGTCTCGAGGTCGATGAACAACGGCCCGTTCTTCGTGGCGAGCAGGTTGCCCGGGTGCGGCTCGCCGTGCAGCAGCTGCTCGGCGGCGCCGCGCTCGCCGATCGCCCGCCTCAGGCTCCGCAACGTGTCGCCGAGAAGCTCCCGGTCGGCGTCGGCGAGCGCCGGCGTGAGGTCGGGGCTCGCCACGAGTTGTCGGGCCTCCTCGACGCGGTCCGTGAAATGCGGCGTACGGACATCGACCTCGCGCATGCTGGCATGCAGCCGTTCGAGCGCGTGGGCGAAGTCGGCCGGAGCGACCGGTCCGGGCGTCGCGGGTTCGTGGTAGGTCCACAGCGTGACCACGAAGCCGTCACGCTCGTGGACGCGCGGCTCCACGCGGGGATCGAGAGTGGCCACCGGGCCGCCGGATGCGGCGAGCCGCTGGGCAAGCTCGACTTCGAAGGCCGCGGCCTGATGCGCGACGGGTGCCACCCGGGCCAGGACGTCACAGGGCAGCAGGCGCACCGCGATCCTGTTCGAGTTGTGCAGAACGACCGCGTCGTCGACGGTCAGACCGAGCGATGAGGCGATCGACCCGGCCGTGGCGACCGCGCGCGCGACCTCCGAAGCCCGCACGCGGGTCAGCCCGCGACGGTGCGCGGGCCGGCGGCCGGGTTGCCCGGGTCGACGCCGAAGCTGATGACGCGGCGCGGGTGGATCCGGATGATGGGGCCGTTCACGCGGGAGGCCGAGTCGGCCGGCTCGCTCAAAGCCTCGGCGTCACCGCGGATCTCCAGGCACCGCACCGTCCACGGGTCCAGCGACGCGAGGTCGTCCACGACGAAGGCCACCTTCGATCCCGCCCGGACGTTGCGGAACTTCTGGCTGGAGGCCATGTTGTGCCCGCCGATGTCGATGGTCTGGAGCGCCTCGTTGAAGCTGAAGCCGACGGGGCTGTTCTGCACCGTGCCGTCCGGCCGCACGGTGGCCAGCCGCCCCAGACGCTGCGAGCGGAGATAGGCCAACTCCACCTCGGTAAAGATCGCCATGACGGCCATCGTACCGCTCTCGCGTGCCGGGCGACTGTGCCGGCGTTGTCGGCTAAGGTGGGCGGCATGGGTTGCTGCGCTGCCATGCAGATCCGCGTCGCCGCTTGACGGCGGTAGCGCGGTTGCCGTAACGGCGTACCGCCGGATCAGTGTCCGTTCGTCCCACCTGATCCGGGGAGCAACTTCTGTGTCTGCACGTTCCCATCCACACCTGCTGCTGATGGTCGGGCTTCCCGGTGCCGGGAAGACCACCCGGGCCAAGGAGCTTGCCGTGGAACATCGCGCCCTGCGGCTGACGCCGGACGAGTGGATGATCCCGCTGTTCGGCGAGTCGATGGCCGGCGGCAAGCGCGACGTACTGGAAGGGCGGCTCATCTCGGTTGCCCTGCAAGCACTGCGGCTGGGCACCAGCGTCGTGCTCGACTTCGGCCTGTGGAGCCGCGACGAACGGTCGGCGCTGCGCTGGCTGGCGACATCGGCCCGGGCATCCTGCCGGGTGGTCTACCTGGCTGTCGACAAGGACGTCCAGCGCGCCCGGATCGCACACCGTCAGGCGACCACGCCACACCAGACGTTCCCGATGACCGACGCCGAACTCGACGGCTGGCGGGAGCAGTTCGAGGTCCCCGACGCCGCCGAACTGGCCGGTCGTACCGTTCCCGGCCCGCCGCCAGGGTGGCCAGACTGGCCGGCCTGGGCCGCCTACCGCTGGCCCTCGCTGTGACCTGGATTACTGCCCATCATGAACCACGGGGCTGTCTCGTCTCCCTTGGCGGGTACAACGAACGGAGACGACATGAAGATCTTCATCGCCGGAGCCTCCGGCGCCATCGGCCAGCACCTCGTTCCCCAGCTTGCGGCGCGCGGTCACGAGGTCGTCGGCACCACCCGCTCGGCTGCCAAGACCGAGGCGTTGCGGGCGCTGGGCGCCGAACCCGTCGTCCTCGACGCGCTGGACCCCGACGCGGTGGCCGACGCGGTCGCCAAGGCGGAGCCCGAGGTGGTCGTCCACCAGCTCACCGCGCTCGGTGGGCGGCCGGGTTTCGGACAGGTCAAGCGGGCGCTCGCCGCCACCAACCGGCTGCGCATCGAGGGCACCGACCATCTGCTCGCGGCCGCGCACGCGGTCGGCGTACGCAGGTTCGTGGCGCAGAGCAACGCCATCTGGGTGCAACGGGCCGGTGGGCCGGTCATCGACGAGAACGGCGACCTCGACCCCGAACCGCCCAAGGACGCGCAGTCGTTGGTGGCCGCGCTGCGTCATCTCGAGGAGGCGGTGACCGGCATCGGCTGGGCCGACGGCATCGCGATCCGCTACGGCTCCTTCTACGGCCCGGGTACCGGGGTCGAGGCGGCGCCGGATGCCGTCATGGCGGGACTCGTCCGCAAGCGCAGGTTCCCGATCGTCGGCGACGGCCGTGGGGTGTGGTCGTGGGTACACATCGCCGACGCCGCTTCGGCCACCGTCGCGGCCATCGAGCGCGGCAGGCCCGGGCTCTACCATGTCGCCGATGACGAGCCGGCGCCCGTGGGCGTCATCGTGCCCGCCCTGGCCCGCGCGCTGGGCGCCAAGCCGCCGCGCCACCTGCCGGCCTGGCTGGTGCGCCTGGTGGCCGGTGAGGCGCCGGTACACATGATGACGAAGGTCTGCGGGATCTCCAGCGAGAAGGCCAAGCGCGAACTGGGCTGGACGCCGTGGTACCCGAGTTGGCGCACCGGTTTCACCGAGGGACTCTGATCCGTCATGTCCGAATCCGAACTGTACGGCGAGTTGCGACCGCGGGCGTTCGCCATCGCGTACCAGATGCTCGGCAGCGTGGGCGAGGCCGAGGACGTGGTGCAGGAGGCTTTCCTGCGGATGCACCAGACCCTGCGACGGGACGAGCCGATCGCCTCGCCACGGGCGTACGTGGCCACCCTGGTCACGCGCCTGGCCATCGACCAGCTTCGCTCGGCGCGGGCGCGGCGGGAGCGGTACGTCGGCGAATGGCTCCCGGAGCCGCTCGTCACCGATCCGACGCCGGCCGACCGTGCCGAGACCACCGACTCGCTGTCGCTGGCGTTCCTGGTGTTGCTGGAGAGCCTCTCGCCGGCGCAGCGGGCCGCGTTCCTGCTGCGCGAGGTGTTCGACTACCCGTACCCGGAGGTCGCCGAGATCATCGGTACCGACGTGGACAGCGCGCGGCACCTTGTCGCGCGGGCGCGTCAACAGGTCCGGGAGCGGCGACCGCGCTACCACGCCACCCGGCGGCAGCGGGAGGACCTGGCGCACCGCTTCCTGGCCGCGGCGCAGCAGGGTGACCTGACGGCGCTGGAGGCGTTGCTGGCGCAGGACGTGGCGATGCACGCGGACGGCGGCGGCAAGGTACCGGCGCTGGCGCGGCCGCTCAACGGCCGGGAGCGCGTGGCCCGCGCGTTGGCGGCCGGGATGGCCGCGGCGGCCCGCTTCGGCGTGCGGATCGAGGTCGCCGACGTCAACGGCGAGCCCGGCGCGATGGCGTTCGACCCGCAGGACCGGCTGGTCGCCGTGATCGGCCTCGACATCGCCGAGGGGCAGATCCAGACGATCCACTCCGTCGTCAACCCCGACAAGCTGCGGCACTTCGACGGCGTCGGAGACCTGGCCGCCCTGGTACGCGACAACCGGAGGCACTCGTGAACGTGGCCCTGTGCGCTGCGGGCCATCGGTACCCTCGAAATCCTGGCCGCGGTGGGCCTGATCCTGCCCGCGGTGCTCGACATCGCACCGGTCCTGGTGCCGGTGACCGCCGTCTGCGTGGCGTTGCTGACCATCGCCGCCGACCCGGTCTACCTCGCCCTGGCCATCTTCGTTGTCTGGGCCGCTTCGGACCCGGTTCGTTCAGCGGCTGACCCGGCATCGGGGGAACCCCTAGGTCCCGTCCGACAGAGATTGGGTGAAGAGCCCGATGCCGCGCCGGGCCCGCGCAGGTGCACATTGAGGTGGACAGCGGGCCACGTGCCCGGACGACCGCAGGAGGTGCCCAGTGTCCCGTTTGGACATTAACGCCGTACGGTGCGAGGCGCTGTTCGCGTCGGCACTTCAGCGCTCGGACCGGCCGTCACCGGCCGACGTCCGGCTCGCCATCACCCGGACCGTACGCGAGTTCGGTACCGGCGGCTGCGCGGCCCGGGTGGCACAGGAGTTCGGCGACCACCCCGAGGTCGCGCTGTCGCGGATGCAGTGGGCGCGCCAACTGGTCGAGGTCGCGGTCAGCCAGAGCACCGTCGCCGCCGCCATGCACACCCTGCGGTACCGGCGGCCCGCGCCGGTACCCGCGTCCGCCGCCTGACCCGCTTACCCTGTCGGGGTGGACGAACTCGTGGCGTTGTACGCCGACGGCGACCTGTCGGGCCGGGTGACCGGCACCGCGCCGCGCAGCCGGGTACGGGCGGAGAACCTGCCGCACGCCGCGACCGCGGTCCTGCTGCGGGACGAGCGGGACCGGGTCTACGTGCACCGGCGCACGACGACGAAGGACATCTTCCCGGGCATGCACGACGCGTTCGCCGGTGGCGTCGTACTCGCCGGTGAACAGCCCGGGGCGGCCGCCGCCCGGGAGCTGACCGAGGAGCTCGGGGTGAGCGCGCCGGATCTGGCTCCGCTGCTGCGCTTCTGGTACCGCGACGCGCACACCAGCTACCTGGCGCACGTCTTCGAGGCCCGGTACGACCCGCGGTTGTGCGGCCCGATCGTCCACCAGGCGACCGAGGTCGAGGACGGCTGGTGGATGAGCCTGACCGACCTGCTGGCCCGGCTCGACGACCCGACCTTCCCGTTCGTACCCGACGGTCGGGCCGTCCTTCGTCAGCTCTACGTCGTTCCTCCTGCGTAATGTTCGCCGACTAGCAGGCCGCGTCGCCACTGGCGTTAGATGTCGGTATGCGGGCGGAGGGCGCGGTAACCGTCGATCTGGGTACGGACTGGGAGCCGCGCGTCGCGACCGGGCCCCGGCCCTCCGCGTGGCGACGGGTGATCGCGGTCGGCGCGGTGCTCGCCGCGGTCCTGGCGGGGATCCTCGGCGGGTCGGCCGCGCCGCGCCCCGCGCTGATCCCGGTCGTGTCGATCCCCACCGGCATCACCGACACCGTCACGCTGGTCGGCGACCATGTCTTCGTACGGGCCCGCAACGCCACCCGGCTCGACGTCTACTCTTTGCCGACCGGCCGGCACCTGTGGCGGCTGGGCTGGCCGGAGTCGATCGACACGCTCCGGGTGGACGCGACCCTGGGCGTCCTGCTGGTGGAGACGTTCGACATCACGCGGCTCGCGGGTACGGTGACCGCGCTGGAGCTGGGTACCGGCCGGGTCCTCTGGCGGTCCGACGGTCTCGTGTCGGTGCTGGGACAGGAGGTCGACGGCGCGGCCCTGCTGGCCCCGGCGGACCCGTCCAGGGCGGGGCAGGTCAAGCTGGTGGACGTCCGTACCGGCGCGGTGCGCTGGTCGCGCGCCACTGCGCAGAGCACGGCGCTCGGGGACGACGGACCGGGCCGCTTTCTGCTGCGCTCGCCGGCCGGGGACGCGCAGGTCGTCGAGCTGCGTACCGGTCGGGTGCTCACCTCCGGCCTGTTGGGCGCGCCGGACCCGGCCGCGGCCACGAAGCTGGACCCCGACCCGGTCCCCTGGGTGTCCATTGTGGAGGGCCAGGTGTTCCTGGTGTACGGGGCCGACAACGCGAGCGTGATCGCCGCGTACGACGGCACCACCTTCAAGGAGCGCTGGCGGGCGACCGAGGACGGCCGGGTCTACTGGGTCGCCGGCTGCGGGCCGGTGCTGTGCGTGGGCGGGGAAGGGGGAGTGGTGGGCGTCGACCCGGCGACCGGTGCCCGCCGGTGGGGCCCCACGGCGTGGTCAGGCGCCTATCCGATCGGCGACGGGTCGCGGGCCCTGATGGTGGGCGCGACCGGCGAGTGGGCGTCCGCGCTGGTCGACACGGCAACGGGCGCGGTCAGGGTGCCCATGCGCGGATGGGCGCCCGCGGAGAGCGCGACAGCGGCGGACCCGTCGCTGCTCACCGTCTCCGAAGTCGGGCGGCTGGGCGTGTGGATCGGCGTCCTGGATGCCGTTCGTGCCCGGGTGTCGCCGGTGTCCTGGCTGTCCGGTATCGCCAACCAGTGCCAGCAGGCCGCCGCGGATCCCGGCTATACCTATCTCGCCTGCCAGACGACCACCGGCGGCACGGAGGTGTGGCGGTACCGGTCGGTCTGAGCGGTGCGTCACCGGGCTCCGGTTGCCGCCCGGATATCCCCGGCAAATTGGTGCCGTGGCCGGAATCGTATGCGCGCCAAGGGGGTTGTACCCACCAGCACGATGAACCCCCCGACCTGAAAGGCCTCCGGCGCGTGAAGAACCTGTTCAGCAAGAACCTGCCCGCGTTCGCGAAGACTCTCCCGGCCACGGATCTGTTCTCGAACAAGCTGTTCGCGCGGTGGCTGCCGGTCATGCGGCAGACCCCCGTCCACCGGATGGCCATGGTCGCCGCCGGTCTCGCCGTGACCGCGACCGCGGTCGGCGGCCCGGCTCTCGCGTTCGACGCGCAGCCGCACCACGCCTCGGATACCGCCCAGGCGGCCGGCGAGCGCACGGCCTCCTCGCAGGGCGGCGGCACGGGCGCCGCGCCGGTCTCGGCGCCGGGTTCGGAGCCGGCCAAGGCGGACCTCGCCGCGGCGCAGCCGAGCCAGGGCACGCAGTCGCACGACTCCGAGTCGGCCAAGGACGCCAAGTCCACGAAGGACGGCAAGGACGCCAAGTCCGCCAAGGACTCCAAGTCCACGAAGGACTCCAAGGACTCCAAGTCCGCCAAGGACGCCAAGGGGGCCAAGGACGCCCAGGACAAGGCGGGCAAGGCGGCCAAGGCGGCCAAGGACGTGGCGGCGACCAAGCAGTCGCTGGAGTCGAGCCTGCCGCGTGACAAGGAGGTTGGCGTCGCCTACCAGCCGCAGTCGACCTTCTTCTACTGCGGCCCCGCGGCCACCCGCATCGTCGCCAGCGCCCAGGGCCACGACCTGAGCCAGGACGACGTCGCCGGGAAGCTCGGTACCACCGTCAACGGCACCCCGTCCGCGGTGGACACGACCCGCGTCCTCAACGACATCCTCGGCGGCAACAGCTACCACACGACGTCCATCCCGGACCGTCAGCCCAGCCAGGCGCAGGCCGACCAGGTGCAGGTCGACGTGATGCGTACGCTCAACGGCGGGCGCGGCGTGGTGGCGAACATCGCCGGTGCCACGACCGACGTCACGGGCGCCACGCACGACTTCCCCGGCGGTCACTACGTCGCGGTCGTCGGGTACCACGACCAGGGCGGTACCGTCGAGATCTCGGACCCGGCCGACGTGAACGGCGCCGACTCGTACTGGATCTCGACCACCAACCTGACCAACTGGATGGCCACCCGCGGGTACTCCTCGGCGGGCTGACCTGAGACAGCAAAGGCGGGCCGGATGTCCACAGTGGACATCCGGCCCGCTGTCGTCTGTGCCGCCGTCGTCTGTGCCGTCAGTCATCCGTGCCGCTGTCGTCCGTGCCGTCAGGTGCTCGGGTAGGCCCAGGGGCGCAGCTTCCTGATGCCGACGAAGGTGAACAGCGTGGTGGCCGCCGGCAGCGGCACCGAGCCCCGCAGCGACCGGTGCTCGAACACCGCGTGCGTGAACTCCGGCCCGGTCTCGAAGACCTTCTCGAAGCCCTCGTCGGCGAACCAGTCGCAGATCTCCGGTACCAGGTTGGGCTCGCCGAGATCGCGGGTCCAGATCACCCGGCCGCCGCGCTTGACCAGTGCCGGTAGATGCCGTACCACCCGTAGCACGTCCTCGTCCGCGATGTGCACGAACAGCCCGCAGATCAGCAGGAGGTCCGCCGGGGCCAGCCCGGCATAGTGGTCGGTGAACGCCGCGTCGCCGGTGATGACCTCCACATTGGACAGTCCCGCCGCCCGCACCGCCGCGCGCGCGGCGTCGGTGTTCTCCGGGTCCAGCTCGACCAGTCGGGCGGTCACGTCGTGCCGGCGCGGGTGCGCGGCCACTTCGGGAATGACGTCGCGGCCCTGCCCGGCGACCATCGCCAGTACCGTCAGGGGTCCGGGCGGTGCCTCGTCCAGCGCGGTGCGGATCCGTTCCCGTACCGTCACGAGCCGGCGGGACTGCCAGGAGTCCGGGTCGTCGTAGGCGTCGTGCCAGGTATGCCAGTTGGCCTGCGTCATGGCCATCAATGTACCGGGCCGCACGTTGCCCGCGGGTTACAGGGTATCGATGATCACCGCTTGGTTGCACCTCCGCCACGCGCGTGCCGCCGGTCGGGACGACAGGCAAGCCACGACTTGCCTATACTGGCCGGGTGGGTGACGTCTTCAAGGCGATCTCGGACCCGACCCGCCGGCTCATCCTGGACGAGCTGACGGAGCGGGACGACCAGACGCTCTTCGAGATCTGCACCCGCCTGGCCATGAAGCACCAGGTCACGCTGTCCCGGCAGGCGATCTCCCAGCACCTGGATCAGCTCGAGGCGGCGGGCCTGGTGACGACCAGGCGCGAAGGCCGGTACAAGTTCCACACGATCGACACCCGACCGCTCGAAGCCGCCGTCGCGCGGTGGCTGTCGAGCGCCCGGCATCCGACCGCTCGGCATCGAGCCCGATCGAAGGAGAGCAGATGAGGATCACACTCACCAGCGTGTTCGTCGACGACCAGGACAGGGCGCTGCGTTTCTACACCGAGGTTCTGGGCTTCGTGAAGAAGACGGAGGTTCCGCTCGGCGAGCACAAGTGGCTCACGGTCGCGTCGGCCGAGGAGCCGGACGGCGTCCAGTTGCTGCTGGAGCCCAGCGACCACCCGGCCGTCAGTCCCTTCAAGGAGGCGCTCGTGAGCGACGGGATCCCGGCCGCCCAGTTCGCCGTCGACGACGTCCACGCCGAGTACGAGCGGCTGCGCAAGCTCGACGTGGTGTTCACGCAGGAGCCGACGAGCATGGGCCCGGTGACGACCGCGGTCCTCGACGACACCTGCGGCAACCTGATCCAGCTCGCCCAGTACGGCTGATTCGGTCAGCCCCAGATCGCCTGCGCCACAACGAATCCGCAGAACGCCGCGCCGAGGCCGGCCGCCACGCTGGCCCCGGCGTTGAGCACCGCGTAGAAGCGGGCGCGTTCCTGCATCAGCCGCACCGTCTCGTAGCCGAACGTCGAGTACGTGGTCAGCGCGCCGCACAGTCCGGTACCCAGCAACGCCCACACCCCGACGGACACGGCGCCCGCGCTCAGGCCGCCGGCGAGCAGGCCGAGGATGAAGGAGCCGGAGACGTTGACCGCGAAGGTACCCCACGGGAACACCGACTCGTGCCGGGCCTGTACCGCCCGGTCCGTGAGGTACCGCAGCGGCGCGCCCACCATGGCGCCGAGCGCGACGAACAGCACGGTCACCGGAAGTCCTCCCCACGCGGCTTGTGCGGGCGGGTGACCAGCCGGGTCAGGACGATCCCGGTGTACACGGCGGCCAGCGCGGCCACCAACGTACCGGCCAGGTAGAGCAGGCCGGTACGGGCGGCACCGGCCCTCACCAGTTGCTGGATGTCGACGGTGTACGTGGAGAACGTGGTGTACCCGCCGAGCACGCCGACGCCCAGGAACGGTCGCAGCAGCGGGTGCGCCGCCCAGACCTCGGTCACCAGCACCATGAGCGCGCCGATGAGCAGGCACCCGCTCACGTTGGTGAGGAAGGTGGCCCACGGAAACTGACCCGTGCGGTGCGGCAGCAGGGTGGCCAGGCCGAAACGCGCCTCGGCGCCGAGCACGCCGCCCGCGGCGATCGTGCCGAGCACCGCCCAGGGCGCGGCGCGCAGTTCTCCGCGTTGCCTGGGTACCCGCACGTCGACATCGGAGTCGACGGGAAGGTTCAACGGGTCTTCCGGTGACACTCCCACTCCCTACCGGGCCAACTGGTCGCCCTGGTAGGGACCGTCGCCCGCCAGTCTACGTACCCGCCCGACCGCGTGATCGGGGTCTCAGCCCCGCCCGTACTCCTCGTCGGAGACGTGCTCGCCCCAGACGGTCTCGGGCCGTTCGTCGCCCGCCGCCTCGGTGATGGACAGGTGGGTCATGAAGTGGTCCGGTGCGGCGCCGTGCCAGTGCCACTCGTCGGCCGCCGCGCGGACAATGTCGCCGGCGCGCAGCTCCTCGACCTCGCCGCCGCGCGACTGGTGCAGGCCCCGGCCCTCGGTGACGTAGAGCGTCTGCCCGACGGCGTGGGAGTGCCAGGCGGTGCGGGCCGAGGGCGTGAACCGGACGGTGTTGACGCGCACCCGCGACGGCTCCTGGCCCTGGACGATGGGGTCGAGGTAGACGTCGCCGGTGAACCGGTCCCCGGGTCCCTTGGCGGTCGGCTGCTCTGGCTGTACTGGCACGGGTTCGTCTCCCTCGGGCGTGCGCGCTTGTCCTGGAGAACAAGCCTAGTCAGGAACATTTGTCCAAGCCGGCCGGGCGCCCGGCCCGCGACACTGGGCAGATGAGTGCTTCGATCGACCTGCGCCCCCGCGGCGCCTACGGCATCGACGGGGACTTCCAGACCGTGTCCGCGGCCGGGCAGGTGGCCATCGTCGGTGCGGTCTGCGCCGCCCTCGGCGCGTTCACGGCGGTCAGCGCCGTCGCCGGTTGGGTCGTGGTCGCCGTCATCACCGGCCTGGTCGCCGTCTGGCTGTTGATGACCGTCGCCGTCTACGCGTACACCACGCGGGTGGGCAAGTTCACCGTGTGGGCGCGCATCCTCACCGGTCTGGGGCTGCGCGGTGACGAGGACCTGCTCGATCTGGGGTGCGGTCGTGGCGCCGTCCTTCTCGCCGCAGCGAAGCTGCTCCCGGACGGCCACGCGGTCGGGATCGACGTATGGCAGGCCGATCAGACGGGCAACTCTCCCGAGGCGACCCGCCGCAACGCCGAGCTGGAGGGCGTCGCCGCGCGGGTGACGCTGCACACCGGCGACATCACGAGCCTGCCGTTCGACGACCGGAGCTTCGACGTCATCGTCAGCAGCTTCGTGCTCCACAACATCCCCACTGCGGCGGGGCGCGAGGCGGCGATCGGCGAAGCGGTACGGGTGCTGCGACCCGGCGGGCGGATCGTCATCGTCGACCTCGCGCACACCGGGGTGTACCGCGCGCAATTGGCCCGTCTGGGCCTGGCCGACGCAAGGCGCCGTAACCTCGGCTGGCGGGTCTGGTGGGGCGGGCCCTGGTTCCCCAGCCGCCTGGTCACGGCGCGAAGGAGCGAGGCATGAGAGGCGACAACGCAGCGGACATCCACGTGCGGGAGGACGGCCCTGACGACGCCCCGGCACTCGTGCTGATCCACGGGCTCGCCGGCTCGACGCACTGGTGGGACGCGCTGGTACCGCTGCTCGCCGGGTCGCATCGCGTCATCCGGGTCGATCTGCTCGGGCACGGCCGGTCCGCCAAGCCGGCCGGCCGAGGCTACGAGATCCCGGAGCACGGGCGGCGGGTCGGCGCGGTACTGGACCGGCTCGGCGTGGGCCGCGCCGTCCTGGTCGGGCACTCCAGCGGAGGGTACGTCGCCACCGCTCTCGCCGAGCAACGCGGCGACCTGGTGACCGCGCTGGCGCTCATCGACACCGGACCGCGCCTGGACGCCTTCATCGCCGGGGGGATCGCCGGCAGGCTCGGGTCCGCACCGGTCCTCGGGTCCCTGCTGTGGCGGCTGCGCAGCGACAGCCTGATGCGCCGGGGACTCCACAGTGGATTCAGCCGCGCCGGCTACGAGATCCCGCAGCAGCTCGTGGACGACGTACTCGGCATGACCCACCACGGGTTCACCGCGACCTCGCGGGCGGCCGAGCGCTACGTGACGCAACGCGCGATGCCGGACCGGCTGCGCGCCATCGGTGCGCCGCTGCTGGTGATATTCGGCGAGGAGGACCACAGATGGCGTTCCGCGTCCGCCGCCGACTACCGCGCCGTTCCGGGGGCCAGGGTCGAGTTGCTGCCCGGGGTCGGACACTCGCCGATGCTCGAGGATCCGCAACGCACCGCGGCGATTCTCCGGACCTTCATCGGTACCCATATGTAGCGTGACGAGACATAGTGTGGTTAGATATTGAGGCGGCGGGTCGTTCCTGGCCCGACCGCACCACGGCTGAGGGGGGAGCATGGTGGTGTCCTTGTCTGACCGGCGTACCGCCGGGGAGTCTGCCGATCGCGGCGCACGCACGGGACCGGCGTGGCCGGCCTGGGTGTTCCGGATCGTCGTCACGGCACAGGCGGTGCTCGCCTTCAACCAGGCCGTGTTCGCCGGCCGGTTCATCAACGGTGACTACGGCGCGGTGGCCACCCACTCGACGGGCGCCGGGATCGTGGAGGCCGTCCTCATGCTCGAGGTGGTCGCCGCGGTGCTGCTGTGGCGTCCGGGCCGGGGACCCGGTTGGCCGATCCTGGCGGCATTGGGTCTCTTCCTTCTCGTCGGCGTCCAGATCGCGCTCGGCTTCACGCGGGCGCTGGCGGTCCACGTCCCGCTCGGCGTCACGATCATCGTGCTCGACATCCTGATGCTCGTCTGGGCCTGGCGCTACCGCCCCGCCATCCGCGTCGCCGGGGTGCCGGCCGCGGCCGGCGGCGCGGATGGCGAGCGATGAGCGGCCTGACCCGGCGGGCGGCGCTCGGCGTGCTCGGCACCGCCGCCGCGGCCGGCGTCGGGGTGCCGCTCGGGCAGAACCTCGTGTCCGCCAGCGACTCCACCGGCGTGCTGCGCTCCAGCGGACTGCCGCTGCCGCAACGGTTCGCGCGGCCACTGCCGATCCCGCGGGTACTCGCGCCGTCGAGCACCGACGCGACCACCGACTACTACGAGATCACCGCGCGCGAGGCAAGCGTCGAGCTGGTCCCCGGCGTGCGCACCGCGATCTGGGGCTACGAGGGCACGTTCCCGGGCCCGACGCTGGTGTCGCGCAGCGGGCGCCGCACGGTGGTGCGGCACCGCAACGAGCTGGCGGTACCGGAGGTGGTGCACCTGCACGGCGGGCACACCCCGGCGGAGCACGACGGGTACCCGACGGATCTGCTGCTGCCGCGCGGCATGGCGGTACCGCCGCCGGCCATGTCCGGCATGGACATGCCCGGCATGACGAACCCCGATCCGCGGGCCGTCATCGCGCGGGAGGTCCGGGAGTACGTGTACCCGTTGAACCAGCGCGCCACCACGCTGTGGTACCACGACCACCGGATGGGCTTCACCGGACCGGGCGTGTGGCGCGGCCTGTTCGGTCTCCATCTCGTACGCGACGACGAGGAGGACGCGCTGGGACTGCCCACGGGGGAGCGCGACCTGCCGTTGATGATTACCGACCGCGCGTTCGCGGCCGACGGGTCGCTCCGCTACCCGGCGCTCGACCCGACCGGCCTGCACATGCCGGGGGTGAGCGGCGACTTCGGCGCGGGCGTGCTGGGCGACGTCATCCTGGTCAACGGCGCGCCCTGGCCGGTCGCCGAGGTGGCACCGGCAACCTACCGGCTGCGCCTGCTCAACGCCTCCAACGCGCGCCGGTACCGGCTGGCGCTGCGGCCCGGGCCGGCCGGCGGCAACGGGTTCGCACAGATCGGCACCGAGGGCGGACTGCTCGCCGCGCCGATCCACCACGACAGCATCGACATCGCCCCGGCCCAGCGCTACGACGTCCTGGTCGACTTCGGCCGCTTCGCACCGGGGCAGGAGGTCACCCTGGCCAACCTGTTCGGTACCGGCGCGACCGCCGACGTGATGCGCTTCCGGGTCACCGGCGGTACCCGCGACTCCATGCCGGTACCGGCGCGACTGTCCGATGTGGAGAGTCTCGACCCGGCCCGGGCGCGGGTGACCCGCGAATTCAACCTGCGCAACTGGAAGCGCCAGGGCCGGCCGGAGTGGCGGATCAGCGGCCGGGGGTTCGATCCGGCGCGCGCCGAGGCCACCCCGAGGCTGGGCGACGTCGAGGTGTGGCGGCTGGTCAGCGACTTCCATCATCCGGTACACCTGCACCTGGCGCACTTCCAGGTGGTCTCGCGCGACGGGCGCGACCCCGGTCCGTTCGACCACGGCTGGAAGGACACCATCGACCTGCTGCCCAACCAGCCCGCCGAGATCGTCATGCGGTTCGACGACTACCGCGGTCGCTTCGTCTTCCACTGCCACAACCTCGAGCACGAGGACATGGCGATGATGTCGACGATGGTGGTGAGCTGACGGCGCTCCCGACCGGGAACACACAGTTGAGTAATGCTGAAAAGATCGGCGTATCTCCCAGCCTGCATTGACGCGGCTGTCACCGGGTGATGAGAGTGGACGGGGTGCTCTTCCCGGAACACCGTTTCACAAAGGGTGTGAGATGACACTGACTGGTAATTCCAGACTAATCGCGTTGGCCACGGCCGTCGTCACCACGGCCGGACTCGTGGCCATGGTTCCGTCCGGTGCCGCCATCGCCGATCCGACGGCTCATCCGACGGGCCAGGCGCCCGTGGTGTTGTACAGCTCCGACGGCATGCGTCCGGACCTGATGCAGCGGTACGCGGCGCAGGGGGTCATGCCCACGTACGCGTCGCTGATGCGCTCCGGCGCGACCGGTGACAACGGCCTGACCCAGGGCTTCCCGCCCAATACGGGGCAGGGCTGGTACACGATGGCCACCGGCGCCGGACCGGGCGTACACGGCAGCACCAACAACACGTTCTTCGACACCCGCCAGCCGTTCACCAACTCGGACTCGTTCTCCTTCCACGGCCCCAACCCGACCAATCCCGGTACCGACCCGGGCAGCGTGCTGGAGGCGCAGTCGGTGGCCTCCGCCGCCGAACTGGCGGGCAAGAAGGTCGCGCAGTTGGAGTGGACCGGCGGGCTCAACGCGAACATCAACGGCCCCACCGTCGACTACGCGTCGTTCCTCTCCGGGCCCGGCGTGCTGGAGTACCCGGCCAACGCCACCAAACAGGCGTCCGCCGCGAGCTTCGGCCTGTCGTACCAGATCGCCGCGTTCACCCCGGCGAGCGGCTGGACGAACGTGCCGACCGGCAACGCCCCGGCGCAGCAGAGCGTGCTGACGGTACCGACCTCGTCGGCGGCGACCAACC
>Ga0157369_10005160_pt1 | contig 15284 bp, 16 predicted proteins | sample C25metaG_FD_113461 | JGI IMG/M metagenome (GOLD analysis project Ga0157369, IMG submission 113461) | Corn rhizosphere microbial communities from Kellogg Biological Station, Michigan, USA - C2-5 metaG | ecosystem: Host-associated > Plants > Roots > Rhizosphere > Soil | place: USA: Michigan... | reverse complement strand
GGACGACGGTTAACTGCAGGCAGCAAGGTTGGCAGTGACATAAAAAAGGGGCTGGCAGATGCCAACCCCTTGTTTGCTATTAACTTTTAGATGTCGCGTTAGCGATACCTTAGTTAAGACGCTTTTTCACGACACCATTGATACATAAGCTTTTTATTTATAAAACAGTTAGTTAGTTCTATATCTGGTGCAATCAAATGCGAGCACGTACAAGCTGGGTAGTCAATTTGTGGACATCAAACTTGTCAGAGGATTAAGCGCCGCCGCTTCTTCTAAATGGTCTGGAGCAAAATGAGCATACTTCATGGTTTCACGGATGTTGGCGTGACCGAGTATTCTTTGAAGAACCAGAATGTTGCCACCGTTCATCATAAAATGGCTGGCAAAAGTGTGCCGTAGCACATGGGTCTTCTGACCTTCTATAAGCTGGATAGTAGTAGTAGCCAGCATCTTCTTGAAGTCCTGATAGCATGGCTTAAACATCCTGCCCTGCCGTTCCTTTAGCTCGTCATAAAGCCATGCCTGGATAGGAACCGTTCTGTTTTTACCACCTTTAGTTTTAAAGAATGAAAGTTTATTAGGTGATAGCTGTGAACGGGTCAAAGTTTCCGCTTCAGTCCAGCGCGCACCAGTAGCCAGGCAAACTTTGCATATCATCTTTAAGTCTGGCTTTCCATAAAGCTCGCAGCCATTCAGAAGTTCTGTGATCTGCCTTAAGGTAAGCCAGGACATTTCCTTTTCGTCTTCCCGGAACGTCCTGACACCTTCCAGTGGGTTAGGTAACGACCATTCCCCTAATCGCTTCAGTTCATTGAAAACAGCGGCAAGATAGTTTTGCTCTCTGTTGACAGTAATAGGCTTTACTTTCCACTTTGATTCATCGTCGTGATAGCCATTAGAAATTTTACCCTTCAAGCGCTGGTCACGATAATGCGCCCAATCTTTTGCCGTCAACTGAGAGGCTATCGGATCACCTAGTCCGGCACACACAATATCTAATTTAGCCTTACGAGATTTGACGGCCTTGAGCGACTGCCCATGCAGAGAATCCCAGAGATTTATCAGCTCACTAAGCTTTCGGCGATCCTCCTTCTCTTTTATCCACGGTTTGTTTCCGGCCTCAGCGCGCGTGTAATCTTCAAAAGCTACCGCTTCACCTTTTGTCGCAAAGCTTTTCCTGACACGTCGACTGCCGCGCCCATCTAAATAAAAATCAGCTATCCATTCACCAGAGGGTGATTTCTTGATTGCCATTTTAACCAACCCAAAGATTTACATAATTTATAACGGAGCTTTCAGTAATAGGTTAAATAAAAAACCGTTCACCTACCTTATTTTTTTGATGATAAAGTTTACGCTACCTTTCGGTGTAACATCTGATACTGAGCATTCGAAAGATGCAGACTCGCTGGAAAGTTTTAACTTATTCCCCGGAAGTCGGACGACATCATAAATGTCTGCAAGTCCGTCTATGCTAATAAGCCAAATTCCATTGCTTATGGTTTGAGAAGAAGTATCTAAACAAAATATATCACCACCTTTATCTACTACAATGTGATCATTAATATTTTCCAAAAATAATGATGCATCACCGTGCCAGTATCCATTTTCAATTAACTGACCATTTGATAAATAATATTTTTGAATTTTTATGATTTCGTCTTCTTCGCCCGCTTGAGGCAAATCCTCTGGATACATTGAGCCGTAGCCAGTTGCTAACCAATATAGTGAAGCGCCGGTATCCAGCGCGCACGCGATTACTACTTCACCGGGAAAGTGTTCTCTTCTAAGCCAGGCGCTCATCGTTCCAGAAGGTATACCTAAATGCTCGCCTAATTGTTTCTGCATAGTGAAGCCATATGCATCCATAAGCCTTTTAAGAATGACCTTTCCACCTGATGACTGCATAGCCTCCAATAACCGTTCTCCCGTGATCGAATGGCTAGCAGTTGTTTTGCGTTCTACTTTTGCATCATCGCCGCTTACGAGCCATCTTACATCTGCACCTGTATCAAGGGCGCACATCACTATGTAATCGCCAGGTAACTTGCCGCGTTTAATCCAGTTATGGATTGTTCCCACAGGCATATTTTTAAGTTCTGCATAAGCCTGCTGCGTTCTAACCCCATAAGAAATAAGAATTCTTGTGAGAATTTCCCGTACATTTTCAAACACGCCGCTCATAAAACCCCTTAAAAAGCCAATTGACCCGTTTACAACAGATCAATTGACCAGTATTATCCGTATTAAGTTAACAAATGCACGCCAATGCACCAGACATACTACCAACGGGAGATAATCACTTATGAGTCCTCAAATTACAATACCGAGCGGCCCCGATCTGATGACATATGAACAGTTTGCGCAGGCTTATGGTTACAGCCTTCGCACTGTGAAGCAGATGGTTGAAGACGGTGATCTGCTTGTTATGCCACGTAAAAAAGTTGGTGGTGCCGCACGCATCAACATGGTTGCCTTCCGCGCGCGTTTGCTCGCTCAAGGTGTCAATTGCCGCTACGTCGCTGCGTAACAACTTAATTATTTAAGTTGAGCAAAGGAATGACCATGTTTGATTTTAAGACTTCCACCCATAACCACTATGAAGACGCCTGCCGCAAGTTTGCGCTGTCTCACAACATGCGGGAGCTGGCCCAGCAAGCAGGCATGAAAGTGCAGACGCTTCGCAACAAGCTGAATCCTGATCAGGTGCATCAGCTGACCGTTCCAGAAGTGCTTCTGCTTACTGATCTGACCGAGGACGCAACGCTGATGGATGGGATGCTGGCGCAGTTGCACTGTCTGCCATGTGTTCCTGTCAATGAACATGCCGCTGAAAAATTTCCGGCTTACGTGCTCAATGCCTCCGCTCAGGTGGGAACGCTTGCTGCCAGTGCTGCTAATCACGCCAGCATTACCACCTCATGCCGTCGCGGGATTGTTGAAGCTGCTAATACCGGCATTCGCTGCATGATGCTGGCGGCCCTCGCTGTCCAGACTCGCGTCCACTCTACCCCTGCGCTGTCGGGCACTGCTGATGTGTTAAGTGGTATCGGTGCATCTATCGGGATGGTGTGAAATATGGCTTTTTCAGTAGCTCCGCTTCTGAAGCGGCAAAGCCCGTCCCACGCATACGGCCACGGCTGGATTGCGGCAGATAAGGGCAGGCGCTGGCATCCGGCAATTTCACAGGCCGAACTGCTGGCAGGATTAACCGGTAAGAGGAAAGAATCATGGGTTACAAAGCTGAGAGTATCACTGTTCAGATGAACGCGGGGCAGCGTGCCAGTGCGCTTAATCATATTTCTGCGCTTCGTACCCTGATGTACGGCGATTGCAGCCACGAACTGAAACGCTTTATCGCAGACATGCGTAATAAGCGCGATCACCAGGCTGAACAGAATGGCCGCGCACTGAGCGCAATATTCTTCCTGGCAAATATCAGCAAAGAACGTCACGGCGTTGATTTCAGTGAACTGACGAGTGACGAAGTAACGGCGCTGATTGGCGCGATGAATCACTTAAAAGCAGTCGTGAGTTTATTTCCAAAGAATCTGACGTTACCTAATTAATTAACCCAACGAAATTAAATGGCGTAAACCCGCCGGGCATTTTTTTGCCCGAATAAGGAGAAAGAAAAATGCGAAATATCCAGACCCGTAATTTTAAAGCAGACGAAGACGCGCTTAATGCCCTGCTGAGCAAGGCCAAAACTGAGCAACGTTCTGATGATGCGCTGTCCGTTTCTATCCGCCTGGCCGCGCTGGCAATTCATGCTCGCAAACAGGAAATGTCAGCGGCGGAAATCATCGAGCTTCTGGACAAAGAAGCAGAACGCTTTGAGAACCAGGCGCAGGAGCTGCACTGATGGCTGATTCAATGGACATGGTACAGCAGCGCGTGCAGGAAGAACTGGCGCGCAATCTGGCTAACGCGACTCACCGCCCGACAGGGGCGAGTGAGTTTTTCTGCCTGTCGTGTGGCGAAGAAATCCCGGAGAAGCGCCGCCGCGCACTGCCGGGCGTTTCCCTCTGCGTGACCTGCAAAGAAATCAGTGAGCTGAAAAGCGTGCATTACAAAGGGGCGGCATTATGAAGACCATCCTGAAATGGGCCGGCAGCAAGTCCGGCCTGATGCCTGAACTGATTAAGCATCTGCCCGCAGGTGATCGTCTGGTTGAGCCGTTTGCCGGTTCCTGCGCGGTCATGATGAATACGGATTACCCGGCTTATCTGGTGGCGGATGTTAATCCCGATCTGATTAACCTCTATCGCCAGGTTAAAGAGCATACGCGCCCGTTTATTGTCGTGGCGGCTTCGCTCTTCAATCAGAACAAAACTGAAGAGAGTTATTATAAGGTTCGCAATGACTTCAATTTCACCGCGTCGCTGCCACTGCTGGAGCGTGCTGCACAATTCCTCTACCTGAACCGCCATGGCTATCGTGGCCTTTGCCGATATAACAAGCGCGGTGAATTCAATAACCCTTACGGCAATTATAAAGAGCCATATTTCCCGCTGGCCGAAATCGAAGCGTTTGCCGTAAAGGCTCAGCGCGCGACTTTTGAATGTCTGGGGTACAGCGAAACCCTGAGCATGGTCCGTGCCGGTGATGTCGTGTACTGCGATCCGCCGTATCACGGCACATTCACCGCTTATCACACCGATGGGTTCAGCGACGATGATCAGCACTCGCTGGCCTGCATCCTTCTGGGTATCTCTGATCATAACCCGGTCATCGTTTCAAACAGCGACACACTGTTTACCCGAAGTATCTACCGCGAATTTGGCCTGACCAGAGTCACTGCCGTCCGCTCTGTTGGCGTGGCCGCCGGTGAAGGCAAGCGCGCACCGGAAATCATCGCGGCGCGTCACATGAGTCTGGCGGTGTAATGACTCAGGCTTTCGCATACCCCTGGAACGCCCCTAAAAAGGCAATCAATCCACAGCTGGACCCGGCGAAAGTTGCGCCGGTGTCCGCGCTTTCAAACCTGATCGCTCTCTATGCTGCGGATAATGAGCAGGAGCAGCTGCGCCGTGAGGCAGTGAGCGATCAGGTCTGGGATCGCTACTTTTTCAATGAGTCACGCGATCCTGTCCAGCGCGAAATTGTGCAGGACAGAATCGTCAGCCGGGCAAAGATGGCCCGCGAACAGCAGCAACACAATCCCGATCTGGTTATCGTGGCCGATGTCAGCGCCCAGCCTTCGCACATCAGCAAGCCACTCATGGAGCGCGTTAAGTTTTTCCACAATCTCGGCAGGCCGCAGGCTTATTCCCGCTACCTGCGTGAAACCATCCGCCCCTGCCTTGAGAGGCTAGCGCGCGTGCGCGAAAGCCAGATTTCAGCCTCATTCCGTTTTATGGCAGGTCATGACGGGCTGGACGGCCTGCTGGCGTTACCCGAAATGAACCAGAATCAGGTCAAGCGTTTATCTACGCTGGTCGCTGCGCACATGAGCATGTGTCTTGATAAGGCCAGCGGCCATCTGTTTGTCAGTGACGACGTGACGCCGGAGCAGGTCCGCCAGGCATGGGAGATTGTTGCAGCGGAAGCGATGCGCCTGGACGTAATCCCCCCGGCCTTTGAGCAGCTGCGCCGCAAAAAGCGCCGTCGCAAGCCTGTGCCCTATGATCTGATCCCGCCGTCGCTGGCCCGTATGCTCTGTGCTGACTGGTGGTATCGCAAACTTTGGCAGCTGCGCTGTGAATGGCGTGAAGAGCAGCTGCGTGCTGTCTGCCTGGTCAACAAAAAAGCGTCCCCCTACGTCAGCTTTGAAGCGGTGATCCATAAGCGAGAGCAGCGCCGCAAGAGCCTGGAGTTCTTCCGTTCGCATGAGCTGGTCAGCAATGAAGGCGATACGCTGGACATGGAAGACGTGGTAAATGCCAGTAACAGCAATCCGGCTCACCGCCGTAATGAAATGATGGCCTGTGTTAAGGGCCTGGAGCTTATCGCGGAAATGCGCGGCGACTGCGCCGTGTTTTACACCATCACCTGCCCGTCACGTTTCCACGCCACCCTAAACAACGGCAGGCCGAATCCGAAGTGGACCACGGCCACCGTTCGCCAGAGCAGTGATTATCTGGTTGATACCTTTGCCGCCTTCCGCAAGGCCATGCATAAAGCCGGGATGCGCTGGTATGGCGTGCGGGTAGCTGAGCCACATCATGATGGCACCGTACACTGGCACCTGCTTTGCTTCATGCGCAAAAAAGAGCGTCGTTCAGTCACCTCACTGCTGCGGAAATTTGCCATTCGCGAAGACCGCGAAGAGCTTGGCAACAATACCGGGCCACGCTTCAAAGCTGAACTAATCAACCCGCGCAAAGGTTCACCGACCAGTTATATCGCTAAATACGTCAGTAAAAATATTGATGGGTGGCCTGTCTGATGAAATCAGTGCAGAAACAGGTAAATCACTGCGTGACAGCGCGGAGAACGTCGGAGCGTGGGCGTCACTTCACCGCGTTCAGCAGTTCCGCTTCTTTGGCATTCCGGGCCGTCAGGCTTACCGGGAACTGCGTCTGCTTGCCGGTCAGGCGCTGAGAAATCAGAGCGATAAAAAAGCCGGTGCGCCAGTGCTTGAAAACGCGCAGCTGGACGCCGTGCTGGCCGCTGCAGATGTGGGCTGCTTTGCCACCTACATCATGAAACAGGGCGGCGTACTGGTTCCGCGTAAACATCACATCGTCAGAACTGCTTACGAGCTTAACGACGAGCCGACCCCATACGGCGATCATGGCACCCGCATTTATGGCATCTGGTCCCCGTTAGTGGCAGGCCGCATCTGCACGCACTCAACAAAGTGGAAAATGGTTCGCAAAGCAGTTGACGTTCAGGAGGCGACAGCCGACCAGGGCGCTAGCGCCCCTTGGACTCGTGGCAATAACTGTCCCCCTGATGAAAAACTGAACATTTCAGGGGGCAATCCGGTATCAGTTGAACCTATAGAACCAGGTGAAACGCCTCTGTATGGCCAGGCAGACTTCGACAATATGACCAGAAAACAGCGCCGGGATCTGCTGGCGCGTCTTCGGGTAGTGAAACCGTGTCAGAAAAAGGGTTACAAGCAGCAAATTGATGACGATCAGCGGGCGCTTCTGGTAGCTGAGTTGCAGGTAAGAGGATTTACAGGTGAGGAAATGGAAATAAACCTGCTTCTGGCCGGTGGCAGTCTCAATTCAGGCGCGGGTATGAGAATTTTTTACCGGAACGGGCGGCTGCAGGAAGACGATAAGTGGCGTCAATGGATCTGAACTAATAAAGCTGGCATAAGCGAAGCCGCTAATGGCAGGTAGTCAACGCTTTATCCAATCAAAATAACAGCTTGGAATCACTGAAAATCGCAGTTTACATTTTCAGATTAGGACCGATTGAAGGAAAAAACATTTCACATTTCTTAACGCATCCACTACTGTATGGTTATACAGTCTTTAGGGTAAAGGGAGGGTTAGATGGACACTCAAGATTTGGCACCGATAAACCGTAAGATGGCTTGCGTACAGTTCATTGCAGAGGTGTCGCTCATAGCAAATTGCAAGCAATCTGACATGAAACTGGCGATGAGTATCATCGCTGAGTTAGCGCATTCGAGCTGCGAAAAAGTCCCCGACGATGAGATTTTTTACGCTGCGGAGTAGCGTGAGTCCGCAGCCAGGTATATTGATAACGTTGCTGGCGGCAAAATTTATTTTTGGCGTTGGCAACGTTGAACAACGAGTACCGCGAGACGTTAGTAGAAAAACGGTTATCGCACTAACAATAAAAATTCATTATTTTCATATGGTTATGTAATTAATGCCTGATTTTTTTATAAATATCTCGAGAAAAAAATCCAAGCCATATATACTAGCCCAGTGTTATGGGGGAGTTTAAATGACCGCTAAAGTAATTGATTTGTTTTGTGGCGCTGGGGGCTTGACTCATGGTCTACAGCAGGCGGGGCTAGAAGTAGTAGCTGGTATTGATATTGAAGAAATGTGCCGGTTCGCATATGAAAAAAATAACAGTGCTCAGTTTGTTAATAGCGATATTAGTAAAGTTACATCGAAAGAAATAACTGATCTTTTTCAGGATGCCTCTATCAAAATTCTGGCTGGATGTGCTCCTTGCCAACCGTTCTCAAAATATACACAGGCATTGGATAAAGAGAATGACAAAAAATGGCCACTGTTATATGAATTTGAACGCTTAATCAAGGATACATCTCCTGATATAGTGACCATGGAAAATGTTCCAGATGTTACTAAGCATAAGGTATATCAGGACTTTTACACCTCTTTAAAAGAATTAGGCTATTACGTCTGGGCAGATAAAGTTGATTGTTTGAACTATGGAATACCTCAAAGCAGAGTAAGGCATGTTCTTTTAGCGTCTAAATTAGGAGATATTTCACTAATTGAGAAAACTCACGCTAAACCAGTGACTGTTAGAGAAGCTATCGGCTCTTTGCCATCAATAAATGATGGTGAAGTATACGATAAAGACCCATTACATCGATCAAGTAAGCTTAACTCTATCAATAAACAAAGAATAATTCATTCTAAGCCAGGTGGAACATGGAAAGATTGGCCTAAGGATTTAGTTGCAGCATGTCATGTAAAGCAATCAGGTAGAGGATATAGCAGTGTGTATGGGCGCATGAGCTGGGATAAGCCTAGCCCCACCATGACAACATTATGCCATGGTTTCGGTAATGGTAGATTTGGTCACCCTGAGCAGCACCGGGCAATATCTTTACGTGAAGCTTCGCTTTTACAAACCTTTCCACTAACTTATGAGTTTGCTAAAAGCAGGGAGCATATAACGATGCGCGATATTGGAAAAATGATTGGTAATGCTGTTCCAGTCAGATTAGGTGAAGTAATAGGAATTTCTATTTTAAGACATATTTATAGCTAAAAAAAAGCCTGCATTGCAGGCTTATGCTGTTTTGTTTAAATACCCATCGTTATTTAAATAACTCTCAATATTTATTATAATCGCCTCAAGGTAAGCTATTGCTTCTAAAGAGGTTTTTTCCAATTCCGGAACCGAAACCCCCTTTCCAATTTCCGAGAAGGAAACATTTCCATGTGCTAAGTCATTCCTGTTCTGTTTTATTGTTGTGAGTTTTTCGCCATGTTTAGTGTGCGTGTAATCACAGTTAGTTGAAAAGCCATAGATTTTAGACTTATCATTAATTTCATCTCTGTCGATGTTGCCTGAAAAAAGCTTCTTCTTATTGAATGTTGCTAATGACAGGTTTTGACCTAGCCCGCTCTTAGTTTTAAATAATATAGAGTCTAATGCAACTGTATCATTCTTTATTCTACGCAGTATCTCCCTTTTTAGAGAATCGCATAAGCTATCGTATTCAACATTTTTGGAAGACAAAGAATCATGAATGTGGCTGATAGCCTCACGCATTGTGGATTCAACTAAATTATAAAGGAGAATATATACTGTCCCCTTCATCGTTTTTCTTACGTCAGAGGTAACGTTATATTTATTCGCGGGATCGCTAGTGCTTGAAATTTCATTTCCTGCATCTTCAAGAAATTGAATTAAGTCCAGAAAACCTAGTATTTCGCCAGACCTAATGTCAAAGTCATCTCTAACATTTTGCATATTAGAACCCCAATAAGCTATCTCTGACGTACTCTATACGCTCAATTACTTTTGAGCGACTATTAGCTCCGTCCGAAGTAGTTAAAGTTTTGAATTTTTCAGATGTCAACCAATCTAAATCATCAACTTCAAGCGATGGGTTTACACGTAAGGCCAATGCTGCTCCTACAGCTAACGATTCAAATCTAACTCGGGGTGTAGATTTAGCAGTTGCTGTTTTCTTAAACCCTGTAGGGAAATTAACTTTAACAAACTGGATGACTTTTTCGAATTCGGAAATCATTTCTTGTTGCTTATTATAATCCGGCTCACCATGTGTTTGCATATATTCATTCAAGAAGTCACGCACCGAATGCTCGAAATTTTGATAATTATCAAGGTAAGCAAAAAATCTTAATGTAAATTCTAGACGTTCATCACGCTTTTCTTTACTAGCAGACAAAGGAGCTAATTCTCTGAAATCCTCATCTAATGAGCACTTCCTAATAACCTGAGTATAGAGGGGTTTTGAGCCCAATTCTGACCCCTTTCTGACCTCCATATCTTTGAGTATATCGCTACCTGAGTTAATTCTTTCAAATAGGTCTCTTCTTGTTTCCTCAGTACATTTTGAGCTCAGCTCTATTATGCGTACTGGAATACGTAAAAAGCGCCTTTGTCTAGAAAGCGGCAGATCACTAAATGTAAATCCGTTTAGACTATCAAGCGTTTTTAAATCTTGAAGGATAAGGTTGTTAGAAGTGAAGGCATGAATTGTTCTAACACGCTGTGATCCATCAACAATCTCGATCCTGCCGTCAAGTTCAGGATCTTCTGAATCAACATCAGCAGTAAATACATAGGGAATTGGGAAACCAAGTAATAATGATTCAATTAATTTTGATTGCCTTTTTTTATCCCAGACAAAGTCCCTTTGATAATCAGGCACAAATAGTTCATTTACATCATCTTCTTTTCCATTCTCGTATTTATGTGAAATTAATTCAATTGTGAACTCTTTAGTTTCAAAATCCACATCACGCTGTTCGTTTCTAATTTTATCTTCAGCTAAGCTTTTAATAACTTCGATCTCAGATAAGATTTTTGCTCGTGATTTTGCATCTTTTTCTGCAACTAATTGAGAGTTGAGCTCATTTATACGCATCATATGTCCTTTTGTGATTCGTTGAATCATTTATTTTACTGCATAATTTTGCACGTTAACAACCTTACTTGTAAACCTTTTCTAGATTTGCGTGATGCTGCCTTAAAATGCATGTCTATGCTGCATGAATCTGCATGATCCCAAAAGGATCGTTTACGCTAAGGTCCGCCAGTTCTGGCGGGCTTTTGCTTATGTCATGCACCTGCATGAAAACCGCTACGAAAAGCGGGCAGGCGTGGCGGGGCTACGAGCGCGCGCAAACAGTAGTAAACTGGACTCATTTCAACATTTGGCATATAAGTTTGTTATTACTCGAATGGAGGTCAAAGGATGATTCAGCCAAAAGTTTTCATATCATATAGTTGGTCTGGCAAAACTCACCAACAACATATCATAGATATAGCAGAAAGATTGGCAGCAGATGGAGTAGATACGGTAGTTGACATCTATGATTTAAAAGAGGGAGATGATAAAAATCATTACATGGAAAGAATGGTTCAAGACTCATCGGTCACACACGTTTTAGTAATTTGCGACAAGAAGTACTCAGAAAAGGCTGACAATAGAAAAGATGGAGTTGGTGTTGAATCAATCATTATTTCTCAAGAGATTTACTCTTCAGTTTCTCAGTCAAAATTCATACCCCTGATCTTTGAGTACAAAGAGTCAGGCGAAGCTTACACTCCATTATTCCTAAAATCCAGAATATATATAGACTTCTCTACGCCTGAAAAAGAAAATGATAACTGGGAAAGATTAATTAGGTTATTGTATGGCAAACCAGAATTTACAAAGCCAAAACTAGGCAAAGCTCCTGCATACTTAGAAAAAGATAATGAAACTCCTGCTTATGAAATCAATGCAAAGTTCAATACATTAAAGTCGGCTATTTCAAATCAAAAGAGTAATATAAAAGAATGTCGACGCCAATTTCTAGATTCTTGTTATCAATACTGTGATTCTGTTAGATTAAGAAGCAGTCCAGATTCTGGGGATTTTCCTGAAGAAGTTTTGTTGATTCATAGAAGTTTAATTCCAGCAAGAGACATTCTTACTGACTGGGTTCTTTTAGAAGGGGATTCTGGTAGCGATGACTTCAGCAAATCATTGCTAGACTTGATGGAATCATTATTGGAGTTGAGAGAGCGGCCAGGCAATGTTAATTCTTGGAATGATTCTTGGTATCTCCCACACAAAATATTTGCATATGAAACGTTTTTATACATCTTGGCTGCTTTAATAAAAATTGATGCATTCAATCATGTTTATACCTTACTTCACTCGAATTATTTACTCCCAGATCACATAAGAATTAGGGGAATGGAATTTGCAAACTTTAGTGATTTTTATATCAACTCCGATTATCTTCAGGAAAAGTTAGCGCCAGCTAATCTAACATTATATTCGCCGGTGGCAGAACTTGTGAAGCGAAGTGCATCGCGCTCTGATATTAGCTTTGATGACTTAAAGCAAGCTGATCTGGTAGTGCTTATGGTTTCGTTTCTAAGTAAAGGGGCTTTTTGGTATCCGCAGCTTAATCTATACTCAAGCCACTATGAGAGATATCCGCTATTTATGAGAGCTATACAGCGCCGTGGGTTTGAAAATATAGCTACTATAACAGGAATAAGTGACAGCAAAACTTTAGCTAGCAAATTAAAGGAAGCAGTTTCAACTACCAATTCATGGCATCAATTTGGTTTCGATAGAGATTTTTCTGAAAAGATGAACGTTGACCGAATGAATAGTATTGATTGAATCGATGGCGCTCAAGTTGAGCGCCTATTCATATCTATCAACAGCCATCAAGGCTATATACTGAGAATCGTATTACCTCCTCACCCAACCAGCTGTTCAGTTCCTCAAAGCGTCTCTGCAGTGGTATGAGTTCATTACGCACAAACACCTTACTGGCCTTTTCCACGTCACCGAACCCGCCCGTGTTGCTGGGGATAATCCCCATGAGCTGCGGCGGCACACGATGCACGGCCAGCATGTCGTCGCGGCTCACGTTTTTAATGTTCAGGAATTCATCCTTTGCCGCCACCTCAGACAGCGGGATGATCTGGATGCCGTCCTTTTTCCCGTTCGGGCTGTACATAAACAGGTTACGGAAGTTGCCAGGGCCCTTTGCGCTTTTCATGGCACCGCGGATGTTGTCCACGTCCTGCTGGCTCTGCGCCGGGTCAGTCATGTACATAATGAAACCCGCATGGCTGCCGTTTAGGTAATACTTGCGGCGGAACAGCGTAGCCGACTCGTTCAACAGCGCCGACGGGATAGCCGACAGGTAGCCAGGTAGACCGTAAATCTCCTGATTGATATCCGGCTCCATCAGGTGAAACACGCTGCCCTTCGCAAACTCATACGGCTCCGTGTTAATGCCGTAGTGCGCGTACCAGTACGTATCCAGGTCAAGGCCGCGCCGGGTGAACTTCGCAAGCGACGGCTCCAGCTTCAGCACGTTACCGAGGCGGCTGGTCCGCTTCTCCAGGTAGGCATTGCCGAAAATCAGGTAATCCAGCGCAAAGCGGCTGAACGCCTGCTGACTCAGCAGGCGGTGCGGGATAAAGGTACTCGCCAGAATATTGCACTTCACGCTGATGGGTGAGCTGTGGTGAACGGCGGCGCGGAACGTGCGCGCCAGCCCGTCAACGCTCACGGGCGGTTCATACCAGCGATCATTGATTACACACTCCACGTAGTCCAGCAGTTCGCGGCGGTCCAGCACCGGGATCGGGTCGCCAAAGGTAAACGCCTCCGACGCTGCCCCGCTGGTCATGTTATCCGGCTGCGGCACGGGTTGCGTGCGGGTGCGGTTCCTGCGTTTGCTCATCAGTAAATCTCCACAATGTTCTGCGTGTGTGCCGCCTGTCCCTGCAGCGGCTCGTTTGCCAGCGCGTGCATGGTCGCCCAGGCCAAATCGCCGTGGCTGACTTCCTCGCTGCGGCTGGTTTCATAGGTCGGACGGTTGCCGCTGGCCGTGGTGGCCTTGCGGATAGACATAAATGACTGCGCGATGTCGAGGTGGCTGGCGTCAAACTCCAGCCGCCCGCTGGCGATGGTGTCGTAAGCCTTCAGCACCAGGGCGTTCTTGACGTTCGGGTTATAGACAAACTCTTTTACCTGCGGGAAGAAGGCTTTGACGTTCTCATACACACCCAACCCGACCCCGGTGGAGTCGATGCCGATATAGGTGACGTTATACTGCTGCGTCAGCATTCTGATGGCGTCAGCTTGTGCCCGAAAGTCCATCCCGCGCCACTGGTGGCGCTCAAGGATGCGGAACTTGCCGCCCGGCACGGCAGGCGGTGCCATGACCACGCACCCGGCGCTGTCGCCGTTCTGCGTTCCCTTCGCGGGGTCATAGCCGATCCACACTTCTTTCCAGCCGAACGGGCGCAGCGCCAGCGCTTCAAAGTCGGTCCAGACTTCCCAGCTGTCCACCATGCACTTCTGCAGCATGGCCAGCTGGAACACCGACGCCAGATCGTCCATAAAGACGCACATCAGCAGGTTCTGGTAGTCCTCCGGGCTGTAGCGCGTGCGCAGCTGCTCCAGGTCAAACAGGTCACAGCCGCCGCGTACCGCATCTTCAACGGTGACGATCTGACGAAACTGGCCGTCTTCGCAGAGGCGACCGGCGGCCAGTGACTGATGGCTGAGGTCGATATCAACCCTGTCCGCTTTGGCCCGGCCCTTGTTGAACTGCGAACCGGACCAGAACGGATAGGCGCTGTGCGTGAGGCTGGACGGCGTGGAAAAGTAGGTTTCGCGCCACTTCTTGTGCAGCGCCATGCCGGACGCCACTTTCTGCAGTTCCTGAAACTTCGGTATCCAGAAATATTCATCCAGGTACAGATTGCCGTGATAGCTCTGCGCGGTGCGGGCGTTGGTGCCCAGGAAATACAGGCACGCGCCGTTACTGAGCGTCATCGGGTCGCCCTTCAGGTCTACGTCCACCTCACGGGCAAATTCAATCATGTACTGTTTGAAAACGTGCGCCTGCGCCTTGCTGGCGCTTAAGAAAATCTGATTACGCCCGGTGGTCAGCGCATCGATCAGCGCCTCGCGGGCAAAAAAGAAGGTAGCCCCGATCTGGCGCGACTTCAGCAGGTTGCGGACCGAGTACTTATTTCCGGCCTCCCACCACTGGCGCTGGTAGTCGAACATCGAGCCGTGGAAAACCTCCTGCAGCTTCTCAATCTGTTCGTCGCTGAACAGGTTTTTTTCCGGGGGCTTACGCGGGCCTTTGTTGCGGTTCTCCACGTTCGGATTCAGGTCCGCTTCATTGCCGCCGTTGCTGAATTTGCCGATCCGGGCATGGCGCTCGGACTGGCGCGCCAGCAGGTCGATTTCCTTAAAGTCTTTCCCTTCCTTCTGCTCCTTCATGATGAGCTGGCAGTAGCGTGCGGCGGTGGTCAGCTGCATCTGATCCAGCGGGCCATAGTCGCCCCACTTGTCGCGCTTCTTCCAGCTGTGAACGGTTGCGGGTTTCTCTCCCAGCATTTCAGCAATGCGGGCGATGCGG
>Ga0157369_10005159_pt1 | contig 15285 bp, 24 predicted proteins | sample C25metaG_FD_113461 | JGI IMG/M metagenome (GOLD analysis project Ga0157369, IMG submission 113461) | Corn rhizosphere microbial communities from Kellogg Biological Station, Michigan, USA - C2-5 metaG | ecosystem: Host-associated > Plants > Roots > Rhizosphere > Soil | place: USA: Michigan... | reverse complement strand
CCTCGGCGTCTCCTTGTTCTTGCGCACCCCTTGGCAGGGGTTCTCCTTCGTTGTCAGCCCCCACTCTCGGGCGATATTGAAAATGTGGGAGAGGGTAGCGATCTCACGGTTCGCCCGGACCTTCGCCGATCTCGCATCGCGGTACCCGGCAATCGTTGCTGGCGTGATCGAGTCGATCGGGGCGCTATCGAACATCGGCCGAAGCTGCTTGATCTCCGCCAGGTTGTCCTTCTGCGTGCGCGGCGCTTTCTTTGGCACCACATCACGAATGTACCGGTCGAAGATTCCCTTCATAGTGCGCAGGTCGAGGGGCTTTTCCTTGGCTTCGAGTTCGGCCCACTTCAGCCTGGCTTTGTCAATATCCTTGCCCAGAGGGATGTCATTCCCGAGCAGGTCGCGGTAGTAATACGCGGTCCACGTACTACCGTTTTTGCGCTTGCGGGATCGCTTGTACATTCGAGGGGGCAGGTGCTGGTGCTCGGTCTTGCGGGGGCGCATATCAATTCACTCGCGAATAATCAGGTGTCCATACCGGTGCGGCCGGCGGCGGATTCGGATCGGCGATGGTGGGGCTGATCATGCCCAGCTTCATGCGGGCATACATCCGACCAACCAGCGGACGCTTGCCGCGGCTTTCGACGAACACCCACTGGCGATCAATCAGCCAGCGGCGCTGGTAGGCCCGGGCCTTGTAGCCGGTGAGTTCGGCCAGCTCCTCGTCAGAGAGGATTTCGGTTTCCATGAGGTCTTGCTCCAGCCGCGCGTGGCGGCAGAAGGTTAAAAATTTAGTCAATGATTAGCTTCAGGCTTTAAAATCAATCGAAGATGATATCTGTGAATTCCACCTTTTAAGTCGGGAGCTATATGGAATACCAAGAGCGATTAACTTGTTTTATAGATTTGCTGGGTTTCAAGGGTGCGGTAGATCAATCACTAACTCAGGATGAAGTAAGGTCAAGGCTTGTAGATATTTTCGAGGAGTTTCGAGAGGGAGGGCTGGAAAAGTTAATATATGGAACTGTTCCATATTTTTCTGAGTCCGGCTTGGTTTCTTTGGCAGATGCTTACGGGGAAGATATTCTTCAAGTCGATAGTGACTATGGTTTAGTGATAACCCAATTTTCAGATTCATTCGTGATATCTGCACCTGCGAGCAATTTAGCATCGTGTGAAATGTTGTTTCGCTGCCTAGCCATAATCGAAATGCAATTTTTTTTCAATCTGGGCATGTTGATGCGTGGCGGTATGACTGTTGGGAAACTAGTGCACAAGAGAGGCGGGGCCTTATTTGGTCCCGCCATGAACGAAGCTTACGCAATTGAAAGTCAGCTTGCGCACTTTCCTCGTGTAGTTGTTTCTGAACAGGCATTCCTTTTTTTAGATGAACGATTTATGGGTCTCAAATACTACGGGGTTGCTATTAGAGATTCAGACGGTTTGCCAGCGTTCGACATAATTAGCTTTTTCCTGAACTGGAAATATTATCACGGTCGTAAAACTGAGATTCATAAGCAGTTATTGCTTGTAGAGAAAGACATTAGTGAGCGCTCGCCTACAGCTCACCCTAAGATTGAGTATCTGCTTCAACGATGGTCGAAATACGAGGATCAATTCACTGACGCAGAGAATACTGATTAGGGTCGCTTAAATGTTCGCCCTCTTTATGATCAGCAGTAACCGAATCTGCAAGAGGGAACATCGACATTGCTGGTGTGGATCATGGCTGAACCCTCTTGAATTGGACGACCCAGACCCACGGGTTGGCGTCCCAGTCGCCGCCGGTGGTGTTCCACAGATTCCCGAAAGCGTTCCGGGCGGAACCCAGGCACTGTTCGTGACTGGTGGTCTCGGCCCACATCCAGCCTTCGCGCTGCGGGTGATGCTCTGCTGGCGCGGGGCAGTCGCCGATCTCACTCCATCCTTTGCCACCGTGGCCACACTTTCGGCCGTAGTCGGTGAAGAAGCAGCCTTCTGCCTGGGCCTGTTCCTCGCTGATGTCCTGCAGCCTCTCGACGCGGACGTCGGTGATCTCCAGCAGGATGCGGCTGGCCCAGCGCGGCATGTGAATGCTCGGGCGCCAACGAATCAGTTCCTCTTCACCTTCAAAGTCCGGGATGCCGTCGGCCCGGTAGTGAATTTCGCAACTTGCCCGCTCGTCCACTGGCACGCCGGCTTCGCGATAGTCATTGATGAAGCAGGTTTCACGGACGTACAGCCGGTCGCCGGGCTTACCGATGGGGCATTCCGTATTGCGCTTCCTGACATCTGGGTTACGGATGAAGGGTTGGCCTTTGCCGTAGCTGCCAATGTCGGCCCGTGAACGCGGCTGTACCTTCACCGGACGGCGCGTTACCGTCTTCCGGCCTTCCAGAATGGCGCGCACCATCGGGGCCGAGAACAGGATCGGCCGTTCCTTGATATTGGTCATTGGAGAAGCTCCAGTTCTTTGGGGGATTCGGCCGCGAGCGTCTCTACGGCCAGGGCGTACACGTCCGGGTGCTGCTTGTCGAAGGCGGGCATGTGTTCAGTTTCGATCCAGGTACCGCGAACGGCTCCCTTGGCCAGCCATGCCGGTTTGCTTCCCGGTGCCTGTGTCCATGCGGTGACGCCGATGCCGTGGCTGGCGATCTGTTTGGCGGTGATGAAGCCTTGGCGCCGGAGCTGGGCCAGTACCTTCAGTGCTGACTCCTTCCACGGGGTCAGGCGCACAGGAGAGGGCACACCCGCCGGCAGGTTTGTGACCAGCACCGGTACCTGGCAGCGCTCAGGCGGGTTCCAGTCGAACATGTACCAGTCATAAAACGGCTTGTGGCCGCTCACTTCCAGCAGGGAATGGGCGAGGCTGAAGGTCATGCAGTTGCCTTGCCGGGTCCAGCTCTGTCTCGGCACCAGCACTCTGACACCAAGGTGTTCCAGCATCTTCACGATGCCTTTGCTGGCGTCGGTGATTTTGCTCACGATCACCAGCCGGTAATCCGGCCCGGCGCGCCCGTAAAGTTCATCACCGCGGCAGGGCAGGATCTGATCGGCCACCTTGGCGTTCAGCTGCAGCTTCGCCTCGACGCCGATCTGCCGGCCGTCCTCATGAACGACCAGCACGTCGAAGCCGGGGGCCTCGGGGTAGCACGTCCAGCCGGGCAGCTCGTTGAACTCCTGGATGAACAGCGCGCAGAGGTCAGCCTCCTTTTCGATTTTCTCGATAGGCATGACTTCGTCCTTGCCGCTATAGCGGCTGACTTTGAGGGGGAGGGTGGCTTGGGAAAAATCTGATCTTTTTTGTTAGAGTGATGTACGAATTTCGCAAGGATTTTGGCGATGCCGCAATTGAAACATTATTGGATCGATCAAGTGGAATGGTGGAGCAGCCGAAGCTTAGAGTGGTGGGCCGCTCACCTAACTGCAACTTACGTCGGGGGTGCTCTCCTGATCATGGGGGCAAAGTTTGAAGAACTCGTATTACTAAAGCTCAATGAGATAGGAGATCTCGCGGCTGGCGTGTTTGGTCCGGTTGCATTCCTGTGGCTTATTTTAGGATATCTGCAACAGGGCAAAGAACTTCGAATAAGCTCTGAAGCACTGCGGATGCAGGCTGATGAAATGAAGGCACTTGTGTCGCAGCAGGTGGCTATAGTTGAAGCACAAAATCTAACTCTTTTGAATCACGAAGCTTCATTGGAGCCATTGCTCGATCTCGTTTACGCAGGGGCAGGTAGTGGTAATCTTGGGAAATATTTTAGGCTAACACTGAGTAATAAAGGTAGCTACTGTGAACATATATTCAGACAGCTACTTGTTTGGGGAACGGAGATTAACGCTGCTAGAATGCCTGCAATGGCTAAAGACTCCTCTGAAAGATTTATAATTATGGATGAGTTTGATGGTGGTGTAGAACATGAGCTTAGATTTTACTATAAGAGGATTAGCGAATACGTTGGTTTTCAAGGTTTTACAATTATTAAATATAATAAGAATGGTGCTGATTCACTTTTGATAATAAAAAAGCCTTATAAAACTATCATTGGAAATCCTGAAGATGTTCCGGACTTCATGCTGGTCTGAACGCGTAATGTCCAAGGGCAACACTACCGCGCCGGCTTGTGCGTCTCCCGGCTGTACGGGTTGAACAACCACCAGCGGTCAATGTACATCTCGGTGCCGTCGGCGGACATCATGTGCTGGTACGGGGTGAGCTTGGCGCGGGCGATGAGCCAGTCGGCGATTGCCGGTCGCGCGAGCAGCTTGGCGACCAGGCGCCAGAAGAGATTGATCAGGCTGCCTCCTGCTGCGGCTGTTCTTGGCGTAACGCCTGCTGCACTGCGAGGATGATTCGCTCGAGGTAGGCGTAATCGGGATTTGGCTCAGTGGCATCGCTCGTCATGTGCCACCATTCGTCGCCGAACAGCTTGGTCATCAATTCGCTGTGGGCGCCGTGGAGATGTTCAATCGATGGCGAGTCGCGCAGATCCTCTGCCGCGTCGAACATTTCGCGGGCTTCGTCCGCTGTGTAGTCGAATCGACGGCGCTCTTTCAGCACCAGGCGCTGCGCTTCGTTTGCGAGAGCATCACCGCTGAATTGCCGTGATCTCAGGGATTGGTCGAAGTAACCGATGATGTAGCTGGTGTTCAGCTCACAGAAGAACTGCGCAATGGTGTGTCCGTCCCACATGCCGCCCCAGTAAGCCGTCCAGCTCTTACCCCAGCAGCTGACGGTGATCTTGCCTCGTTTGGGCGCCAGGTCTTCGAGGAACACGGTGATCGGGTCGAGGTTCGGCGCGCCGGTGATCACCAGCTTGGTCACAGTCGAGCGCTCAACCTTCAGCGGCTCCGCCGGTTTGTTTTCTGTGGGCATGGGGCGTCCTATGCCGGGGCATGCCCGGGCGGTGGATAAGTAGGAATTCAAGAGTTTTATTGCCGGTGCAGGAGTCGTGACGGAAATATCTGGCTATCAAACAAGCCGGAGTTCCACCGAATGAAGCGACTCATTGCTGAAGTGATGTACCAGGTACTTATCGAGCTGCTGAGCCAGATCCTGATGCGCTTGGCGGACTGGCTGGCGGCGTGGCCGTTGCTGTAACTACGCTGCGGCTGCCTGCTGTTCGACAACGCGCCACGGGTCGTTGGCCCGTGCCAGAGCGGCCATCGGCGGCGGGCTGACGCTGTTGCCGCACATGTGCACCTGCTGGGTCTTAGTGAACGGCTTGCCGTCGGCGCCGTGGCTGATGATGTAGTCGGCAGGGAAGCCCTGAGCCTTGTACAGCTCGGCCGGTTGCAGCATCCGCAGGCAGATATCGACGATCACGTACGGCGTGCCTTTGATCGTGACGGTGACAAGGCCAAGCCGATCTTTGGTGGTGATGGTTGGCGCTGGCGCGTCTGCGGCGCTCATGTTCTCGGTGCCGTAGTAGCTGATCAGAAATGCCGCGACCCGCAGCGCGCCGGCTTCAACCTCTGGCGATAGCTGCAACTCGACCAGCGAGCTCTTGCCGCCACCGCCGGCTGTGATGGTTGGTGCCGGTTCGTCAACACCCTGGCCTACGCTGGCGCCGAACTGGCGTTCCATGAAGGCAGTGACCAGCCCGTGGTGAGTGCCGCCAGCGCTGATGGTGTGCAGCGGATCCGCGGTGTCCCGCGCATCGCAGTTGCCGCGCAGGTGTACCAGGTTCGCGGTCACCAGTTGCTGCTGGCTGCCGGTGTTGGTCACCGTCGTCATCGGGTCTTCAACGCTTTTGGCGTCCGTGGTGTTGAAGCCGCCATTCATCTGGGCCATGAACACGGTTGAGATGCCCATGGCGTGCGCGGCGCCGGCAGGGCGCTGGTAGTTGCCGCCACTTGTAATGGTTGGCAGCGGTTCGCCAAGCGCTTTGCCTTCGTCCGCAAACCTGAACTTGACCAGGTGAGCCGCGGCGAGCGCGCGGTGACCACGCGTCATCAAGGTGCCGAGAGGCTTATCCGCAGCTACCGGGTTTCCGGCATATGCCGGGCCACCGGCACCAACCAGCACTGGGCTGATCAATGTCAGCTCACCGCGATTTGCGCAGGTGACCGTAGGGAGCGGGTCGTGGGGGGCGTTGATTCGGTCGCTGCCTTGGTGCGTGGCTGGCGCAATGATCGGGCTGGCCATGGCGAATGATCCGCCGCGCGGCCAAGACGTCACGGTGCGCAGCGGCTCATGAGCTGACTGCACGCTATCACCGGACCAGTTCGCGATCGGCACGATAAATGGATCAGCAGCATCAATGACGAATTTCTTCATGCCCTTGGCAATCCGGCGCAGGGTGGCCGGTGCCAGCGGCTTTGCTCGGTCGAAAATGCTTTTGCTCGGGATGGTCCAGTCAATGCACTCGGCGGCGGTGCGCCACTTCTTTTGGCCCTTGGCTGGATGCTTCGCGTGGGTTGGCTCAGGCCAGACAATCGGTTGGCCATCGCAGCGGGCGATCATGAACAGGCGTTCGCGGCTGGTTGGAGCGCCAAAGTCGCAGGCCTTGATCACTCGCCATTCAACGGCGTAACCCAGACGCTGCAGCTCTGATACGAATACGGTCCACGTCTTTCCGCGCCGCGCCGGATCCGGTACCAGAAACTGCTGGCTGACCGGTACAACCTCGCCTGGTGCGGCAACACCGCCGCCGAGTTTCACAACCCGGCCGGTGGTCTTGCAGCGCTTGGCGATCAGCGGCCCCCACTGGAGAATCTGTTTCACGTTTTCCAGGCTGATCACCCGTGGCTTTTTCTTGCCGGCCCACTTCAGACCGATCCACGACAGGTTCCGGATCTCGCGCTTGCGCGGCTGACCGCCGGCGGCCTGGCTGTGATGCGTGCAGTCCGGCGACATGTGGAACCAGCCAACGGCCTTGCCGGCGCACTCGGTGTCTGGATCACCGTCGAACACGTCGGTGGTGTAGTGAATGGCGCCCGGATGATTCACGGTGTGCATGCTGATCGCCGCAGCGCTGTGGTTCTTCGCCACGTTCACCGCGCGGCGCAGGCCCATCTCCAGACCGGTACCGGCGCCGCCGCCACCGCAGAAGAAGTCGACAACGATCTCATCGTCCTGAGTGCTGAAGCCGAGTCCGTATTGAGTTTTGAAATCGAAGGGGTGTTTCTTCTGTTGTGCGGACATAGGGGATCCTCGCCGGCTGGCGTGATTCGTAGAAGTGGGGTATTTGTGTTCGGCCCGGCATGGGGCCGGATCAAAACTTTGATGCGAGGGTCACGAAGATGGCATTGCCGAAATACGCTGCGGGTCGCTCGAAGGTAGAGCTTGTGCGCATAGCCTGCGAGGCCTGCGCGACGAATAGGTACGGCCTACTAAACAAGCCATACGCGGCAACCATCAATGTGGGAATTGATCCTGAGATATTCGTTACCTGCCTGAAGTGCGGACATAAGCAATTCGATGCGGAAAACTGGAACGATATCTGAAGCGTTCAGCGCAATAGGTGAGGGCGGCTCACTCACACAATCCGTAGGCTGAGCTGCAAGCCGTCGCATCGGTGGCAATCATCAAGTCATACTGGATGCCGCCTCGGGCTGTCTTAGACCATTCGACGGCCTGGCGGATACTGGCAATCTCCATGACCTCCAGCGCAGTCATGTCGGCGATTGAGCCTTTGGGGTGCTTGGCGTTTGATCCAGCGAAAAACGTGGCCGCACCGCACTTGCTGGCCTGTTGCACTGTTCGCTCCCACCGGTCGATCCGGTCAATTACCTCAGGGAATCGCAGGGCAATTTCTCGCAGCTCATCCTTGCGGCAGTTGATGCACGGCATACAGCCAACCCGGCCCATGCCTTGGGAGTAGAGAGGATTTGGCTCAATACCCATGTACCGATGCGCCTCGAACACGGCCGGGATGTCCCACTTCAAGATCGGGCGGTAATTGAACAGCCCGCCGCCGACCTCGTCGCACTCAGGCAGATACCGGCGGTTCAACGACTCATCGGCCCGAACGCCCTGCCAACTAATCAGCATATCGCCTCGGCCCATCAACGGCATCACAACCTGTTCAAGCATCGGGTCACGCTTCAGTTCCATGGTGCAGAACTGGGCCTTGCGGCTGGGGAAACGGCCCTTCCAAATGCAAAGGTCTAGGAATGGGTTTCCAGTTGGCTGCAATACCTCTAAAGCAGCCAGAACAATCTGTTCGTCGATGCCTTGCTCCCGCCACTTGGTTTCGATGAATTTGCGCTTTCCAGCGATCTGGCGAGAAAAATCTGCTTTTACTCGAGTAATCGGAACACCTGTTGCCCGCTCTAAATAATCAAGGTACTGGTATGTCTGTTCGTGCTCGTTGCCGGTATCGGCGAAGACGGCCTGAAGGTTTTCTGTCTCCAGGGCGATCGCCACCAGAAGCGTAGCGGTCGAGTCTTTCCCGCCGCTCACGCTGACGATGTTCTGGACAGGCATGGATTATCTCCAGTCAGGCGCCGCCCTCCGTGACCGGTGGTGGCAATTTGAGTACGAGTGGTATTTGATGGCTTCCTCAATTAAAGAAGGGTTCGCCAGTGAAGCTAAAGGAACGCGGGGCACAATTTGCAGGAATAACGCTGCTGAGCGTTTGGATTGCCTTGCTCGGGACGTCGTTGCTGTGGATGGTTGTTGGCGTGTGCAAGTATTACGGCATGGAGCTAAAGGGCGGAGATTGGGTACAGGCTGCCGCATCGCTGACCGGGGTAGGTGCTGCGATTTTCATCGCTAATTCACAAATTCGACGAGAGAACAAAAAAGAAGCATCTGAAAAAGAAGTAGCACTCACAGCGCTCGTGAAAATTGCTGAACTGTCCAGCCACTATGTCACGGGTCTATACGATGCGACCTCTCCAAACTGCAGAAGCCAATGGCATGTTGAGCAGGTGGAGAGCATGCACCGCACCCTTATGGCGATTGACGTGTTGTCACTTCCAAACAAAGAACTGGTTGAATACTTGATCCAGCTTCGTGGAATGCTCGAGTACGCTTTGCACAATGCCGAATCGACTTCGAACCTACTGGATGATGGCGCGGCAAGAGCAGCGAGGGAGCAAATATCAGCAGCGGCCTTTGTCATATCTGGAGTAGTGTTCAACTTGAAGCGTTTGGTTGAATGATTTCATCCCCGGGGTCCTGCCTAATTAGCAGCAGACTCTCTTCGTGAAATTTTTGCGACACCTTTTCGGTAACAACAAAAGGTGTCGTGACACACTCGAGCATCTTGGCCTGGGTTTCGAAGTCGGCGGCGATCAGGTTGCGTAACAGGTTCTGATACACCTCCTGCTGGTTGTTGAAGCCGTGGGCAGCCATGACCCGCTTGAGGTCAGGCTTGAACACGCCGGCGACCTCAACCGTAAACTTCTCGACGCCCAATGCAGCGTCCTTCGCTGCTGCCTTCTCGCGCTTTTTCTTCTGCTTGATCGCTTCCTTCGTCGGCTCCTGTACTTCGGCCATGGCCTACCTCTTCAATTCCGCTGGCCGGCAAGTCCAGCCAGGTCTGTCGTTTGCGTTGTTGGGGGCTGGAAAGTTTTGCGCAGCTTTCCTGCACCTGATGTCAAGCGCCGCCGGCTGTGACCGGTAGTGGCAATTTGTATAGGGATGAGGTAATAAAGGTGCAATTTTTTCGACGGATTTCAACATGAGTTGGTTTACCTTGACCACGGAAGGACTTGGACGTCCCGACCTGCCGGGAATTATCGATAACCCAGTTTTCGCTTCGAACGCGCCCCTAGTGTCAGATTTCGATTTTGGGACTTTTGGAATTGTTGCAATATCGCTGTTTATCTTAATGCTTTTCTTGTATTTTTTTAAAGTTAAAGATACGCGGTTTAGAAGTGTCTTTCAGATAGCAATGGTGTTAATGCTTATATCTTCTTTGTATCTAATTTTCTTTATTTCTTTGGTGTGGAACTTGCCGCTGGGTTCAGTGGTAGAGAAAATGCGAGATGGAACATTTGGTGATAGTTTTGGTACGCTAAATACGTTGTTTTCTGGGTTGGCGTTTTCAGGTGTTCTAATAACTATTCTTATTCAGCGAGTCGACCTTTTAGAGACAAGGCAGCTTAGCTTGAAACAGCAAACTGAGTCTCAGTTTTATAATCTTCTGAATTTGCAGCAGCAGGTGATTCAGGGTTTCGATTTGCACATACGTGACAAAACCATACAGGGGCGCGATTGCTTTAGGAATTGGCGTAGAAAGCTTCAAGCCCAATATTCCTCTCATAAAGATAAAGGGATTGAGAGCGAGAAAGCATCGATGGCGGCCTACAGATATGTACTCAATGCCCATCTCGGTGATCTCGGCCTATATTTTAGAAGTTTATATACTGTTTTTCGATATATTGACACCATTGACGAAAAGGAGAGGGCTCATTATGCTGTTGTTGTTCGCTCTCTGTTATCTGATTATGAGCTGCTTCTCCTTTTTTATAATTGCTTAAGTTTAAAAGGGAGAAAGTTTATGGATTTTGCTGAAAAGTACGCCCTGTTTGATAATCTAGATGTTCGGTTACTCCTTAATATTGATGATGTATCCCTGATGAAACCAGTGGTCTACGGTAAAAACCCTGAGGCTCTAGCCGTTCTTCAGTTTATGTCTGAGGAGGCACAACAACCGTTTAAGTGGCCCGTTACGAACAACAGGTCGCTCGAAAACTGATGCCGGGCCGCGCCCAGAAGTCGGCCATTGCAGCGGCGATTTCATCCGACTCAGTTTGCTTTGGTCGAACTGCGTTGAGGTTGAGACTGATCATGCTGGCCTCACTTGATCCGGATCGAGCTTTCGCCGCGCTCAAGGTGCGCCCAGGCCGGTTCCGGTAGCAGTTCATGCTCCGCATCTTCGCCGGCATCGATACGCTTGCGCACTGCGTCGTTGTGCTCGCGAATTTCCTTGAGCCGGACGGCGATGACTTTTTTGTCGGGTGTGATTACGCTCTTCACCGAGACAAACTCGTCGGGCACGGCTTGTTCGTTGTCGACGATCACTTTTTCGGGTGAGAGTGCGAGTGTGATGGTGAACAGTGGCCGCTTGATCGACTTGATGTCTGCGGCCTCCATGTTTCGACGAAGGTAATCGCTGAGCTGGCTCACGGTGTTTTTCTTGATGCGTTTGAGTTCGTTGAGGCGGTCGACTTCCTTGTCGATTGCGTCGATGTCACCTTCGATGTTTCGACGCAGCATGACGACGTTGTCGGCCTTCACTTCGAACTCACCCTTGATGCCATCCATGGTGTCTTGGATAGCTTGGCGTAGGCCTTCATCGTCGGTGTCAGCCAGAGCCAAGAGTTCGGCCATCTGCGCATTCAGTTTGTAGAGGTCAGTCATGCTGCACCTTCCATAGCGTCTTCAAGGTCCGCTTTGCGGGCATCCTTGGCGCGGGTAAATTTGAGTTTGTGGGCCGCGCAATCTGGATCGGTTTTGCGCAAGTCCAGCTTGCGCATCGCCGACTTGTAGAGTTGTTCCAGCTCATTGAGCGACTGCGCGGTGCCAATCAGGTGAAGTGTTTCCGAGAGCCATTCGCGGTATTCGGCTGCCAGACGTTCTTTCGCTTCGATCTTGTCCTCGGCGCGCTCGATTTCGGCTTCACCCAGGCGCTCGTTGACGTAGTGAATGTCGTCGTACAGACCCAAGCGAACGTCGGCGGAGAAGCCAAGCTGACTGAGGCACTTGCCGATCGCGTCGGTAAGGGATTTCTTCGGGGCGTCGAAGTCAGTGCTGATGCCAAACCGGTTCTGCGTGATGAAGGGGGTGTGCCCGTAGTGCGTGATGGTCTTGCGCTCACCGTCGTCTCCCAGGTACCAAAGGGCGACTTTGAGGGTATGCACCTGAGCGTGAGCCAGCACTGTACCTTCCTTGTTTAGCAGCGGTCCTCCGATATCGAAGCGCTCTTCGATCACGTCATAACCCCAGCCGGTGCCGCATGGGCCGAACTGCTCGGTGGCACGTTTAGCCAGGTACTGGGCATTTACCGCGGTACCGGTGAAACCGCCGGGACCGGTGTATTCCTTGATGAACTTGGGGTCGGTCTTTTCGACCTCTTCCCACAGGGCAAGGTTGGGTACAGGCATGACAATCTCCCGCCGCGCAAGTACGCAGCTCTGAAAGAAGTGGGTTACTGAGTGATGCGGTCGGCGAGGGCGCTGAGCAGCATCAGGAAGGTGAAAACGCCGAGGGAAGAGAACGCGCCGCGCCAGATGATCAGGCGGCGCGCCCATTGGCGGCTGGTCACTGGAACACCTTGTAGGTAGTCGATTTTGGAGCTTGGCAGGTGCCAGGCTCGCTATTGACGACCTTGAGGGCGCCTGCGCCTACCACCAGAACCACGACGAGAATCCAGTAGATAAGATTCATGCTTTGACCTCGTAGGCGACCGTCCATTCACCACACATGCAGGCCCTACCACTCCATGCATGCACGTTAGGGATGCCTGCGTCGTGCGCCAACGAAAGCGCACCCAGCCACTTGGAGTGGGTGAAGGCCAAGATCATGCGGTCGGCGGGGAGCTCTTCGATTTCTTCGTCAATCAGCGATTTCACAAGGGGAGTAGTCATGCCGAAACTCCTTTCAGGTGCGCGTTTCGCTCGACGAACTTGGCGTCCAGCGCATCGCGGTAACGATTGGCAGTGCGGGTGTCGATGATCTGGGCGAATTCCGCCATTTCGATCATGCCCATGACGAAGGTGCGATCCGGTACCGGAGTGCAGGACTTGCGCATCTTCGCGATTTCAAGGCCGAGCCGGGCCAGTGCTACTTGGTTGCTCATAACACATCGTCCTCGGCAGCTTCGCGCTCAGCAGCAACTGCATCGGCGGCGTGTGGGCGGAGGAAGTTTGCGGCGATCGCTTCAAGCTGCGTGACCGGGCTGTTACTGCCCAACAGGTGCTTGGCGTGTGTCAGCGCCTCGGCTTGGCTGCCAACCACGACGGCCAGCACCAGGTTGGCGAACGAATCACGATCATCCAGCCCATCGATCTGCCGCTGATTCAGGTTGTGCTGCAGGTGTTCGGCGTACTGCGCCGAGGTAACTTTCTGAACCGGGCCAAACCGACGCTTCCATTCCACGTCAGAGCCGCACACCAGCTGTTCAGCGGCGCTTTCCAACCATTCGCGCTGATCGTCCGACTCGCTCACCGCCGAAGGCAACTGTGCGTCGTACATGGCCTGACAGAGTTTCAGTGCTGCGTTCATGGGTGCCTCCAGATCGGCGGGTCAGTCGGTGGGCGAAGTAATGAAAGGCTGCCAGTGCGTGACGCGATGCTCGAACCGAGAGCCGTCCGGGTAGCGCCAGTCGATTCCGTTCCAGTAGAGGAAGCGCGATCCGTTCGCAAATCGCTGCGCCTGCTTGGCCGGCGTGTAAGCGATGACGTGGTGCTTACCGCCGCCCTTCGGCAGCTCCGGTAGGCGATCACTGCATTTGATCCAGCCGCTCATGACGACCTCCAGTGTTTGGGGTTAGGCGGTGGCGGGGACGGCTTCACTGAATCGCGAAGGGCTCCAGTCGCACGACTCGTCATCCGGGATATGGCCGAACATCAGCGTGCAGCGACGGCAGTGCACGCAGTCGCCGCAGGTCTTGCCCTCGGGCAGGTTCATCTGATCAGCGTTGTCCGCAGACCGTGGATACGGCGCTCGTTGCTCGGCCATGATTTGCTCCATGTGGTTGATCCAACAAAACTCGGATGCACTCATCCGCTCCGCTGGTTGCCGTGGGGCGCGGAGGGGAGTGCATTCGTACTTGTGTAGGAGAGAAGAGCTGCTACGTTTTCTGTTCGACCCTCATTGAAGAGAACCGCAATGGCCCAGATAACGAAATGCCCAAAATGTGATTCCAGCTCGTTCGAGCTGGGAACCCAAACGACAGTTAGAGGTAGCGGTCACACAATCTATTTCGTGCAATGCGCATCCTGCGGTTGCGCTATTTCGGCAATGAACGCGCAGGAAGTCCATCTGGTTGAGCAGATTGCGAAGAAGGTTGGCGCACGCTAATCCACGATGGTCGGCGGTGGCCATACGGTGCCGCCATTTGGACTACCTTCGCTGCAGCCGTTCGTACTAGTTGTTTTCCCAATGCACCCGTCACCAGGTGCATCAGTGAAAAATTCCGTGTTGCTATCCGCTCCATGCGCGGCGCCGCGGTTTCCCCACCTGGCCGGCGTCACACATTTCGTGTTCGGTGTTCTTCGCCGGCTGGCTTGCATGGTTTGGCGTCCTCCCATATGGGGAGTCCGGCAGGTTCCAGAGCCTGCATGGGGATCGAAGTTTGTGTTTCGCGCTATGCCCGTTTCCGGGGATCGATCCGCGAAGATTCCAGACTGTTAAAGAGCGGCGCGGCTTTCGCTGCTGGGCCCGTGATGTGCTGGCTTGAGGTAAATTTACCATTTGGAAATTACCTGTCAATGCATAATGGTAAATAAAATGGTAAATATTAAAGGCGGAATTGGTAAATCCATGCGGTATTCACTTTTCTCCGGACGAAAAAAACCCGCACGGGGCGGGCAAAACTTCAAATCTGCGGATCACATCGTGTCGATCTCTGCTTTAAGTCGGTTTATCGCGGCTTCGTAGCTTGTCTTCTCCGGGCTCTCATCTGTCCAGCCGCGTGGAGTACTCAGCCAATCCATGTAACCTAGCCATGATGCGTATGCTTCGGTGATTGCAGGCCTTAGCTGTGGGTACTTTGCAATTTCTTCTTTGAGAAATGGCTTAATCGAAGGCTTCTCTGTCTCCACGCACTCTTTCGATTCTTCGTATGCTTTTTGCAAAATGGACTTGTATTTCTTGCTTGTCGGGCCGTAGTCCCGCTGAGCGATGGATGCCTCCGTAGCGTTGCCCGATCCCGTGATGCTGCACTTCGCCGCCGATCCTTCGATTCGATCAATAAATGTAGGGTCGGCGAAGGCTGACAATGAAAAAAGTGCGCTTGTCGCAAACGCAAAAACGTATCTGCGCATGGGTATCCATCCTTTGAGTAATGGCCCAGAATTTTACCCTTCGTGGCGCTACGCCACCATCTACCGCTCCGTCAGTCACCTTCACTGAACGGCAGCGCTGTGGGTGATATCTACCGGTGCACGCACCCACTAGGTACTCACCATGAACGACGACCGGAAAGTACAGGCCCTGTCAGCCTGGCGAAAATTGCTCGAAGAGCCAGAAATCCGGATGGACGCCGAGGAGCAGTACGATGAGTTGCTCAAAATGGCAGACGCCATGGAGCAGGAAGGACTGATTACTGCCAGCGAGTGGCGTCAGTTGGTCAGAGAGGCTGGCACGAGGTTCGCTCAAGCAACTGAAGGGCTCGGAGGCGGAACGTAGGAGGG
>Ga0157369_10005158_pt1 | contig 15288 bp, 14 predicted proteins | sample C25metaG_FD_113461 | JGI IMG/M metagenome (GOLD analysis project Ga0157369, IMG submission 113461) | Corn rhizosphere microbial communities from Kellogg Biological Station, Michigan, USA - C2-5 metaG | ecosystem: Host-associated > Plants > Roots > Rhizosphere > Soil | place: USA: Michigan... | reverse complement strand
GCCTTGTTGATGGGCAATACCCTGGCGGACAAACTGGCCCAGGGACGCAGCCGTGCGCTGCGCATCAACGGCTGGCTGAACCTGATCATCGGTGTAGTGGCATTGCTCGCGCTGACCTGGCTGCAAATGAAGAAGCCGGTGTACGAGCACGGCCAGGAAACCCTCAGCCTGGTGTTGGTGTTCACCTTTCTGTTTGCCTGGATCCTGGTCAACCTGTTGCAGGCGGCCCGGCCTTTGCATCTGTGGGCCGCACCGGTACTCGGCAGTTGGCTGATGGTGGCCTTGTTGCCAGCTGCCCTGCCGCATTCAGTGGTGTACAACAAGACGCCTGACCAATTCATCATTGATCACCTGCAAGAGCTGCAACCGGCCACGGCCCTGCTGAGCAATGACCTGGGCGCAGCGTCGGCGCTGTCATGGCGCCTGGCGCGCCCGGACGTGACGCTCTACAACACCGTCGGCGAAGTCAAATACGGCCTGGCCTACGCGGACGCCACGCACCACAAGGTGGATACCACCCAAGTCCAGCAATGGATGAGCGATGCGCGCCAAAAGGGGCCGGTCGGCGTGGTCATGCGGGTCAAGGGCGACGATGAAATCGCCGAAGTCGACTTGCTGCCCAAGGACGGCAAGCGCTACGAACAAGGCAACATCGTGATCCTGATCTTCCCGCAGGCCGCGCAATGATCACCTTGCTGCTGTTACTGGCCGCCTGCCTGCTCACCTGCATGGGACAGGTCTCCCAGAAGTTCGCCGTGGAACGCTGGCGCGACCTGCCGGATGGCTGGGCGCTGAAACTGCGCTCGCCCTGGTTGTGGTCGGCGCTGGTGTGCCTGGGCCTGGGCCTGCTGGTGTGGCTGCTGGTGTTGCAACGCCTGGAAGTCGGTATTGCCTACCCGATGCTCAGCCTCAACTTCGTGCTGGTCACGCTGGTCGCGCGTTTTGTGTTCAAAGAGCACATCGACACCCGCCATTGGCTGGGTGTCGCGCTGGTGATCGGCGGTGTCGTGCTGCTGGGGCGCCAGGTATGAGCCGGATCCAGGGGTTTGCCCTGGCCCTGGGCAGCGTCGGCCTGGTCAGTGCGGCCCAACTGGGCATGCGCTGGAGCATGACGCGCCTGCCGCTGCCCAGCGGATGGCTGGATGCCTTGAGCCAGAACAGCATCGACCTGGGCGCCCTCGGCGTCGTGACCTTGGCGATCCTGGCCTACGTACTGTCGATGCTCTGCTGGCTCGGTGCGCTCAAGCATTTGCCGCTGGGCCGCGCCTATTCGCTACTGAGCATCAGCTATGCCTTGGTGTACCTGCTGGCGGCCAGCCTGCCGGTGTTCAACGAACATTTTTCCGTTTCAAAAACCCTGGGGGTGGCCTTGGTCATCCTCGGTGTTCTGGTTATCAACTCTCGTCGTGCTAGCGCCACAAGTCCCAGGAATGCCCCATGAAAATCAGTGTATTTGGTAGCGGTTACGTCGGTCTGGTGCAGGCCACCGTGTTGGCTGAAGTCGGCCACGATGTCATTTGCATGGACGTTGACAAGAACAAGGTCGAGTCACTGCAAAAAGGCCATGTGACCATCTTCGAGCCGGGGCTGGCTGCGATGGTCAAGGAAAACCTGGAGAGTGGGCGGCTGCACTTCACCCATGATGTAAAGTTGGCGGTGGAACACGGCGAAGTCCTGTTCATTGCCGTGGGCACGCCTTCGGACGAAGACGGCTCGGCCGACCTGAAATACGTGCTGTCGGTAGGCGACGCCGTCGCCCGCCACCGCAAAGAGCCGGTGATCCTGGTGGAAAAATCCACCGTGCCGGTCGGCACCGGCGACACCCTGCGCGCCCACATCGAAAAAGCCCTGCACCTGGCCGGCCGGCACCTGGAGTTCGATATCGTCTCCAACCCGGAATTCCTCAAGGAAGGCTCGGCCGTGGCCGACTGCCGCCGCCCGGACCGCATCATCATCGGTTGTGAGCGCGAAGAAGTGCGCGACGTGATGCGCGACCTGTACGCACCGTTCAACCGCAACCATGACCGCATCATTTTCATGGACCTGCGCAGTGCCGAGCTGACCAAGTACGCCGCCAACTGCATGCTGGCGACCAAGATCAGCTTTATCAACCAGATCGCCGAGCTGGCCGAACACCTGGGGGCGGACATCGAAGCCGTGCGTCTGGGCATTGGCGCCGACTCGCGCATCGGCTACCACTTTATCTACCCTGGCTGCGGCTACGGCGGTTCGTGCTTCCCCAAGGACATGCGCGCCCTGATCCACAGCGCCCGGCAAGCCAACTGCTCCAGCGACCTGCTGGAAGCGGTAGAAGCCATCAACCAGCGCCAGAAGAGCAAGTTGTTCGAACGGATCAATGCGTTCTTCAAGGGCGACCTGCGCGACAAGACCTTTGCCCTGTGGGGCCTGGCGTTCAAGCCCAACACCGACGACATGCGCGATGCCCCCAGCCGCGTGCTGATGGAAGCGTTGTGGGCCGCCGGCGCCAACGTGCGCGCATTCGACCCGGAAGCCATGCAGGAAACCCAACGCATCTATGGCGATGACCCACGGCTGATGCTCATGGGCACCCCGGAATCCACACTGGGCGGTGCCGATGCGCTGATCGTCTGCACCGAATGGCAGCAATTCAAGGCGCCTGACTTCGACCTGATCCACCAGCGCCTGAAAACCCCGGTGATCTTCGACGGCCGCAACCTCTACGACGGCGAGCGCCTGGCACGCAAAGGCTTCCAGTACTACCCGATCGGCCGCGGTGATTCCTGCCAGTTGCCGATTCCCCAGCAACAGTGGCTGCCACAGGTTGTGGAAGCCTGAGACGTGAACAAAGCTCAACCGTCCCCGCTGAATGCAACGATCAGCCGCCAATCCCTTGGTTTGGGATTGCTGGCGTTGTTGCTGTTTATCGCCGGCAACTGGCACCAGGCGATCATCGGTTTCGACTCGCGCTTTGTGTTGTTTGCCCAGGAAATGCTGCGTCATGGCCCCAGCGTCTTCCCCACCACCTATGGGCAGCCTTATGCGGATTACCTGGCCACCTCGACACTGTTGACCTGGCTGGTTTCACTGCCCCTGGGCCAGGTCACCAGCCTCACGGCCTGGTTGCCCACGGCGATCGCCTCGGCGTTTATCGTCATCCTGGTGTATCGCCTGACGGCGCCCTACTCCCAGCGCTGGGGGCTGCTGAGCATTGCGCTCCTGTTGTTGAGCAGCAACTTCATCAGCGAAACCCGTGCGGTGTCCCTCGACCAGATGCTGGCAGCCATCGCCCTGGCGGTGTTTTACCTGGTGTACGCCCATGATCACTTCGGGTCCGCTAAACGCCTGCATTGGCTGTACCTGCTGCTGATCCTGGGCTTTGCCGTGCGTGGGCCGATTGGCCTGGTGATTCCTACGGGCGTGCTCTGCAGCTACTACCTCATCAACCGGCAATGGCGCCAGTTGTTCAGTTTCGGCTTGCTGGCGCTGGCATTGCTGGTGGCATGCGTGGGCCTGTTGCTGCTGATGGCCAAGTCGAGCGGTGGCGAAAGCTTCATGCAGGACGTGATCCGCATGCAGTTCCTCGGCCGCATGGATGGCAGCGAAGGTTCGAGCGGCATGCTGTACTACTTCACCAGTTCGCTGGGCAATTACGCCTTGGCGTATCCGATGGCGCTGCTGGTACTGCTGGCCATGGTGCTCAGCGGGCGCCGCGCGCCGGGACCGGCATTGCAGTTGGTGTGGTATTGCGCCGCCGCCGGCTTGCTGGTGATGGTCGGCCTGTCGCTTCCCCAGGCGAAAAAAGCACGTTACGTGCTGCCGATGTTGCCCATGGCGGCGATCATTGCGGCATACCCGTTCCAGGTCGCACACGGACGGCTCTTCGCCGGGCTGCGTGGGCTGATGCTGGGGATCTGGACGTTGTTGCCGACGCTGTTGATCGTCGGCCTGCTGTTGGCACGATCGCGCTACCCTGAGCAGTTGAGCCATCTCGGCTGGGTGTTGGGCGTGCTGGGCGGCCTGCAGGTGCTGGCCTTGGTGACACTCTTCAAGAGCCGCCTGCGTCCGGTCGGGCCGGCCTTTGCCGCGGTGCTGGCAGTGTGGGCCTCCTATATCCTGGTGGTCGAGCCGCTGGAGCGCAGTATCTACGACACCCGCACCTTTACCTTACGGGTTCATGAGCAGGTGATGCAGCAACGCGCGCCGGTGGTGCTGCATGGCTTGGGCAAAGACGCCAAGGCCATCAAGTACATGGTCAACCTCGATTGCGACCAAGTGCCGTTGTTCACTCAGCAAGCCGCCGACCTCAAGCCACTCCAAGGACCCGCCTGGCTGGTGATGAGCCAAGTGGATTACGAAGGCTTGCAAGACCCGCGCTTTCGTTCCATCACGCCGACCCTGACCGGCGAATTCGACCGCAACCCTTACGTGCTGCTGCACCTGGCCAAACCTGCGCAACCTTGAGTCTGCGCCGGCGCCGCCGGCGCGGAAAATTCCCACGCAGCTTTACGTAATAACTGGTGCCGTTTCTCTTTCCTGCGTCCAAAACCCGACGGTAAACTCGCTTGCCGGGTGCGGTATTCATGTACCGCCACAGGTCATGGGTGACCACAAGGACGAGAGGATAACGCCGTGCCAGATGATGCTTCGCTTGATAACCCAGCCTTGACCAGCACCGAAGTGCATGTCGGCTATATTCCCCTGCCACCGCTGGACCGGCTGATGGGGCTGCGCGACGCGTTGGTGGCGTTGAAAGGCCCGCTGGCCAGTGAACCCGGTTTGCAGGAGAACCTGCGCAAGCGTTTTTTCGATGAAGAGTCCAGTAATCGAGTGCTGGGTAAAGTCTGCTGCTCGATAGTAGTCTGACCGTATTCCAATTCATTATTTTTGCATTCAACCCTCATTAATATGCATTGGCGCCTCTGTTCCACGCGCGGCACACTGCATGGGTTCCTTCCCCCAAATGTTGGAACTTTCAAAGGGCTTTTCCGGGCAACCAGACAAGCCTTTTTTTTTGCCCGCTGTTTATGGACTGCCTCCCAATGCTCGCTCGCTGGTTCCCCGCTGCTATCAATACCCGCCCCACCGAATGGAGCCGTGCCGCGATCGGCATGGCCCTTGGCACCTTGTTCAGCGTCTGGTTGTGCTCCCAGGTGTTTGGCATGGATGTCGCGTTGCACCTGCTTGGCCCGCTGGGTGCGTCGGCCGTCCTGTCGTTCGCCGTGTCATCGGGTGCCTTGGCGCAACCTTGGTCGATTATCGGCAGCTACCTGTGCGCAGGCGTGATTGCCTTGCTGGTCCCCCGTGTCCTCGGCCCGTCCCTGGGCGGCGCCTGCCTGGCGGCCGGCATGACCGTAATACTGATGTGCTGGTTGCGCTGCCTGCACCCGCCCGCCGGTGGCCTGGCCATGACGCTGGTCCTGGCAGACCCGGCGTCCGCCGCCCTGGGCTGGTATGAGCTGGGTGCGGTATTGCTCGGCGCCGGTGCGCTGCTGGCCTGCGCACTGGCGTATAACAACGCCACGCGCACGCGTTATCCCAAAGGCGCGGTGGAAGCACCGGCACCGCTACCGTTCACCCCCAGGGCCGACCGAGACCCTGGTATTACCGCCGCTGATTTGACACTGGCGCTGGCGCAAATGGAGCAGTTCTACGATGTGGAGCCCAGCGAACTGGAACAACTCATCCACGCGGCGCAAACCCACGCCAGGCGCCGTAGCATCGGCGAAACACTGGCCAGCCGGTTACCCTGAGCCGGTCGTGCGCTTGCTGCATAAATGCAAAAACGACCTGCAGGATTGAAGGTTGTACTAGGCAAATTTGCACTGGTACGATCACGAGAAGGTTCATCCGTGAACATCTTGATAAAGAACAATAAAAGCAGGGAGTTATCGATGACTGCTCAGGTTTCATCCGAAGCAAGCCACGCCCAGATACTTCAGGACGAAGTCCTCGCCGAGGTCCGCAACCACATCGGCCACCTCACCCTCAATCGCCCCGCCGGCTTGAATGCCATTACCCTGGACATGGTGCGCAGCCTCACGTCCCAGTTGCAGGCATGGGCTGATGATCCGCAGGTGTATGCCGTGGTCCTGCGCGGTGCCGGTGAAAAAGCCTTCTGTGCAGGTGGCGATATCCGTTCTCTGTACGACAGCTTCAAGAACGGCGACACCCTGCACCAAGACTTCTTCGTCGAGGAATATGCTCTGGATCTGGTCATCCACCACTACCGCAAGCCAGTCGTGGCACTGATGGACGGGTTTGTCCTGGGCGGCGGCATGGGCCTGGTGCAGGGCGCTGATTTGCGCGTAGTCACCGAGCGCAGCCGACTGGCGATGCCGGAAGTGGCCATCGGTTATTTCCCTGACGTGGGTGGCAGCTACTTTCTGCCGCGCATCCCCGGCGAACTAGGGATCTACCTGGGCGTGACCGGGGTACAGATCCGCGCGGCCGACGCGCTGTATTGCGGGTTGGCTGATTGGTACCTGGAAAGCCACAAGCTCGCCGACCTTGACCAGAAGCTAGACCGCCTGCAATGGCACGACTCGCCGCTCAAAGACCTGCAGGGCGTGCTCGCCAAACTGGCCGTGCAGCAATTGCCCGATCCGCCGTTGGCCGCTCTGCGCCCCGCCATCGACCACTTTTTCGCGCTGCCGGATGTGCCGAGCATCGTTGAACAATTGCAGCAAGTCACCGTGGCCGACAGCCATGAATGGGCGTTGAGCACCGCTAACCTGATGCTGACCCGCTCCCCCCTGGCCATGGCTGTTACGTTGGAGATGTTGCGCCGCGGCCGGCGCCTGCCCCTGGAAGACTGTTTTGCCTTGGAGCTGCACCTGGACCGCCAATGGTTCGAGCGCGGCGACCTGATCGAAGGCGTGCGCGCCCTGATCATCGACAAAGACAAAAGCCCGCGCTGGAACCCGCCCACCCTGCACGGGCTGGCCCTCAGCCACGTTGAGAGCTTCTTTCATCACTTCGAGAAGGTTGCAAAATAAGCCATGCAAGACATTGAATACACTGAAGAACAAGTAATGATCCGCGACATGGCGCGTGACTTCGCCCGGGGTGAAATCGCACCGCACGCCCAAGCCTGGGAGAAAGCCGGCTGGATCGACGACGCCCTGGTGGCAAAGATGGGCGAACTGGGCCTGCTGGGCATGGTGGTGCCGGAAGAATGGGGCGGCACCTATGTCGATTACGTCGCCTATGCCCTCGCCGTCGAGGAGATTTCCGCGGGTGACGGTGCCACTGGCGCACTGATGAGTATCCATAATTCAGTGGGTTGCGGGCCGATTCTCAACTACGGCACAGATGAACAAAAACAGACCTGGCTGGGCGACCTCGCCAGCGGCCAGGCGATTGGCTGCTTCTGCCTGACCGAACCCCAGGCCGGTTCCGAAGCGCACAACCTGCGTACCCGTGCCGAACTGCGCGACGGCCAGTGGGTAATCAACGGGGCCAAGCAGTTCGTCAGTAATGGTAAACGCGCCAAACTGGCGATTGTATTTGCGGTGACTGATCCCGACCTGGGCAAGAAAGGCATCTCGGCGTTCCTGGTGCCCACCGCAACCCCGGGATTCGTGGTGGATCGTACCGAACACAAGATGGGCATCCGTGCGTCCGATACCTGCGCCGTGACCCTGAACCAGTGCAGCGTGCCCGAGGCCAACCTGCTGGGTGAGCGTGGCAAAGGCCTGGCCATCGCGCTGTCCAACCTGGAGGGTGGCCGCATCGGTATCGCCGCCCAGGCATTGGGCATCGCCCGCGCGGCATTTGACGCAGCGTTGGCCTATGCCCGTGATCGGGTGCAGTTCAACAAGGCAATCATCGAGCACCAGCGCGTGGCCAATTTGCTGGCCGACATGCAAACCCAGCTTAACGCCGCACGCTTGCTGATCCTGCACGCCGCACGGCTGCGCAGTGCCGGAAAACCCTGCTTGTCGGAAGCGTCCCAGGCCAAGCTGTTTGCCTCGGAAATGGCCGAGAAGGTTTGCTCATCGGCGATGCAGATTCACGGTGGGTACGGATACCTGGAGGATTATCCGGTGGAGCGTTACTACCGGGATGCGCGGATCACGCAGATTTACGAAGGAACCAGTGAGATTCAGCGGATGGTGATTGCCAGGGAGCTGAAGAACTATCAGCTCTAGCAATGTGGGAGGGGCAAGCCCCCTCCCACCTTTGATACTCAGTCTTTGACACCGGGTTATTTGTCCTTGAACTCCGGCGCGCGCTTGGCCACGAATGCCGCCATGCCTTCCTTCTGATCCTGCGTGGCGAACGCCGCATGGAACACCCGGCGCTCAAAGCGCACGCCTTCCGACAAGCTCACTTCGAATGCTCGGTTCACGCTTTCCTTGACCATCATGCTGATCGGCACCGACTTGCCGGCAATCAGCGTCGCGACTTTCAGCGCTTCTTCCAGCAGTTCATCGGCGGGTACGATACGCGCGACAATCCCGCAGCGCTCCGCTTCCACCGCATCGATAAAGCGCCCGGTCAGGCACATTTCCATGGCCTTGGCCTTGCCCACCGCACGGGTCAGGCGCTGGGTGCCGCCCATGCCCGGCAGTACGCCGAGGTTGATTTCCGGCTGGCCGAACTTGGCGCCGTCACCGGCCAGGATGAAGTCGCACATCAACGCCAGTTCGCAACCGCCGCCCAGGGCGAAGCCGTTGACGGCGGCGATGATCGGCTTGCGGCGGTTGGCCACGCGGTCGCTGTCGCTGAACAGATCGTCGAGGTAGATCTGCGGGTAGGTCAGCTCGGCCATTTCCTTGATGTCGGCACCGGCGGCGAAGGCTTTTTTCGAGCCGGTCAACACGATGCAGCCGATTTCCGGGTTGGCCTCCAGGCCGTCCAGCGCCTGGTTCAACTCGCTGACCAGTTGCGCGTTCAGGGCGTTCAAGGCTTGCGGGCGATTGAGGGTAATCAGCCCGACGCGGCCCTGGACTTCGAGCAAAATGGTTTCGTAACTCATGTATCGGCTCCTTAGAGATTGCGTGAGATGACCATGCGCTGGATATCGCTGGTGCCTTCGTAGATCTGGCAGACCCGCACGTCGCGGTAGATCCGCTCCAGAGGGAAGTCGCTCAGGTAACCGTAACCGCCCAGGGTTTGCAAGGCGGCCGAACAGACTTTCTCGGCCATTTCCGACGCAAACAGCTTGGCCATCGAGGCTTCCACCAGTGCCGGCTTGCCGCTGTCGCGCAGTGCAGCGGCGTAATGCACCATTTGCCGGGCAACCGCGATTTGCGTGGCCATGTCCGCCAGACGGAAAGCAACGGCCTGGTGCTCGATGATGGGTTTGCCGAAGCTTTCGCGCTCGCGGGCGTAGTCGCGGGCTGCTTCAAAGGCGGCGCGGGCCATGCCCACCGATTGCGAGGCAATGCCTACGCGCCCACCTTCCAGGTTGGCCAGGGCAATCCTGTAGCCTTCGCCCTCCTCCCCCAGACGGTTGGCGACAGGAACCTTCACGTCCTCAAACAGGATCTGGCAGGTATCGGAGGCATGCTGGCCCAGTTTGTCCTCAACCCGCGCCACGCTGTAGCCCGGCGAGTCGGTTGGCACGATAAACGCGCTGATCCCGCGCTTGCCCGCCGCCGGGTCGGTCACGGCAAACACAATCACCACGCCGGCGTTCTGCCCGGAGGTGATGAACTGTTTGCAGCCATTGAGCACGTAATGGTCGCCTTCAAGGCGTGCGCGGGTCTTCAGGCTACTGGCATCAGAGCCGGCCTGGGGCTCGGTCAATGCAAACGCGCCGAGCATGGCGCCACTGGCCAGGGGCTTGAGGAATTGCTCTTTCTGCTGGTCGTTACCGAACTTGAGAATCGGCACGCAGCCCACCGAGTTGTGCACGCTCATGATGGTCGAGCAGGCCCCGTCACCGGCGGCAATTTCTTCCAGCGCCATGGCGTAGGCCAGGTAACCGGTGTCGCAACCGCCCCACTGTTCCGGCACCAGCATGCCGAAAAAGCCCAGCTCGGCCATTTCACCAATGGCTTGCGTGGGGAACCGGTGCTCGCGGTCCCACTCGGCGGCAAAGGGTTTCAGGCGTTCCTGGGCAAATTGCCGGGCGGCGTCGCTGATTTGCAGTTGTTCTTCATTGGGCAGCATGATGGTTCCTTAGTACAGGCATTCGACGGCCATGGCCGTGGCTTCACCGCCGCCGATGCAGATGGCGGCGACGCCCCGCTTGAGGCCTTTCTGGCGCAGGGCCGAAAGCAAGGTCACCAGGATCCGTGCACCGGAGGCACCGATCGGATGGCCCAGGGCGCAGGCACCGCCATGCACATTCACCTTGGCATGGGGGATCTCCAGCTTGCTCATGGTCACCAGGCTGACCACGGCAAAGGCTTCGTTGATTTCGAACAGATCGACCTCACCCAGGCTCCAGACGGTCTTGCTCATCAGTTTGCGGATCGCTCCCACCGCCGCCACCGGGAACAACCCCGGCTCGTCGGCGAACGCCGCATGCCCATGGATCACCGCCAAAGGCTTGAGGCCACGTTTCTGTGCCTCGGACTGGCGCATCAGCAACAAGGCCGCCGCACCGTCGGAAATCGAGCTGGAGTTGGCGGCCGTCACGGTGCCGCCTTCACGGAAGGCCGGTTTCAGGCTGGTGATCTTGTCCAGCTTGGCCTTGGGCGGCTGTTCGTCATGCAGGATGGTTTTCTGTTCTTTGCCCACGGTGACCTGCACCGGGACGATTTCTGCGGCAAAGCTGCCATGGGTAATAGCTTCTTGCGCCCGGGTCAGCGAAGCGATGGCGAACGCATCCTGGGCCTCGCGGGTAAAACCGTTGTGCAGGGCGCAGTCTTCGGCAAAGGTGCCCATCAGGCGGCCCTTGTCGTAGGCGTCTTCGAGGCCGTCGAGGAACATGTGATCGAGCACCTTGCCGTGGCCCATGCGGTAGCCGCTGCGCGCACGGTCCAGCAGGTACGGCGCGTTGGACATGCTTTCCATGCCACCGGCAATCACCACGTCGACGCTGCCGGCCAGCAGTGAATCATGGGCCAGGATCGCGGCCTCCATGCCCGAACCGCACATCTTGTTGAGGGTGGTGCAGCGCGTGCCCTTGTCCAGCCCGGCGCCCAGCGCAGCCTGACGTGCCGGTGCCTGGCCGAGGCCTGCGGGCAGTACGCAGCCGAACAGTACTTCATCCACGGCGTCGGGGGCGACACCGGCACGCTCGACGGCGGCGCGAATCGCAGCGGAACCCAACTGCGGCGCGGTCAGGCCATTGAGGTCGCCCTGGAACCCACCCATGGGCGTGCGCACAGCGCTGACGATAACGATAGGATCGGTCATGGGAATTGCTCCTTATTTGGCCGCCATGCGCAAGGCACCGTCGAGACGGATCACCTCGCCATTGAGCATGCTGTTTTCAATGATGTGCCGCACCAGCGCGGCGTATTCGGCGGGCTTGCCCAGGCGCGGCGGGAATGGCACGCCAGCGGCCAGGGAGTCGCGCACTTCCGGCGTCATGCCGGCCATCATCGGGGTCTCAAAGATGCCGGGGGCGATGGTCATCACGCGAATACCAAAGCGCGCCAGCTCACGTGCCGCAGGCAGCGTAAGGCTGGCAATGGCGCCCTTGGACGCGGCATACGCCGCCTGGCCGATCTGCCCGTCAAACGCCGCTACCGAAGCGGTATTGATGATCACGCCGCGTTCGCCATCGGCATTTGCCTCGGTTTCGGCGATGGCGGCGGCGGCCAGGCGCAGCAGGTTGAAGCTACCGATCAGGTTGACGTTGATCACCTGGGCAAAGCTCGCCAGCCCATGGGGGCCGTTCTTGCCGAGGATTTTCTCGCCACGCACCACACCGGCGCAGTTCACCAGCCCATGCAAACCGCCAAACGCCGCAAGCGTCGCCCCCACCGCCGCTTCGGCAGCCGCTTCCTGGCTGATATCCGCCACGCAGCTGCGTGCGTTGTCGCCAAGCTGCCTGGCCTTGGCTGCCACGGCGTCGGCATTCAGGTCCACCAGCATGACCTTGGCGCCAGCGCCAATCAGCATCTCGGCAGTCGCCGCGCCCAAGCCCGATGCGCCCCCGCTGACCAGGAAGCTCTTGTTCTCAATCTGCATTGTTGTTTCCTTGAACGGTCCGAATCGTCGAAATAGTCGCGCCAGAGCCGCCCGCCGACAATGGTCAAAGCCTTCAACCTGCCTGACTGTTTTGGCCAGTCATCAACCCCACCGATCATCCGGTCGGCCCAAGCGATTGGACGCTTGCGACGCTTGCTTCTAACCTGATGGCTTGCGCCACCTGAAGAAGCCCATCTCTGCATGATAGTCCGCCCCAAACCCAACCTCCTCGGCATCCTGTTCTCGCTCAAGGGTTCGATTGCCAAGCGCATCGCCCTGCGCAGCCTGCTGGTCACGCTGCTGGCCTCGGTGATCGTGCTGGTGGAAACCCTGCACCCGGCCTACTTCTCCAAGGTCAATGCCACGCCGTTCACCCTGCTCGGGCTGTCGTTGTCGATTTTCATGAGTTTTCGCAACAACGCCTGCTATGACCGCTGGTGGGAAGGCCGCAAGCAATTGGGGCAGATGATCATCGATGTGCGTTCGCTGATCCGCGAAACCCAGGTGCTCACAGATCCGGCTGAGCGTGCTGGCCTGCTGCGCAGCCTGTGCGGCTTCGCCCACGGCCTGGTTGCACGGTTGCGCCATGAGGATGAAGCCCGGGCCATCAAGCCGTGGGGGACGGTCCAGGCCAATCACCCCAACCTCCCCGACAGCCTGCTGCAACAGCTGGGCGCCCGGTTTTCAGTGCTGGCCGAGCAAGGTGTGATCAGCGAGTGGCGCTACACACAATGGGAAACCCGACTGGTGAGCCTCAGCCAGGTGCAGGCGTCCTGCGAGCGCATCAAGAGCACGCCGCTGCCCTTCCCCTACACCCTGCTGCTGCATCGCACCATTTACCTGTTCTGCATTTTGCTGCCGTTTGCCATGGCCGAGCCGCTGGGATGGTTGACGCCAGTGTTCACCGCGATTGTCAGCTACACCTTCTTCGGCCTCGATGAAATCGGCGATGACCTGGAGGACCCGTTCGGTTTTGACGAGAACGACCTGCCCTGCAATGCCCTCCTGCGCACCCTGGAACGCGAAGTGTTGGCCGCCCTCGGTGAAACCGACCTGCCGCCACCCCTGGAGCCGGAGGACTACGTGCTCACCTGACGCGGGTTTGACACCCGTCGTGGTCTGACCGAAGCTGACGGCTTTGCTGCCCTCGCTTTCGGACGCCTGCATGTCAAACTCACGCCGTTATTCCATCGTCGGCCTGTGCGCCCTGCTGTTGATTGTGCTGATCACCTGGTATTTCTCTCGCGCCACCCCGGCAGTCGTGCCCCCCGCGATTGCCCACGGTTATTCAAAAGCCTTGAAACAGGCGCGCAACGGTGAGCCCGGTGCGGCGCGTGTGTTGTACCAGCAACTGGGTCGACCGGATCTGTCGCCCGAGCGCCGCGCCGCGTTGCACGCCGAACTGCCCAACTACCCCAGCCCCCAGGCGCTGAAACTGGCGGACAAAGACCTGGCCAGTGACTCACCGCTGGTACGCGAGGCTGCCATCCACAGCATTGTCGGCCTGGTGCCCACCGGCCAGCGCACGCTGCTGCTCGGACCGGTGCTGGATGATCCCGAGCAAGAGGTACGGTTTGCCGCCGCCAATGCCTTGCTTGGCCTGTCTCCCGATACTCTGGGCCTGTACTTCGGGCCGTTGCAGCAGGTGCTGGATGAGTTTGTGAAAAAGCTCAAGGCCCAGCCCGAAACCGCCGAAGGCTGGATTCAACTGGCGCGCCTGTACATTCACAGCGCCCTGCTGCCGGACGCACAAAACGCGCTTGAGCAGGCCATGCGCCTGCAACCGGATAACCTGCAAGCCGTGGTCGCGCAGATCGAGCTGCTGGACAAGCAAGGCAAGACCGAGGAGTCCCGCCAATTGTTAGCACGCCAGCTGGCCGCGCATCCGGAGTCGGCCTACCTGCAACATGCGCTGGGCATGTGGCTGCTGCACCATGGTGAACGCCCCTACGCCCTGCTCGGCCTGTCCAAGGCGGTGGAGCTGGAGCCGGATAATCAGGATTACCGCTACGACCTCGCGACGACGTTGCATGCGCAAGAGGAATTGGAGGCTGCGCAGCGCCAACTCGAAGAGATCATCCAACGCCACCCGGCCAATCGCAAAGCCCGGGTATTGCTGGTCAATTATTGGAAAGAAAGCGGCCAGTTGCAGAACGTCCAGGTCCTGCTCGCCCAGCTCGAGCAACAGAATCCGGACGATCCTGCATTGCAGCAAGGCCTGTAGGCCGGACTGGAATTTGTTGAACCGCCACAAATTGCTACGGTCAAGAGAACATGGCGCGTCCATTTGGGCGCGCATCCTCTACTCGTATGTGACCTGAGGGCACTTCTTGTCTACATCCCAAGCGCAGTTACCCGAAGAGAAAGCGGCCACTGGCATTGACGGTCTTGATGACATTCTTGCCGGGGGGCTCTCGCGCAGTCACCTGTTCCTGCTGGAAGGTGAACCCGGCACCGGTAAAACCACGGTCGCCCTGCATTTCCTGCAGTCCGGGGCCAGAGACGGCGAGCGATCGCTGTACATCACCCTGTCGGAAGCCGAGCGTGAGTTGCGCCAAGGCGCCAAGTCCCATGGCTGGGACCTGGATGACAATATCCATATCTTCGAACTGACGCCGCCGGAAAGCCTGCTCAACGCCGACCACCAGCAGAGCCTGCTGTACTCCTCCGACCTGGAACTGGGCGAGGCCACGCGCCAGATCTTTGAAGTGGTGGAAAAGGTCAAGCCAAAGCGTGTGATCATCGACAGTCTTTCGGAGATCCGCCTGCTCGCACAAAGCTCCCTGCGCTACCGTCGGCAGATCCTCGCGATCAAGCACTATTTCGTGCGTTACGACACCACAGTGCTGTTGCTGGACGACCTGACCACCGAATCCCTCGATAAAACCGTGCACAGCGTGGCGCATGGCGTGATCCGCCTGGAAGAGCTGACCCCCAACTACGGTGCCGAGCGCCGTCGCGTGCGGGTGGTCAAGTACCGAGGCCAGAAATACCGGGGCGGCTTTCACGACTTCACCATCATGGGCGACGGCGTCCATGTATTCCCGCGCCTGGTGGCGGCCGAACATCGTGGCGGCTACAAGCGCGAGACCTTGAGCAGCGGCATCGCCGCGCTGGATGCGTTGATGGGCGGCGGTGTCGAGACCGGTTCCAGCAGCCTGATCCTCGGCCCGGCCGGTACCGGCAAGTCGTTGATCTCGATGATCTTTGCCG
>Ga0157369_10005157_pt1 | contig 15291 bp, 7 predicted proteins | sample C25metaG_FD_113461 | JGI IMG/M metagenome (GOLD analysis project Ga0157369, IMG submission 113461) | Corn rhizosphere microbial communities from Kellogg Biological Station, Michigan, USA - C2-5 metaG | ecosystem: Host-associated > Plants > Roots > Rhizosphere > Soil | place: USA: Michigan... | reverse complement strand
GACTCGCACGAGATCGCCCTGACGCTCTTCGACATAGACGACCTCGCCACCTACAACGACACTTTCGATAAGAACGCAGGGGACGCGTGTATCCGGCGGGTGGCGCGCGTCATCAGCGCCTCCTACCGGCGTGGTGGCGACCTCGTCGGCCGTTGGGAGGGAGGGACGCTTGCGACGCTGACTCAAGGCGATGCGGCGCAGAAGGCTCCTCAGTACGCGCAGGTCGTCGCTCAACGGGTGCGGGACCTGTTGATCCATCACCCACGTAACGGCAACGGGCGGTATCTCACCATCAGTGCCGGCGTGGCGAGCCTCGTACCCGAGCGCGAGCTGCCCCTGGAAGCGCTGCTCAAGGCCTGCCGCGCGGCGCTCAAGCGCGCCAAGAAGACCGGTAAGAACAGCATCGTAACGGCCGGAGCGGCCGACTTTACCTGAGCTCGACTCGAGCAAGAGGGGCCGCAGCCTTCCATGGCGGCGACCCCGCGGGGATCATTTGAACTTCGCTTCCACCTCTAGCTGATAAGTCCGGCCCATGATGCCGTCGAAGTATAGGGACGTGGCCGAGGAGAAGTTGCCGCCCACGCCGGCGAGCGCGAATTGCGGCGGCAGCTTGTCGAACACGTTATCAACGATAAAGCGCACGTGGACGTTATCGAGCACGTCATAGGAAAGCGTCGAGTTGATCAGCCACCAGTGGCCCACGCTCTCGATGTTCTTGGTGGTCGGCGTGTCCTGATTGTCGAATTTCATCCCGCTGTAAAACTGCCCCTGCCAATACCAGGAGAACGGGCCCTTCAGGTAGTCGATCGACAGGGTCGTGCGGTTCTTGGGCACGGCGACCGTATTGCCGAGCGCGGCGAGCGCTCCTGCGAGGTTCTGGGGCGCGGCGGATCCCACCTGCAGCTTGAGCGTCTTCGTGTCGAGGTAGTTGCCCTGCAAGGCGATTCCACCGAGATTCCAGGGGAGACCCGTCTGCCACTGGAGGGCCACCGTGTCGCCCTGGAAATGCAGGATTCCCGCGTTGACGAAGCCGTCGTGGAAGTTGGTCACCTGTCCAGCCGCATTGCGGGTGAAGAGGCCGCATGAGGGGTTGCTTGGGTAATCCGTTGCATCGTAACAGGCATCCATGATTTCCACGAGGTTGAGCTGCTCGATCGCATTCGTCATGTTGATGTCGATGTAATCGAAGGTGAGGCTGAGCCGCGGGATCCAGCGCGGCGTCAGCACGACACCCCAGGTCTTGGAGTCGGCGATCTCACTCTGCAGGCTGGTGTTGCCGGACGTCGTTCCCGTCGCCGTGGCATTCACCACATTCGAGGTGAAGCTCGTCGGGTTGAGGCCGGCCTTGCGGCAATTCGCCTGGCGGGTGGCCGGATCCGGCCCCTGGCCGGAGAAGTTCTTGTCGCAGGGGTCGTTCGCGAACTCGAACGATGTCGCAGCCGGCAGGAACAGCTCCGTGATGGCCGGGGCGCGGATGGACCGGGTCTTGTTGGCCCGGAAGGTCAGGTCTTTCGTCGGTGCCCAGCGGAACCCGTACGTGCGGGTGAGCGAGGACCCGGCAATCGAGTTGTTCACATGCCGGACGGCGCCGTCCAGCTCGACCAGATGCAGCACCGGTATGTTTTGCGCCGGCTCGAAGATCGGAATCAGCGTCTCGCCGTAGATCTCGTTGGTGTGATAGGCGCCTTCGATACCCGTCGTCGTGAGGCCGCCGGCCGGCGGGTTCGAAGTGTAGAAGTCGTCGGGCAGAAATACTGCCGCCTCACGCCGGTTCTCGAAGCCCACGTTGAACTTCCAGTTATCGGCGGGAAGCTTGATGATCGTACCGCCGAAGTTCGCCGTGAAGTCGCGTTGAGTATTGTACGATTCAGCGAACGCAATGTGCGTGACGTAAGCCTTTGCGGCCCGGCTCGGCGAGCCCTCGCCGAAGGGATTGAGCGGTGCGCAGGTGTCCGAGGTGGTCGCGACTGGGGAGTTGGGCTGACCCGGCGCGCAGACGATGTTTCCGGAAGCGTCCCGCACCGAATTTATCGCATTCTGCAGGTTCTGGAAGACGATGGCCGGCTGCTTCGAGATGTTGCGCGAATAGCCGTAGTTGGCGGTGACGTCCCAGTTGAAGTTGCGATTGAGTGCGTTGAAATCGCCCTTCATCCCGAGGACGCCGCGCCCGAGCACTTGATCGCCCGTGGCCATGCCGCTCTGCAGGTCGGTGCTCGCCCGGGCGAGGTAGAACGTGTTGGGGTTCCAGCTCGGGTCGAACGGTACGCCGCCGTTGAGGGGGAATCCGGAGGCTTGATAGGCGGCGAGCTGTTGCTTGATGAGCGCGCTGTCGGCCGCCGAGAGGTAGGGGTTGTTGACGCTGACTCTCAGGTCACCGTTGGGAGTTCCAGGGGTTCCAAAGAATGTAGTGTAGTACTGCGGCTGCTGGATGAGGTCCGTGCCGTGGCCGTCCGAGAACCAGCCTTCCCAGTAAGTCTGCACGTGATCGGTCCAGTCGAAGTGCCCGAGCATGTCGGCATTGATCCCCTCGGATTCGACCTGGAGATTCGTGAACCGGTTGAGATCGACGCCGTCTCCCCCCTGCCAGAAGATCGGGTTGCCGGTCGCATTACCGAGGCTGTAAGGCGTGAGCGCGCTCGAGCCCGGTGAGAATGCGAGTGGCTGACCAGCCCCGTTCACGACGCCGATCAAGCCCGCCGGCAGGCCCGGTACGTAGAAGAAGTCGTCCAGATAGGGCACGCCCGAGGTGCTGATGGCGTTGACCTTGGTGTCGGGCATGAGGACGGTCTGGAATTTGCCTGGCGTGGCTGGGGCGAGAAAGCCGGGCGCGTTCCTGAACACGTCGCGCTGCAGGCCGGAGAGGCCGTCGCTCTTGATGAACTCCAGGACGCCGGTGATGTTGCCCCGTCCGTCCGCGAAGTTCTGGCCGGCAAGGAGGCTGGCCTTGTAGTTGTGGGCATCTCTTCTGCCGGATTCTCCGAACTTCACGTCGCCGTCGATTCCCTGGTAGTCTTGCTTGAGGAGGATGTTCACCGTGCCCGAAATCGCATCGGCGCCATAAATGGGCGCGCCACCGACGGAGACCGTCTCAATGCGCTCGATCAGCGCATCGGGAATGGTGTTGAGGTCGACCTGCTCGCCCGGTGCGCTGGAGCTGTTCAGGCTCGCCGTGTTCGAGGAGACGAAGCGCCGGCCGTTGACCAGAACCAGGGTGCGCTGCGAGCCGAGCGAATAGAGGTCGACGAAGCTCTGCCCGATACCGAAGTTCGACTGGACGTTATGCTGGCTGGCCGGCTGCACACCGAACCCGGGGAGCTCCGTGAGCGCCTGCCCCACATCATGCAGGCCGCGATCGCTGAGGGTGTCGGCACCGATGACGACGGTGGGCTCCAATCGATCCGTTACCGGGCGTGCGATGCGCGAGCCCGTGACGACCACTTCCTCGAGCTGTTGGGGCGCGTTGGGGTTGGTGCTCGGGGTGCTCACTGTCTGAGCGGCATCCTGAGCAGGGGCGCTGGTCTGGGCGGCCGCGCTGTCCGTGGCGTGCGCAGCGTCCTTGGCGAGGGTGCTGCTGTCCTTGGCGTGCGCAGCATCCTTGGCATATGTACTGCTGTCCTTGGCATTTGCGCACAGGGCCGTCATCAGCAGCACAGGCGCAATCAGCCAGCCTGAGTGACCCCGGTCGTTGCGATCTTCGGTCTGTTTCATGGTGTGGGTCTCTATCGGAGTGCAAGCGGAGGGTTCTGATCGGCGACGCCGAGCACGGCTTCCAGCGCGCGCCCGAGCGTAATCAACACGTCTTCCCGGAAGAGGGCGCTCCAGAGGCAGATCGCACGTGGCACGCGATGCTTGGCGCCGTGGGCATCGACCGGCTTGTTGTCTATCGTGCGGGTCGGCAGTTCGAGGAAGCCGGCCTTCATGACGAGACAGGGGTGGCCGCTGGCGTTGGTGGCGACCAGCGAATGATCTCCCGAGACGGGACCGATCAATGCGTCGATGCCATCGAAGAAGCCATCGAGCGCTGCCATCACCTGGCGGCGCAGGCGCTCGATCTGCACCATCTCCACGGCGGGGAAGAGGTGAGCGCGGCGCCAGGTGTTGGGCCAGGCCATGTCGGCCTGCCACTTGAGCTCTTCGTCGCGGTGAGTGAGGGTGAGCTCCGAGAAGGCGGCTGCGGCCTCGAGGAATACGAGTGGAGTCAGCAGGTCGTACTCGAGATCGGGCAGGTGCACTTCGACCACCTGCGCGCCGGTCTCGCGCAGCGCATCGAGCGCGTGGCGGTCGACGGGCGTGGCGTCCTTGGATTCGAACCAGGCCGGGATGTACCCCACCTTGAGGCCGCGTGCGCCCGCCTGCCAGTCCCAGCCGAGCGGGGCATCGAGAGAGCCCCAATCGCGCGAGTCGGGGCCATTGATGGAGTCGAGAGCCAGAGCGCAGTCGGTCACGCTGCGCGCGATGGGTCCGACCTTGTCCCACGACCACGCGAGCGCCATCGCCCCATGGCGTGAGACTCGCCCGAACGTCGGACGCAGGCCCGTGGTCCCGCAGCGGTTCGACGGCGAGACGATTGATCCCAGCGTTTCAGTGCCGATGGAGAACCCAACGAGACCCGCCGCCGTAGCTGATGCGGAGCCTGCCGAGGAGCCCGACGATCCTTCGGACGGATTCCACGGATTGCGGGTCGTACCCCCGAACCAGATGTCACCGTACGCGAGTGCGCCAGCCGAAGTCTTTCCGAGGAGGACCGCGCCAGCCGCGCTGAGCTTATCGACGATCGCCGCATTGCCAGCCGCGACGCGCTCTTTGTAGGGCTCGGCCCCCCACGTGGTGCGCACATGGGCCACATCGAACAGGTCCTTGAGACCATACGGCACGCCGTGAAGGCCTGAGCGGGGCCGGCCGCGGGCGAGATCCGCATCCGCCCCGGCCGCCTGCTCGAGAGCGAGATCGTCGGTGACAGTGATGAAGTTCTGCAGTTGCGGGGACAGGCGGCCGATGCGATCGAGATACAGATGGGTCAGCTCGATGCTGGAGATCTTCCTGGCGCGTAGCCAGGCCGCCTGCTTCCAGGCGGGGGCCAGCGCGACGTCGGTTGGCGAGGAGGGTAAAGCGCCCGCTGCCGGCGCGCGACCCCGCACGCCCGGCCGGGGCATGCGATAGGTCTTCCCGGGGATCCGCGGATCGAACCGCGCGGCCGGCGATATTTCGTTCGGCAGACTGAGCGCCCGAACGCCGCCGAGCTCCTTGAGAACGGCTGGGTACCCCCGAGCCAGCTGCCTGCGTTGCCTGGGCGTATAAGAGAGACCGAGGAGCCGTTCCGCTGCGGGTAGATCCGCTTCGATCCCGGCCGGCGCGCCGGCATCGGCACCCATCGATTCGCTAAATGGCGCCGCAGGGGCGCGGGAGATGGCGGGGGTGGAAGCGGCGTGGGCAGCGACCGATGCCGCTGAGGCGGTGAGAGCCTGAGTAATCAAGGCACGCCGTGTCAGTGTCATTTTCGCATCGCCGAGCCAGGATGCCCGGAGCCCCTTTGCGGAGTACGACTGGCGCAGGCGGCATTTCCGGTAGCTCCGGCGACAAAAATATTGCCTTGCCGGTGTTGCGAATCTGCACTAGCCTCGTTGTTCCTCGGGGCGTAATGGGGTCTCGCGCCTACCTGCCGGTGGTCGATACGGGCACTACAGCTTGGTTTTCAGAGGTCCTGGCGCACGAACGGGATTTGCGCGCTTTCCTGGGCCGCTACCTGCCCCGTAGGGATGACGTTTCGGACGTCCTCCAGGAGACCTATACCCGTCTGCTCGCCCTCTCCCCGGAACGGCGTAGCGCCGTCCGCACGTGGAGGGCATTCCTCTTCGCGACGGCCCGCAACGTCGCCATGGACCATCTGCGTTGGCCGGAGAGCGTTTCGCTCGATGCGCTACCGGAAATAGACGGCGCGGACGTCGTATCGCGTGGAGGCGAAGAGCAGAGCCCGGATGAAATCGTGAATCTGACTCAGGAGCAGGACCTGCTTGCGCGGGTGATCGCGTCGCTCCCGGACAAGTGCCGGGAGGTGCTGACGTTGCGCAAGATTCACGGCTTGTCCCAGAAGGAGATCGCGCAGCGCTTGGGGATAGCCGAGCACACCGTTGAGAAGCACATCAGCCATGGCGTCCGGCTGTGCGCCGAACGCGTGCTCGAGGCGATGGTCGAACCCCCATCTGAGACCGATCCTGCCGTTGGGGGACGTGGACGAGCACATGGCATTGGGTGAGGACATCGAGATCCGCGCCGCGGATTGGCTGGCGAGTCTCGACCGGCCGGATACGCCTGCGGCGGTGCATGCCGCGTTCGAAGACTGGTGCAGGGCGGATGCTCGCCATCTGGCGGCCTACCTGCGAGTGCTCGAAGTATGGAATCGGTTGGACGCCCTCAAAGCGCCGGACCCTGCTTTTGCTGACGCCCCTGCCGTCGCAGCGAGACTGGCCGGCCCTCCCGGAGGCGTACCGGGGCGGCCGCTGCGCGCCCGCCTCATTCTCACGATGGCGCTTGCAGCGGCGTTGATCGCCATCGCCGTGGGACTTGCGTGGTGGCAGTGGTCGACGCCATTCGGGCTTTCGCTCGGCGGGCAGCGCTATGTCACGACGCTGGGGGGCTTCCAGGAGATCAGGCTCGCGGACGGGTCGGTGGTGCAACTCAACACCAACAGCGAGCTTCGCGTCAGGTTGCGCGGCACCCGGCGAGAGATCACGCTGCTTCGTGGAGAGGCGACATTCGAGGTTGCGCCTGACAAATTGCGTCCCTTCATCGTCGTGGCAGGAAATACGGCCGTGCGCGCCGTAGGTACCGTCTTCAACGTGGAGGAGGCCGACGCGGGCGTCGAAGTGCTCGTGACGAAAGGCGTGGTGGCGGTAGGCCTGCCGCTGGAGGTGGTGGCGCATCGCGGCACGCCGGCGATGGTCGACGCCGGACAGATGGCAATCGCCGGACTGTCGCAGGTGAAGGTCCAGAGCGTCGACCAGGACGAGATCGAACGCCGCCTCGCCTGGCATCAGGGCATGCTCGTGTTCGATGGTCAGTCGCTCGCGGACGTGGCTTCCGAGTTCAATCGGTACAACGAGCGCAAGCTGGTGATCGCCGATCCGGTCGTCGGGCGCGTTCGCATCGGCGGTTACTTTCGCGCTACCGACATCGGCGCCTTCGTCCGGGTCCTGCAGGAGCGCTTTGGGATAGTGGCGATGGAGGAGCCGGGACGGACCCTGCTGCGCCGGTGAGCTGAGCCACCCGTCGCTTGCCCACCGTAGCGTAGTGTGCTACGGCTATATGGATGAGGGGGCGTTTGGCGATCGCTGGCGCGTGCACCGAGCAACCGCGTCGTGACCGGCACGTGCGCGCTTTGGGAATTGCGTTCGCCGTGGCGATTGCGCTCGGCCCGTGGCGCGCGGCTCTGGCAACCCCCAAGCCCTTCGCTATTGCAGCCCGCAATGCCGCGGCGGCGCTCGCCGAATTCGGCCGTCAATCCGGGCGCGAGATCCTGTTCGAGTACGACCTCATCGTAGGTCAGCACACCAATCCCATTTCGGGGCTCTACGAGCCCATCGAGGCCCTGCGTCGCATGACCGCAGGTACGAATCTGCGGGTGAGTGAATCCACCGACGGCGTCCTCGTCGTGGAATGCAGCTGCGCCAGAGCCGGCCGCGGCGCTGCGCGGGGCGATGGACGGGCTCAGTCCGCGGCACCTCTCGCGCCGTCGGCCGCTGGCCCTGGCTCGAGCCCGTCCGCGGGCCCACGCGCGCAGGCGGCAATGCCGGCGGAGTGGGGCAGCGCAGACCGGATGCAGGAGGTCGTCGTAACGGGCAGCCACATCCCGCAGGACAGCTCTTCCGCGCCGATGCCGCTCACGAGCATGGGTCAGGAGTTCATCGCGGATACCGGTAACGCGAACATCGCTGCGGCCATCGTGAAGCTGCCCTCGGTCAGCGTGGGGCAGGGGCTTTCCAACACCCAGTCGCTGGTCTTCGGCGCCGGGTTGAGTCTCGTCAGCCTGCGCGGCCTCGGCAGCTCACGCACGCTGGTGCTGGTCGACGGCCGGCGGCAGGTGTCCGGCTCGCCGTTGTCGGCCGCAGTCGATCTCAACACCATTCCGGCGGACCTGGTGGATCGGGTCGAGGTGGTCACCGGCGGTACCTCGGCGATCTACGGCGCCGATGCGATCGGCGGTGTGATCAACATAATTCTCAAGAAGCACTTCGAGGGTGTGAGCGTGCGTACCCACGGTGGCATATCCTCGCGGGGCGATGCCGCCTCGCGCGGGATATCGCTGACGGCAGGCAAGGCATTCGACCTCGGAAGCCGTCCCGGCAACGCGACGCTCAACTTCGTCTACGACAGCGCTCAGGGTGTGCGCGCGGCCTCGCGGCTCTATGCATCCGACGGCCTGGGTCTCATTTCCAATCCTGCTTACCAGGGTCCGAACGGCGCCGCGCCGGCCTTCCTGACGAGGGTCAACACCGGAGTCAACACGGTGAGCAACGCCGGCGACTTCACGGTAGGCGGCCAGACCTGGATATTCGCGAATGACGGGGGCTCGATACGGCCTTACGATCTCGGGCCGCTCGGCGACCGGTCGGGCGAGTCCATCGGCGGCGACAGTGTCAATCCGGAGCCGCCGCAGTTGCTCCTCGAGCCGATCGAGCGCGAGGTTTTCGGTGGCACGTTGCATCAGTCGCTGTCCGGCTCAGCGGAGCTCCTGCTCCAGACCCGCATCGCGCACACCTCGGTGCAGACGCAGTTCCAGCCGACCTTCGACACGGGCGACGTCTCTCTTCGCATCGACAATCCATTCCTGCCTGCTGCCGCTGTCGCGCTGATGCAGGCCAACAATGTCGATTCCGTACCGTTTCATCGCATCGTCAACGAGATGGGGGTGCGTGGCACGGACAATGACCGACTGATGCAGCAGTACGTGGCCGGAATCGATGGCACGCTGCCCAATCAGTGGATCTACGACGTGTCCTACTCGTACGGGCACACTGTCGAAAGAACGGTGGATACGAACGATCGAAACAACGCCCTTTTCATCCAATCGCTCGATGCGGTGCGCGATCCCGCGGGACAGATCGTCTGCCGGGATCCCTCGAACGGCTGTGTGCCGCTAGACCTCGTCGGCATCGATCAGGCGAGCGCCGCAGCAATCGATTTCAGCCGCGTGGACAGCCTGTTTCACCGGCGCGCGACCCAGCAGGTCGCGGATGCCAATCTGACCGGCGAGCTGCCGGGACTGTCGGCTGGGCCGTTCCAGTTCGCGACGGGCTTGGAGTATCGCCGCGAGAGCGCAGCCTCGGTGCCGGGCGCAGCCGAGCAGGCCGGCGAGCTCTTTCTGCCGAAGATTGCCCCGACGGCGGGCGGTTTCGATGTCCGCGAGGGCTATGTCGAGCTGCACGTACCGCTGCTGCGCAACAGGCCACTGGTGCACGGGCTGGTGTTGAACAGTGCTTTCCGGCTGTCTGACTATGACACGAGCGGGCTGCAGCGGGCCTGGGACGGCGGCTTCGAATACGAGCCGCAGGAAGGACTGAAGCTGCGCGCGATGTACTCACGCTCCGTGCGGGCCCCCAATATCGGTGAGCTCTACTCGCCCCACAGCACCACTTTCTTCTTCGGCCAGGACCCGTGCGATGCCTCGGTGAACCGGGTCTCGAGCACTCGGCTCAACAACTGCCAGGCCCTCGGCATTCCGGTGGATTTCAAGGCGCCGACCGACGAGCAGACACTCGCCGCCGTGATCGGCGGCAATCCCGGCCTGCAGCCCGAAATAGGCAATACCTGGACGGCGGGCTTCGTCTGGGAGTCCTCGCTCCTCACCGGACTGTCCTTTGCCGCGGACTATTGGGACATAGCCATCGACCATGCGGTCAGCGCGGTGCCGCCGCAGACGATCGCGAATGACTGTGTCGATTCGGACGTCGGCGTGGCGTCGAATCCAAACTGCGCGCTCGTGACCCGCGATCCGCTCACACACGCCATTCTGGCGATCACCGCCACCGAAGAGAACATCGCCAGTCTCCATACAGCGGGGGTCGACATCTACCTAGGGTGGCACCATGACGTGCAGCCGCCGTTTCACCTCCCGGCAGGAGATATCGAGCTCACCGGCCTGGCGACCTGGCTCAGGACCCTCGATCTGCTGGGCGATGCCGCCGACCCCGATACGCTGGTCGTCGAGGGGGGCGTAGTGGGAAATCCGCGCTGGCGAGCCTCGACTGATGTCACCTACCGTACCGGCGGGGGCTTCCGGATCACCTGGCGTACGGAGTTCATCGGCGATGCGCGCATCGCCTGGTTCCCCGGCATTCCTTCGAATGAGTACGACCTGCCCATGACGGGCACGAGGCTATTTCACGACCTCGCGATGGAGCTGCGCCGCGGGCGCATCACGCTCCATCTCAATGTCGACAACGTGCTGGATCAGACACCCCCGGCTCGGGGCTTCGAGATCCACAGTGGCACCGGCCCGGGGGCGGCAATCTATCCCAACCTCGGGCGGCTGTTCTCCGCCTCGGTCGCCTATCAGTTTTAAACGCTCCGGGGACCTCGAGCATCGCAGTACCGGGAACGGCCTTTGCTCTTTACCCCTCAATGTGGTCTCACTGTAGGGGAGAGCATCACCATGGATGTCATTCTCGTCGTGATCCTGCTGTTGCTGCTCTTTGGTGGCGGCGGCGGCTTGTACTGGGGTTTCGGTGTCGGCTGGGGCATCGGCCCCATCGGACTCATCGTTCTGGTGATCATCGTAGCGTGGCTGTTGAATGGATACCGCGGCCGACGGGGCCCGCGTCTCTGATCGGGGCCGGACCAACAGGCTCAGGGAGCCATCATTCCCTGACGATTTGCTGAAAGTCCGGGACGTGCCGTGTTCCTAGGCCGGGGCCCTCCATGCTACTTTGGCAACAGGTGCATGAAGGGCTTTGCCTCTTCGAGGGCACGCGCATAGGAGGGGCGTGCCATCAAACGATCGAGATAGGCCAGGGCGTTGGGGTGTGTCCTGCGGAACGGGCCGAAGAAGCGGTTGCCATAGAAGAGCGCCGGCGCCGCCGCGCAGTCCGCCATCGTGAACTCATCGCCCATGGCCCAGGTCCTGGCGGCCATCTCGGCGTCGACTGACTCGAGAGCGGTTATGAACATCGCTTTCGCTTCCCCCACTCCGTAAGCGTCCCTGTCCGCCTCCGGCCGCCTGAGGTCGAATGGCAGCTTCTGCATGGGCGTGTGCAGGTAGTTGTCGAAGAACCGGTCGCGCAGGCGCACCTGCCAGGCGAGGTCGGGGTCAGCGGGAATCAGCTTCACTTTGCCGGGGAAGTGGGTCTGCAGGTACTCGATGATGATGGTCGACTCGGGAATCACCCGGCCGCGCTCGACGTCGCGCAGGATGGGAAAGCGCCTCAGAGGGGAGAGTTGCTCCCATTCGCGGGCCACCGCTGGCTCGTCGAGCCGCTTCGCCACGAACCGAATGTCGTTCTCGTAGAGCGCGATCAGCACCTTTTGGGTGTAGGAGGACAGCGGGTGCAGGAAGAGCTCGAGGGACATTGCGGTGCTCCATTGGTCAAGCGAGGGACTGAGGATCAAATGTCCCATTGCTGAAGTCAAGGGCGAGCCGGCGCGGCGCGGGCACGACCATGGCATGGGCATGGCGGAAAGATGGCGGATTGTGGCAGGGCGATGTCAACATTCCGGATTCCAACTCCGCTGTGCGGCTTATGAGGCGCTCGCGCGGGAAGTCGTTGCAATCAAAAACTAACACGTGTTGTAATCGGATTGCCGCTCCGATGATCGGTACGAGCGATGAGTCGGTCCGGCACAGAGGTAACAGCCTGTAGTTGGAAGCGGAGCTCGAGCATGAAAGTCTGTCCCACCCGTCTTGTGCGCTTCCTCGCGATGAGCGCGGCTCTGGCGGCTTTGTTACTTCCACCGGATTCCGGGGCATCGGGCACGTTCGGATCCCCGGCAGCACGCCTCGCAGCATCGGGGCCTGCAGCGTTGCGGCCTGCAGTAGCGGCAGTGCGGGTGGAGTCGTTCTCGCCGCAGGGTTATGTGCGGCGTGTACGACAGGTCGTGGTTCGCTTCAGCGGTCCAATGGTTGCGCTGGGCGATCTCCGGTTGGCCGATCCCTTCACCGTGAGCTGTCCGGCGCACGGGAAGGGGCGGTGGGCCGACACCCGAAACTGGGTGTTCGATTTCGATGCTGATCTCGATGCCGGCATCCGCTGCCGCTTCACGCTGAAGCAACCCCTGAGCTCGGAGAACGGCAAGCCCGTCGCGGGGCGCCGGAGCTTTGGATTCGAGACGGGTGGCCCGGCTATCGTCGAGTCACTTCCACGGGATGGCTGGGAAGAGATCGATGAGGAGCAGGTCTTTCTTCTGCGTCTCGATGCGCAGGCGAGTGAGGCCTCGGTCGAGGCGCATGCGTATTGTGCAATCGACGGCCTTTCAGAGCGTATCCCCGTGCACGTGCTGAGGGGCGCCGAGCGGCAACGGATTCTCGGCGAGCGCCGTGCGCTCGGCTACGACTACCTCTGGCTTCTGTGGAAGAACGGCGCCACATCGAACATCCGTGCGCGCAATAGGTCGATGGAGCAGCGGGAGGCGTTGATCACCGTCTTGCAGTGCAGGCGCCGGTTGCCGCCGGGGACACGAATCCTGCTGCACTGGGGCGCCGGAATCACTTCCGGCTCTGGCATTGCCACTCAGGACCAGCAGCAGCTTGGCTTCCGTGTGCGCCTTGCGTTCATCGCACAGGCCGAGTGCACTCGCAGCAACCCGCGCGCCGGCTGTGTGCCCATGAGCCCAATCACAGTCAGCTTCACGGCGCCCGTGCCCCGCGGGTTGGCGATGGCCATCCGCATGCGGACCGCGGACGGGAAGGTGTTGGCCCCGACCGCACCGCCGAATGCCCGGCAGCCCACGTTGGAGGAGGTGACTTTCCCGGCGCCGTTCCCGGAGTCGACGACGGTCAGGATCACCCTTCCGTCGGCTTTTGCGGACGATGCGGGGCGCAAGCTCGAGAACGGCGCGCGCTTTCCGCTCGGCTTGGCGGTCGGTGCCTATCCGCCGCTCGCAAAGTTCTCCGGCACGTTCGGAATTCTGGAGGCACGCGAGGGCGGCGTTCTGCCGGTTACCTTGCGCAATGTCGAGCCCAACCTCGACACACGACAGATTCGCCTGCCGGGCAGGATTCTCCGTGTCGATGCCGATGCGGGCACCATCATGGGCTGGTTGACACGGGTCGAGGAGGCTGACCGGCCGACCGGTGGGTGGGTCGATGCAAGTGAGCAGGATAATCCGCGAGGACTTAGACCTAAGCTCGCCGAGCAGGAGTTCACTGAAGCTGAGGATGGCACCACCCGCCCGCGGAGGGTCTGGCGCGATACTACCGGCAGCAGCTCGGTGTTCGGTCCCGCAGATTCGACGACGGCGCTCACGGTCACCAAGCCGGGCGGGAAGCGGCCGGAGGAGGTGATCGGCATTCCGCTCGGCCGGCCGGGCTTCTACGTCGTGGAGCTGGCCAGTCGCGACCTGGGCGCCGCGACGCTCGGGGCCGGGCAAACGCGCTATGTCGCCACTGCCGCGCTCGTCACCGATCTTGCCGTGCACTTTCTCTGGGGACGCGAGAGCTCGCTGGTGTGGGTCACGCGCCTCAGCACCGGACGGTCGGTGGCTGGCGCTGCAGTTGCGATCAGCGATTTCTGCACCGGGGCAGTGCGCTGGCAGGGTCGGACGGATGGTGAAGGGACCGCGAGGGTGTCCGAGTCCCTGGGGGAGCCCTTCGGGTTCGGCGGCTGCCCGTGGAGTCACCCGTTGCTCGTGCTCGCCAAGTCAGGGCAGGACTTCAGCTTCACGGAATCGACCTGGAGCAGGGGGATCGGGCCGTATGAGTTTGGCTTGCCGGTAGGTGGCGTCTACTCGGCTGACATCTACCGCACGGTGCTTGACCGGCCTCTCTTTCGTGCGAGTGAGACCGTCTCGATGAAGCACTTCCTCCGCCGGCACGTGTCGAGCGGGCTCATCGTTCAGCCCGGCGCCGCGGGACCGCATCGCATCACCGTCCGGCACCTGGGAAGCGATCAACGGTACACCTCGAGCGTCGTGTTTGACGCCGGTGGGGTGGCCACGTCCCAGTGGCAGATCCCTTCGCAGGCAAAATTGGGCGACTACGTGGTGCAGATCGACGATCACGAAAGCGCAACGTTCAAAGTCGAGCAGTTCCGGCTGCCCTCGATGCGTGGCAGTGTCGTGGTGCCCATCCAGCCGCTGGTCGCCCCGCGTGAGATCCCACTCGACTTTCACGTGGCCTATCTCTCTGGTGGCGGGGCTGCCGGCCTGCCGGTCAAAGTGCGCACCGTTCTCGAGCCGCAGCCCGTGCAGTTCGCGGGTTACCCGGACTATGTGTTCGGCGGTAAGGCGGTCAACGAGGGAATCACGACCCTCGGCAGGGGGCCTGCAGATTTCGACTTCGATCCGGATGAGACAGAAGAGCACCCCTCCACGGCTGAAACCACTCCGCTGACTCTCGATGATTCTGGCGCGGCGCGTCTCGTGCTCGCGCATCCGCCCGCCGTTCACGAGCCGTCACGCCTGACCGCTGAGCTCGAGTATTCCGATGCCGATGGTGAGGTGATGACCACCGCGGGATACGTGAGTCTGCTTCCCGCTTCGCTCAGCCTCGGCATCCGTCGGGAGAGTTGGGTCGGAAGCCCGGGGCAGCTGCGTTTTCGCGTAGTGGCGCTCGGGCTCGACGGCAAACCGCGGACAGGCGTGCCCGTCGTCGTCTCCCTCTACCAGTCGAGCGCCTACTCCTATCGGAAGCGTCTGATTGGAGGTTTCTACGCGTATGAGACGACTCGCCAAACCAAACGGCTCGCGCCCACCTGTCGAGGCCTCACCAATGCGCAGGGGCTGCTGCTCTGCGACGTCTCTCCCGGCGCATCGGGCGAGATCATCGTGCGTGCACAGGCGCGCGACCCCGAAGGCAACTCCACGGGGGCGACTACCTCGATGTGGGTCTTTGACGGCGAGGGCTGGTGGTTCGGTGGTACGAGCGGTGACCGGATGGATGTGCTTCCTGAGAGAAAAGAGTACGAGGCCGGTGAGACCGCGCGCTTTCAGATCCGCGTGCCCTTCCGCGAGGCAACAGCGCTGGTGACGGTCGAGCGCGAAGGCGTGATGAGAAGCTTCGTCACCGAGCTGCAGGGCAAAAACCCCATCATTCTCGTGCCCATCGAGCCTGCTGACGCGCCCAATGTGTATGTCTCCGTGTTG
>Ga0157369_10005156_pt1 | contig 15292 bp, 14 predicted proteins | sample C25metaG_FD_113461 | JGI IMG/M metagenome (GOLD analysis project Ga0157369, IMG submission 113461) | Corn rhizosphere microbial communities from Kellogg Biological Station, Michigan, USA - C2-5 metaG | ecosystem: Host-associated > Plants > Roots > Rhizosphere > Soil | place: USA: Michigan... | reverse complement strand
CAGAAGCCGCGCTGTGGATGGCCTCAAATGCAGGACTCTTAAATTTACTTTTTGCAGTCATGGCAAATCTCCACCAGTTCTTTACTCTTAATCAGTGCCGTGATCTTTTCATCGCTAAGAGCAACATAGTGCTTTGCTAACTCGCGAAATCCGGCCAGCTCGCGATTATCAATATTTGCTGGCATAAAGGAACGTGTAAAACCAGTGCTCCCCACCTTTCGCCAGGATAATGGCGCGATCGCGATTCTGGTTCAGGCGCTTCTTGTAAACACCACCACCAGGATCGTCAGCCTTCCCCTGCACTAATGCTTCTATAGTCCGACATAACTCACTATCTTTAATGGCGTGAGAATTCGCTGCCTTGCTGAACTATTTAGTTTTAAATACGCGCATCAGGCTGACATCCTGTTACCTTAACTATAGCACCTAGTGCCACATTACTCCTTTTGCATACTGATGCAAAGTGCCCGAAACCGACGAAATTTTAACCATGTATATGAACGACTGGAATACCGAAAGCGGCGGTGATCGTCAGACACTCCTTCGTGAAATCATCCACGCAGGTCAGGCATTTAATCCGACGGCCGCTGGCAAGTACATCCATGACAAAATCCATCGACCATGTCAGGTTCGGCGCATCCGGGCGAAGAAGCGGGAGCCGCTCAGTCGCCAGACCCTTACGACGTCGCCTGCGCTTCAAACTCAGGCCGTTAAGGTGATAAATGCGGTATACCCGCTTGTGGTTGACGTGAAGGCCCTCACGACGCAATAACTGTCAGATCCGCCGGTAACCAAAGCGGCGGCTTCCCGCTTCTGGTCTGTCGTCAGAACTTTCGGCCCAGAACCACCTGAAGCGCCTCCTTATCCAGCATGGCTTTAGCAAGCAGTTTCCTGAGTCGGGCGTTCTCCTCTTCAGATGACTTGAGCCGCTTTACTTCGGGGACTTCCATACCGCCGAACTTCTTGCGCCAGGTATAGAAGGTAGCGTCTGAAATAGCATGCTTGCGGCAGAGTTCCTGAGCCGACACCCCGGCTTCGGCCTCGCGGAGAATACTGATGATCTGTTCGTCGGAAAAACGCGTCTTCATGAGGATGTCCTCATGTGGCTGATGAAGACATTACTAACATCGCGGTGTATTAATCAACTGGGAGCAGGTCAGACGGGCTGTGAATTGTTCATCAGGATTGGCCTGAAGAACATTAATAATCATCTGCGGGCGACTCGTCATGGCTCCTCCCTTGATATAAGAATAAGAACACGGATTTTAAGATGTCACAGTGTAAAACTCCCTGATGCTCAAACCAAGATCTCAATACGTGGTCTTGTGACTTGTTGTCCGGCCAGGTGCACTGGCTACATCATACTTTACCCTCATCGACATAGTCTCATCGCTTTCAACTTGGTAAACTCTCGCCTAATTTCTCACGCCTCAGGCAGCGTTTCAGCACAGGTGCTTGTTACCCCCCTGTCGCGTTCTCAGTATTGTTTTCACCGGACACCATATGGCTATCAAGAAGAACGAACTTTACTCCTCCCTTTGGGCGAGCTGCGACGAGTTGCGTGGCGGAATGGATGCTTCACAGTACAAAGACTATGTGCTGACCCTACTGTTTATGAAGTACGTCTCTGACAAAGCTAAGGGCAACCCTTACGCGATGATTGAAGTTCCGGAAGGGGCAAGTTTTGCCGATATGGTGGCCCTCAAGGGCAATAAAGAAATTGGCGAGAAGATTAACAAAACTATCGGATTACTGGCTGAAGCTAATGACTTGAAAGGAGTCATCGACATCGCTGACTTCAATGACGAAGACAAGCTGGGTAAAGGTAAGGAGATGATAGACCGCCTTTCCAAGCTGGTGGCAATCTTCGAAGGGTTGGATCTCTCTGCCAACCGCGTTGAGGGAGACGATCTGCTGGGTGATGCGTATGAATATTTGATGCGCCACTTTGCTACGGAGTCAGGTAAATCCAAGGGGCAGTTTTATACTCCTGCAGAGGTGTCACGCATTCTGGCGAAAGTGATTGGCATCAGCAAACAGACACCACAAGATGCTACCGTTTATGATCCTACCTGTGGTTCAGGATCACTATTGTTGAAAGCTAGTGACGAAGCAGGTCCGAAGGGGCTGACCATTTATGGCCAAGAGATGGATTATGCGACCAGCGCACTAGCACGCATGAACATGATCCTTCATGACAACGCTACCGCTAAAATCTGGAAAGGCAACACCCTGGCAGATCCACACTGGAAAGATGACAACGATAATCTGAGAACCTTCGACTTTGCTGTAGCCAACCCCCCTTTCTCCAACAAAAACTGGACCAGCGGGCTGGATGCTGCGAACGATCCATTTGACCGCTTTGTCTGGGGGACACCGCCAGAAAAGAATGGCGATTATGCTTTCCTGCTACACATCATCAAAAGCCTCAAGAGTACCGGCAAAGGGGCTGTGATCTTGCCTCACGGCGTTCTATTCCGTGGCAATGCTGAAGCACGTATTCGTGAAAACCTGCTCAAACAGGGCTACATTAAAGGCATCATTGGTCTGCCTGCTAACTTGTTCTACGGCACGGGCATCCCGGCATGCATCATCGTCATCGATAAAGAAGGTGCACAAGCCAGAGCGTTCAACGCTAATGGCCATAGTCAGCAAGGCATCTTTATGATCGATGCCAGTAAGGGCTTTATTAAAGACGGCAATAAAAATCGCCTACGCGCCCAGGACATCCATAAAATTGTCGATGCATTTAATCGTGAGCAAGAAATTACTCGCTTTAGCCGCCTGGTACCGCTTTCTGAAATTGCTGACAACGACTACAACCTTAATATCCCTCGCTATATTGACAGCAGTGATGTGGAAGATCTGCATGACCTCTCTGGCCATTTGGCTGGTGGCATTCCTGATCTCGATATTGATACCCTTAGCGCTTACTGGCAGGTTTTCCCTACTTTACGTCAGGATCTATTCGAACCTGCCCGCCCAGGCTACAGCAATGCTCGAGTTGAAGCAGGTAAAGTGAAGAGTACTATTCTGGCACACCCGGAATTTGCCGCATTCAAAGCAGGAGCACTGATACCATTTGAAAATTGGTTTGCAGATTGTCAGCTTGCGGAAATTGCCCGTGGTGATTCACCGAAACAACTTATTGAAGAGATTGGCGAGCGACTTCTCACTGCCTATGCTTCTGAAGCCACAGCTGGCACTCACCTGCTCGAGAACTACGCTATCTATCAGTTACTAATGGACTACTGGATGGATGTGATGCAGGACGATGTTTATGTCCTGAGCCAGGATGGCTGGCAGGCAGGCAAAGTACTACGTGAGCTGGTTGTGGAAAAAGGCGAAAAACTCAAAGAAACGCCGGATCTGGTCATTGGTAAGAAGAAGTATAAGGCTGAACTGTTGCCACCAGCCCTTTTAGTAGCTCGCTATTTTGCTTCCGAGCAGAAGGAGCTCGATCAACTTCAAGCCGCATATGTTGAAATCGCCCAAGCACTTGAAAGCTTCCTTGAAGAAAACAGCGGTGAAGATGGACTACTTGCCGATGCGATGAACGACAAAGAGAAAGTTACAGCCGCCAGCATTAAAGCTCGACTTAAAGTCGCAACTGATAAAGAAGAAAAGGCAGCACTAGAAACTGCTCAGACGTTGTTTGATGCCGAAACCGGAGCCAAAAAAACGCATAAAGAAGCACAGGAAAAACTGGATATTGCAGTGTTTGCATATTATCCAAAGCTCAATGATAACGACATAAAAATTCTGCTGGTACAGGACAAATGGCAAGCAAGTCTGATTGGTGCTTTGGAAGCGGAGATTGAGCGCGTCACGCAGCGGTTGGCAAATCGAGTGAAGGAGTTGGAGGAGCGCTATAGCACTACTCTGCTTGACCTTTCCCAAAGTGTGGCTGAGTTAGAGGACAAAGTTTCTGCTCATCTGAAGAAAATGGGTTTGGAGTGGGTATGATGGAGAATCAGAGCAAAATGCAGTGCGACAAACCAATTCCTGCGGGTTATAAACTTACGGAAGTGGGTGTAATTCCTGAGGATTGGTCTGTTGAGCCATTAACAATAATTACCGAGCCCAAAAGGCCTATTTCCTATGGGATCGTTCAAACTGGCCCTTCTGTAGCTAATGGTGTCCCTTGCATTAGAGTTGTCGATATATCAAATGGAAAAATCCAAACCAATAACCTAATAACAACATCAGAAAAAATTAGTGCATCTTATCGTAGAACAATACTTAAAAAAGGTGATGTTATAATTCCCCTTCGAGGTAAAGTCGGCGAGATAGCTATTGTTGATAAATATACCCATGGCGCAAATCTCACGAGAGGTGTGGCGTTAATTGCACTAAAGAAAGAATATGATTCAAGGTATGTAAGGCAATATTTATCCTGCAAGGATTCAGCAGACCGACTCCTTGCATCTATGAATGGCTCGGCTCTTCAAGAAATAACGATAGCAACGTTAAGGCGTTTTCCTATTGTCCTACCAAGTTCTCTAAAAGAACAATTCACCATTGGTAATGTGTTATCCGATACCGATTCGCTGATTACAGTACTTGAGCAATTAATCATCAAAAAACAGGCTATCAAAACTGCCACAATGCAGCAGTTATTGACTGGCCGTACTCGCCTGCCGCAATTTGCTAAACATCCTGATGGGACTCTTAAGGGATATAAAACCAGTGAATTAGGTAAATTGCCAGAGGATTGGACAGTATTAACCTATGGTGAAATATTTGATTTTTTATCTACGTCCACCAATGCCCGCTCTGACCTGAGCCATAACGGTGAATATGGATATATACACTACGGTGACATCCATACAAAATGGAATAATAAGCTTGACGCTAGTTTCGTAGAATTGCCAAAGATATCAAAAAAATTAGTATCCTCTTCGTTTTTAGAAAATGGTGATGTAATTATGGCTGATGCTTCAGAAGATTACAGTGGCATCGGTAAAAGTATTGAAGTATGTAATATTGGCAACAAAAAAATAGTTGCTGGCTTGCATACATATCTACTAAGAGATAAATGCAAACAGCTATCTGATGGATATAGAGGTTATTTACATAGCAATGTTAATGTAAAAAAAATAATTGATCAATTAGCAACCGGAATGAAAGTTTTTGGTATTTCAAAAAATAATCTTTTGTCTGTACCAGTACCTGTTCCCTCTAAACAAGAGCAAACCGCAATTGCTACCATCCTCTCAGATATGGATGCCGAACTTACTACACTGGAAGAAAAACTAGCCAAGGTTCACGATTTAAAACAAGGGATGATGCAACAACTACTGACCGGACGTATGCGGCTACCTCTGGAACAATATGCTTGAATATAAACATATTACACAGAATATGGGACATTACGGTAGGATCCTTATACTGTTGTGCTTACTAATTGGTACTAGGAGGATTCCATCTTGATTAGAAAACTGACAATCCATGGTTTTAAATCGATCATGCAGGAACAACCTATTGAGTTAGGAAGAGTGAACTGTTTTATTGGTGCTAATGGAGTAGGTAAAAGCAACCTTCTAGAAGCATTAGGCGTACTCGGTGCTGCTGCCAATGGAGTAGTGGATGACGAAAGCCTTCTACGTCGGGGTGTACGGGCTGGTGTACCACGACTTTATAAGAGTTCATTTGCCAGTGAACGTACACCTTCTCATATCAGAATTACTGCTATGGGTGATATGAGCGAGTGCTATAGGGCATCTCTGCTCAATCCGTTAGATTCCCCGGAACCAGCCTGGTCTTATAAGACAGAATATCTCTATGATGGGGAAAACGAGGTTATTGCCGATGGAGTCCGTAACAAGAAAAATCTCAACCCATTGGCAGGTCTAGCAGCACTAAAGATGGTGGAACTAGAAGAATCCAATCCTGCGGCACAGTTGATGAGATCCTTACAGGAATATGCAATTTATTGTCCTAATACTCCAACTTTGCGTGGAATAACTCCAGATCTTCAATCTCGCCGTCCCGTTGGGCTAAATGGAGGCCAATTAGCTGAAGCATTTGAGCTTTTACGCATCCATCTTGAATCAATGGGAGATGAAGGAGAAGAAATACTTGATGAAGTGCTGACATTGATCGACTGGGTGGCTGATGTTCGTATTACTACACAGGCCGGAAATTTACTTTCTCCCAAAGTGCCCAGGAGTAAGCATTTGCTCAAGTTTACTGACCGCTTCATGCAAAAAAGCCGTAATGAATTGACAGCTTATGATGCAAGTGAAGGTGCTCTATACGTTCTGTTTACAGCGGTATTGTGCCTATTACCACAATCACCGAAAATATTTGCAGTCGATAATCTCGACCAAGCTCTCAACCCTCGACTACTTGCGAGTCTGACTAAACATTTGTCTAAGTGGTTGCAACATTTCGATCCCCAACGTCAATTGCTGTTTACTGCACATAACCCCGCTGTACTGGATGGACTAGATTTAACTGATCCTGAAACTCGATTATTTGCTGTAGAGCGAAATAGCAATGGGCTAACTTGCTTTCGTCGCATTGAGTTGACATCTGCATTGATTAATTTGCATCAAGAGTATCCATTGTCACGATTATGGCTGATGGGTCATTTGGGGGCGGTTCCCAATGTCTGATATTCGTATAGCTCTCGTGGCTGAAGGGCCAACAGATTATGTGATTATAGAAGCAGCACTAAAGGCAATTTTATCCCCAAGACCATTTATCTTGACACAATTGCAGCCAGAACCTACTCAACCAGTAATGGGCAGTGGTTGGGGTGGTGTCTTAAAATGGTGCTATGAAACGAGCAGGCGGCATATCGGTTCTTTAGATGATGATCCGACGCTAAGCAGCTTCGACCTCCTCATTATTCATTTGGATGTTGATGTATCAACCTTTCGGTACGCTGACTGTGGAGCAGACATTGTTGCACTATCACAGCATTATGGTTGGCTGGGACTCCCTTGTGCCCAGCAATGTCCTCCAGCCAGTGATTCAGCCAATGCACTGGAGAATGTTCTAAGTTCATGGCTCGGTGGTGTAACTTTGGGGAATCATTCAGCATTATGTTTTCCAGCTCAGTCGTCAGGTATGTGGCTTGCAGCAGCAACGTTGAACGCAGGGCATCCATTGTTACTAAATGCGGAGTGCAATATTGGACTTGAAGATGGCTTAAGTCATCTGAATAAAGCTACAAAGATAAAGAAAACCAAACGAGATTATCAAGCTAAAGCACCTAATATTGTTAACAATTGGCAAACGGTTAAAGCACTAAGTATTCAGGCTCAACGATTTGAAAGTGCAATTATCGCTGCCATATAATTTATGGATAGAGAATGAATAATGTCGGCCAGCGTGAACGCATAACACAAAAACGTGTTATCCAACTATTCACCGAGCACTTAGGTTATCGCTATCTGGGAAACTGGCAAAAACGCGAAGACAACCGCAACATCGAACCTAGCTTAGTCTTTGCCTGGCTAACAAAATGTGGCGTTTCAGAAGTGCTTATCGACCGTGTATTGCGACAACTTGACCGAGCCGCAAGTCTCGGTGAAGGGCGTATCCTCTATGATGCCAACAAGGAGGTCTATCGCCTGTTGCGCTACGGTGTGAAGGATAAGGAAGGTGCAGGCGAGCAGAACCAGACCATCTGGCTGGTGGACTGGAAAAATCCAGAAGCGAATGATTTTGCTATTGCTGAAGAAGTGACACACAAAGGCGAAAATAAGAAACGCCCGGATCTGGTTCTGTATGTTAACGGCATTGCACTTGGTGTGATTGAGCTGAAACGTTCTACAGTTTCAGTTTCAGAAGGTATACGCCAAAACCTCGATAACCAGCAAAAAGCATTTATCCGTAACTTCTTCACCACTATCCAATTGGTGATGGCCGGTAATGATTTAGAAGGGCTTCGCTATGGCGTAATCGAAACGCCGGAGAAATATTATCTCCAATGGAAAGAAGCCGCTGAGTCCCCCCATTCCAACATGCTAGATCGTCATCTGGCCCAGATATGTAATAAACAGCGCCTGCTGGAATTGATCCACGACTTTATCGTCTTTGATGCTGGGGTGAAAAAAACCTGCCGCCATAACCAATATTTTGGTGTCGCTGCAACGAAACCTTTTATTCAGCGCAATGAAGGCGGGATCATCTGGCATACACAGGGCAGCGGTAAAAGTCTGACTATGGTTTGGCTGGCAAAATGGATCAGAGAAAATATCACTGATAGTAGAGTGCTGATCATAACCGACCGCACAGAGCTAGATGAACAAATCGAAAAAGTCTTCAACGGTGTTGAAGAGGAAATCCTTCGCACCCGAAGCGGAGCAGATTTGGTAACTCGTCTTAATCAAACCAAACCCTGGCTTATATGTTCGCTAGTACATAAATTTGGCCGTCACGGAGAGGATGACATAGAGGCCGACACTGACGATTTCATCGAACAAATGAAACGAAATATTCCTGCCGATTTTAGCCCGAAGGGAAAATTGTTCGTATTTGTGGATGAGTGCCACAGAACCCAGTCCGGCAAATTGCATTCGGCAATGAAAAGCATACTTCCAGATGCGCAGTTTATCGGCTTCACTGGCACCCCACTAATGAAGAAAGATAAGAAGAAGTCAGTCGAAATCTTCGGGCCCTATATTCACACTTATAAATTCGACGAAGCAGTGAATGATGGGGTTGTGCTGGATTTGCGCTACGAGGCTCGTGACATCGATCAACGAGTGAAATCTCAGAAAAAAGTCGACCAGTGGTTTGATGCTAAGACATCTAAACTTTCTCGCCTTGGCCAACAGCAACTCAAACAGAAATGGGCTTCAATGCAGAAGCTATTGTCGAGTCGCTCGCGACTGGAACAAATTGTGGCTGACATCCTTCTCGATTTCGAACAAAAACCACGACTCGTCAACGGTCGCGGTAATGCCATGTTGGTCTGTTCTAGTGTTTATCAGGCCTGCAAGTGCTATGAGATGTTCAGTGAGGCAGGTTTCGCCGGTAGATGTGCCATCGTCACTAGCTATCAGCCGAATGCCAGTGAGATTAAAGGTGAGGAAAGTGGCGAAGGGCTGACTGAGAAACTAGCCAAGTACAACATCTATCGCAAAATGCTTGCGGAGTATTTTGAGCAGCCGGAGGCTGAGGCAGCCAAACGCGTGAGTGATTTTGAAAAAGAGGTCAAACAACGCTTTATCAAAGAACCTGGCCAGATGCGACTATTGATAGTCGTTGATAAGTTATTGACTGGGTTTGATGCCCCCTCGGCTACTTATCTTTATATCGACAAAAAAATGGCTGACCATAACCTCTTCCAGGCGATCTGCCGGGTTAATCGACTGGATGGGGAGGACAAAGAATACGGTTATATTGTCGACTATAAAGATCTTTTCCGCTCACTGGAAAAAACAGTTCAGGACTACACCGCAGAAGCTTTTGATGGCTACGACAAAGAAGATGTAGCCGGGTTACTGAAAGATCGTTTGCAACAGGCCAAAATTGATTTGGATGGCGCGCTTGATGCAGTTCGCACTCTATGCGAACCAGTTCGGATGCCACGACATCAGCTAGATTATCAGCACTATTTCTGTTGTGAACCCGGTGCAGTGGCCGAACAATTATCCGAGAAAGAAGCGTTACGACTAACACTTTATCAATCTGTGGCGAGGCTTATCCGCACTTTCACTGCTCTGGCAGGTGAACTGATAGATGCTGGCTATAGTGAGCAGCAGGCGGAGAAAATCCGCCTCGAAGTTGAGTTTTACTCGAAAGTTCGCGATGAAATCAAAATAGCCAGTGGCGATCTCGTGGATATGAAGCAGTTCGAGCCAGGTATGCGGCAGATGCTAGATCTTTGGGTGGATGCCGATCCTAGTGAAACGCTGATGGACTTTGAGCAGCTAGGGCTACTTGAGCTGATTATTGAACGCGGAGAAGATGCGCTGGATGGACTTCCAGCCGACATGCGTGGCAACCAAGAGGCCATGGCTGAAGCGATTGAAAATAACGTTCGCAGAACTATTGTTGATGAAAATCCGGTCAACCCGAAATACTACGAAAAAATGTCGGTATTGCTTGATGAACTGATCGCACTTCGTCGTCAACAGGCTATCTCCTATCAAGAGTATCTGGAGCACGTACGTGAACTAGCGAAGCAGGTGAAACATCCACTGTCAGGTAGTAAAAGTACTTATCCAGCAAGCATTGATACTCTCGCCAAGAAATCGTTGTATGACAACCTCGGGCAGGATGAAGTGTTAGTTATAAAGATAGATACTGCAGTACGCCACACTAAAAAGGCCGACTGGTATGGAGATCGTTTTAAAGAGCGCGAGATTAGTTTTGCTATCGCGGAAGAGATCAAAGGTTATTCAGTGACGGTCGCAAATGTAATGGCCTTGGTGAAGGCTCAGAAGGAGTATCGCTGATGCCTTTGGTTACCTTTGGTGAACTCACTTTGGATTTACAGCGAAAAAAAATTAAAAACCTGCATATCAGCGTTCTACCTCCGGATGGTCGAGTAAGGGTATCGGCTCCCGTATCGCTACCAGATACCGCAATCAGAATGGCTGTTGTCAGAAGGCTAGTGTGGATCCGTCAGCAACAGGCACAATTTCAGGCTCAGCCTCGCCAGAGTGAACGAGAGATGTGCAGTGGCGAGACCCACTACCTCTGGGGAAGAGGATATCGGCTGGATGTAGTTTTGGTAGATAAGCCCGCTGAAGTGAAACTTCAGGGCGGTTGGATACGCATGAAAGTACCTCCACATTACGATACAGCCCAACGGGAAGCAGTTCTCAACCAATGGTATCGCAGTATTTTAAAACATAGACTGCCCAAGTTGATGGCCAAATGGCAGCCCGAGATGAAGGTTGAAGCGAGCTTCGTTGGGATCAAGCGAATGAAGACTAAGTGGGGAAGCTGCAACCCTCAGTCTGCGCGTGTCTGGATCAATCTAGAACTGGTTAAAAAGCCTCCTGAATGCCTTGAATTCATTGTGGTTCACGAACTCGTTCATCTACACGAACGCAAGCATAATGAGCGTTTTATCGGCCTGATGAATATGCACTTACCAAACTGGCGCGAACACAGAGCTAAGTTGAATAAGATGCCCTTGGCTTATAATCACTGGGGGTATTGAAATTTAATCAGAAAATGGTTGATACTATTGCATCAACCATTTCCATCAATTATCAATAAAATATTTCATTTCATTTTCTAATTCATGCAATGTTGATAGTAGTTCTTCACGTTGTTGACGTAAGCTCTTAAGATCGACAGGAGCAAACTCTTCATGCTTCTTAACATATCGAGATATGTTTAAGTTATAATGGTTTTGACGAATTTCATCTAGATAAGCCACATGCGAAAAGCTATCAACACTCATCCTTTCGAAATAACATTTTGATATTTTCTCAATAATTTCGCTTGTAATTAAATTACGCCCTTTTATAGGTTTAGCTAAATCAGATGCGTCAATAAACAAGACATCGGAGCTCTTTCTATCTTTCCTAAACATCAAAATGGCGCTTGGTATCCCTGTCCCAGGAAGAAGCCTATCTGGTAGACCTATTACTGCATCCAACAATCCTTCATCAACTAAGTTTTTCCTTATGTTCTCTTCTTGACCTCCACGGAACAGTACTCCGTGAGATACAAGTATGGCCATTCTCCCCGTTGCATTCTTAAGAGTTGAAATCATGTGCAAAATAAAAGCATAATCACCCTTAGTATGAGGAGGGAGACCTAAATTAAAACGTCCATAAACATCAAATATTAAATCATTATGATTCCAACCGCTAACATTTAACGGAGGGTTAGAAGCAACTACATCAAACTTCATCAATCTATTATCAGAATCTAGAAATTGTGGGTTAGAAATAACATCCCCCCACTCTACCCTGCTATTCATCTCGTTATGCAGAAGCATATTTATTTTAGCCAAGGCCCAGCCTGACCTATTAACCTCTTGGCCAAACAATAGATAATCATTGCTTCCATAGGAGTTTTCTATTTTTTCTCCTAAGGTAATTAAAAGAGAACCTGAACCGCAAATGGGATCACAAACTTTATCTCCCGGTTTAGGCTGCAGCAATTCTGCAATTAACCATGAAACACCTTCTGGAGTATAAAGCTCTGAATTTCGGCCGTTAGAATCAGATGCAAACTTTTCAAAAAGATAACTACAAGAAAATTTTATCTTATTAGCACCATCTTGCTTATAACTAAAATCCATTTCAGGACGTGCGAAAATAGTGAGTAAATCATAAAGCATCCGATCTCTTTCTGATCTTGTACCAAAATTAACTGAAGCGAATTGTATAGATTCGAATAAATAACCTCCTCTACTTTGGCAGACCGAGTCAATAGCTTGATCAATTAATCTCAGCGAGTCATCAATTCTTTCTCCAATATAGCCACCATGATTCTTAGCTTCATGATATATTTTATAAAAACTTGCATCCTCTGGTACTCGAGAAACAATTCCTAACAGATCAGAATAGTTTTCATTAATTAAACCCTCCACATAGTCATTCTTCATGTCAGAAATATATTTCAGCAATAATAATGGAAATATATAATCTTTAAAAGCAGATGAGTCAATTTTCCCTCTAAATAGCTCGCAAGCAAGCCAAAGTGATTTATGGAGCGCCATCATTTCACTCATTTTCTAAAGCTCTCCTATTAATAATGCTTTCACATATACTATCAAAGAGTACATCACCATTTTGTATTAACGCATTATAGGTTATTTTTTGTTTAATCCAATTTCTATTTATCAAGCCAATCTTATCTTGCTCTTCCAAAGTTGGAAGTTTAACATTCATCTTAGAAATTGTTTTTGAATTAATCTTACTAATACTGGTTCCTTCACTCATACTACGAATATATTTACTACCAGAAACAGAATTTATATACCAATGTAAATAATGTGGTAGCATTATATTTTTATTACATCTAATCACTGCTAATTGATTAGACGTAATAATTGGTTTATCTGTACCCTCTTCGATAATTCCAGCTGTAAAAACAGGTCCTCGCAGACGTAATAAAATATCGTTGGGGAAGAGATAATGTTTCTCTGGATTTCCATCTGGAATGACAGAAGTTAAAGTTCCAAGATCCAGGATACCATCAAGCCCAATATCTTTCGTCTGGATAAGGTAGCAGGAACCTTGCTCGCCAGCATCTTGTATCGCTGATTTAAAGGGCATCCCTAATCTGATCTCAGCAACACTCTCTAATGTAACAATTTTATGCATAAGTAAGTTAGGGAGATTACTCTCCCTTGCCTCCAGTAGTTTTAAGCACAATTGAGTGTTTCCAATTCATATCCCCCATATGTACGTCTAAATCCATCTTCACTGAGGAAATGGATAACGCGTGTATCAGCGTGATGATACACGCTATGCCCCCTCCCTTACTCATTGACTTTTTACGCAGGGATTGATATTTTTTTCCATTCATTTTGTTAGAGCCTCTCATAGCGGTTTTGGTCAAAATGTTACGAGTAGATAGCAGCAGCCACTGTTATCTACTCACCTACCTTAGTAGTAGTGCTCTACTACTAAGGTAGGTGACTATAACACGTCATATAGAATTTACAACATAGTAGCGTCGTACTATTTTCACGTTGTAGTTCTCATTACACATTATAGAATGGTTAAGATAATGATTATTATCATTTATTTTCCAAGTCCATACGTATTCATGATGGAAAAATATTTTGATATTACTTTCCAGAATCAAACGGACTTATCCCCTTCTCCCGATTCGCATCGAGATAATCCGCCCACCACTGCAGCATTAGCCTACGCTCCCCAAGATGCTCAGCCTTATGAATGTAAGCTGCCCGCACTGAGTTACGTTCTTGGTGACTCATCTGCCGCTCGACCGCATCTCTTGACCACAATCCCGACTCAATTAATCAACTACAAGCCATCGTTCTGAAACCATGACCACATACTTCAACCTTCGTATCGTAGCCCATAACTCGTAGTGATTTATTAACTGTGTTTTCACTCATCGGCTTAAGCGGATCGTGATCACCAACAAAAATCAGCTCACGATTCCCACTAATGCTTTTGATCTTTTCCAAAATGGAGAGAGCTTGTCGTGACAAGGGAACAAGGTGTGGAGTCTTCATCTTAGAACCACGCTGAGAATGCTTGACGCCTTCCAGTGGCTCACGCTCGCCCGGAATCGTCCACATAGCCGTTTCAAAATCTACTTCTGACCAGCGGGCAAAACGCAGCTCGCTTGAACGGATAAAAACCAACAAAGTGAATTCAACAGCCAATCAGGTTAACGGCCTGCCGGAGTAATGATCAATACGATGAAGTAATTCAGGAATGCGATTGAGTTCGAGCGCAGCACGATGCTGTCTTTTTGCCGTAGCAACCGCACCGGCAATTTCTTGTGCAGGGTTGTAGTCTATTAAACCGCTCTGTACAGCAAAGCGCATGATCGCGGTAGTACGCTGCTGTAAACGGGCGGCAACTTCGAGCCGCCCGGATGACTCGACGGCTTTGATGGGTACAAGCAGATCCCGTGTCTTCAATTCAGCAATGCTCCGCTTACCGATGGCAGCAAAGAGATTATCTTCGAGGCTTTTCAATACACGAGCGCTATGCGATGCAGACCACTTCTGATTGCTGGCGTGCCACTCTCTGGCTACCACTTCAAACGTTATCGCCTCTTGTTCCTGCTCTACCTTAACGGCTTTCTTGTTCTCACTGGGATCGACGCCGTTAGCTAACAGCTTACGGGCTTCATCCCGGCGTGCCCGGGCATCCGCCAATGACACTTCAGGGTATTTCCCCAACGCCAGCATCTTCTCTTTACCACCGAAGCGATAACGTAGCCGCCAGTATTTGGAGCCGTTAGGGTGAACCAGCAAAACCATACCGTCGCCATCAGTAAGCTTATAGGCTTTAGCTTCAGGCTTAGCCGAACGAACCTTCACATCACTCAGAGCCATGATAAGTATCCTTTCAAGGGTTCTGTGAGGGTACAAACATTATCGAACCGGGATATACTCGCAGTTGTACCTGCATCTGTAAGTTGATGTAGATTGAATCCGGTTGACTTAGGTTGAGTGAAAAAGCGAGGAAAGCCTTGCGGATACTGGATTTCAGGCACAAAAAAAGACGTCCATTGACGTCTATTGATGTTCCGATGGTGCCGAAGGCCGGAATCGAACCGGCACGCCTCGCGGCGGTTGATTTTGAATCAACTGCGTCTACCGATTTCGCCACTTCGGCACTGAAGGGTATGCGGAAAACGTTGAGGATTATACCGT
>Ga0157369_10005155_pt1 | contig 15293 bp, 12 predicted proteins | sample C25metaG_FD_113461 | JGI IMG/M metagenome (GOLD analysis project Ga0157369, IMG submission 113461) | Corn rhizosphere microbial communities from Kellogg Biological Station, Michigan, USA - C2-5 metaG | ecosystem: Host-associated > Plants > Roots > Rhizosphere > Soil | place: USA: Michigan... | reverse complement strand
GGACGTTCACCCCCTCGCGCACTCAGCCGCTCTCCTTCGCTGCTCCCGCGACGTCCCTGCCTGTTTGGACCGCCCGCCGCCCGTTGGAGCCCGGCTGACTTGCGATCACGCGACATATGCTGGCGGCGCGCCGGAAGATGAGAGTCAGCCGGTTTCAAGCGGCGCCCAATATTGCTCGGCTTGGGATCAGGTCCGTCTCCCAGGTGAAACACTCAACCCGTAGCGGCGCATCGTGAACTCGGCTCCTGGACTGCCTGGCGGCTCCGATCCGAAAGGCATGCCGCGAGCACCCGAAGCGGGTCGTCCTCGTCGTCATTCTGCAGCCTGGGGCATCGAAGAGGGGCCGAGCGCTTTCTCCGGCACATCCTCCGCCTGATCCGCCAGAACACGGGAAATCGCTTCGGCGAGTTCACTCGGAGCGAACGGCTTCAGCAGCACCTGGACGTCGTTCGGGCGCTTCGCGATCGAACCGGCTTCAGCATAGCCGGTGATAATGATCGCAGGAAGTTCGGGCTCCACCTCACGTGCTCTGCGAATAACCTCCGTGCCGGAGACTTGCGGCATGGCATAGTCGCTTATCAAGAGGTCGAGCCGAGCATCGGCCTTTGCCATCAAGTCCGCGACTCCCTCGCCCTGGGCGGCCTCGATTACCCTGTGCCCCAGATCCCGGAGGAGGGCCGCAGTCGTTTCGCGCACTGCGTCGTGGTCGTCGATCAGCAAGATGTTGAGGCAACGGCCCTTCTGTACGTGTGAGACGGCCACTCCGACTTCATCGTCTTCGGACGGAGTCACAGCGAGCGCCCGCGGCAGCCAGATCGCTGCGCGTGTTCCCTCCCGGGGCGTGCTGTTGATGTGAAGCGCGCCGTTCGACTGCTTGGCGAAGCCGTACACCATGCTGAGGCCAAGGCCGGTTCCTTTGCCGACCTCTTTGGTCGTGAAAAAAGGCTCGAGGACCTGCTCGAGCACCTCGGGGCTCATCCCGCAGCCGGTGTCGGCAACGGTGAGGACCAGATATTCGCCGCCGGGAAGACCGGGAATTTGCTCCGGAGCGGCGACGCGGTTTTCCGCGGACACCGTGATCGTGCCTCCGTCCGGCATGGCGTCGCGCGCGTTGATGATGAGGTTCATCAATGCGAGCTCCAGCTGCGCCTGATCGGCATAAGCGCACCAAGGTCCGTGGCCCAGCTTCCATTCGAGCTGGACCAACCCGCCCAGAGTGTGCGCAAGGAGATCCGTCACGGCTGTCGAGAGCGCCTCGATTCCGACGCTGGCGGGTTGCAGTTGCTGCCGCCTCGCAAAGGCAAGCAGCCGGCGGACGAGGTCCGATCCCTGCTCGGCGGCCCGGCGGGTCATGCCCAGGATCTTGAGCTGTTCCTGGTCGAGCGGCGCCCGGCGCTCGATCAGCCCCAGGCCGCCGAGGACCGCAGCGAGCAGATTGTTGAAGTCGTGGGCGATCCCGCCAGTCAGCTTGCCGATCGCGTCCATCTTCCGCGCTTGAACGAGCTGACTCTCCAGTTCCTTCCTTTCCGTGACGTCGAGCAACGTGCCGGCATATTCCAATGCGCGGCCCTCATGATCCCGCAACAGCACCACCTGGTCGAGGAAGTGGCGGTACTGCCCGTCGGCGCATTGCCAGCGATATTCGACTGCCAGCGAGCGACCGTCGCGCCGGGCCGAAAGGGCGCCGAGCACCCTATCTCGGTCCTCGGGGTGGAGTCGCTCACTCCAGAGATGGGGCGCCGCTTGGATTTCCTCGAACCTGTATCCCGTCAGCGCCTCCAAATTGCCGCTGACCAGCTTCGGTGCGCGCGGAGTGGCATCGAGCGCCTCCAGGTAAAGGACGATCGGTAGCGACTGGATGATCGCCCCTTGCCGCTGCTCCGCCAGGCGCAGCTCCTGCTCCACGCGCAACCGCTCTGAATTGGCGCGGAGGTTCGCGTCGAGCAGGTCCTGCTCAGCCTTCGCCTTGCGCTGGATCTCCTTGGTCATCGCGAACAGATCCGCGAACACCGCCACCTTCGACCGAAGGACGACCGGGTCGACGGGTTTGAAGACGTAATCGACGGCACCCATCGCATAGCCGCGCATCAGGTGCTCGGTCTCCTTGTTCACCGCTGAGAGGAAGACGATCGGGATCCGCTTCGTCTGCTCCCGGCTGCGGATGATCTGGGCGGTTTCGTAGCCGTCCAGCCCAGGCATGTAGACATCGAGAAGGATCACCGCGAACTCGCCCTTGAGGAGGTGTCGCAATGCCTCCTCGCCCGACCGCGCTTCGGCTACGTCGCAGAGGTCCTCGAGCACCGTGCGGATCGCCAGGAGATTATGCGGATCGTCGTCGACGACGAGCACGCGCGGCCGGTCCAGGGCCGCATCCGCCGATACTTCGGCGGGAGGTTGAGGACCTGCGCCGGGCGCTTGTGCGATGGTGCTCACTATTCGGCAGCCTCGGCGGCCTGCGCCGCGAGGACGTGCGCTGCGCCCCGTCCGCGGGCGATCCATACACGCAACAGCGCAAGCAGCAGGTCGATGTCGACAGGCTTGGCGATGTAGTCGGACGCGCCGGCGTCAAGGCACTTCTGCCGATCCCCCTTCATGGCCTTTGCCGTCACGGCGATCAGGGGAACCTCGGCAAGCGCGGGGCGCCTGCGGATCTGCTGCATGGTTTCGTAACCGTCCATCTCCGGCATCATGATATCGATAAGTGCGATATCGACGCCGTGGGTCTGTTCCAGAATGAGGATCCCGTCCTTGCCGCGTTCGGCGTGGAGAACCTCGACGTCGTACGTTTCGAGGACGCTCGTCAGCGAATAGATGTTCCGAATATCGTCGTCGACGATGAGGATCTTCGCCCCGGCGAGCTCCGGCGCCGCGCGTACGGCGGCACCCGGCGCCCCAAGATCGTCCGGCAGCACCTCGACGACCGGCGTAGCCGACCGGACGTGAGCCTCAAGAGCGACGAAGACGTGGGCGAGTGCGTCCCGGTCGGCCGGCTTCTCCGTTACCCCGAAAGCGCCCATGTCGACGACGGAGGAGAGCCGATCCGCGCCGGATATGACGTGGATCGGGACATGGCGGGTGTGCGAATCGTGCTTCAGGAGGTCGAGGAGCACGAACCCGTCGATGTCCGAGAGGCCAAGGTCGAGGGTGATCGCGTCCGGCTGGAGCTTGCGCGCCATTGCGAGCGTACCGGCGCCCGCAGTGGAGACGACCCCCTTGAGGCCCGCGGTCCGGGCGAGGTCGAGAAGGATGCCGGCGAACGTTGGGTCGTCTTCGACGATCAGTACGAACGGATCGTCGCCCAGGCTCTCGCGATCGTCACTGACCTCGAACCCGGTGGGCAAGGCGGAGGGCACGACCGCTCCGCTGTTGTCGTAGCGGGCGCTCGCGCCGCCTGCTGCGGCCGCGGGCGCAACGGTTTGAAGCGGGACGAAGAGCGTGAAGGTCGAGCCTTCGCCCGGGGTGGACCTCACCTGCAGTTCACCGCCGAGAAGGCGCGCGATCTCGCGGCTGATCGAGAGCCCGAGGCCGGTGCCGCCATATTTCCGGCTGGTTGTGCCGTCCGCCTGCTGGAAGGCCTCGAAGATGATCTTCTGCTTGTCCTCCGGAATGCCGATCCCGGTGTCGGTGACGGCGATCTCCACCGCCTTGTTGGACGAGCGGAGGACGGGATGGTTGACGCTCCAGCCCGCCTCGGCGCAACGCACGGCGAGGGTCACGCCCCCGTGCGAGGTGAACTTGAAGGCGTTCGACAGCAGATTGAGCACGACCTGCTGGAGCCGCTTCTCGTCGGTGCGGATCGTCGCGGGCAGAGACTCGTCGAACTCGACGTTGAACTCGAGGTTCTTGTCCGCGGCAAGCTGCCGGAACGTGCGCTCCATATGCTGCTTGAGCCCGTGCATCGGCATGTCCCCGACCTCGATCGAGACGGTGCCGGACTCGATTTTCGACAGATCGAGAATGTCGTTGATGAGGCTGAGGAGGTCGGAACCCGCCGAGTGGATGGTACGGGCAAACTCGGTCTGCTTCTCGTTGAGGTTCCCCTGCGGATTGTCCGCGAGCAGCTTCGAAAGGATGAGCAGCGAGTTCAATGGCGTGCGAAGCTCGTGGCTCATGTTGGCGAGGAACTCCGACTTGTATTTCGAGGTCAGCGCCAGCTGCTCGGCCTTCTCCTCCACGGCGCGTCGCGCCATCTCGATTTCGATGTTTTTTGCCTCGACCTGCTTCTTCTCGTTCTCGAGGAGCTGGGCCTTCTCCTGAAGCTCCTCGTTCGTCGCGTGAAGCTCCTCCTGCTTGGTGGTGAGTTCGGTCTGGCGTGCCTGCAGCTCCTGGGTGAGCAGCTGCGACTGCTTAAGGAGACCCTCGGTCCTCATCGTCGCCGCGATGGTGTTGAGGACGATGCCGATCGATTCCATCAGCTGGTCGAGGAAGGTTTGGTGGGTCTCGTTGAACTCGCCGAAGGAGGCGAGCTCGATGACCGCCTTCACCTCGTCCTCGAACAGCGCCGGCAGGATGTTGACGTTCGCCGGCGCGGAATGGCCGAGCCCTGAGCCGATGCGGATGAAATCCGACGGCACTTCCTTCAGTAGGATCGGACGCTTGTCGGCGGCGGCCTGTCCGACGAGGCCTTCGCGCAACGTGAACTCCCGCCTCAGTTCCCCGGAGCTCCCGGCCCCGTAGCTCGCCACCAGCTCGAGCTTCGTTTCCTCCTCCTCACGCTTCGTCACGTAGAACACGCCATATTGCGCATTCACCAGCGGCGCGAGCTCGGACATGATGAGGTTCGAGACCGTCGTGAGGTCGCGCTCGCCCTGAAGCATGCGGCTGAAGCGGGCGAGATTCGTCTTGAGCCAGTCCTGCTCGGCATTCTTCAGAGTCTGATCCTTCAGGTTTCGGATCATCTCGTTGATCGTGTCCTTGAGCGCCGCCATCTCGCCCGACGCCTCGACGGCGATCGAGCGGGTGAGATCGCCCTTGGTAACGGCCGTCGCGACGTCGGCGATCGACCGCACCTGGTTGGTGAGGTTCGCGGCGAGCTGGTTGACGTTGTCGGTGAGGTCGCGCCACAGGCCGGCGGCGCCCGGGACGCGCGCCTGGCCGCCGAGCCGGCCCTCGATGCCGACCTCTCGGGCCATGTTCGTCACCTGGTCGCCGAAGGTGGAAAGCGTCTCGATCATGAAGTTGATGGTCTCGGCGAGCGCGGCGATCTCGCCCTTCGCGTCGACGGTCAGCTTCCGCTTCAGATTGCCCTGCGCCACCGCGGTCACGACCTCGGCGATGCCGCGCACCTGGTTCGTCAGGTTGGTGGCCATGAGGTTCACGTTGTCGGTGAGGTCCTTCCAGGTGCCGCCGACGCCGGGCACCTGCGCCTGCCCGCCGAGCTTGCCTTCGGTGCCGACCTCGCGGGCGACGCGCGTCACCTCCGAGGCGAACCCGTTCAGCTGATCGACCATGACGTTGATCGTGTTCTTGAGCTCGAGGATCTCGCCCTTAACGTCGACCGTGATCTTCTTGGAAAGGTCGCCTCTCGCGACGGCCGTGGTCACGTCGGCAATGTTACGCACTTGGCCGGTCAGGTTCGCGGCCATGAGGTTGACGTTGTCGGTGAGGTCCTTCCACGTTCCGGCGACCCCGCGCACCTGGGCCTGGCCGCCGAGCTTGCCCTCGGTGCCGACCTCCCTCGCCACGCGGGTCACCTCAGAGGCGAACGAGTTCAGCTGATCCACCATCGTGTTGATGGTGTTCTTGAGCTCCAGGATCTCCCCCTTAACGTCAACCGTGATCTTCTTCGACAGATCGCCGAGCGCCACGGCCGTCGTTACCTCGGCGATGTTGCGGACTTGCCCGGTGAGGTTGGCCGCCATCGCGTTCACATTGTCGGTCAGATCCTTCCAGGTGCCGCCGACGCCCTCCACCTGCGCCTGTCCACCGAGCTTGCCTTCCGATCCGACCTCGCGGGCCACGCGGGTGACCTCGGAAGCGAAGGAGTTGAGCTGGTCGACCATGACGTTGATCGTGTTCTTGAGCTCGAGAATCTCGCCCTTCACGTCGACCGTGATTTTCTTCGACAGATCGCCGCGCGCCACCGCCGTCGTCACCTCGGCAATGTTGCGGACCTGGCCGGTGAGGTTGCCCGCCATCAGGTTGACGTTGTCGGTGAGGTCCTTCCACGTGCCGGCGACGCCCTCCACCTGCGCCTGGCCGCCGAGCTTGCCTTCCGAGCCGACCTCGCGCGCCACTCGCGTGACCTCGGACGCAAAGCCGTTCAGCTGGTCGACCATGACGTTGATCGTGTTCTTGAGCTCGAGGATCTCCCCCTTCACGTCGACCGTGATCTTCTTCGACAAATCGCCGCGCGCCACGGCGGTGGTCACCTCGGCGATGTTGCGGACCTGACCCGTGAGGTTGGCCGCCATGAGGTTGACGTTGTCGGTGAGGTCGGCCCACGTGCCGGCGACGCCCGGCACCTGGGCCTGGCCGCCGAGCTTGCCCTCGGTGCCGACCTCCCTCGCCACGCGGGTGACCTCCGAGGCGAAGCCGTTGAGCTGGTCGACCATCGTGTTGATGGTGTTCTTGAGTTCGAGGATCTCGCCCTTCACATCGACCGTGATCTTCTTCGAAAGATCGCCGAGCGCCACCGCCGTCGTCACCTCGGCGATGTTGCGGACCTGGCCGGTCAGGTTGTCGGCCATCAGGTTGACGTTGTCGGTCAGATCCTTCCAGGTGCCGCCCACTCCGGGCACCTGCGCCTGACCGCCGAGCTTTCCTTCGGTGCCGACCTCCCTCGCCACGCGGGTCACTTCGCTGGCGAACGCGTTCAGCTGGTCGACCATGGTGTTGATGGTGTTCTTGAGCTCGAGGATCTCCCCCTTCACGTCGACGGTGATCTTCTTGGACAGGTCGCCAGACGCCACCGCCGTCGTCACCTCCGCGATGTTGCGGACCTGCCCGGTCAGGTTCTCGGCCATCAGGTTGACGTTGTCGGTCAGGTCCTTCCAGGTCCCCGCGACGCCGGGCACCTGCGCCTGCCCGCCGAGCCGGCCCTCCGTTCCGACCTCCCTCGCGACTCGCGTCACCTCCGAGGCGAACGAGTTCAGCTGGTCCACCATCGTGTTGATGGTGTTCTTGAGCTCGAGGATCTCGCCCTTCACCTCGACGGTGATCTTTTTGGAAAGGTCGCCCGACGCGACGGCCGTCGTCACCTCCGCGATGTTGCGGACCTGCCCGGTGAGGTTGGTCGCCATCGCGTTCACGTTGTCGGTGAGGTCCTTCCAAGTGCCGGCCACGCCCTTGACGTTCGCCTGGCCGCCGAGCTTGCCCTCCGTGCCCACCTCGCGCGCGACGCGGGTCACTTCCGAAGCGAAGGAGGCGAGCTGCTCGACCATCGTGTTGACGATCTTGCCGATGCGCAGGAACTCGCCCCGGAGCGGCCGGCCGTCGATCTCCACGGTCATCGATTGCGACAGATCGCCCTTGGCCACCGCGCCGATGACGCGGGCCACTTCGGCGGTGGGCTGAACCATGTCTTCGATCAGCTCGTTGATCGAGCGGATCGCGGTCTCCCACCCGCCGGTGGCGCTCTTGACCCGCCCGCGCTGATTGATCTTCCCTTCCTTGCCGACGACCTGCGAGAGCCGCTCGAACTCGCGGGTCATCTCCTGGTTCAGGGTGACCACTTCGTTGAAGAGGGTCGCGATCTCGGCGTCCAGGCCATCACTGTCTTCAGGGAGCCGCACGCTGAAATCGCCGCGTCTCAAGCTCCTCAAGGCGGTCACGAGGCGGCGTCGATCGAAAGTCTCGCGCGGGGTGTGGGCGTTCACTCAACTCTCCTTCGGTCGCGTCCCTCCCCCCTCGATCATGGCCCGGCCCCCCGGCCGGTTCGCCCCAGCATAGCAAAGACATCGAGCGGAACATCTCCAAAAAATGCTTTCCGCCGCTTTTCGTTTGGCGGGGGTTGTCAGCGAAGCTCGCGCCCGCCTAAGCGCACGGCCGAGGGAGCTTCGGAGTCTCGACGAGCACATGGCGGCTGACGGCCCGGTCGAGGCGTTTATCCAGTCGAGCTTCCGCTCCGTCTGGTCGCTCGAGGTCCTGCTGCTTCTGAAGCGAGAGCCGCGCCTGTGGGAGCGGACGGAGCTCGTCGCCGCCTTGCGGGCGAGCGACCTCATCGTCACTCAAAGCCTTGCCTCGCTCGAGGCCGCCGGGCTGGTTTCGCCGGACAGTGGAGGCGGCGCTCGATATCAACCCGCATCGAGGGACATCTCCGCTCTCCTCGACCGCGTCGAAGCCCTTTATGCCCGGAGCCCCGATGCTGTACGCCGTCTCATCGTCGGTCGATCCCCATCCGGGCTCGCGGCGTTCGCGGACGCCTTTCGGCTGAGGGAGGACTGAAGGTGCAGGATGTCTTCGCCGGCACCGTCTACCTCCTCTGCTTCGCCACCAGCGGCGCCTGCGCACTCATGCTTGCGCGCGGCTACCGCCGGTCGGGCGCCCGCCTCCTGCTCTGGAGCGCCCTTTGCTTCGGCTTGCTCGCCGTCAACAATCTTCTCGTCGTCATCGACCTTCTCCTCCTGGCGGACGTCGACATGCGCCTGGCGAGGCTCGTCACCGCTCTCTGCGCGGTCGGGGTACTCCTGTTCGGCTTCGTATGGGATGTGGAGGAGGACCGGTGAGGCTGCTCGACCTTCTAGCGGGAGCCGTGACCTTCGGCTTCATCCTTGCCAGCCTCTTCTTCCTACGGTTCTGGCGAAAGACGGCAGACCGTCTTTTCCTCGCCTTCGCCAGCGCCTTCTTCCTCCTCGGGCTCGGTCAGGCCCTTCTGGCGCTCGCCAACGTTCCTGTGGAGGAGCGAAGCTGGCTGTACCTGATCCGGCTGGCCGCCTTCGCGATCATCCTCGTTGCCATCCTCGGCAAAAACCGCCGCGTCGGATAACCCCCTCCCCTGCTCCGATCCGTTGGTTCCTGCTCGTCTGCAGCCGCTCCCTGTTCGGCTTCGAAATTTCCCTGTTCGCTTGGCAGGGAACCATCCCCTCAAAGCCCACGGAAAACTGCCACTCCAGGTCCCTTGATTGGTGTCACCAACGGCATGAGTCCGTAATTCCCTGTAAATTCCCGCTGAACAGGCAATTGCACGTGGAGACCGGTTCGCGCAGGACTGCACCACGCACCACGTGGGGACGCCAACCCAGACCGCAAGCGCCGAGCCGGCGTGGCGTCAGGAGCCGCATCACCTTCCGGCCGTATTGCTGGCACCTTCCGGCTGGCGTAGGCGAGCGGCGTGGTCGCCGGCTTCACCATCTTGGCGCTGAGCTTCGCCGGCATGGAGCTGGTGGCAGCGCTCGTCCATCGCTTCCTCATGCATGGCCCCGGCTGGGGATGGCATCGCTCGCACCACCGGCCGAGGCGCGGCCTGTTCGAGGCGAACGACCTCTATGCCGTCGCCTTCGCCGCGATCGCCGTCGCGCTGTTCACCGCCGGGGCGCGCGGCCAGCCGTGGCTGTGGTGGATCGGCGCCGGCATGACCGCCTACGGGCTCACCTATGCTCTCGTCCACGACGGGCTCGTCCACCGGCGCTTTCCGGGGCTCCCGACTCCGCGACGCGGTTATCTGAAGCGGCTGGTCCAGGCGCACCGCCTGCACCACGCGGTGCACAGGCGCGAGGGCTGCGTCTCCTTCGGCTTCCTCTACGCACCGCCCGTCGAGCGGCTGCTCGCGCGCCTTCGGGCGCGGTGAGCGACGGGCGTCAGACGGCCGTCGGGCTTGCTCTCGCCGCGGCGATCGTCGTGGGATGGGCAGCTCTCCAGGGCTTTGCGCTCTTCGCCTTTCGCTTTTCCGCCGGGACCATCGCCGTCGCGGCCCTGATCGCGGCGGCGCTGTGCTGGCTCAACGTCGGGCTGTTCATCGTGGCCCACGACGCGATGCACGGCTCGCTCGCGCCGGGCCGGCCCCCGGCTGAACGTGCTCGCAGGCCGGATTGCGCTGGGCTGTTACGCAGGATTCTCGTTCGACCGGCTGAGGCCGAAGCATTTCGCCCACCATAAGAGCCCCGGGACGGCCGGTGATCCGGATTTCGCCGACGGAGGGAGGACTGCCTTCTGGTTCTGGTATCGTCCGGCAGTATTTCGGGCTGCGTCAGCTCGCGATGCTTGGCGGGGCTGCGATCGCCTTGCTCCTGCTCGGGGTGCCGGTCGCCAACCTGCTCCTGCTCTGGGCACTGCCGGCGATCGCGTCTTCAGTGCAGCTGTTCCTGTTCGGCACCTGGCTGCCGCACCGCCCCGGCGGCGCCGACTTCGCCGACGCGCACCGCGCCCGAAGCACCGGCTTTCCCTGGATCGTGTCGCTCCTCACCTGCTTTCACTTCGGCTACCATCACGAGCACCACCGCTCCCCGCATGTTCCCTGGTGGCGCCTCCCGGCCGAACGGCTCAGGTCAGCGCCGCCTCGATGAGGTCGGCGGCCCTCGTTACCCCGCCTGCTCCGGCGATCTCCGCAGCCAGCGCCTTGGCGCGGGCGCGGTAGGAAGGAACCTCCCGAACCCGCGCGATCGCCCTCGTCAGCGCTCGCGCGGAAATGCGCGGCGCAAACATCGCGCCGGCGCCGGACCAGGCAAGCCGTGCCCCGATCGCGGGCTGCTCGAAGGCAAGCGGCATCACCAGCATCGGCACGCCGGCGGCAAGCGGCTCCAGGACCGTGTTGATGCCGGCGTGGCTGACGACGAAGTCGGCCTTCGCCAGGACCGCCTCCTGCGGCACCCAATCGTAGACGAGGGGAGACCCCGGCAGATCGCCGGCCGCGTTGAGGGACTGCAGCCCGCCCTGTGTGATGAGCAGCCTGAGGTCGAGCGCGCGGCAGGCAAGCGCCACCTTGCGGAACAGACGAACGCGCGAGCCCTGCAGGGTGCCGAGCGTGCAGTAGACGAGCGGCCGGCCGTCGCCAGGCGGAAGCTCGAAGGGCGGAGGGCTGCCGCGCCGGAAGGGACCGGTATAATGGAAGCCCGCCGGAACCGCGGTTCGCGGAAAATCGAAGCCGGGAACGATCTGCGCGATCTGCACCCGGTCCGAGAGGCAATCCTCCATCCGATGCCGCTCCGGAAGGCCGAGCAGCCGTGCGTTGCGCGCGATGCCGCGCCCGACGCGGGCGAGGAGCAGGTCGACCACCGCCCAACCGCCGCGGTTGCGGCGCCGGCCGCGCTCCCCGGGCGTGTAGGACCAGGGCACATAAGGCGGCGGGACGCCATCCTCCCGGTTGATCGGCAGGGTGTCGGCGATGCTCGCAAAGGGAATGCCGAGCTTCTCCGCAAGAAGGCCGCCCGCCGGTTCGAGCTGGTCGGCGACGATGGCCTGGGCGCCGATCCGCTCCAGGATGGCCGGGCCTTCGCGGCAGAACATGTCGGTGAAGGCCACCATCCCGTCGAGGGTACGCCCCAGGCCGAAGAGGCCGTGGATGCGCGTCATCGGATGAGTCCACGCGGTGACCGGCGGCAGGCCTGCGCCGATCGCTTCGAACCCGGCGCCTTCGGCCTCGACCAGAGGGCGGGCGTCGCGATGGTGGATGAAGGTCGCCTTGTGGCCGCGGGCGATGAGCTCCGCGACGAGGTTCGACAGTGGCCGGTAATGGCCGCGCAGCGGGGGCGCGATGAACGCGAAGTGCGTCATGCGCGCAGCGCCGCCGGCCGGCATGCATCCGCGAGGGCATCAACGACCAGCGCAAGCTTCCGCGCGCGCGGCACGACCACGCGCCGGTCCCACGCCGCGGAACCGCGGTCGGCAACCGCCCGGCCGATGCCGCCGTAGATGCCGCGCGCGCTCAGCACCGCCCACCGGCAGCGGAACGGGAGACGCGCAATCCCGGGCAGCGCCGCCGCCTCGTGGCGCAGCGACAGGTCGACGATGCGGCGGACGAGCGGCACGATCTCTATCGCAGCGGGATCGGCGCGATCGAGGCCGTGCTCGCCGAGCCATTCGGCCGGCACGTAGCATCGTCCCGCCTCATGATCCTCGCGAACGTCGCGAGCGATGTTCGCGAGCTGGAAGGCGATTCCGAGGTCGGCAGCGCGCGCGAGCGTCTCCGAATCGTCCGGCGGGACTCCCATCACCACCGCCATCATGCAGCCGACGGCGCCGGCGACGTGGTAGCAGTAGCGGATGAGATCCCCCTCCGTCTCGGGACGCCAGCCGGCGCAGTCCAGGAGGAAGCCGGCGAGATGGTCCTCGACCAGCCGCTCCGGAATACCGCACTCCGCTGTCACGGCCGCGAGCGCATCGAAGGGAAGGATGCCGACAGGCTCGCCCGCCAGCGCCCGCCGGGTCATCTCCTCGACCGGAGCGAAGGAGGCCGGGGCCGGATTTCCGGGCCGCCCCAGCGCCTGGCCGTCGCACTGGTCGTCGCAATGGCGGCACCAGGCGTAGAGCAGCCACGCCCGCTCGCGGGTCCGGCGGTCGAACAGGCGGCTGGCGGCGCGGAAGGATTTCGAGCCGGCGCGGATCGTCCGCTCGGCCTCCGCGACCAGGCGGGCGCGCTCCTCGGGCGGAACGGCGCGCCCGCTCACGCGAGCAGATCCTCGATCATCAGCCGCGCGGTCGCCTTGGCGCTGCCGACGACACCCGGGATGCCGGCGCCCGGATGGGTCCCCGCGCCGACGAAATAAAGGCGCTCGATCTCGGCGTCGCGATTGTGGACGCGGAACCAGGCGCTCTGGGTGAGCAGCGGCTCCAGGCTGAACGCGGAGCCGAGATGGGCGCCGAGGTCCGCCTCGAAGTCGCGCGGAGTGTAGTGAAACAGGGTGCGGACGCGCTCGCGCAGGCCCGGCATGCCGCGCGCCTCGAGCGTCGCGAGAATGCGATCGCGGTAGGCGGGTCCTTCCCGATCCCAGTCGATGCCGCCGCGGCCGAGATGGGGAACCGGCGCGAGCGCATAGAAGGTCGCGCAGCCCGGCGGCGCCATATCGGCATCCGTCGCGGTCGGGTGGTGGAGGTAGAGCGCGGGATCGGGCGCCAGGCTGCGGCCCTTGTAGATGTCGCCGAGCAAGCCTTCGTACCGCGGCCCGAAGAGGATCGAATGGTGCGCGATGTCGGGCCACGTCCCCTCGGTCCCGAAGTGGACGACGAACAGGGACGGCGAGAAGCGCTTCCGCTTCAGTCGAGCCGCCTCCCGCCTCCCCCGCGCGCCGGCGAGCATGTCGTAGGTCGCGACCACGTCCGCGTTCGAGGCGACGGCGTCGAAGCGGTGCGACTCCCCGGCCCGGGTCCGAACCATCATGCCGTCGGCGGCGGGCTCGATCGCCGCAACGGGATCGGAGAGCCGCAACGTGCCGCCGAGCCGCTCGAAATGGCGGGCGAGTCCCCGCACCAGCGCATGCGTTCCGCCCTTCGCGAACCAGACGCCGCCGTCGCGCTCCAGCTTGTGGATGAGGGCGTAGATGGCGCTCGTCGTCAGCGGATTGCCGCCGACGAGCAAAGTGTGGAAGGAGAGCGCCTGCCGCAGCTTCTCGTTGCGGACGAAGCCCGAGACGATCGAGTAGACCGACCGCCACGCCTGGTAGCGGGCAAGCTGGGGCGCCGCGCGCAGCATCGCGCGGAAGTCGAGGAAGGGCACTGCGCCGAGCTTCTCATAGCCCTCGGCATAGACCCCCGCCGAATAAGCGAGGAACCGCCGGTAGCCGGCCACGTCGGCGGGATCGAGGGCGGCGATCTGCGCGTCGAGCAGCGCGTCGTCGTTCGTGTAGTCGAAGCGCGTCCCGTCGGGCCAGCTGAGGCGGTAGAACGGAGAGACGGGAACCAGTTCCACGTCCGCGGCCATGTCGGCGCCGCTCATCGTCCAGAGCTCGCCGAGGCAGGCCGGGTCGGTGATCACCGTCGGCCCGGCGTCGAAGACATGGCCGTCCCGCTCCCAGACATAGGCGCGGCCGCCCGGCTTGTCGCGGGCTTCGAAGATCGTGGTCTCGATCCCCGCCGACTGGAGGCGGACGGCGAGCGCGAGTCCGCCGAAGCCCGAGCCGATGACGGCGGCGCGGCGGCTCACGGCCGGCTCCTCAGCGCCCTCAGCGCGGGCCGCACCGGCACCGGCGGGCGCCCGCTGAGGATGCGCAGCTTGTCGATCGTGGTCGAGCGTCCCGCGTAGAAGCGGGCGATCACGGGCGCAGGCAGACGGTAGAAATGCTCGAGCACGCGATAACGCTGCGCGGGGGCCGCGCTTCTGAAAAGCATGCGGTTGAGCGCACGATAGAAAGCGCGCCGGCGCCACAGCTCCTCGGCGCGGCGGCGGAAGAGATGATGGAGCGCTGGCGCGGAGATGTCCCGCTGCCCGGCGAGGAGCGACGCCGAAGCGACCGCGTCCGGCAGTGAATAGCCGGTGGTCGGGTGGAAGAACCCGCCGCGCAGGCCGAGCCGAGCGGTCGGCGGCCCGTCCGAAGGCCAGAATGCGGACACGTCGCCGGCGAGGACAATCGGGAGCACTCCCGCCTCCTCCGAGAGGCCGGTGCCGGCTCCGAACCCGCACGCCGAGCAATAATCGTCGATCAGGCGCCTCAGCCGCGGCACGTCCAGCGCGGGTCCATCGGAATAATAGGTGTCCTCGACGAGAAGCTCGGTCGCGGAAAAGGGAAGGCAGTAGACGAAGCGGTAGCCGAAGGACTGGTCGACCCGCGCATCCATGATCAGCGGCCGCTCGATCCCGTGCGGGCGGTCGAACCTGCGGACGGAGCCCACGAACTTCTGCCAGGCGAGATCGACGCCGGCGACCGCAGCCATCCCGCGGGCGTCGACTACGGCGCCGGCCCGGAGCACTTCCCCGCCCTCGAGCACGACCTCATTCGCCCGCACGTCGGCGATCGGCGCCCTGAGCCGTATCTGGTGCGGCTGCAGCCGGGCGCGGACGACCTCGTCCAGGACCTGCGACCGGATGCTGTTGTAGCCCGTCGCGATCCGGCGGCTGCGGCGCGGGAAACTTACCTCATGGTCGGGCCAGCGGCGGGGGCGGAGCGGCTGGAGAAGCCAGCGCTCCTCAGCCGGAACGTCCGTGTCGAAGAAGGACCAGATGTGGTTGCCGCCGAGCCGATCCGAGGCGTCGACGAGGAGAATCGACAGGTCCGGACGCCGCTCGGCGAGCGCCAGCGCGGCGAGGCTTCCGGCGAGGCCCCCGCCGGCGATGAGGATGTCGAGGCGATCGGCGCTCACGCGGTTGGCAGGCTCCGCCGGGCCCTGTAGGGGCGCCGCCCATGCTCCGCCTCCTGCCCATAGCGCCGCTCCTGCTGCTGAGCGCTGCAGCCGCTCAGCCCTCCGGCGAGGTCGAGGTGCACGTC
>Ga0157369_10005153_pt1 | contig 15300 bp, 14 predicted proteins | sample C25metaG_FD_113461 | JGI IMG/M metagenome (GOLD analysis project Ga0157369, IMG submission 113461) | Corn rhizosphere microbial communities from Kellogg Biological Station, Michigan, USA - C2-5 metaG | ecosystem: Host-associated > Plants > Roots > Rhizosphere > Soil | place: USA: Michigan... | reverse complement strand
TCGCTTGCAATCGTCTCAACTGGATCAACCGAGAACATCGACGATGAGTTCAAAGCGAACCACTGCACCGCCCGCCCCTGAGCACTCACGATCGTCCTCTTCGGGTCGGAAGGGGCTGATTGCAAAGAAAAAACACGAAAAGCAATCAGCAAAGAAGAGAACTACCCTTGACAATCCCTTTCATAGAACGGTTCTTACGCCGGCTTCGCCGATGAAGAGTCGGTTGCCCGTTCGCTGCGCGCCGCGAAGAAGAACGGGATCATCGCCATTGCCGTGACGACGAGGCTGACCAGCAGTCCGTAACTCAATCCACTCCGATCGCCGATCATGCCGGTGATCAGCGGGCCGGGGCCGACGCCGAGGAGGTTGAGGACGAGGAGCGCGAAGGCGACCATCGTCGATCGGGCGCGGACCGGCGAGAGTTCCTGAAACGTCGAGAACAATGGTCCGAACCACGCCGTCGTTCCGGCGCTGGTGAAGAACCAGCAGATGTAGAACAGCGGACCGCCGGGGACGACGGAGTAGAACAGCCAGGCCGGGATCGTGAAGAACGCCGTCATGATGGCCAGGCTCCACAACCGTCCGGCGGAAAAACGCTTTGCGCAGAAGTCGCTGAACGCGCCGCCGGCGAGGTTGCCGAGGAAGCCGGCGAAGACCGCGACGACGCCGGAGCGGAAGGCGGCGTCGGCGTAACGGAATCCGCGCTCTTCGACGAGCCACGTCACGCCGTGCAGCGCCGCGCCCGAGCCGTAGCAGAGCAGCGACCCGCCTGCGAGCGCGAAGGCGAGCGCGGGACGATCGACGAGCGCGCGCAACAGGTCGCGTACGAGCTCGCGCACCGAGGGGCGCGGTTCGTCGGCGCCGGAGAGCGTGACGGACTTGCGCCGCGCCGGTTCGCGCAGAACGAACAGCAGCACCGTCGCCAGCAGACCGATGATGCCGAGGGCGAAGAACGACGCGCGCCAGCCGTATCGCGGCGCGATGAAGCTCGACGAGATGAGCGCCACCGCCAGACCGAGCGGGATGCCGGAGTAGTAGACGCCGATCGCCAGCCCGAGGCGGCGGCGCGGAAAAGCATCGCCGAGCATCGAGAGCGATGCCGGAGTCAGCGTCGCTTCGCCGACGCCGACGAAGATGCGCGGCAGTGCGAGTTGCAGAAAACTCCTCGCCCATCCCGACATCGCCGTCATCGCGCTCCAGAGCGCCAGGCCGATGCCGATCAGCGGAAAGCGTTTGAAGCGGTCCGCCGCGACTCCGAGGAAGAGACCGACGAACGTGTAGAAGAAAACGAATCCGAATCCGGCCAGCAGGCCGATCTGCGCGCGCGTCAGCCCGAGGTCTTTGATCAGCAGCGGCGCGAGGCTGGCGATCAGCATCCGGTCGACGAAGTTCAGGATGTTGAGCGCCGTCAGGAACGCCAGCAATCCCCACGACGATGCGGGGACCGATTCGTCGGTTCCGGCTGCGATGGCCGGCATGAAGCGCAGCTCCTCAGGAGTTTCGGTCATGCCGGCCTTTCGCCTGCCGCAGGATCAGAAGAAACGATACTCGATCGTGCCCAGCACCGTGCGCGGCGCGCCGTACGAGCCGGTCAGGATGCCGAGCGACGGGATGTTGTAGCCGTTCGTCAGGTAGCCTTTGTTCGTCAGGTTCTTGCCGTTGATGCCGAGGCGCCATTTCGCGTCGGGCGAAAGCCAGCTCACCCACGCGTCGTAGATGATGTAGGCCTTCTGCGTGATCGGCAGCAGCGGCTGACCCGGGCGTCCCGGATACGCGCCGCCTTCGTTGGTGAGCACCGAGTTATCGCGATACGCGCCGCCGACACTCGCCGTCAGCAGGCCGCCCTTCAGCGGGGAATCGAAGTTGAGGTGCAGCCCGGCCGTCCAGTGCGGCGCGTTCGTGATCACCTGCGTGTCGACGAAGCCGTCGTGATTCGCGTCGAGGAATCCGTCCGGCTTGAGATCGAGATAGCTGATGTAGCCGCTCGTGGCGAACCAGCTCACGCTGTGCGGCGTCGCATCGAATTCAACCTCGGCGCCTTTCATGCTGGCGTTGCCGGCGTTGAGGAAGTTGCCGAAGAACGCGTCCTCGACGCCGTCGCCGTTCGAGTCGTACGCGGTGAATGTCGAGACCTGGATGTCTTTGTACTTGCCGTCGAACACGGCGGTGTTGAGCGTCAGTTGTCCGTCCGCGAGCGTCGACTTCACGCCGATCTCGCCGACGTCGAGCGTCTCATCGTTGAAAGGATCGGCCGACTTCGGGAAGACCGTCGACTGTGCGCGCACGTTGAAGCCGCCGCTCTTGAAGCCGCGGCTCAGCGAGCCATACGCCATGATCTTGTCGCTGACCTTGTAGTCGAGCCCGATTTTCGGCGCGATCGACGAAAACGTCTTCGACTTGTCGTAGTTCGCGGTGATGGCATTGACGACGGTGAACGTGTCATTCGTGTAGCCGGCGTTGAAGGCGATGCCGTTCTTCTTCTCGCTGGTGAGGCGCAGGCCGCCGTTGAGCGTCCACTTGCTGTCGATGGCGTAGCTGCCGTCGCCGAAGACCGCGAACGACTTCGTCAGCGTCTTGCCGTCCGTCGTTCCGAAGATGCGATTCAGGAAGATGTTCTTGACCAGGCCGCCGGCCTCGCCGTCGAAGTAGTACGCGCCGAGGACGCCGTTCAACTTTGTGCCGTGGTCGTAGATGAACTGGAACTCCTGCGAGAGCTGCTTGTCGTAATACGTGGCGATGACGTCGGTGATGCGCGCCGGGGTCGTATCGAAGTCGATGTTGTTCTTCGAGTCCGATTTCCGGTACGCGCTGATCGACTTGAAGTTCCAGGCGCTGTTCAGTTTCGACGAGACGACGACCGAGGTGCCGCTGGCGGTGGTGCCGTTGAGCGGCGCCAGGCCGCTCTGCGTGTCGAAGCGGCTGGAGTTCGCAGGGCACGTAACTCCGAAGGCCGGACAGAGCGGATTCGCGGCGAGGCGCTGATAGCCCTTCGGCTCGGCTTTGTCTTTCGTGGCGTCCGCATTGAACTGGATGTTGGTCTTGTCGCTGACGAGCCATTCCAAGGCAGCGTGTCCGGCCAGCGTGTTGCGGTCGGAGACGTCGTGGCCAGTGAGCGTGTTGGTACCGTAGCCTCCGTGTTGCAGCGACGCGAATGCGAACTTGCCGCGAAGCTTGCCCGGCATCAGCGCGCCGGCGATGCTGGCGCGGAAATCGTGATTGCTCTGCGTCCCCGGCGAGTACGAAATGTTGCCGGAGTACTTATCTTCGAGCGGGCGGCTTACGTACTTGATCGCGCCGCCGATGGTGTTCTTGCCGTAGAGCGTCCCCTGAGGTCCGCGCAGGACTTCGATGCGCGCCACGTCGTAAACGTCGAGCAGCGCGCCCTGCGGCCGCGCGATGTAGACGTCGTCGACGTAGAGACCGACGCCGGGATCGACGCCCCACAGCGGATCGGCCTGGCCGATGCCGCGCATGAATGCGGTGAGCGTCGTCGACTGGTTGCGGCCCTGATAGATGGACAGGTTCGGCACCTGCGTCTGCAGCTCCGAAATATCGGCTTCGGCGGCTTCTTCGAGCTTGTCGGCGGTGACGACGCTGACCGCGATCGGCACTTCCTGCACGTTCTCTTCGCGCTTCCGGGCCGTGACCACGATCTCTTCGCTGGCCTTTTGTTTCTGGGCGTCGTCCGACGCTTTTGTTTCCTGAGTCTTGTCGGGCTTGGCTGCATCCTGCTGCGCGGCCGCGGGAATGGGGGCGACGCTCAGCAGGGCTGCGAAACCGATCAGCAGGGAGCGCTCCAGAGAACGAACGAACATGAAGGCCTTCCTTTCAACGGAACTTCATCGATTGTGAGATTCGGGATGGGACGATGGCCGGCGGTTAACTTGCCGACTGGTCGGTTTGTTTTCGGCAATCTAGGCTGGTCGTCTATGAATGTCAAGGTGTGGCTTGATTTGCCGACCTGACCCCGCTACCATCCGCTGCACAGCAATTAGTGCAGTTCAAGGCCGGGTGCACGCCCGGCCTTTTTCTTTTGCCGGAAAAACGGGAGGGAGGGGTCGCAATGCTATCCGCGCAACAGATCACCAGGCTCGCCAAACGGAAGAGTTGTCCGCGCTGCAATCTTGAGAAGACGGAAGGAAACGCGCTCTGCCGCCGCTGCCGCTTCAAACTGCCAACGCACATGCGTCTGCCGCTGCAAGGCATCGAAGCGCGCGAGGAGTGGATCGTCGCCAGCGCCCTGCGCGCCGCCGCGAATTACTTCGAAATGCACTACAAGTCGATCCGCTCCTTCGGCGGAGGACGATTGCGGTGAGCATCACTTAGACGCCGTACGAAAACGCCTTGAGTGCGCTCAGCCACGCCACGACGAGGAATACGAAGCGCACCCAATTCAAAGCGACCCAGAGTCGAATGGTCCTTGTCAGGCTTGCCGGCGGGACAGTGGCCGCCTGCGGAAGTCTCAACAGAACCGGTACGAAGTAGGCGAACGTAACGACGATGATCAGAACCGTGGCGCCGGCAGAGGCCAGCCACCAGGTGCGCTGCGGTTCGGCCGCCTGCCATGCGGCTGCGAGGTTCAGCAGCGCGATCAGACCAGTAGTCGGCGTGAGGAAGATCCAGAGGCGGTGTCCGGAGTCCGCTTTGATCGCAGTGGCGTTGTAGGCGAGCACCGACTCCGGCGGCGATTTGGCCCAAAGCGGAACGAGGACGCGCGTCTCGAAGAGAGCGGCGCCCGTCTGAATGCCGAGGGCGACGACGAGTAACCACAAAGCGACATGCGCAAGAGTCATGGGAACCTCCCTGTCTGCGTCATCTGCGGATGATCCGTCCGCCTTTCATCACAAACGCAACGTGCGACAACGCGTGGATGTCGCGCAGCGGATTGCCATCGACGGCGATCAGATCCGCTTCATAACCGGCGGCAATCGTTCCAATGCGATCGCCGAGGCCGAGCGACTCCGCTGCGAGCGACGTGGCCGAGGTGATCGCATCCATCGCCTTTTGCCCGCCCGTGGCAACGCGGTACTCCAGCTCCTGAAAGTTCCGTCCGTGCGATCCGGCCACGGCGTCGGTGCCGAACACCATCTTCAGCCGCGGCGTGGCCAGTCCGAGCTGGAACACGTGCAATGCCTTCGGCACCGCCAGCTTCATCTGCGCAAACCCCTCCTCGGTGTAATTGCCGATGCCGAGGTAGTGGGACTTGTTCTCGAAATAGTTGCGGAAGACGAGGTCAATGTTCGGATCGAAATACGTCCCGTGCTCCGCCATCAGGTCGAGCTCCGGCTGCCCGATCAGCGCGCCATGCTCGATCGACGTACATCCCGCCAGCACCGCCCGCCGGACGCTCTCCGGCCCATGCGCATGCACCGCGACGCGCAGATGCCGCGCCTTCGCCTCGCCGCAGATCGCATCCATCTGCTCCTGCGACATCGTCGGCGCACCGCCGTTGCGAATGCTCTGCGACGCGAAGACCTTGACGACGTCTGCCCCCTCGCCCGCCAGCTTCTCCACCGCGGCCCGCAACTCCGCGACCGTCAGCTTGTCGTCGGAAATCGGATCAATCGCCGTTAGGATTCGCGGCCCGATCAACGTCCCGCGCGCAATGGCATCGCGCAGCGGCTTGTCGACCGGCGCCCCCAACGACTGCACGGTCGTAATCCCACCCTCGATCGTCCGCACCGCATTCTCCGCCGCATAGAGCACGGACTCCTGCGTCGTCTCGCCGCGATCGGTCTCATCGTCATGCGACCGCCCATCCTTCGCGTCGAAGTGCCACCCGATATGCACATGAGTATCGATCCCGCCCGGCATCAGCGTGCGATCGCCGAGGTCGATCGTGACGTCTTTTCTCTTTGAAGCATCCGTCACGACCCGCACAATCTTCCCGCCCTCGATCACGACCGCCGCGTCGTTGATCACATGCCCCCGCCCATCAATCACCCGCGCCGCGCGGACGATCACCGGCTGGGCGGTGAGGGTTGTGGTGAGGAGGAGAGTGAGGAGGACAGTTCTCATCCGCCTAGTTTAGTAAAACAAAAAATCTTCCGGCCCCGACCCGAAGCTGAGTTCTCTTAATTCGCCGGTTCGCTTGCCAGCGGCGTCAGGTCGCGCAGGAACCGCTCGACCGGCAAACAGCGGATGCCATCGATCATCAGCTCTTCACTCCCCCGATAGAGCAGCAGCGGTTTTGCCTCTGGGTAATCCCCCATAAACGTGCGGAGCGGGCGCAGGTCGTTGGAGCGGACGGTCGGAGAGTTCTGGACTTCGATGGCCATGAAGCCGAGATCGCCGTAGACGACGAAGTCGACTTCGACGCCGGAACGCGTTCGCCAGAAGAAGAGCTTCGTGTCGCCGGGCGAATACGCGATCCACGCCCGCAGATGTTGCGCGACGAGGCCTTCAAGCGCAGCTCCTCCAATCTCGGAGGGACGATCGAGCGGCCCGCGCGGCCGCAGGGAACGGAACACGCCGGCGTCGAAGAGATAGAACTTTGGTTGCTGCGTCGTCTCCCGTTTCGCGCGACGCGTGAAAACGGGCAAGCGGAACGCAAGCAACAGATCTTCGAGAATTTCGATGTACGCAACGATCGTGTTCCGCTCGGCCTGAGCTTCGCGGGCCACGTTCGCGACGTTGAGCACTGCCCCGTGCGAAAAGGTGATCGTCTCCAGGAATCGCGCGAAGCGGCCGATATCCCTCGCCCATCCCTCGAGTTTCACTTCCTCGTCCAAGTAGAGCGTCGCGTAGGCGTGAAGCGTGGCGGCCGGATCGGACGAGCCGACGACGAGCGGCAACATGCCGATCTCTAGCGCGCGATCGAGATCGAACGCCGGCACCTCGGCCGCCATGAAGGGATGCATCGTGAGATTCAATGCGCGGCCGGCAAGGAGATCGACGCCGCCTCTCCGAAGTTTTCGCGCGCTGGATCCGGTCAGAAGGAATCGCCGCTTCAGGCTCGAATCCATGAGATCGTGAACAACGTTCAGCAACTCGGGAACGCGCTGGATCTCGTCCACCACGACGTCACGTTGATCGGAACCCTCGACGAGTTGCCGCAGCCGTTCGGGACGGGCGTGCATCTCGCGGTACGTCGCCGGCTGCAGCAGATTCAGCCAAAGAGCGTCGGGCAGAGAATGACGAAGCCAAGTCGACTTGCCAGACCCCCGGGGCCCAAAAATGAAGGCACTTCCCGAGGGAAATTGGAAAAATCGACGTACTACTTCCATTTTGAGACGCAAAATGGAAGTAGCGGCTCCAAAATTCCGAAGCTACCTCCCTAACTCATACAAATACCCCACGAACGACATCACCGCGCCGTCGAGGCCTTGCACTTTCGGGTTCGCGGATTCGATCACGTAGTACTCGTCCGGGGCGTGGGCGCCGCTGCCGTGGCCGAGGCCGAAGTGGCCGGCGGGGAGGCTGACGGGCGGGTTCGTGAAGACGTAGCCGGGATAGGAGCCGGCGTTGCGGGGCCAGAGGACGGGGTCGATGCCGGCGCGCTTCAGGACCGCGATCTGCGACTGGATCAGTGGCGCGGTCGCGGCGGTGCTGGTCGGGTCGTAGCCGCCGGTGACGTTCACTTCGATATCGCCGAAGCCGCGTTTGGCGAGGTGCGCTTTGAGCGCGGCCACGGCGTCGTCCTTCCTCATGTCGGGCACGAGGCGCATGTCGATCTTGGCGACGGCGCGGTGCGCGAGGATGGTCTTGCCGCCCGGACCGGTGTAGCCGCCGACGAGGCCTTCGATGTTCACGGTCGGTTGCGACTCGAGGCGTTCGTTGGCCTGCTGCCAGGAGACGTCGTCGATCCAGTGCTGCACGCCGAGGGACTTCTTCGACTGGGCTTCGCTGCGTCGCGACGATGCGGCGGCGATCATCGCCTTCTCATCGGCATTGAGCGGGCGCGGCGTCGGGTAATTGTCGATGGTGATCGTGTTGCCGTCGGCGGAGACGAGCGTATCGAGCGCTTTCACGAGGTGCCAGGCCGGACTGTCGACCATCGCTTTCAATGACGAATGGATGTCCTTGGCCGGACCGCGTCCCCACTTCTCGCCGCTCGATACGAGCTCCAGCTCGACCACGCCTTTCGCGCCGAGGGAGACGGTGACGATGCCGTCGAGATCCTGCGAGGCGGCGGGCATGAAGACGCCGCTGCATTTGCGCAGCGCGGCTTCGACCTCGGGACGATGCACGAGCTGACCGATGTGCGGCGAGCCGATCTCCTCCTCCCCTTCCGCGACCATGACGAGGTTCACCGGCATCTTCTTGCCGGCTCCTCGGATTGCGTGCAGCGCGGCCAGGAACGCGGCCTCGGGGCCTTTCTGGTTGACAGCGCCGCGGCCGATGATGACCTTGCCGAGATTGGGCTTGTCGACGAGGCGCGCCTCGAGCGGAGGCGAAGTCCACTCGGCGGGATCAAACTGCTTGACGTCGTACATGAAGTAGAGGCCGACCGTCTTCGGCGCGCCGGCATCGAGCGTGGCGAAAACTCCCGGCTTGCCGTCAGTGGAGAGGATGGTGACCTGCTGGAAGCCGGCTTCGCGCGCGAGTTTGGCCATGTACTCCGGACCCGCGGGGAAGTTGCGATCCTCGGCGGCGATCGACGGCAGCGCGATCCAATCCTGCAATCGCTTGACGGCTTCGTCGTGACGTTTGGCGACTTCGCGTTTGATGTCGGCGAGATCGTCGGCGATGGCGACGTTGGCGATGACGAGGAGAACGAGTGCGATCAGGGCACGCTTCATGTTGACCTCCATGTGGCCCAGACACTCCTGTCTGTGGCGGACGCGGCGGGATGCTATCGCAAGTAGATGCGCGGCTTGCGCGCGCCGCATCACGGCAGGATCGTCAACTCCGCTGAAACATCTTTTGTCCTGCACGCATTGGTCATGTGCATCGTGATCGTCGACTTCCCGGGACCATGAGTGCTCGTGTACGTGTAGCAAATGTGAGCGCTCCCGCAGACATCCGTCGGCGTCATCGGGTCGTTCATCGAATTGCTGAAGGACCAATCGGTGATGTCGTTCCCCACGGTGAACGCGACCAACGTTGTCGTTCGGACATGTAGGTCAATACCTTGACTCACGGAAACGGTCCCGTTGGGATCGGTGGTGATGACCCGCCGTTGAACGCGGGCGATCAATGGGCAGCGGTCCGGATCGGCAAAAATGAACGTGCAGGTGATGTACATGTAAATGGTAGGAGCGGGATCGCCGGCCCGGTATTGAATCGAGCTCGTCCCCTGGCCGGAGAGGAGCGTGCCGGACCCGATGTCCCAGTGCACCGTCGTGCCGGGCGGAGGAGGCGCAACCAACGTCGCCGTCCCGGTCGCACCGAGGCAGATATTGCCGTTGTCGAGCGTGAATTCAGGAACCGGAGTCGGGGAGATGGTGATGGACTTCGGCGTGTCCCAGATGGCCGGGCAGACTCCCTCGCTGATGCTCGCGACGGTATAGGTTGTCGTCTGCGCAGGTCTGATGCTGAAGCGAGCATTGCCAGTCTTCTCTCCGTCGGACCACGTGATACCCGGACCATTCGTGGTGCCGGCGTAGAACAGAAAAAAGTTAGCGTAGTTGCCGCCGTCGGGCGTCCACTCGCACCGCTTGGTAAGGCCGACGTGCGGCGATGCGAACGCCTGGACTCCTCCAAAGATCTCGAACGAGCATCCTGTGCCGTCGGCGCCGGAGGCCAGCGAATTGAACCCGGCCTTGATGATTGGTTTCGTGAGCACTGCCTGATTGGTCTGGAAACAGGTGCCATCAAACCAGCAGCCGGAGTACGGCGGCTTGCCAGTGAAGAACACCGTGGCAGTGTCGGCTTCCGTACAACTGCTTCCCTTTCCTATGATCGTCGCCGAGGGGTGGAGATCCGGTATGACGGCCACACCCGATGACGTGCCTTCACAAACGGAGTCCTGGAATCGGGTGACGCTGTAGGTCCCGGGGGCCGTGATGATGCGGGAAAGTGAGGTGTTGCTGGTTTCAAACGGGACGTCGTCGGACCAGGTCCCTTTGAACGGCGGCGTGCCGGTGAAAGAGGCGTTCAGAACCGCCGAGCCGCAGGAAAGAGTACCGGTGCTGACGGTGGCCTTTGGATTGCCGCAGGCGGGCTTCGGAGTGATGGCGATGGTGCGATCGAGAGAGTCCGCGCACGCGCCGCGCGTGAGGCGCACGCTGATGCCGATCTCGCCGCTCGATCCCGCCGTCACGGTCAGGCTCTGCCCCGTCGCGGTTGCCGGGAAGCCGTTGGTAATCGTCCATGCCGCCACCGCGCCGGCCTGAGGATCGACGCTGATCTCGAACTTCGCCTCGCTGATGACGGATGCGGGCGCATTGATCCGCACGGAAGGCACGACGCACTCGCCGATCTCGTACGCCGCCGCGGCATGCGCGACGGTACACGGCGACGCGCCGGCGGGACTCTTGGCGACGGCACGTTGCCTCGACACCGGCGGCGGCGCAGTGAATGGCGGCAGTTTCATGACCGCGTCGATGGCGAATTGCTTACTCCCGCTCTTCTGCGGCGCATAGGTGTAGCTGCGAACATCCGGTCCGAGCGTGACGGTTCCGAAATCGCCGGAGATAGTCTGCTGCCCCGGCGCGCCGTTGTCGTAGTTCCAGATGATCGTCAGCGGCTCGCCGGCGTGTCCCGCAGCGATCGGAACGACGCGGACTTCGAACGGATCGTGCAGCGCGATGACGCCGCTGCCGTGCGACACGCAATCGCCCGACGTCATCGTGACCGACGCCGTCGCCTTCGCGTTCGTCCCGAGCGCAATCGTGATGTGATCGCTGGTCGCGTCGCCGGCGATCTGGCCGCCGTCCACCGACCACGCGTAGGTCGCGCCGGGCACCGCGATCACGCCCGCCGTCGCTGAACCCGACTTGCACGCGGTTGCCGGCACCTGCACGGCCACGGTCGGAGCGCACTGCGCGTGCAATTGGACGGTTCCGATGAACACACTTAGAGCGATCACGACGAGGGACTTTCTGACGGGCATGCTGATAACTATAGTCGATCGCACTCGCGCGCCGTGCGAAAATCCGCCGAATGAAATCCCTATTCGATCAAGCCGACCGTACTTCGCTCCTGCAACGCCTCGACAAGCTGCAGGCCGATACTCCTCGGCAATGGGGAAAGATGAATGCCGCGCAGATGGTGACTCATTGCGCGCGGGCGCTGGAGACCGGGACCGGCGATCGTCCGATGAAGCAGAAGCTGATCGGCAAGATCCTGATGCCGTTCTTCCGCAAGTCGATCCTCGGCGAGAAGCCGTTCAGCCGCAACGGCCCGACCGATCCATCGTTCGTCGTCGCCGACGAGCGCGAGTTCTCGACGGAGCGGCAGAAACTCGTCGATCTCATCGCCAAATTCGTCCAGCGCGGCCCCGACGCGGCTGGAAAAGAAACGCACGCATTCTTCGGCGCGATGACCGGCCAGGAATGGGGCGAGACGATGTACAAACACATCGACCACCATCTGCAGCAGTTCGGGCTGTAGCCGGCACGGCCGCAATACTAGAATCGCCCCATGCATCCGAGCAGTTCGCAGGCGAAGGAGATGGCCGACGAGTCGATGGTGAGAAACCTCGCCGCGCAGGCGGAAGCCATCTGGCCGCAGGAGGAGCCGATCTTTCTGCGGCATCCTCCCTCGGGGCAAGTACTCGACGTCGGTTGCGGCACGGGAGAAATCACGGCGCGATTGGCGGCGAAGTTTCCGAATGCATCGTTCGTCGGCATCGATCTCGAGGAACCGCATCTCGATCGGGCTCGCGCGCGATGCGCGGAGTTCGGCGAACGCGTGCGATTTCAGGTCGGCGACGCGCTGGCGCTGCCGTTCGACGATGCGTCGTTCGACTACGTCGTCTGCCGGCATCTCATCCAGGCCGTTCCCGATGCCGGTCGCGTCCTGAACGAAATCCGGCGCGTGCTTCGTCCCGGCGGACGCGCTCACCTGATCGCCGAGGATTACGGGATGCTGCTGTGCCATCCGACCAATCTCGATTCGGACGGATTCTGGCAACGCCTTCCTCCGCGCTACGCCGCTGGAGTCGGATGCGATCTCCACATCGGCCGCAAGACTTTCACTCTCCTCCACGACCTCGGCATGACGGACATCGCCGCCGACTACATCGTCGTCGACACGCTGCGCGTCGAGCGCGACACGTTCGCGCGGATCTGGGAGGCGTGGCGTGACGGCTACACCGACTCGCTCGAACAGTACGGCGGCATTTCGCGCGAAGAGATCGAACAACGGTGGCGCGAGATGATCGACTGCGTCCGCGATCCACGCGGGTACGCGTTGTGGCAGGTGCCCGTGTGGACCGCGGCGAAGCCGGTTTGAGTTACGCCGTCGCGCAAACCCCGCCGCTGCAGCACGCCGTGGCGTCCGCAGTCTCCGGCAGGTTGTCCTTCAGCACGACGAACGCTTCCCATTCGTTGCCGTCGGGATCGTGCACCCAGGTCTTGTCCTGCGTGGCGTAGCAGCAGTCGGTCTTCATCTCGTCGCGCGTGACCAGTCCCGCCTCGGCCCAGCGGTTGCGAATGGCCAGCACGTCCTCGGTCGACGCGACCTGAAGCCCGAGGTGGGAAAGCGCGCCGGCGGAATCGAGTGATGGAACTTCGTTGAGCGCGAGATTCAGCGGCGGATTCTGCACGTCGAACTTCGCGTAGCCGGTGCGGACCTTGGAAGGTTCGATGCCGAGCATGCGGCGGTAGAAGTCGATGCTGCGCTCGACGTTGCGTACGTTGATGGAAACGTGGGCTTTGAGAACGTCTGTCATGTGATGCCTCCTCATATTCGCTGTTGCGAATGTGAAGGGAAAATATGTCCCCAAATCACATCTGTCAAGGCGAATGTGAAATTGAGAACGTAGCGCTGTCGGCTCGATGGCTGGACCGCCAGCGGCTCGCTGGCGCGTAACGGTTCGTGCCGCCGAGCCGGCGGCGGTCCAGCCGGCGGGCCGCCGGCGCTACGAGAGGGATTACGCGCTGATGACCATGACCGTGAGGTCGTCGTATTGCGCGCGGCCGGCGGCGTGGCGCGTGGCAGCATCGGCGATGGCCGAGGCGACGGTGCGGGCGCAGATCGACGCCGGCAGCGATCGCAGAATGCCGGCGGTCCCGAAGTCGTCGCCGTTCTCCGAGGGAGACTCGATCACGCCGTCGCTGTAGAGCACGAGCAGCTCGCCGGCACTCAGCGTTAGCGTCGTCGATTGCCAACGCGCGTTCGGAACGATTCCGACGGCCGGTCCGGTCGATCCGATCTGCTCGATCGCGCCATCGCCTCGGACAATCATCGGCGGGCAATGGCCGGCGTTCACGAGCGTGATGCTGCCGTCGTCGTCGAGCCAGCCGATCACCGCGGTCGCGAAACGGTTCGACGGCAGCAGCGGTTTGAGAAACTCATCGAGCCGTTTCATCGTCGTGGCCGGATCGCATCCGGCACGTGCGCACGAGGTGATGCGATGCTCCAGTTCTTCCTGAATCATGGCCATCACGATTGCCGCTGGCAGCCCTTTGCCGGCGACGTCGCCGACGGCGAACCAGAGCCGGTCGCCGGCGGCGTGCGTGAACCAGAAGTCGCCGGTGAACATCTTCGCCGGCAGCGAGATCGCGTGAACGTCGAACCGCGCCTCCTCGACCGGGATCGCGCTCATGCCGCCACCGGCTGGCAGTGACGGCACGGGCGATATCCGCTTTCGAGCGCGTCGTCGGCGTCGCGAAACGGCATGCGGTTCTTGTCCTGAATCCGCTTCGCATCGCGGCAGGTCGGAAAGCAGAAGATGTGCGTCGTCTTCGAGCCGATGAAACGCACGTGCTCCTTCGCCAGCGCGTCGAGCTGATCGACGTCGACCCCCTCGCGCGCCAGCAACGCACGCTTGGTGTCGCTGCCGAAAATGTAATTGCCGATGCCGCCCGACGACGGCACCACGCGATGGCACGGCACGACGAACGGCACCGCGTTGCGGGCAATGACGTTGGCGACGGCGCGGACGGCGCGCGGACGGCCGGCCTGGCGCGCCACCCAGGCGTACGTGCGAACCTCGCCCCGAGGAATGCGGGTGAGCGTCTGCAGGACGTCGTGCTCGAGGTCGTTCGCTGCGTCGAGATCGACCTTCGGCGAATCGACTCCCTCCCCTTCCACCGCGGCGATGACCTGGCGGCGCAGCGCGGCGGGAATCGTTCCCGGCTCGAGCACGCGGCCGTACTTTTTCGCGTACGTCTCACGAACGTCATCGATCGATTCCGCGGACCGGATCATGCGAATCCGGTCTTTCGTGAACGCGACCCAGACATCGCCGATGCGATCGAACGAATCGGCGATCGCGTCTTTGCATGCGTCCTTGCACGACACCGGCGGCACGAGCGCGAGCGACTTGACGGCGTGCACGAGCTGGGCGACGTCGTCCTGCGACGCGTCGCAACTGCGGCACGTGCGCAGGTGCTCTTCGACCGCCGTCTTCTCCATCGGTGCAAGCTCGCGCGTGCGCAGCGCATCGATTCGGGTCAACACATTTCTACATTGCATACGCCACCCCCTTGCTTTCCAGTGCATCCCTCAACAGCTTCAGCGACCGGAACACCTTGCCTCGCAACGCGGCCTCCGATTGGCCGACCGTCTTGGCGATTTCCGCGTACGACATTTCTTCCATGAACCGCAGCACGATCAGCTCGCGCGCATCGACCGGCAGCAAGGCCATGGCCCGCCGCAGCAGCTCGACTTCCTCTTTCCGCTCCAGCTCCGACCCTTCCAGACTGACGAATGGTCCGAGCCTTCCGTCGTCGAACGACTCCAGCGACTCTTCGAGCGCGCTCCGTTTCGAACGCCGCTTGTTCAGCGAGAGGTTGCGCACCGTCCGGAACAGCCACGGCCGCACCGCCAGCGACGCGCAGCGCTCTTCGTCGTACTGACGCGTCAGCGCCCGATGCGCCCGCATCATGGCGTCCTGCACGACTTCCTGCGCATCGAACGCGTTCTGCAGGATGCCGTGCGCATACGTGAACAGCGGCCGCTCGAACCGGTCGATGAGACGCTCAAGCGCCCCGGGCTCACACCGATGAACGGCGACAGCCAGCTCACCCCCCTGATCCGCCTCGCGCACGATCTCGCCACCGGTCCACGAGTTCTTCATGTGGCTAAGAACACGGGTGGGCGGGGTTTCGTTCGGACAAATTTTTCACCACAGAGGCACAGCGCGGCGTAGCCGCAACCAAAAGCATCTTTCCGGTCGAGAGTCCCTCTCCCCGAGTTTCTTCCGGGGAGAGGGAGACACGCAGCGAAGCGGAGTGCGGGTGAGGGGCG